>Ga0182740_1000495_pt1 | contig 43701 bp, 39 predicted proteins | sample eDN5th37CKraftBY_FD_128872 | JGI IMG/M metagenome (GOLD analysis project Ga0182740, IMG submission 128872) | Enriched backyard soil microbial communities from Emeryville, California, USA - eDNA 5th pass 37_C Kraft BY (version 2) (version 2) | ecosystem: Environmental > Terrestrial > Soil >...
GACCGGAGATCCCTCCAACCTGGAATGGGCGTTGGAGCAGGGTAATTCGAGCGGTCGCAGATTCACTCTGGTGAAGACCGACATCCAGGCTCCCGAACTCACCGACATCGTCGCAGGTGCGTGCCCCCATGTTGTCTATCACCTGGCGGCACGCACGGAGCACGACGCGGTTGCGCCGGATCCCCTGCTCGACGCGCGCAACAACGTGCTCGGCACCATAAATGTCCTGGAAGCGTGCAGAGAGGCCGGGGTGCGCAGGATCGTCTACGCCACGTCGGGAGACTCCCGATACGGGGATGACCCGGTGTCATCTCACGCGGCGGCGAAACTCTCGGGCGAACTGTACTTGCGTGCATACACCGAAATGTACGGTTTCGCACCGATCTGCCTCGCCCTGTCCAATGTCTACGGACCCCGGCAGCGCCCACACGGCGCCGCGGCACTCATCACGATCCTTGCCAGCGCGATGGTCACGGGTCGCCCGTACGTGGTCAATCGGGATCATGTCGATGCACACGACTTCGTGTACGTCGGCGATGTCGTCGACGCATTCGTGCGGGCCGCACATGCACCGATCGACACGGTCGGAACCTATGACATCAGCGGCAGCACACAGATCACTGCCACCGACATCCACCATGCGATCGCCACGGTTCTCGACGACGCGGCATCGACGGGTGCTACCGGGGAGGAAAACAGAGAATTGTCCGAGAAAAAAATCGATGTCAACACCGAGTACACGCTCGGATGGAAGCCGCGTGTCGGCCTTGCCCGCGGCATTCGTCACACCGTCGACTGGTTGTGCACGACCCTCGAACCCGGCTACGCAACCACAGACGTGATAGCGGCGGGTGCATGATGACTGCTCAGATCTCGAACTTCGACAGCGGGTTCGGTACGCGCCAGTTGGTCAGCATGCCAAAGCCGAACTCTGTTGTGGCCGGCACGAACATGTCGATCAAGCTGCCGCCGAGCAGCGTCTTCCAGAGGTCGAAATGGCAGAGGAGATACTCCTCCTATCTGCTCATGACCGACACGCTGGTGATCGCACTGTCCGTCGGATTTGCCCAACTCGTCCGGTTCGGCCCCACACTCAACCCTCCTGGGTACTCGAAACTTTATGTACCGGCCTTCTCGATTCTGTTCGCGATCGCGTGGTTGGTTGCAATGTCGGCACTGCGTACCAGGTCTCCCCGGATCACAGCAGCGTGTGTGGACGAGTACCGCCGTGTGACGGCCGCGTCGTTCTGGACGTTCGGGGCAATAGCGATGGTTTCACTACTACTGAAGCTGGACATCGCCCGCGGATATCTGGCGGTCGCGCTCCCCGTGGGCACGCTGGGTCTGTTGCTCGAGCGGCGCCTCTGGCACCGGCACGTCGCGCGCGAACGTGTGGCCGGTCGCTACCGCACAGCGGTCCTGGCGTTCGGTGAGATCGGCGCGGTTACGGAACTGGTGAGTGAACTGGTGCGAAATCCGGCCGACGGATATGACGTGGTCGGCGTGGGCGTTCCGCGCTACGGCGACGCGCGTGGTGAGTTCGTGATCGTGAGTGGCCAACGGATACCCATCATCGGCGGTGAGGCCGAGATGTTGGACGCCGTCCACACCTGCGGCGCCGACACGGTGGCGATCGCCGGCACCGAAGCCTTCGGTGTTCGCGGCATCCGAAGGCTGCTGTGGCAACTTGAGCCCTTGGGCGTGGAGCTGGTGGTGTCGACAGGTGCCATGGACGTCGCTCTTTCGCGCTTGGTCATGCAGCCCATTGCAGGTATCCCGTTGCTGCACATCGAGAAGCCGTTGTACCGGAACGCCAAGCGGTTCCAGAAGTGTCTGTTCGACTTGAGTTTTGCATTCGCAGTGCTCTTGATTACCTCGCCACTTCTGCTGATCACTGCCATAGCGATCAAGGCGACCAGCAGGGGGCCGGTGTTCTATTCGGCGGAACGGATCGGTGTCGACGGCAAGCTGTTCTCGATGCTGAAGTTCCGCACGATGGTCGAGAACGCCGACCAGATGCTCGACGAACTGGAGGATCTGAACGAGTCAGATGGACTTCTGTTCAAGATCCACGACGATCCCCGTGTGACTCGCGTCGGAAAAGTTCTGCGGCGCCTGAGCATCGATGAACTGCCGCAGTTCATCAACGTGCTCAGAGGCGAGATGAGTGTTGTCGGTCCACGTCCGCCGCTGCGTCGCGAGGTCGAAGAATACGACTGCGAAATTCTCCGCAGGCTGCTGGTGAAGCCGGGCGTCACCGGGCTCTGGCAGGTCAGTGGACGGTCGGACCTGTCGTGGGATCAGGCCGTGCGGCTCGACCTGTCGTACGTGGACAACTGGTCAATGATCGGCGACATCCTGATCGTCGCAAAGACATTCGGTGCGGTTCTCCGCAAAGACGGCGCGTACTGAGGACGTATGATGCGTGGGATCATCTTGGCGGCTGGGCTTGGCTCGCGTCTGTATCCGATCACCATGGGGGTCAGCAAGCAGCTGCTACCCGTCTACGACAAACCGATGGTCTACTACCCGCTGTCGACTCTGATCCTTGCCGGCATCCGCGACGTCCTGGTGATCACGGCTCCCGTAGACGCCCCTGCGTTCAGCGCGTTGCTCGGCGACGGCTCGCAATTCGGTATCAACATCGACTATGCCGTCCAGCCGAAGCCGGAAGGAATCGCCCAGGCATTCGAGATCGGCAGCTCCTTCATCGGTTCGGACCGTGTGGCTCTGGCTCTCGGGGACAACATTTTCCACGGCTCCAAGCTGGGGGCGAGCCTCAGCAGGTTCGCCACCATCGACGGCGGGGGGATCTTCGCCTACCGGGTGGCAGATCCCACTGCGTACGGTGTGGTGGAGTTCGACGAGCGGTGTCGCGCGGTGTCGTTGGAAGAGAAGCCGAAGGCACCGCGCTCCGAGTACGCCGTTCCAGGCCTGTACTTCTACGACAACGACGTGATCGAGATCGCGGCGGGGCTCAAGCCTTCGGACCGCGGTGAACTCGAGATCACCGACGTGAATCGTGCCTATCTCGACCAAGGCCGGCTGTCGGTCGAGGAGCTTCCGCGAGGTACCGCGTGGTTGGACACCGGCACGTTCGATTCGCTGTTGGACGCGAGCACCTATGTGCGCACGATCGAACAACGCCAGGGGCTCAAGGTAGGGGTGCCGGAGGAAGCCGCATGGCGGCGCGGACTCATCGACGACGACGCTCTGCGGGAGCGCGGCGAATTGCTCTACAAGTCGGGATACGGGGGGTATCTCCTGCGGCTGTTGGATGGTTGGGGAGGACCAGCATGAAAATGGTCGTCTTGGGCACCGGGTATCTCGGAGCCACACACGCGGCATGCATGGCCGAACTGGGGCACGAGGTTCTCGGCGTGGACATCGACCCGGCCAAGCTCGCGAAGTTGGAAGCGGGCGAGGTGCCGTTCTTCGAACCGGGGCTCTCCGCGGTTCTTCGCCGTCACACGAGCAGCGGCCGTCTGCGCTTCTCATCGTCGTACCAGGAAGCGGCCGAGTTCGCCGATGTTTTTTTCGTGGCCGTCGCGACACCCCAGAAGAAGGGCGACTACGGCGCCGACCTCTGCTTCGTTGATGCAGTGATCGACAACCTCGCACCGCTGCTGGACAAGCCTTCTCTCATCATCGGGAAATCGACGGTTCCCGTGGGAACCGCGACACGCCTAGGTCGGTGCGTCCGGGACCTCGCGCCGGCCGGAGATGCCGTCGAACTGGCATGGAACCCGGAATTCCTGCGTGAAGGTTTCGCGGTGCAGGGGACGCTGCATCCCGACCGTCTGGTTCTCGGCGTCGAACGACCGGGTACAGGTCGTGCCGAGGAGGTCGTGCGTGCGATCTACGCTGACCTGATCAACGACGGCGTACCGTTCATCGTCACTGATCTCGCCACCGCCGAACTGGTGAAGGTCTCAGCCAACGCTTTTCTCGCCACGAAGATCTCGTTCATCAACGCCATCGCCGAGGTATGTGAGGCCGTGGACGCCGATGTCACGGTGCTCGCCGACGCGATCGGGTACGACAGCCGGATCGGGAGGCGATTCCTCAACGCCGGTCTGGGCTTCGGAGGAGGTTGTCTACCAAAGGACATCCGGGCCTTCATGGCGCGCGCGGGGGAACTCGGAGCGAACCAGGCACTGACGTTCCTGCGTGAGGTCGACAGCATCAACATGCGGCGGCGGACACGGGTGGTCGAGATCGCCCGGGAGATCTGCGGCGGAGGCTTCATCGGTTCACGGGTCGCCGTGCTGGGCGCCGCCTTCAAGCCGGACTCCGACGACGTGCGTGACTCTCCGGCGTTGAATGTCGCAGGGCAGATCCAACTCCAGGGCGCGTGTGTCAACGTGTTCGATCCCCAGGCCATGGACAACTCGCGAACCCTGTTCCCGACGCTGAACTACGCTACTTCAGCCTTCGAAGCCTGTGACGGCGCGGATGTCGTCCTGGTTCTCACGGAATGGGAAGAGTTTCGTTCGATCGACCCCGCCGAGCTGAAGACCACGGTCCGATCGGCAGCGGTGATCGACGGACGCAACTGTCTCGACGCGGCCGCGTGGTGCGCGGCCGGCTGGTACTACCGAGCGCTCGGGAGACCTGCGGCACCACGTGGCGCGAACGCATCGGTGGTCACGAAATGACGCACGTAGAGCATATGCAGTCGGTGTCTCTCGACGACCCTGTGCCCGGGCGTCAACTGCTGGTGGCGTCGACCGGTGGTCATCTGGCGCAGTTGGTCAAGTGGTCACAGTTGATCGGCTCGGATCCCGACTCGCTGTGGATCACCTTCAAGTCACCGCAGAGTGATTCGCTGCTCCAACATCGACGGGTCATGTACGTCCCTTATGTCGCGCCTCGTGATTTTCGCGGAGCGGTCAACGCGCTGACCCGGATGATGCGGGAGATCGACTGGAAAGAAGAGGCTTTCACAGCGGCAGTGACGACGGGGGCAGCGGTCGGTTTGGCAGCCTTGACTGCTGCTCGCACCCACCACGTACCCGCGTTCTATTTCGAGAGCGTGTCGCGGGTGAACGGACCGTCTCTCACCGGCAAGTTGGCCAGCCTCGATCCGCGCGTGCACACGTGCTGCCAATACCAGCACTGGGCGGGGCGCCGCTGGAAATACCGGCGATCGTTGTTCGACAGCTACGAGACCCTGCCGAAACCACAGGTCGACAATCCTCGCCTGTTCGTGACACTCGGCACCATCTACCCCTATCGGTTCGACGCCCTAGTCGACGCCGTATTGCGCTCCGGCCTCGCTGACAGCAGGACGGTCTGGCAACTCGGAACCACAGAGCGGCAGGGGCTCCCGGGGAAAGCGGTCGCTCAGATGCGCGCCGCGGCGTTCGAGGACTGCGCTCGTTCCGCCGACGTCGTCGTCACGCATGCCGGCGTCGGAACAATCATGCACCTGCTTGAGATGGGGATATACCCCGTGGTGGTTCCGCGGCGCGCCAAGCGTCACGAGCACATCGACGACCACCAGGTCCAGATCGCCTCGTTGCTCAAGAGCCGGAAGTTGTCAGCGGTGACAGAAGCAGACGAGTTGTGCCATGACGTGATCATCACGGCGACGAAAACTTCGGTGCGCAGCGCATCGAGGCTCGGTTCAGGGCGGGACCACCGGAGTGGACCGGTCACAGCGAGCAGTGAAAATCCCGCAAGCGGAAGAACGGAGAACTCATGACCTGCCGACTGTGCGGCTCCCAACGGCTCCTCAGTGTGCTCGATCTCGGCGCGACACCTCCGTGCGAGAAGTTTCTCGGCGCGGGGGAACTCGACCTGCCCGAGCCCACATATCCGTTGCATCTGCGACTGTGCGAGGACTGTCTGCTGCTCCAGATCCCGGCTTTGATAACCCCGGAGGACACCTTCAGTGAGTACGCGTACTACTCGTCGTACTCCGACAGCTGGGTCCAGCACGCCAAGCGGTTCGTCGACGACGCCGCCGCGCGCCTGGGCCTCGGTTCAAAGTCCTTCGTCGTCGAAGTCGCCAGTAACGACGGGTATCTTCTCCAGCACGCGGTGGCCGCCGGTATTCCGTGCCTGGGGATCGAGCCGTCGGTGAACGTCGGTGCCGCTGCGCGTGACGCCGGCGTGCCGACCCTGACCGCTTTCCTGGATGAAGAAGTCGCAGCCAAGGTGCGCGATGATCACGGTCCGGCCGACCTGGTGGTCGCCAACAACGTCTACGCGCACATCCCCGATCTGCTCGGTTTCACCCGGTCACTACGCGGATTGCTTGCAAATGACGGCTGGCTGAGCATCGAGGTCCACCATGCCTTGAACCTGGTCACTCTCGGCCAGTTCGACACCATCTATCACGAACACTTCCAGTACTACACAGTGCTTTCCGCCATTCGCGCGCTCGCGACGGCCGGCCTGGCGGTCGTGGACGTCGAGATGCTTCCCACACACGGTGGATCGATCCGCCTGTGGGCACAACTCGAAGACTTCGCCGGGCCACAGACCCGACGGGTGGCCGAAGTCCTGGCCATCGAGGAAGAAGCAGGACTACACGAGGTGGACGGCTATCTCGCGCTGAGGCCCCGGGCCGAAGCCGTCCGCCACCAGTTGCTGCAGTTTCTTCTCGACTGTCGCGCCGAAGGCAAATTGGTGGTCGGCTACGGCGCACCTGGCAAGGGGAACACCCTGCTCAACTACTGCGGGATCCGCCCGGACCTGCTCGCGTACACGGTCGATCGCAATCCGTACAAGCACGGCCGATTCACACCGGGCACCAGGATTCCGATTCACGATCCGGCGCAAATCGCCAAAGACCGTCCCGACGTTGTCCTGGCACTGCCCTGGAATCTCGAAAGCGAACTGACAGAGCAACTTTCCTACATATGGGAGTGGGGCGGACAGTTGATCTTCCCCCTTCCCACCCTGCACAGCTCTGCTGTCTTCAAACCACCACTGGGAGGAATATCAGCATGAAGGTCGTTCTGTTCTGCGGTGGATACGGCATGCGTATGCGCAACGGTCCGGGTGATGCCGTACCGAAGCCGATGCAGATGGTCGGCCCGCGACCGCTCATCTGGCACGTGATGCGCTACTACGCACACTTCGGCCACAAAGAGTTCATCCTGTGCCTCGGTTACGGTGCCGACCACATCAAGAACTACTTCCTGACCTACCAGGAGGCCGCATCGAACGATTTCGTGATGAGCGGTGGTCAGGTCCAATTGATGCATTCGGACATCAGCGACTGGACGATCTCGTTCGTCGACACGGGTCTCGAATCTCCGATCGGTGAACGTCTGCGCCGGGTACGTGATTATCTCGACGGCGACGAGTACTTCCTGGCCAACTATGCCGATGTGCTGACGGACGCCCCGTTGGACCACATGATCGCCGAGTTCCACCTATCCGGTGCCGTCGCATCGATGATGGTGGTGCCTCCTCAGTCGTCATTCCACTGCGTCGAGGTCTCCGAGGCAGGCGAGGTCAAGGAGATCATCGCGGTCTCTGAATTGACCATCTGGGAGAACGGCGGGTTTTTCGTTCTGTCCCAGGGGATTTTCGATCTTCTGCCGCCCGGCGGCGACCTCGTGGCAGATGTGTGCGGGACGCTTGCCGGACAGGGCAAGCTGTTCGGATACCGGTACCAAGGTTTCTGGAAGCCTGCTGACACCTTCAAGGAACGCGCTGAACTCGAGGCCCGGTATCACGACGGTGACCGCCCGTGGATGCTGTGGGAAAAGTCGGTGCGCGCGGTGCCCGAGGCATCATGAACGAGTTGTTCACCGGTGACCTTCGGGAGATCGCGGTTGTCGGCGCCCATTGCGACGACATCGCGATCGGCATGGGTGGCACGCTGCTCACACTCGCAAACACAGTGCCCGGGCTTCGGGTCACTGCTCTTGTGTTGTCAGGTGGTGGCACCGAACGCGAAACCGAGGAGGCCGGAGCACTCGACGCCTTCTGCCCTGGCTCCGACCTTCAGCTGACCGTGCTGGATGTCGAAGACGGCAAGTCTCCCGCACACTGGGAACGAATCAAGGCGTGCGTCAGTGAGTTTCGATTGTCATGTGATCCGCAACTGGTGTTCGGGCCGCACCGTGGTGACGCACACCAGGACCACCGTCTTCTGGCGGAACTCCTGCCGACCGAGTTCCGTGATCACCTCGTGCTGGGGTACGAGATCCTCAAGTGGGAGGCCGACACTCCACGGCCATCGATATTCCACCCACTGGAGGCGTCCGTAGCAGAGGAGAAGGCGCGGCTGCTACACAAGCACTACCCGTCCCAGGCCGCCCACGACTGGTTCGACGAGCAGGCATTCCTCGGGCTGGCGAGGATGCGGGGAGTCCAGTGCCGCCACACATACGCCGAGAGTTTCATCTTGGAGAAAGCAACCGTCAGATTCGGAGCGCATCGCACGCAACCGCAGTACTGACGACCGACAACGATTAGGGAGCAATGGAAATGAGAGTATTGGTCACCGGCCATCAGGGGTATCTGGGCACCGTCATGGTGCCGATCCTGCAACTCGCCGGACATGATGTCACAGGCCTGGACACCGGCTTCTTCGCTGATTGTGTCCTCGGCCCGGAGCCGGCGGACCCGCCGGCGATACAGGTGGACCTCAGGGACGTGACGGTGGAACAGCTGGCGGGCTTCGACGCAGTCATCCACCTCGCGGCGTTGTCCAACGATCCACTCGGCGCGCTGGCGCCTCAGATCACCTACGAGATAAACCACCTTGCCTCGGTACGGTTGGCTCGTCTGGCGAAGTCCGCCGGTGTCCGGAGGTTCCTCTACGCGTCGACCTGCTCGGTGTACGGGTCGGCCGGCGATGATCTGGTCAATGAAGACGCCCCGTTGCGACCTCTGACCCCGTACGCGGAAAGCAAGGTGCGAGTCGAAGATGACGTCGCGGAGATGGCGGACGACTCATTCACCCCGGTGTTCCTCCGGAATGCCACCGCCTTCGGGTTCTCGCCGCGCCTGCGCGCGGACATTGTGCTCAACAACCTGGTCGGGCACGGGTTCCTCACCGGAGAAGTCCGGGTGTTGTCGGACGGCACTCCCTGGCGACCGCTTGTCCACGCACGCGACATAGCAGCCGCGTTCCTGCTGGCTCTGGAAGCGCCGGCCAAAAAGGTGCACTGTGCGGCCTACAACGTCGGCAGCGAGTCGAACAATTTGACGGTGGCCGAGATCGCGCAGGCGGTAGTCGACGTGGTTCCTGGTTCCGAGCTGATGATCACAGGTGAGACGGGCGCTGACCCGCGTTCGTACCGCGTGGACTTCTCGAAGGTTCGCGAAGAACTGGGATTCGAGGCGAAGTGGTCGATTCCGGACGGCGCCGCCGAGCTTTACAAGGAATACGACGCGGCCGGGCTGACTGCCGTGGCGTTCGTGAAGAAGTTCACCCGGCTGGCCCACCTGGAGGAACTGCGGGACTACGGCGTCATCGACAAGACCCTGAGGAGGGTCAGGACATATGCCTGATCAGGTCGGACCAGCTTCCGGCACCGGCGTCTCGCGGGGAGACCATCGTGACCGGTAGCGGCCAGTCGATCCCGAGGTCGGGGTCGTTGTAGGCAACGGCGAGATCCTCGGATGGATCGTGGGGGCGGTCGATCCGGTAGCACACATCGGCGATGGCCGTCAGAGCCTGAAAACCATGAAGAAAACCGGGGGGCACGTACAGATGCCGAAAATCCTTATCGTCAAGCAGAAATGCCTGTTGGCGGCCGAAGGTGGGGGAGTCCGGGCGAATGTCGACAAGGACGTCGTGCACGGCGCCGTGGGCGCAACGCACGAGCTTGGCTTCGCCTCGTTCGGAGCGGCCGTGCATGCCCCGCACGACGCCCTGCGACGAACGGGACTGGGAGTCCTGGACGAACGACGCCGAGACGCCGGGTCGGCCGAGGTGGTCGTCGAAGATGTGGGCGTCGAACGTCCGGGTGAACAGTCCGCGCTCATCGCGGAACGGCTCCGGAACGAGAACCAGCACGTCGGCGAGGTCTGCACCTTCGATACGCACATGGAGATGCTGTCATGAATGCGTGCCGAGGATGCGGGAAAACGGATCTCACCAGGGTCCTTGATCTCGGAAAGGTTCCGGCGTCAGACCACTTTCCTCTTGTCACCGCGCCAGTCAGCTCTGAAGAGACATCGCATCCACTGGCGATGGACATGTGTGGTTCATGCGGACTTGCGCAACTCGCCGACGACGACACGGTTTCCGACGAGCCCCGCGGGGTGGAACCCCAGGCGCTCAAGGATCAGGCAGCGGCGGCGGTCGCAATGGTGGACGTCGCGGGCTGGCTCAGAGGGAGCACGGTCCTCGAATTCGGCAGTCCGCACGGCGGCACGTGGCTTCCGTGGCTCACAGACCGCGGTTTCACCGCTGTGCACTCGCAGGCGGATGTGGTGCTCGACTGCTTCGGCATCATGCACGAATCCGACCAGCGCCGCGCCTTCGAAGAGCGTGCCCGACAGATCCGGCCAGGCGGAGTCCTGCTGCTGCAGTACCACTCGATCATGACGATCGTCCGGGAAGGGCAGTGGAATGCGCTGCGGCACGGTCACTTCGCGTACTACTCCCTGAGTGCGCTCGTGCGGCTCCTCGGCGAGGTCGGACTTCGCGTGGCCACGGCGTGGGAGTTCGACCTGTACGGCGGAACAGTGCTCCTGGCGGCGGTTCCGGAGGACGTCGACGGTGACGCCGTGGTCGCGCGCATCCTGAAGAGTGAGGACGAGTTCGGCATATCCGATCCGGCGGTCGTCGCCGCCCTGCAGCGGCGGGCCGATCTCCACGTAAACGACCTGAGGAGCTGGCTCGAGGCGGAATCCTCCGCTGGCCGCACTGTCTTCGCATACGGCGCCGCGTCACGGGCGGTGGCGCTGTTCAGCCGGGCGGGACTCGACTCGCGGTTGGTCGCGGCGGTCGCGGACGCGGCGCCTGCCAAGCTGGGCCGTCGCATGCCGGGTACCGACATTCCGATCGTCTCGCCGGATGAACTGCTCGCCGCGAACCCGGACAGTGTGTTGCTGACCGTGCCCGATCTCCTCGGCGAGGTGTCCAGCCGTTATCCGGAGCTCGACGGACGTTGGAAGGTGGACAGATAGTGATAAACCACCGACCGCGAATTCGAACCGCTGTCCAGCCGGTCCGACATGAGAAAGGATCGGGAGGACTTTGACGCGATGCGCGAAACTGCCGAGAAGTCAGGTCTCGGCATCGCTCAGAAAAATACACACCGCGGCAGGTGATCTGAATTGAGAGTGTTTCGCAGCGCCAACGATTGATGCGCGATTATGCCTTTTTGTCGTCGACTGCCCGAGCATGCCGTGGATCTGCTGACGGCGTGACCGATCGCGTGATTCTTGCCGGAAGTGCCCATGAAGGGCGCAAGGGCATGTCAGCTTCGATGTTCGGGCGACGCAACTCGTTGCCTGCAACAGGCATAAGCCGCAACCAGCGAAGGCTGTGTGTCAGCGTACAACTTGCTGTGTAACTCGCGAATATGTCGGAAATTGAGAAAATCTCGGCGCATTCTGATTTCGGCGACGCCCATAAATTAATCATCTGAATAAAAGCCCTGTCAAATAGATCTATCAACTTCGCGGGCCAAATGACCCGGTGCACTCTGGAAGGGTCCAGATGTTAAAGACAATCGAGAAGCGTTCAAATGTTGATCGCCCACTCCGCGTCGGTGAACTCGTCGAGATCAGATCGTTGGCGGAAATCGTCGCAACGCTTGATGCCGATGGTCGCCTCGACGGCATGCCGTTCATGCCAGAGATGGCAGCCTTCTGCGGCCGGCGTGCAACCGTGGCCAAGAGTGCGCACAAGACCTGTGACGGGCATGGGCACATTCGATGGCTCGATGATTCCGTACACCTGGAAGGCCTTCATTGCGATGGTTCTGCCCATGGTGGGTGCCAGGCGAGATGCCTGATGTATTGGAAGGATGCTTGGCTCAAGCGAGTCGCCGACGACGATGCCCCTCCGACCCCTCGTTCAGACGCCGATGTGGAGCTGCTCAACCGTCTCGGCAGGACCAGACGAGAGGCCGCGGACGGGGTGGTGCGCTACACGTGCCAGGCCACTGAGGTGAACGTTTTCACCCGCCCGCTGCCGATCGGCGAACTGCAGCAGTACTTCTGGGACGTAGCGTCCGGAAACTACTCGATATGGGCATTCGTGCGGATCATGACCGAGGCAGTCATCAACCGCTACCAGCGGATAAGCGCAGAGCATCTACCTCCGGTGTTTCGTGTGTGTGGTGGGCGCCGACTCCGCGAGGTCCGGGGGCACGGGGTCCACACGCCGCGGGCGACTCTCGACCTGAAGGTCGGTGAAAGGGTGCGCATTCGTCCGCGTGGCGAGATCGAGGCAACTCTCGACCAGCACAACAAAAACCGGGGTCTGCTGTTCGACGCGGAGGACGCGACGTGGTGCGGGTCGTCCAGCACGGTGATCGACCGTGTGCGCCGGTTCATCGACGACGAGACGGGTCGAATGGTCGAGATCAAATCTGACTGCGTGATGCTCGACGGCGTCGGGTGCCGTGGCGAATACTGGCGGATGTGTTCTCGGGCGCTGCCCACCTATTGGCGCGAGATCTGGTTGGAGCGCGAAGCTGACTGAGCGAGTGCGGCGTTGACGATCAGATCCTGATCTCGTACTCATCAGGAGCTCAGCGGACGGCGATGAGCGATTTGGTCAATCCCATCACCCGCTCCTTGAGAAGCGTTGAGCCAGGGAAATAGTCGCGCATCTCAGCAGCGCTCAGGAGTTCCGTCCACAGAACGGCATCGAGCGCCTCGTTGGTCGTGGAGGGCCTGGTATGCGCCAGAGGCCAGCGTTTGGCGACTTGCGTTCGTGCGGCGACAGGCATGAACTGCATGCCGGGGAACAGCCAGTGGGGCTCAACCGGGAAGTATCGGTAAGGTGTCTGCACCCAGTGCCTCGGTGCGAGTTTCCTGATCTCCGTGGCCAGTTCGCAACGACGTGCGTGCCCTCCGACATGCTCGATCAGCGAGTTCGAGAAAACAACGTCGAACTCTGTGGGCGAGTCGGCCCCGGCCAATGCGGCTGTGGCCCTGCAGGCGTCACCTTTGAGGGTGACGATTCTGCCGTCGTCCGACTCGCCGGGCTCGAACAGGTTCAACACCGTTATCTTCCTGGGCCGGACTGGTGATCGGTGCCAGGTTTCCGCGGTTCCACCGAGGTCCAGGAGATTCATGTCTTCGATGTCCGGAAATGTCTTGAGAAACAGCTCCCAGCGCTTTATGCGTGCCTTTGCGCCCAGGGAATTGGGTGAGTCGACAAAAACCTGCCGCAGTCGAGTGGCAATCACAAGTCCCCCTCAAAATTGCTTTGGACCTCCCCCCGAGGTCGATGAACCAACGCTACGCCGCAAAACGGCAGTGTTACGGCGATCACGGTCACTGAGACGCGGAAGTCTGTGTCAGTCCAGCCGTTGACTCGATCCGGCGCGGGGCGGCGTACTGCCGAATGGCGGGTGCGACCGGCCGCCCTTCAAGAAGGCCATCGACCGAACCGCGTTCGACCGCAAGCTTGTAAGCCGGTAGTGCACCGCTGACCGCAGTGATCGTTTGTTCGATATCGCGATCGGTATGTGCCGCAGATGTCACGAAAGACTGACCCAGCACACCCCGTTTGAGCAGTTCCTGAAGGAAGAGGGTGCGATACGCCTGCGATGGAACGCGGCCGGCGTCGCGGGTGATGAACGTCAAGCAGGATGGCCGGCCCGCGACCTGCACGAAATCGGCCAAGCCTGCCTCGTCGACGGCAGCCTTGACACCCGCGGCCAGCAGACGGCCGGCCTGCTCCATTCTGCTGATCGGATCGTTCTCGATGTACTCTCGGACCACCGCTCGGAATGCGGCCAGCGAGCCCCTTTCGGGACCATGGGTTGTGGATAGCAGGAACACTCGCTCGCGGTCTGTTCGCAGGCCGCCGAGTTCCATGAATTCCCGCTTGCCGGCAAGCGCCGAAATGGGAAATCCGTTGCCCATCGCCTTGCCCCAGCACGACAGGTCGGGTTCGATCCCGTAGACGGTCTGCGCGCCGTGTTCGGACCAGCGGAAGCCCGTGATCATTTCGTCGATCACGAGCAGTGCACCGTGTTTGTCGCACAACCGCCGTACACCTTCGAGGAAACCCGCCGCAGGTTCGGTGGTTGATGTTGCGGCTTCAAGGATCACGCATGCGATGTCGTGTGTCGTGAGGACCGAGGCGAGTGAATCGAGGTCGTTGTACTCGAAGAGCACAGTTGAACGGTTGGATTGGGGTATTCCGCCGCTCATTTCGGTTGTGCCGATGAACCAGTCGTCGGTCGAGAAAAAGGGTTGGTGGCACGCTGCGACCGTGGCCCTGCCCGTGACGGCTCGAGCCAACCGGACAGCCGCTGTGGTGACATCGGACCCGTTCTTGGCAAACTTGACCATTTCGGCCGCTGGAATGAGGTCCAGGAACTCCTCAGCGGCGTCCAGCTCGAGGGTGGTCGGTCGGCTGAAGTTCACACCGTCGGCGATCGCTGAGCAGACGGCTTCGATGACCGGCCGGAATCCGTGACCAAGGGTCACTGACCGCAATCCCATGCCGTACTCGATGTACTCGTTGCCGTCGGCGTCCCACACGTGGCAGCCGTGGCCGTGGGTCAGCACGGGCGTCATGAACTCTGGGTACTGATCGGAGCCACGCGAGTATGTGTGCGCACCACCGGGTACTACGTGGTGCAGCTTCGTCTGGAGCTCGCAGGATTTTTCGAATGATCGAACTGCCGGAATGTGCGGCATTGGCGTTCTCCGTGAATAGGCCTGGTAATCCGTGTAGTGTACGTCGCGTCAAGGTTTGCGGGGAGAGTAACGACCGGCGCGATCTTCAGCGGTCGCAGGGACTATGAGGATTCCACTGGTTCGCTAGAGGTTTCAAGATCGGGTGGACTGCAGAGCCCGACCACTGATCTTGGTGGGCAGCGGATTCGGGATGGCCGGGCCTGTTCCGTCGGGCCTGGTCGTGACCGAGAACGAGGGTGATCGAGAAAGTAGTGCGGGGGATGCGGACATACCGATTCGACATGAAAACGCCGGATGCGCGCGTTCTGATCGTCTCCAACAGGGACATCGCCCCAGTCGTATCCCGGAGTGGTTTGTACGAATTCGAAGATCTCGTAGGTGCAATGGATGCGATCGATCTGATCGCGCCGCAGGAGACCCCGGATCCAGCCGATGCCCGTAGTCCCGTCGGCCACGTGGGTCGTACGTTACAGCGACTGGGCGCGAAGGCATTTCGACGACTCTCCGTGACGCTGGAGGAGAGCGCTCCGCTGTCTGTGCGTCGGCCTCCTTCGGGGGTTGCGCACGACTACGAGATTCTTTTCGTGAGCAACCAGTCGGCGAGCGACTTGTACAACGTCGGTCCGTGCGCGATGTGGCGGTCCAGAGCACGGATCTCCATGTGTTACATCGATGAGATATATCCCTCGGATGTCGCCGGTTTGGGTAACTTACTGAACGTTCTCAAGAACTTCGATCACATCTTTGTTTCTGTAAGGGACGCCGTGGCTCCACTCGCCTCGGCGACCGGTCGGCCATGTCATTTTCTGGCCCCGTCCGTCGACACGCTTGAGTTCTGTCCGTATCCCGCAGCCCGCGACCGGGTCATCGACTTCTATGCAATGGGGAAGCGGCCACCCGAGACACACAAGGCACTGCTTCGCATGGCTGAGCAGGGAGACTGGTACTACGTGTACGACACGTTGACGAACTGTCCGGTTACCAGTAACGCCGAACACCGCCGCCGGTTGGCAGAGATGTTGAAGCGCACCCGGTACTTCCTCGCAACGGCGGTCAGGCATTACAACCCCGAGCGGACCAAGGGCAATCAAGAGTTGGGGCTGCGCTATTTCGAAGGCGCAGCCGCCGGGACTGTGCTGATCGGAGACGCCCCGTTCAACGAATCCTTCACAGAGAACTTCGGCTGGCAGGATTCGGTGATACCACTGGAATTCAATTCCGGTGACATCGCCGACGTCATCGCGGAACTCGAGGCAGATCCGGAACGCGTCGAGCGGATCCGCAGGGCAAACGTCGTGAACTCACTTCGGCGACACGACCACGTGTACCGGTGGGCGGAAATCCTTTCGATCGCGGGCCTGGTGGAGACCCCGAACATGCAGGTTCGCCGGCGTCGACTGGATGAACTTGCACTGTCCGTCGAGCAGAAGACGCGCGAGTTTCGGTGACTGCATTGCGAACGGATCCGCGCTATCCGCATGCCGATCGACGCTCCGTGGAAATCCGAAACTGCCTTCGGAAATCTACGGGCGCTGGACTCGCGGGGCTGTGATGTCGAGCCCGGGCAGCCGTTCGGACAAACCGGAAGCTCTTGATCCTGAGGATCCCCCGGGCGCAGAGGCGCCAGTTGAGCCCCTCGGGAGATCGGCGGCAGCCGGCACCCTGTGGTTGACCGCTGCCCAATGGTTGATGCGCTTGACCGGCCTTGCCACCGTCGCCATCCTGACGCGCCTGCTGGCGCCTGAGGACTTCGGCGTGGTTGCGGCGGCGATGACGGTCACGCCCTTTCTGCTGTTGCTTGCAGACCTTGGGCTTTCGACGTACGTGCTTCAGGTGAAACTGGCGGACCAGCGACTGCTGAGCACGGCATTCTGGTACTCGCTGACGATGGCGATCGTACTGATGGCAGCGGTGGCCGCGTTCGCGCCGGTGATCGCGTCTTTGTTCGATCTACCAGGGGCCGCACCCGTGTTGCGTGGCTGCTCGCTCGCGGCCGGGTTCATCATTCTCTGCTCGGTTCCAGCAGCGCTACTGCGGCGGGAGATGCGATTTCGCGCATTGTCGCTCCAGTGGCTGGCTTCTGCAGTAATCGCGCAGGTGGTTGCTGTCGTCCTCGCCTTCCGCGGCGCGGGTGCGTGGGCGCTGGTGAGCCAACTGGTGATCGCAGAGGCGATCAGTTGTGTCCTGGTGTGGAAGGCGGCGCGTTGGCGTCCGACGCTCCAGTTCTCGAAGTCAGAGTTCTTCGACATGGCGAAGTTCGGAAACAAGGTCATCGCTGCCGACGTGATCGTGGCCATGAGACCGGCGGCAGAGGCAGCGATCATCTCGACCGTCCTCGGACCGGCCGCGCTCGGGTTCCTGAGCATCGCGCAGCGGTTGGTGCAGGTGACACAGGACCTAGGTGGCAAGGCCCTGGTTCCGGTTTCCACGGTCGTTTTCGCCAAGGTTCGTGAGTCGCCGGAGCGGTTGCAGTCGGCATATCTCAAGGCCTTGGGTATCGCCTATGCCGCCGTTTCTCCGCTGATGACCGTGGTCGTGGTCGGCGGCACTCTGGTTGTCCCACTTCTCTTCGGGCAAGGGTGGGACCACAGCGTTCCGGTGGCACAAGCGCTCTCCTTGGCCGCGATCCTGACCCTGGGTGCGATCATCGATCAACGCCTGCATTACGGAGTCGGCAGGCCAGGTCGTTGGCTGCTGTACGCGGGGTGTATCGGTGCGCTCGAGATAACGGTGACAGCCTTGGTGGCTCACAAGGGTCTGAGCTGGGTGGCGATCGGATTTGTCATGGTGGCTTTTGTCGCAACCGTCGTTCGATGGGTCCTGGTCGGTCGATTACTGGATATCAGGTGGCGGACACTCGCGACGGTGTTCGCCGCGGCGTCGGTAGCTGTTGCGGGCTCGGCCGGAGCGGGTCTACTCATCCTTTCCCTCACCAAAGGGTGGGCCCCCGCCTGGGCGCTGGCCGCTGTGGTTCTCGCGGTAGGTGTGGTCCACATCGGCATCGTCCGTGTCGTCTCACCTGACGTGTATCGAACTGTGAGGTCGTTGGTGCGGCGCGCCCCTCAATCCGACGAATAGCTCTGGTGCGCAGATCTCAGCAACATGATCATCAAGATCGACAGCCATGGCCGGAGCGCTGGGCATCCGTCCGACAGGCATGGGGGCGCGCTCACCGATTTCGCATGCCTCATTGCGTATTCCGCGCTCAAGGGGTGATTCCGTTTCGGGGAAAACGCTGTCAAAACTCTGTAAACGCGCCACACTGATTTCAGTGCAGAGCAATCTGCTGATGGTTGATGTGGGGTCCATCAACCGGCTCGACCACAGACCAACAGGGGGCACGACGTGACGGTCATACGGAACTGGCGAGAAGCCGCGTCTGAGATTGGATCCATCGTGTCTGACCGGCACGTCCGTGGTGCAATCGATGGACGCTGACGAGATGCCGGAAGAACTCGACGTGATCGTCGTCGGGGGAGGATTGGCGGGCAGCGTCGCGGCGCTCACGGTGGCACAGGCGGGATATTCGGTCGGCGTCATCGAATGCGGGCCCTCGCGATCGCAGGGGCCGGTCCCCGGACCGGGAACGTTCAGGAAAGTCGTCGCAAGGCTGGCGGGGCGTGCACTGCCCAGGTCCGGCCGATGGCCAGTTCCGCTGCTGCGCCACACGGAAGCCGGCCGGTCGGTGAAACCCATGGCAGCAGTACTGGGCTTGGGACCGGGAGGTTCCTCCACCGTCTACGGCGCTGCGTTGTCGCGGTACCGCCGATCCGATTTCGTGCCGATGAGACCCCCCGGCGCATTGCCTCGCGAATGGCCGATCGACTACGACGATTTCCGACCCTTCTATGCCCGGACAGAGAAGTTGCTACGGGTTGCCGGCGCGCCGGACCCGCTGGACCCTGATGACGACGCGGTACTGAGGTCACCGCCGCCGCTTGGCCCACGCGATGCGGCGTTGGTGAAGGCCATGCAGGCGGCCGGCCTTCATCCCTACCGGCTGCACGTCGGAATCGACTATCTACCAGGGTGTTCCGAATGTCTGGGTGACGCCTGCCCGCGAGCCTGCAAGGCGGATGGGAACAACCGGGCATTGCAACAGGCGGTGGCGTCCGGTGCGTCCGTATTCTGCGACGAAACCGTGGTCCGGCTGGAACCGTTGTCCGGGCAGCTACAGGTCATCAGCCGAGAGGGTGGCCCCGCAGCAACGAGCGGTGTCCTGCGTAAGCGACTGGCGCGTAACGTGATCCTCGCAGCGGGTGCATTGAACACGCCTCTCCTTCTGGCGCGATCAAGCGGATTGTGGCGCGACGGAACCGCTCCGCCACTACTGGGACGCGGTTTGATGTTCCACATAACCGACATACTCGGCCTTCGGGCTCCGAGTGATGTTCCCAACTACGGCCCCCAGAAGACATTGGCCATCCGCGACCTTTACGAAGTCGGCGAGGTCCAGTCGATGGCGATGCGGGTGGGGACAGCTCCGATCGCGTCCTACCTACGCGCCGAGGCTGAACGCCTTGGACTCGGATGGCTCGGCGGCGGATTGGAAGCACTTCGTATTCCCGCCGCTGTCGCGGCGAGGTTCCTGGGCAAGGCAGCTACCTTCGCCACGGTCCAGGAGGACTACGCATATGAGGCAAATCGTGTGTGGGAGGATCCGAGTCATCCGGAACGAATCTGCTTCCGGTACGAGGTGCCGGACGAGCTCCGAGAGCGATCGGCGCGGGGTCGGCGCATCATTCGCGATCGCCTCCGGCAGCTCCGGCCGTTCTTCTTGAGCCCGTTGGCGACTCCGAATTGGGGTCATCCGATGGGGACCTGCCGGATGGGTAATGATCCGGCTGTATCGGTCACCGACGCCCAGGGACGGGTCTGGGGTCTGCCCAATGTGGTGGTCGCTGACGCCGCGACGTTACCAACCTCAGGTTCGACAAACCCCGCCCTGACTGTCTCTGCGAATGCTCTGCGTATCGCCGAGTCGCTGGTGAACCGAATGAATGAGGCTGCGCTGGAACCGAGTCCGCATCATGCCGAATGACTCATCGCTCGGACCCGCGGTCACCAGTGTTGTCTGTGCTCCCGTCGAATCAATGCCGGAACATCGGTTCCAGGTAGCGGTGGTGACCGGCGGAGGAGGCGGTATCGGTCGCGCGGTTGCACGCGGGCTTGCGTCAGCGGGCTACTGTGTAGCCATCCTCGGGCGCTGTATGGAAGACCTGGCGGAGGCCGCGAGAGACCACGCCCACATCGCGCCGTTCTGCCTAGACGTGGGGGACGCCGCACGCAGCGCCGCTGTCTTCGCCGAAGTCGAACGACGAATGGGTCCGGTGGACATACTGGTTGCGAACGCAGCCGTATACCCGAAGGTTCACTTCCTGGACCAGAGCCCAGCGGATTTCGAAGAGACTTTCCGGACCAACGTTCATGGTGTGGCGAATGCCGTGCGCGCAGTGCTTCCGGGCATGCTGTCGAGGAACGCCGGCCGGGTGATCGTTCTCGGTTCACTCGCGGATCAGAGCCCGTTGGCCGGTGCGTGCTCGTACTCGGCATCCAAGGGGGCGTTACATGCGTTGGTACGTGGAATCGCTGCCGAGATAGACCGAGTCCGGTATCCGAATGTCTTGGTCAACGAGTTCAACCCCGGCCAGACCCGGACCGCGATGAGTGACGGCGGACAGCCACCGGAAGCCGTGTATCCATTGATCCAAGCGCTGATCGATCTGCCACCAGGCGGTGCCCACGGGCGGATGTTCGTAATGGACCGAGAAGTACGCTCGAACGAGCGCCTCAGTCGCGCGATTCTGCGTAGAGCCGGCATCGGCCCCAGGCTCACGAGGCTCGAGCGCCACGGATAGGGGCATCGGTCCACGACGGACCTGCGTCACGTGGCAGGGTTCGACACCCACTTCATGTCATCGCTTTCGTTGACATCCCATTTGAGATTGGTGGGGCCGTCGGGTTGAGCCGGGACGCTGCCGCGATGGAGGTCCCAGAACGCATCGACGAACGGGTCGAACGTGGTGGTCTCTTCCGGCGGTCGTTCGTACCCTTGCCTGTCGGCGGCATAGATGTCGTCCTTCCGCATCCAGTCGTCGATGTTGTCGAAGAACGCATTGTGGTTCCACTCGGCTTTCGCGCTCATCAGCATCGCGGCGAGGCCTTGGGCGACCCAGGCGCGTACAGTGCAGCAGATCCGATAGTCTTCGGAGGTCTGATCCCACTCGTCCCAATCGCTGGGAGGCTTCTCCTGGTAGGGCTGCCTCGGGCCGTGGTGCCACACCATCTGCCACAGCGGGTGTTGGCCGTACCAACCCTGACCGTAATATGTCTGGGCATCCTCGTGAAAAACGGTGGTTCGAGGCTCTGGTATGAAGGACGGCTCGCCGAGCATCAATCCGGCGAACAACACCGGCCATTTGCGTCCACTGGTGATCCCTCCACCTTCGTTGTAGACCGCACCGAGCCGGATCATGCCCTGAAGGTCGATGCCGTACTGCACGAGGCCGTAGAGCAGGCGTTGCTTCTGCTCCTGCGGTGCATCGGTATTGAGCAGAAGTGATGCGGCACCAACGATACGGGCGATCTCTCGCCCGTACGCGGGCTGATTCTCGACCGGGAACAGGTACTGGCCCTCCCACGCCCCATTGAGGTGGTCCAACCACGGGCGTTCGAAATAGCGCTCATACTCCGAGAACGAGGGGACAGGGTATTTCGTGGCATCTATGGGCAGGTTCTGTAGGAGGTCCCATCTCAGGTCGGAGGCGCGAAAGATCTCCTTGTCGGCCCCTACGTAGGTCGGTCGGAAGGCGTCCGCGGGTGGTGCCTCGGCCAAGCTTGTCAGAACTGCCGCGGTTTTCATCACGTTGGGAGTCTGCTTCTCAGACGACCACATCAGGTCTGCATACATCGATGTGTTCGGTGTGGAGACCTCGCTGATCGAAGAGATGAGTGAGCGATCGACCTCGAGCTCGTAGGGAAAGGTGACCGACGAATTCGGGTCATAGGTGGTCCCACGGGAGTCGTAACCCTGTGACGGGCCGAGGTCCATGACGACCATCGAACCGTTGCGTCGTTCAGGATTGTCTTGCAGGCCGGTGTCGTCCCACTGATTGACGCTGAGATCGATGACTTCGTCAGGTGGTGCCGGCCCGGGTTCAGGGGTCACCGAAACCACTTTCACCGGGCCCACCACCCACCAGTCTCCGTTGACGAACTGGCCGACTTGATATTCACGGTCGAACTTCCAGGTGATGCCGTACTGGCTGATCTCACTTGCGAGCTGTTCGGTCGTGCGCGCTCGGCAGGAGACCAGTGCGGTGGGAGCGACAAGCAACAGGATTGTTGCAATGCTGCCGAGCTTGCGTCGCCAGGCTGATCTCGTGCCGATCCGGTGGTGCGGCTGCTCAACTGACATCGGCACATCTCCGACCGCACCGACCGGGCGTGTAATCCAGTACCTGGCACCTCACGTTGGGAACCGCACCAGCGAAACAGTCGTCTGGTCTATCGGTCTCATTGTGCGATGCGTTTACGTTCTGATAGCTGGGCCGGTTCATAGGAAATCCAATGTTGTTGTCGCCCGCCGCCCGGGTGTGTGTCGGAGTGGCTCACTGCCAGGCGCCGGCCAAGGCGTACGGGAATTCTCGGTTCGATCCGGTGTTGCGCCCACCGCCTCTGGGCGAGGCTGATCGGGATGCCAGCGAGTGTAGATCGTTTAGCTGCATCCGAACAGCAAAGTGGAGTAATCCAGCGTGTGAACACAGCAGAGTGAACTGAGTTTCTTTGCGGAGTGGAACATTCGTGAAATTCGCGTCCGCTTCCTCAGTGCCCACCCCAGTCGGCAGGCGCGCAACTACCCTCAAAGGGTGGCCCAGCGAGCGGTGAGAGTGGCGATTCTCGGGATCAACTATGCCCCTGAGCCGACCGGGATCGCTCCTTATACGACCGGTTTGGCCAAAGGCCTGATCGATCGCGGCCATGATGTCCGCGTGTTGACCGGTTTTCCGCACTACCCGCAATGGAGGCGCGACAAGACCCGGTCGGGGTTCCGCTCGAACGAACAGATCGACGGTGTTCCCGTGTTCCGACTCAGTCATCCGGTGCCGCAACGACTCTCCTGGCGAGGACGTGCGGCGATGGAGATCACCTTCGGATTGCAGTTGATGACGTCTCGATGGGGTCGGCCGGAGGTCGTGGTGTGTGTGACACCGCCCTTGCTCGCCGCCACGATGGCGGCTGTCCGTGCGCGGGTGAGTTGGCCACGGCCTGCCATCGGAATGGTGGTGCAGGATCTGTACAGCCGCGGTGTCACGGAAACAGGGGCGGCGTCGGGGCTTTCTGCGTCCGCGATCAGCCACATCGAATCATCTGCTCTCAGGCTCGCTGATGGTGTTGCTGTCATCCACCCAGGGTTCGCTTCCCAGCTTTCCGGCCATCTCGGAGTGCAGGCACACAGGATTCGTGTGATCAGAAATTGGACCCATGTGCCGTCCCCGGATCCGATGTCCAGCGAAGCCTTTCGCGCTTCGCACGGGTGGGGATCTGACGAACTCATCATTCTTCACGCCGGGAACATGGGCTTCAAGCAGGGACTGGAGAACGTGATCGCCGCCGCCGAGTTGGCCGGTCGTGCCGATCAGCGGGTCCGGTTCGTACTCCTGGGAGACGGTAACCAGCGTGTGCATCTGCAATCAATGGCTTCAGGTATTCGCGCGATCGACTTCCTTTCGCCTGTCAGTGACGAGGACTTTCCGGCAGCGCTCGGCGCCGCCGACGTACTGTTGGTGAACGAACGCCCCGGCGTTGCGCAGATGGCCGTGCCGAGCAAGCTCACCTCCTACTTTCGCGCCGGCAAACCGATCCTGGCCGCGACCGACGAGCACGGATTTGCCGCCCGGGAAATCCGTGCGGCGCGTGCCGGCGTTCTGGTGGATCCGAATCGGCCGGATCTGCTCGTGCAGGAGGCACTCCGACTAGGTCAGGACCGTTCGCGTGCTGCGCAACTGGGTGAGGCAGGCGGGAGGTACTGCGACGAAGTTCTGTCTGCTGCTGCGGCGATCGACAGCTATGAAGATTGGATCGTCGGCCTGGCCGAGTCGATTCGGCGCGCGGGTGGCGGGAAGTCGGGGAAGTCGGATGCCGGTGCCAACGCGAGATCTCAGAATGCATGATCGAACCTGCAGATGGCGGCTTGTGATCGGTCAGCTGGGCGTCACGTTGCGCCATCGTCGTGCGTGTGCACGGGTACCCTACGTCCAGACGGATCGTTCTCTAATAAAGCAAACCCTTGGGAGTTTGCCACAGTCGGCATAAGATCTGCCAAACTAGTGGATGCGCGCTACGGCTTCATGGGTGCGTGTGTCGAGGGAGGGCGACATGGGGGATTGGCGAGCCCGTGGTTAGCGTTATGCCGCAGCCCGGGAATTTTTTGAATACTGCTCCACTGAAACAGATTTCAGGTCCGCGACGGCGAGGGGCGGTGATAATCCCTGCTTACAACGAAGCCGCAGTGATCGAGCGGACGTTGTATCCGTTGAGTGAGGCGGCGGCCGGAGGATTCATCGAACTGATCGTGGTGTGCAACGGCTGCTCCGACGCCACCGCCGATGTGGCGCGAAGCATCCCCGGTGCCAAAGTCTTGGAACTGGTCGAGGGTTCGAAACCAGCTGCGCTCAACGCCGGAGATGAGGCTGCCACGCTCTGGCCCCGGCTGTACCTGGACGCAGATATCCAGATTTCTGCTGGTGCGGTTCTGGCAGTGCTCGATCGGCTGGCACGCGGCGATGTCCTGGCGGCGCGGCCAGACTGCACATATGACACGGACGGCGCCAGCGCGGTCGTCCGGTGTTATTACCGTACCCGCCAGCGGCTTCCACAGCACAAGACGGCGATGTGGGGCGCCGGGGCGTACGGCCTCAGTGCGGAAGGACACGAGCGGTTCGGCGCTTTTCCGATGGTGACCGGTGACGATTTCTTCGTCGACAACCAATTCGCCTCGCACGAAAAGGTCGTGGTACCGACCGAGCCGTCGGTGGTGAGGACGCCCGCCGATGCCAAGAGCTTGCTGGCGATCTTGCGACGGAGTTACAGAGGTAAAGTCGAACTGTCATCGGTCGACAGGCGCGGGTTGTTCGAGCGTCTGCGCGGAACGGGCGCGCACACAGCAGTCGCCGTTGTGCGGGCAGTTGACGGGCCTCGCTCTGCGGCCGACGCGTGTGTGTACCTCGGTATGGCGCTGACAAAACGATTCGCCGTTGGCACGTCTCAAACTTGGGCGAGGGACGAGAGCAGCCGAGCGTGCAGCCGAGAAGACGTTCCCGATCGGAATCGTAACTCCACTCTGAGTGTCGAGATCCTCGGCTCCGTGGATGATCTCGACAGTGTCCGCTTCGAGTGGGACGACTTCGTCGAACATTCCGGCAGCGACATCTACTTCACAGTCGACTGGTTACAGGCATGGTGGGCACACTATGGCCGACAGCGCAACTTCGTCGGTCTGCTTGTCAGAGATCGCGGGAGCTTGGTCGGTGCTCTACCCTTCTGTGTCCATCGGGTTTGGGCGGGACCGGTTCCGGTGCGGTTGGGCAGTTTGGTCGGCGCCGATTCGACACTGCCGGTGTTCACGCCGGCGATCGCGCCTGGCCATGAAGAGGCGGTTGTGCATGCCGCGATCGAAAGGATTCTCGCGACGGGGTGCGACGCAGTGAGCTTCTCACCGCTTTCGGGGCTCTCACCTGTGGCCGCGGCGGTGGAGCACACAGCGGAGCACGCGTCGCTCAAGATTTTGCGGTCGGACAGCCACGGGCCCCACGCGGTATTCAACCTCCCGAAGACCTTCGACGAGTACCTCCTCGGTCTCAGCAGTGCACAGCGCAAAGCTCATCGGCGAAACCTGCGGAAGCTGAACGACCGGTACGCCCTCTCGTTCCGGACGATCAGCGGGGAAGAAGCCATCGGGTACTTCGACGGTTTCACAGATCTGCACGCATCGTGCTGGCGTCGGCGGGGCAAGCTCGGTCACTTCGGTGACTGGCCGGGCAGCGAGGAGTTCAATCGCGAACTCGTCTCACGGATGTCATCCTCGGGACGGGCTCGGTTCTACGAGATCACGGGAGACGGACAGGTATTGGCGATCGAATACGGTTTCATTCTCGGTGATAGATGTTACTCGCGACTCCCTGCGCGAGTTGACGACCCGGCTCTGGAATCGATGGGCCTGGGCCGGTTGAGTATGGTGGAGAAATTCCGGGTTCTCATCGAAGGCGGGATCAGAACGGTCGAGAGCGGTCCTGGCCATTACGACCACAAGGTCCTGCTGGGTGCCGAGGAACATCCGCTACATCGCTTGGTGGTGAGTCGGGATTCGGGATTGTCGCGCTGGCGTGGTGAGCTTTTGATCCTCTGGGCAGATCTTCTCAATCTGGTCTACTACCGCGTCTGGTTTCTCAAGCTTCGTCGAAAGTTGCGGCTGCCGCCGCGACCTCTCTGGCGACCGTGGATACAGACCCGTGTGTGAATCGGGCATCGAAATCCGGCAGCAGTCGGTCGACATACACGAGTGAGTCGGGGGTTGTCTTGTTGTCCGTACGTTCTTCTCATGATGCAGATGTCAGGCGCGCATCGGTGTGCAACATCACCGTCCACGGGATCGGCGCGACCGACCGTGAGTTGGATCCGGGGGAACATCTCACCTGGGTCAGTGTCGCGCAGTTCGAGCAGGTCCTCGACGCGGTTTCAGGCCGATCGGACGTTCGGATCACGTTCGATGACGGAAACGCATCTGATGTGAAGGTCGCGTTGCCGCGACTGGTCGAGCGAGGCATCACCGCGGAGTTTTTCTTGCTCGCAGGTGAATTGGGAAAGCTCGGGCGAGTGGACGACACCGGAGTCCGAGAACTTCTGGATGCAGGTATGTCGATCGGTTCTCATGGTTGGGCGCACCGTGATTGGCGGCGTATCGACGACGCGCAGGCCCACGAGGAATTCGAAGACGCTCACGAGAGGCTGAGCGCCGTCACCGGCAGTTCCGTGTCACGGGTGGCGATCCCGTTCGGTTCTTATGACCGCCACGTGCTGCGGAGGCTGCGGGACGCCGGCGTTACCCGCGTTTACACCAGTGACGGTGGGCGGGCCCGACCGGAAGCCTGGCTGCAGGCCAGGACCAGTCTGCGTCACGACATAGATGCGGACTGGATATACCGGTTGCTCGATCCACACACACCGCTTGTCCTGTCAGCGCGTAACAGCGCCGCGCGAGCGGTCAAGCGTTGGAGGGGCTGATGGCGCAAGACGGCGTATCGGCGCGCACCCGGCCCGCGGCGCGCGTGGCAGTGGTGATCGTGACTTACAACAGCGCCGATGTCCTCGGTGAGTGTTTGCACGCGCTGGCGGACGAGGGAACACCGTTGGCAGCTGTGGTCGTTGCCGACAATGCGTCCAAAGATGAGACATGCGAGATCGCCGGGAGGTTCGCTGATCTCGACGTGACAGTTGTCCAGACTGGGCGGAACGGGGGATACGCCGCCGGCGTGAACGCCGGTATCCAGGCTCTGGACCTGAGCGTCGTGGACGCCATCCTGGTGCTGAATGCTGATTGCCGTGTCTCGCCGAATACGTTGCAGGTACTGGCTTCAGCGCTGAACCGGACCAACTGTGGCATAGCGGTGCCGAGGTTGCGTTATCCAAACGGCGCTCAGCAATACACACTGCGCCGGAAGCCGACCGTGATCCGAGCATTGGTCGAGGCGCTGGTGCCAGGGCAACTGGCAGGGCGGCTGGGCCCTCTGGCAGAACGTGTGACCGATCCCCGGGTCTACGAGGAACCCGGGGTCACCGCGTGGGCCACGGGTGCTGCGATGATGCTCTCGGTTCGGTTGTTGCTCGACATAGGTATGTGGGACGAGTCGTTCCTGATGTACAGCGAGGAGACCGAGTATTGTCTGCGCGCGGCGGACAATGGTTGGTACACCTGGTACGAGCCCGCTGCGGTGTTCGAGCACGTCGGCGGTGTGTCCGAAACCAAGCCGATGTTCGCCTCGATGCTCACCGTCAACAAGGTGGAGCTGTTCCGACGGCGACACAATCGCCTGCACGGCGCTGCGTACCTCGCGGCTGTGGCAGTTGGGCAGGGCATTCGCGCCGCAGTGGGCCGGCCCACATCGCGTGCCTCGATTGCCGCTCTGTTGCAGCCGTCTCGCCGAATGCGGGAGCTGCCCACATGAACGGCAGGAAGCTCTTGGGTTCGACGACGTCGCGGATTGTGGGGATGGATGAGCTCAGCGACGAAGAGATCGACGCCTGGCACGCGCTCCGGGCAAGCAATCAGGCCTTGGACAGCCCATATTTCCACCCAGGGTTCGCCGCGGCGGTGCATGCTACCGGCAGACCGGTGTCGGTGGTCGTGGTCCGTGACGCGGCCGGAGCGGTGTCCGCCCTTCTCCCGGGGCACCGTGAGGGCGCAGTGTTGCATCCGGTGGGTTGGCCAGCTGCGGACTTCCAGGGACCGATATGCGGACCCGGCGAGGCACCCTCGCCGCTTGAGCTTCTGGTGGACGGCTTACGGGTTCTCACATTCGACCACTTGGTTCCTCAGAAGGCCGGTTTCGAACCATGGATCGTCTCCCGTCGGTCATCGCCGTGGATGGACATCACAGGCGGGCTGGATGGCTACCTTGATCGAGTGTCGCGAAGCGGCAGGGACAAGATGAAGGAGGCGCGGCGATGCCGGGTGAGAGCCGAACGAACCCACGGCCCGCTCCGGTTCGGTGTCGATGTCGTCGACGACGACGCCCTCGCACGTCTGATCGAATTGAAGCGCGCCCAGTATGTGAAGACAGGCAGCCGCGACTATTTCGCGAAGTCGGCTCACGTCCAGTTGATGCACAGACTGCTGCACACTCGTGGTCCTGAGTTCGGAGGTGTTCTTTCCACGGTCCATATCGGTGATCGATTGGTCGCAGCTCACTTCGGTATTCGCTCCGGTCACGTACTGCACTGGTGGTTCCCGGTCTACGATCCAGCGTTCGCACAACTGTCTCCGGGCTGGATACTGCTACGTGAGGTGATCGACGCCGCTGCCGAAATCGGCATCACGCGTATGGATCTCGGCCGAGGCGACGACGACTACAAACGTCGAGCGAAGACGGGCGAAACGGTTGTGAGTCAAGCTTTCGTCAGCAACAGTGTCACTCGACGAGTAATGCGCAGCGGACGTCAGGCGATGACAGACGCGGTGAAAAGGTCGCCCCTCGCTCCGAGCCTGCGACGGGCCCTTCACCATGTACGCGGTGTCAAGTCCTCAGGCTTTCCGCGGTCGGTGTGGACCTGAGCACGCGTCGCGCCCTTGTCGGGCGTGATGGCACTTCGACCGTATAGCCGGACCACAACAGGCCAAAAGTGATGAAGAACAGGAACGTTGCCTGTTGAAAGCCGAACAGGTCGAATGTGAAGCTGGAGACCAGCACTGCGGCGAAGATCGCCCCTAGTACGTATGCCTGGTACCGCTCTCGGGTGTTCGACGCGCATCGAAGCGCGGCGGCGATGCCGAAAATACCTCCACCTGCGAGCGCGATCATTGCCGCAACTCCCACAAGGCCGCCTTGCACGACCGCTTGAAGCCACTCGTTGTCAAGTAGACCGTAGATTTCGGGGGGCGATGCGCCCAGCCCCAATCCGAATGCCGGATGAGCGCGGAAAGTTTCCGACACCGTCGCGTAGTCTGCCGTCCTGCCGAGGACGCTGGGATCCTTGTCCGACGTGAGGATCGTCTCCCACAGTGCCTTCACGATGTTCGGGAAGGCAGTCATGTACCCGCCGATGGCGACCAGTCCGACGACGAGGCCGATTGCGATCTGCCGAACGGTGTGAGCGAGCATCAGGACCAGAAGTGCTGCGCCGAGAGCGATCACCCCGGTCCTCGAAACTCCGGTCGGTACGGTCAGGATGGCCAAACCGCACACGGCGACCGACAGTATGCGGCGATTGCGAGTCTCGGCGAAGCGTGCGAAATAGAGAGCGAGCGGAAGTGCCGACGCAGTGAGGATGGAGTACTCGATCGCGTGCTCGGAGGTGCCCAAGGCACGTTCCACACCCGCACGTTCAACCAGCGACAAGGTATCCGTGCTGATGACGAACCCGGGTGGCTGCAAGAGGAAGCGCAAGTCGACAGAAGCAACGCTCTGGAGCAGGCCCACCAGGCACACGAACGCCATTCCGAACAGGAGGCAACCCATCACGAAGTTGCGCTGCCGCGTGGTCCGGACCCGTGTGACAACGTAGAGTCCCAAACCGACATTCGCGATGAGCGCGATCAGACTTCGTGTCATGCTCGCATCGGTGGCCGCTGACCCCGGCGAGGGATCGAAATTCAGCAGTGCGACACCGTAAGTCGTGAGCCACAGGAAAAAGTAGAGCACGAGGATCAGCACACCCGGTTGGATCCTGCGGACCTTGCCCGTACGGCGGACCATCAGGAAACCGAGCACCAGCAGACCGAAGAACATCACCGCGATCATGCGCGCTGGCGAGCCGTTGCTCTTCAACGGTCCTGGAAATAGCACGTAGCTCGGTAGGAGCATCATCAGGATGCAGAGGATTCCGAGCAACCAGGGCCGGCGCCCTTCAGTCTCGACGGGTGTACTGATCAGGAATTCGGTCGAAGCGAACGGTACCGACTCGGTCGTCCTCACTGCCGTGGCCATATCAGGTCTGATTCACTTCTGTGCTTCTGATCGGCTGTCCGTTTGTCGACGGGGTATCGGACGCGTGATCCGCCCTGATCGGTTCGGGCCCATGAGATGCCTTGCGCCGTCGACCGATCCGGCTGGCCACCACATCGAAAAGCACAGTGACGACGACCGTGATGCCGAACCCCGCGACGAAAATCGCGATTGTCGAGCGGGTGCGGGCCGGCATTCCGGCGGCTGGGGTACTCGGAGGTGACACCATGAAGGGGCGGACCATCTGTGCGTCAGGGACCTGCGCCTGCTGCTGTAAGTTTCGCAGTGTTTCTTCGGCCTGAGCGGTGACGAGTTGCATCGTGATGGACACAGCTTCCTCGTCGGCATCCGTCGCCTCGATCATCACGAGCGGCAACTGCTGCATGTTCGCCGGGCTCGGGAACATCCTTGCGTCGTAATCCGGTATCCCGCCCGACGCGACCACCTTGTCGACCACCGCCGGCTCCTTGAGGCCCAGAGCCGTCATGTTGGCGATCAGCGATGCGCCGCCAACATCCAGAAGCCCGTTGCGTGGCACGGGAACCCCCTGCACCGCGTTGTCGATCCGCGAGCTCGGGGCGGCAAGGCCGATGACGGCGTTCGAGTAGTAAACCGGTTGCACCGAGTTGTATGTCGAGTAGCTGAGCCAGGTCACGATCGCCAACAGCGGAACAAAGACGTACCAGCGGCGGAAGCACGACCGCACTACATCAAACAGGTCCACGTCATGTCCCTTCGTAATGGAATCAATGGGAGTCCGGGGATTTGGCTGTGCTCAGGCTACCCACCGGGCGCGCTTTTCGATATGGATTCGGGATTTGCGGAGTTAATCCACTTTTGCCTCATCTGGCCCCAGTCGACCATTTGCCAGGGGGATAGCCGGTTTGTACCGAGGGTTGAAGTAGGTGCCACTGTGAGCAACCGGTGTACGCAGCTATTTGAAATGTAATGAACTAATCAAATACCCCCCAGCAGCGTGGGTTCGACAGCTTCCTGGCGCTGACAAAAGCCCAGGTGGAAGCCGTCATGAAGGTAGGAAAAGGGAAGACGATCGGATCCTCTCGACTCATTGTCTTGGATCTTCAGGTGACTTGTTCTGTCATGTGGTCCCATCTTGGCAAAGGGTGTTAGCATTGCGATCTCGACTGGCAGAATGCTGGCCCAAGGGCTTGCGGCGCGGGAAGGGCAGTCGATGCCGAGAATTGATAACTCACAGGGTGGTGATTCACTCGCCGCCCGGGAATTCAAGGGTGTCGCAGAATCCTTCGCGCCCTCTGGCCGAGCGGTGCGACGCGTCGCGGTTTTCGGTCTTGGTTATGTAGGCAGCGTTACTGCGGCCTGTCTTGCCAGCCGCGGTCATTCGGTCATCGGCGTCGATGTCAGGCGCGAGAAGGTCGACATGATCAACCGCGGTCAGAGCCCGGTGGTAGAAGGCGGCCTCGGCGAACTCATCTTCGGCGAGGTCGCCGCCGGCCGGCTCAGCGCGACCACGAATCCCGCTGATGCTGTGGCGAATACAGATATCGCGCTGGTATGCGTCGGAACGCCCTCGGCCGCGAACGGGAGCCTCCTCACGACGTATCTCGAGCGGGTAAGTGAAGACATAGGTGCTGCACTCGCGGGCCGTGCAGGACGCTACACCGTTGTAATACGGTCGACGGTTCTGCCTTGGACATGTGAGCAGATCGTTCTTCCGCGCCTGCAGGCCGCATCGGGACTGCGGGCCGGCGAGGATTTCGGGGTGGCGGTCAATCCTGAATTCTTACGTGAAGGCAGTTCGATCCGGGACTTCTTCGAGCCACCGAAGATCGTCATCGGCCAGTTCGACGCCGTCAGCGGAGACGTGGTTGCCCAACTGTATGAGGGAATGTCAGCTCCTGTTTTTCGCGTGCCACTCGCCGTCGCCGAGATGGTGAAGTATGCGGACAACGGATTTCACGCACTCAAAACGGGTTTCGCCAACGAGATCGGAGCAGTCTGCAAGGCCATGGGCCTTGACAGTCATGCCGTCATGGACATCTTCGTGGCCGATACAAAGCTCAACATCTCGAGGGCCTACCTGCGGCCGGGCTTCGCATTCGGCGGCTCGTGCCTGCCCAAGGATCTCCGCGCACTCATCCATCGTGCACGGACCTCCGACGTCCCCCTGCCGATCTTGGAGAGTGTCTGCATTTCCAACAACGGCCAGATCGATCGTGCGTTCAATGTCATCGAGGCGACCGGCAAGCGTCGCGTCGGTCTGCTCGGCCTCGCCTTCAAATCGGGTACCGATGACTTGCGGGAAAGCCCCTTGGTGGCACTGGCGGAACGCCTTGTCGGACGCGGCTTCGACTTGCAGATCTACGACCCACAAGTCTCCGCGTCACGGCTGCTCGGTGCCAATCGAGCCTTCGCCGAAGCGCGAATTCCGTGTCTTTCACAGTGTGTTTCGGACTCGCCCGACGAAGTCGTCAACCATGCCGAGGTGTGCGTTGTCGGCGCAGCGGATCCAGAGTCGATCGCTGCTCTGAGGCGCGTCGACGGGCGCATCGTGGTCGACCTGGTGCGGTTTCCGGGGTCGGTGGACTACCAGGACGATCCTCGCTACATCGGCATCAGTTGGTGATGATCTCGGTGCTCCTGGTGTGGTTTCGAGTACGTCAATGCGGGCGCCGGCAGCCATCATTGCGCGTAACATTGGGTCCGACTGGTTGCGGGGGTTGAGCCCCTAGGGGGAAGGTGGCCATGCGGGTGAGCATCGGTCGATGTGTGTGTGAGCATATTCTTGACGATGGCTGCGGTACTGGGAGAGCCGATTTGGGCTCTGCGCGCATGTGCGCTGGCGCCAAGTGAGCCGGATACTCGTCACCGGTGGCGTAGGGACGATCGGCAGCGCGGTAGTTCGGCGATTGCTGCATGAGAGCGCTTACGAGATCCGAGTGTGCGATCAACGGCCGGCACCGCAGTGGATGAACGAGGCGTGTGAGATACGCACCGGGGATCTGCGTTCCGCCGACGAGGCGCGGGCGGCTGTCGATGGATGTACCCACGTCATCCATCTCGCAGCGATCGTAGGCGGCATCGCCAACTTCCACAGGCTTCCGCACACGCTCCTCGAGATGAATACCGGCCTGTACAACTCGGTGTTCAGCGCGGCACTTCGTGAAGGAGTCGAAAGACTCGTCTATGTGTCCTCGTCGATGGTGTTCGAGCAGGCGACGCAGTTTCCGACCACGGAAGAACACCTGCTGGATTGTCGCCCACCACGATCGGCGTACGGCTTCTCGAAGCTGACCGGTGAGATCTACTGCCGCGCCGTGCATGAGGAACACGGCCTGCCGTTCACCATCTGCCGGCCGTTCAATGCATACGGGCCCGGCGAACTGCCCGACACGGAGCCAGGAATCGCGCATGCCGTCCCCGACTTGATCAGAAAGGCGCTCTCGGGTCAGCACCCATTGCAGATCTTCGGCTCCGGTACGCAGACCCGTACGCTCACACATGTCGACGACATTGCGGACGGCATCGTCACGGCGATGTTCCATCCGGCGGGCGAGAACCAGGATTTCAACATCTCCGCCTCAGAGGAACACACAATCGCCGAGATCGCACAGATGATCTGGACGGCGTGTGGGCTGGATCCAGAGGATTTCGCACTGGAGAACGTGCCGACCTTCGAGGTCGACGTCCAGCGGCGATGGCCGTCGGTCGAGAAGGCGCGCATGCTGCTGGGGTGGCAGGCTCGCGTGGATCTGCGTGACGGTATCGCAACTACCGTCGAATGGCTCCGCGAGCAACAGTGTATTGCACGGAACTCCTGACGACGCCGCTTTCAGCTGCCTTCCACTGTTTGAGCGGCTTTCGGTGCGCGGCCGACAGGGTCGTCCGAGTCGGCATCGAGTTGCTCACGAGATGCGCGAAGCCACACCGCCGCTCCGCCGAGCAGGAGGGCTGCGAGTGCTGCCAACAGATAGAGCAAGGCTCGCTCGACCGGGTCCCTGCGCGCCGGCGTCGCGTCGCTGACCATCGTCGTCTGAACCTTCTGATCGTCCTCGCCGGTCGCCGTCTCGATCGCGGCCGTGTACGCGACGAACTCCCGCGCGACGGTGTTCGCGATCAGTTCCGCACGTTGCGGTGACGAGTCGGAGATCCTGATGTCGATGAGTGAGGTCTTGGGTGGAACGTTGGTGGCGGACAATTCTTCGGCGAGTTGCTTTGCTGTCATGGGTAAACCGAGTTTGTCGATGACGCGCTGGGTCACCACATCGCTTTTCAGCAGCGGGATGTACGTGCGGATGCGCCGGATAGCAACCTCTTCGTTCTGGTACGCCGCCGCAGTCGTCGATCCCTCGATCGACACCATCAATCGCGCCGATGAGACGTATGTGACGGGCAGCATCATTATCGCGGCTGCGCCGACGATGAGAACCAACCCGGCGACGAGCAGATACGTCGACCAGAACCGCTGTGCCGCAGCGACAAAAGATTTCAGGTTCAACCCTTCACCCCCGAAGGTTCGGTTTCCGTTTCCGCGTAGGGGTGCAGTGCCGACCGAACCGCCACGATGGTGGCAGCTGCTACCAGGCCTGTGAGCGCGACCCCGAAGAGGAGGAGTGGAAGCGGCACACCCGACGCGACCATCCGGCTGGGCATCCCGGGCGGGTCGACGACAACGAGTTCGGCACGCGGAACCAGCGATCCGGGAACCGACTCCAACATGCGTACCGTGGCTCCGTATCCAGAGAGGAACATAGTGGCCGTCTGCTGTGCTTGCCCTGCAGAAGGCGCGCTTGCCGTTACGGTGATGAGCGCGGTCCCAGGGACGTTCTCCGCGTTGATTCGCGAGGACAGGGTGGCCGGTGCGATGTCGAGGTGGAGATCGGCGATCACGCGTTCGGCCACAGTCGAGCTTTTCGCCAGCTGCGCGTAGGTCGCGGCGCGTGATCGAGCATAAGTATCGCCGCCGTCGACGACGCGGCTGACGTCGCCAGGCGTCCGGACCAGCACTGTCGCCTTTGACTGGTACATGGGTGGTTGAAGGATCAACACGACCGTCGCAACCGCGAGTGCAAGCAAGACGCCCCACACGAGCCACCGCCACCGAATTCGGAGGAGGCGCAGATAGGTCACGAGCACTGGGTTCACGACGGTGGCCTGACGTTTCGCGTCTGAAGTGCTTCGATCAGAGCCGCGAGAATCCGCTTTTCTCCTTCGGCGTTGGGGTGAATCTTGTCCGATGCGAGCAGATCTGACGTATCTGTGCCGGACAACGTGCTGAGCGGATCGATGAAGATCACCCCTTTGGCGTCGGGCGTCGCCTTCAGGCGTGCCATGAACTCGTCGGTCATACCCAAATCGTCAGTGGGGTCGTCCAGGAAACGGGGCCGGACGAAGACGATCTGAGCCCGCGGCCATGCCCGGCGCACCTCACCGAGTGTCGAGACCGTTTCCTCGAACGCATATGTGCGTGGGGCGAAATCGTCGTTTCGTCCTCCGTCGAGCACCACCAGGTCGGGGTCGTACTTGGCGGACAGCCCGGGGATACGTTCGATGAACGACAACGACTTGCCGGTGTACGGATCGTCCCAGCGATTCGCCGGGCCGCCGCTGATGTAACCCGTCCCGCCGACCGCCGACAGCGCGCACAGCCAGCCCATCCGAAGCGCCGCCCGGCATGCATAAGACAACTCGGCAGAGCTTTCACCCGCGGTGTACGAATCACCGATGAACAATGCGAGCGGTCGTGTGTCGGGCGGTGCGTGGTCTTCGCGGACAGAGGACGACGTCGAGTAAGGCGTTGTCACGACCTCAGGGCGGGAGATTCCGGCGATGCCGAGCGCGATCGCGGCCGCGAGGGTGATTGCGCCGAGGTCCAGCCAGCGAGTGCTGTTCATTTCAGGACCTGCGTTCGGAGCCATGTCGCGATCTTGTCCGCGGCAATCGACTGTCCTTCATCGCTCGGGCCAGTGCGGTCAGGGTGCATCTGAGCCCTGGTGAACAGGGGCGGGTCAAGGGCATCGAAATACGGCACCCCGGTCTGCGCGGCGGCTTTCCGAACGGCGTCGTCAACCCGACGAACTGACTCGGGAACGGGTGTTTCGTACCAGAACGGACCGACCACGGCCACCTGTTGACCACCCCGGATGACCTTGTTGATCGCCTCGACCGCTCCGACGGTGACCGCAGTCATCTCCGGCACGGAGGCGTCGGCAGTGCCGGTCATCAGCAGGATCACGCGCGGGTGCTGCGCCTGCGCACGTTCCACCTGATACCTGAAGGCCTGGCCACCCATTCCGTCTGCCGCGAAACCCGATTCGGGGAGTGCGTAATTGGACACCGACCAACCGTTTCTCGCAGCCATCAGCGTCGGCCAGACGACCCGGTTCTTGATGCCGGCCGTGTTCTGATCACCGATCACGGCGATGGTCACCGGCGGCACGCCGGCTGTGGCCGGTGTCCAGGCGAGTGTGGACGCGAGAACCAGCTGCAGGCCGAGGAAGAGGCCGATGACCCACCGGATCCGCTGGTGAACCGTCTCGTTTTTCTTCATGGCGCACCTACCAGGGCGTCGGAGTACGTGCTCACGAGGCGATCCCCGACTGGTCGCATGCCGAAGCGTTCGACCACGGTTTCTCTGCCGCGTTCGCCGATCGACTTGGTATGCGCGCGATCGCGGAGGATCGCGCCGACGGCCGCCGCCAGACCGGACACCGACGGGTCGGTGACGGCACCACAACCACACTGCTCGATGATCGGTGCCAGGCCGCAGTCGTCGGTCACGACAACAGGCAGGCCGACCGACATCGCCTCCAGTACCGACATCGGGAACGGTTCTCGAACGGATGGGAGCACGTAGACATCTGCTTCGGCCATCCGTGCCGGGATGGCTTCGGGGCTCAGCGCACCCTCCCAGGTGATCCGCGGATCTCCACCGAGTGCTGCCCGAATGGCCGGGCCCTCACCTTCGTCCGGCCCCACCAAGGTGAATCGGGCGTCCATGCCGGATGCAAGCAATTCCCTTGCCATCTCAATGAATACCACGGGTCGTTTCCTCGCATGCATGCGCGCTGCGAAAAGCACCTCCGGTGCTCGCCCCAAAGTTCGGCCCGAGTGGGCGGTGGGGTACTCAGGTACGCCGTTGCCCAGTTCTACGAGCCGCAGATCAGGCCCGGCGACAGCGATGAGCTGTTCCCGTTCCACCGAGTCGAGGAAGAACACTGCACGCGCGTGACGGAGAATGTCGTGGGTCCACATCCGATCCAGCGGTGTGGCAAGTGAATGGTTCGTCGGCACGACCATGCCGTGTGTCTGTAGCACATACGGGATTCCGCGCCGACGCACCACTGCGGCCACCGGCATGGTGACGAGGTCGCGCGCCAAGTGAACATGTACGGTGTCGAATTCGCGCCAGTTGCGACGCAGCCAGCTCGTGACACCTGGGGCGTAGGTCCAGGCAAACCCTGATCGGCGCAATATGTTTGTGGCAGCAAACAGTTTGACCGGCACTCCGTTCAGCTCGCTCGGTAATGCCTCGTAACCACGTGCCGCCCCCGCGATCGTCACCTCGTGCCCGCGGCCGGCCAGTTCGGCGCTCTGGTTGAGTGCCACGCGGGTGGGTCCGCCGTACAGACCGTCCGGACTGAACAATGTCACCACCTGCAGGATGCGCATGTCGTCACATCCGGCTGACGGTCGGTTGTGAGGCCTGGACCAGCGAGTCCGCAGGCACATCGCGCTGAATGAGCGACATGGCGCCGACGACGGAGTTCGCGCCGATACGAACTCCGCGTAGAACGGTGCTGCGTGCGCACACCCACGCACCGTCTTCGATCGTGATCGGCCCATTGTCGAATTCGAAGGTCGGAGACCTGCGGTCGTGACTGCCGGTGCACAGGAAGACATGTTGCGAGATGCAGACGTCGGATCCGATGACTATCTGGTCGAGGTTGTACAGCTCACTGCCGACACCGATCCAGGAGTTGTCTCCGATGGTGAGTTTCCACGGCCACTGGACCGTGACCCTATGCCGGATCAACACGTTCTCGCCGATCCGGGCGCCAAACCAGCGCAACATGGCGCACCGAAGTCGGTTCGGGCACCACACCTGGGTGAAGACAAGAGTTGACACCGCGACCCAGAGGATTTGGGCGCAGAGGCCACGGCCCTTGTCGTAGGACCTGCCACGCCGCGCGGCCAGCGATCGGTTCGGCTGTGTGATCGACACATTGCCTCCGCTAGCAAAGAATCTGTCGAAGATTATGGTAACGGGAGCTACGACTTCGCCACGCGAAACTGCGTAAACAGCTATCGTCGACTTTTGCGCGCATCGGTCAATTGGGGGTGTGTGTTGACAACTACCGAGCTCGCACCCTGTTCGCTGCAGGTCAGAAGCCGCGTGCATTCCGTAATGCCCGGCCAGATCTTGATATTCGTGGCTGCGGCAGCCTCGGCGATACAGGGTGCCAACGTAACGGTGACAGCACTGTCCCTGATATGTCTGCTGATCACACCGGCGTGGTTCCTCATGTCGCACCGTGGGATAGACGTGCTGCCTTTACTGCTCGCCGGTCTGGGCTGGATCTCATTCCTCGCATCGTGTCTGGTGAACGATGTGAGCGTGCTGTGGCCGAACGCACTGGCCCCCGCGGCTTTCGGGTTGTACTTCATCGGGTTGACGGTCATCACACGGCGTTCGGTCGACTCGATCGCAGTGGCACTGGCTGGACTGGCCGTCGGCGCGATCATCTTCTTCCTGGCGGAAGGAATCGAACTGACCCAGACCGGGCGTTTTGCGGACACCTGGAAATACGGCATCGCCTCTGCCGTGACGATCCTCCTCGTGTTCGGGCTGACGATCCTGCGTGCGCCGCGTCTGGTGGTACCCGGTGCCCTTCTGGCGCTCGGTCTGGCGAGCCTCGGACTGAACTACCGGGCGCACGCGCTCGTGTGTTTCCTCGCGGCCGGAACTTTGTTGATAAATCACGTTTTTGGGTCGAGGCTCCGTCGCGGGTGGCAGTTCGCGGGTCTCATCATGATCGGTGTGGCGTTCGCGTACGTGATGCCGATAGTGGCCCGCACCGGACTGTTCGGATCCGCCCTACAACGCAAGACGATCGAGCAGGATGCGTTCAACGTGCCGCTTCTGCTGGCCGGCCGTACCGAACCACCCATGAGCGTCTCCGCGATTCTGGAGCGTCCATTTCTGGGCTGGGGCAGCGCCATGAACCTGACCCCTGACGTGTACACGAGTGCCCAGCATCTTGCGACCCGACTAGGCTTCGATCCGACGTTCCCCTTCGATGTGTACTGGATACTTCCACCCACGAATTATTCTGCGATGCATTCGATTCTGTTGGGATCCTGGGCCGAAGGCGGCGCGCTGGCAGTGCTCCTGCCCGTGGCACTGCTGGTGGCATGCTTCGGCATCGTATGGAACTTCACGAGGCTCGGTCGATGGGCACCGCTGGGCGTCACGGTGGCGTTGCAGGGCATTTGGGACATCATGTACGGCCCGTGGCTGTACAACATGATTCCTACCTTCGCGTGCATCGCGTTGTTGTTCTCCGCCACTCACTTTCGTGGGAGGCCGGTCCGGTCAGACGGGCAATGAGGCCGAGCATCAGCGTGGTGATCGCCACGATCGGCCGACGGTCTCTCGCGTATGCCGTTCAGTCGACGCTCGACCAGACATATCCCGTCGATGAGATTCTCGTCGTCGCGGAACCAGAGGCGCAGGTATCTGTCCCGGACGACAATCGGATCAAGATTCTCACCGCACCGCCCGGCCACGGTCCGGCGCGAAGCCGGCAACTGGGGATCGATGAGGCACGCGGGACCGTCATCGCACTGCTCGACGACGACGACCTGTGGCAGCCGGCCAAGCTGGCCCGTCAACTCGCGGCGGTCGAGGACTTCGACGACGACCACTGGATAGTGTCTTCGCGGATGGTGGTACAAGGGCCGGGTGACCGGCGGCGGATATGGCCGCGGCGGCTCATCACCCCAGGAGAGGCCGTGGCGGAGTATCTGTTTCGTTGCGAACGGCTGGGATTCGGCAACGCCAGTCTGCAGACCTCAACCTTGTGTTTCCCCGCCGCGTTGGCGCGATCGATTCCGTGGGGTGCAGCTTTCGATCAACCACATGATGAGCCCAGTTGGCTGATACGGGTGCAGCGCACCATTCCCGACCTGCGCGTGGTGCATCTCCCCGAGTCGTTGAGCATCTACAACGTGCAAGGGCGCTCGGTGTCCCGCGACACCACCGATCGAACCGACATCTACATTCGGTGGGGACTGCACCACCTGGCGTCGGAGTCACCGCGGGTGTTGGGCGACTATCTATGCACAAGCCCGGTGAGCGCGGCTGTCTCGGCGGGGTCACTGGGCGGGGTGGCCCGAGCGATGTGGTCGGCGGTGCGGAAGGGGCGGCCAGGCGTTGTCGCTCTGACCTACGGGGTGCTGAACGCGGTGCGAATCGTGGTGCGCCGGCTTATCGCGGTTGTCCGGCGATGACGACCGACCAGGGGCGTCTGGCACCTGCGGAACGCCGTGCGCTGATCTTCGGCCCGCTTTACCGCATCCTCGGAACACCGGTGGTGGCATTGCTGGGCCTTGTGAACACGGCGATCATCGTTCGCGAGACAGGAGAAGCCGTTTTCGGTCTGGTCTCACTCGTCGCCACCGTCACCCTGTTGTTTCCTTTTGCCGACCTCGGTATCGGTGCCACCGCGATCAACGCCGCAGCGATGCTCGGCGGAAAAGACCATGACGAGGCGGTCGACATCATCCGGCGCGCTTACCGTGTCCTGTTCGTGGTCGCCGGTGTCCTGATCGCGATCGCGTTGAGTGTCATGGTGCTGGACGGGTGGCGAACGGTGATCGGATTCGCCAGCGGCCCCGAGGACCGGTGGGCGATCACAGTCGCCGCGTGCATATTCGCACTGACCGTTCCAGCCGGACTCGGGCCCCGGATCCTGGTGGGGATAGACCGGAATCCGTTGGCCACATTGGTGTTGATGAGCTGTCCCGCATTCGGGCTGGCACTCACACTCGTACTGCGCACCATCGGTCCGAGCGGGATCTGGTACGCCATATCGGCGTTGGGCGGTCTGCTGATCGGCCAGTCGGTCGGAACTTTTCTGGCGCTGCGACTGTCCGGACTCGGGGCGGACGTGTTCGCGGCGGTGTCCTCGCCGCGAACAGGAACTCGCCTGCTGGCCGGCAGTATGTGGCTGTTCCTGGTCGGCGTGGGCATTCCGATCGGGTCTCAGGGCGGACGAGTTCTGTTGGCGCACCTTTCGACGCCCGAGGAATTGTCCCGTTACGCGTTGATGGCGCAGATCTACGCGATCGGCTGGCAGATCCTGTCGACTGCGGCCCTGGCGTACTGGCCGATCTTCGTCAAGAGAAGAAGCGTCGTGGACGCGACGATCCGCATGTGGTGGCAACTCACGGTCGCGCTGGCTGTCGTGGGGATCGTGGCGATGGTGCTCCTGGGGTTGCTCGGCCCCTGGGCGGCATCGGTGCTGTCGGATGGAGAGATCGATGTTTCTGCTTGGCTTGCCCTGGCGTTCGGCGCCGTCCTGGTCGGCCAAGCCGTGCATTTCGCGTCCTCGGTCCTTCTGACCAGACCGAACGAGGCACGGTGGCAGGCGCTTTGGACGTTGACGATGGCAGCCGTCAGCATCGGGCTCGGATGCCTGGTGGTTGCCCGCTTCGGTGCGGTCGGGGTGGTGTTCGCTTCGGCGCTTGCGATCCTCACAGCGCAGGTACTCCCTGATCTGCTGTGGGTGCCTAGGCTTGTGCGTCGCCGGTCGCCGGTCGGTTGAGCATCGTCGCAGCGGGTGCGACGACGGTCGCGCCGGCGGGCACATCGTGGATCACCGTCGCGTTGACTCCGATCGTCGCTCTGTCGTGCAGGGTGATCGGACCGATCACCACCGCTCCGGCCCCCACCCGCACGTGGTCGCCCAATGTCGGCCTGCCTCGCGTGTTGTGCCCGATGGTGACCTGCTGATTGATCCAGCAGTGGGACCCGATGGATTCCGCGGCGACGATGGTCCCCACACCGTGCTGGATGAAGAAGGCCGGTCCGATGCTGCCGACGTCGAGCGTCAGGGTGGGTTCCGGCGGGTACAGCTTGCGCAGGAGCATGCGCAGCGGCCATGGAGCAGATTGCAACCGATAGTGGACGAGCGTGCGAAATTCACGCAGCGCGCCACTGAGGTAGGCGAAACGCGAATAGTGGTCGAGGGCAGACAGATCGGGCTCGTCGATGCAGCGCATCCACCAGTCGACATCCTCGGCGACCACGTCTGCCGCGTCCGATCGACCGACGGCGAGCCACAACGGACGGGCCCAGACGCGTGCGAGTGCGAGCAATGTCGTCCGCCGGTCGCGCGTCATGTCGTCATCGTAGGTCCGAAGAGGTGTCGTCCACTCAACATCCTGGTTGCAACATCGCTCGCACATAGCCGGCCGTCTGGTAGGCGTAGTGGAACGCCCACTCGAACAACGACAACCGAACCGGCAGAGCCACCATCACCAGTTCGCCGGCATAGCACTGTTCGAGGATGTACCTCGCCCGGGAGATGTGCGGTCGAATGGTCACCACGATGACCCGCTGCCAGCCGTTCTCTTCCGCCAACCGGCGGAGTTCTCGTCCTTCCCCCTTGGTCGTTCGGGGATCCGGAATGAAGCAGATCAAATGGAATTCAGGATGCGGTTCGGCACAGTACTCGGTCATGAACGGGTCGTCGGCCCCATTCGGGTTCGATACCACGACGGTTTGCGCCCAACCCTCCCTGCCCAGATCGAACCCGAATCCGTATCGGCGATAATCCGGGCCGCCGAGGATCAGGACGGCGTCGGCATGCCGCGGCGGATCGACTTGGGGAAAGACGTAAACCGGTAACCCGGCGACCAGTGCTGCGGTGAGAATCAGGCAGAACGCCAACATCCCGTTGCGAAAGCGTCGCCGGCGGGGTGTGAGTTTCGCGCCCCCGGCGGACTCGGGCATGTCGCGACTGTACCTCGAACCAGGCATATGGCAGTCAGCACTTCAGATAATCGACGGCGATGAACCGGCACGCACGCACCGTGAGGGCCATCATCGTGAGGGTGTGGTTCTGGAAACCCGATGAGACGAAACACGCGCCGTCGGTCACGAAGACGTTGTCGGCATCCCAGACCTGAC
>Ga0182740_1000496_pt1 | contig 43607 bp, 36 predicted proteins | sample eDN5th37CKraftBY_FD_128872 | JGI IMG/M metagenome (GOLD analysis project Ga0182740, IMG submission 128872) | Enriched backyard soil microbial communities from Emeryville, California, USA - eDNA 5th pass 37_C Kraft BY (version 2) (version 2) | ecosystem: Environmental > Terrestrial > Soil >...
CAGGAATGACGGCGTGGGGCCGTTCCAACCCTCATCAGGCTCATGGTCTGCTTGACGGGCGCGGTGAGCGGGCTTGGCGGCGGGCGCGTCGTGGCGCTCGGCGCGGACGGGGCGCTCGTTCCGTTCAGCATGAGCACTCCGCTCAGCCGGTTTGGCGGCGGCGCGGGAGGGCTTATCATTATCCCCACGACGGCGGGCGGGAGCCTCAGTGCGGGCGGCTGGCGCCCTGGCCTTGCCGCCGCGGCCCTTCGCAGGGGTGGCGCCCGCGTCGCTGGCCCCGATCTCCACGCCTGTGTCGAGACGGTCAATCTTGGTGCCGATCAGCTTCTCGATATTCTCGATGGCTTCGGCGTCGGAGCGGGTGATGAAGGTGAATGCCTTGCCCGAGGCGCCCGCGCGGCCAGTGCGGCCGATGCGGTGGACGTAATCGTCGGGATGCCAAGGTGCATCGAAGTTGAAGACGTGCGAGACGCCCTTGATATCCAGCCCGCGCGCGGCGACGTCTGAAGCGACGAGCAGGTTGATCTCACCGGATTTGAACCGCTCCAGTTCCGCGATGCGCGCAGCCTGGTCGATATCGCCGTGAATTTCGCCGGACTTGAAGCCGTGGCGCTTGAGGCTTTTGTTCAGCTCGCGCACCATCGTCTTGCGGTTGCAGAAGATGATCGCCGTGTTGACGCCCTCGCTGCGCAGCAGGCTCCGCAGCACTTCGCGCTTCTTGCGCTCGTCCACGGGCACCAGCTTCTGCTCGATATTGGCGCCTGTCGTCGCTGGCCGTGCGACCTCGATGGACTTGGGGTTGGTCAGGAACTTGTCCGCCAGCTTCTTGATCGGCGGCGGCATCGTTGCCGAGAAGAGCAGGGTCTGCCGGCTCGCGGGCAGTTTGGTGCAGATACTCTCGATGTCCGGGATGAAGCCCATGTCGAGCATTCGGTCAGCTTCGTCGATGACCAGCATCGAGCAGCCGGTGAGCAGGATGTTGCCGCGCTCGAACAGATCCATCAGCCGGCCCGGCGTGGCGATGAGGACATCCACGCCCTTTTCGAGCGCTTTCACCTGATCGCCCATTGAGACACCGCCGATGAGCAGTGCCATGCTCAGCTTGTGATACTTGCCGTATTTCTCGAAGTTCTCGGCGACCTGCGCGGCGAGCTCGCGGGTCGGCTCCAGGATGAGGCTACGCGGCATGCGCGCGCGGCTGCGGCCCTGGGCGAGAATGTCGATCATCGGCAGCACGAAGCTGGCGGTCTTGCCCGTGCCCGTCTGCGCGATGCCGATGATGTCGCGCATCATCAGCACTGACGGAATGGCCTGCGCTTGAATAGGCGTCGCCTCGGAATAGCCTGCTTCCGCGACGGCTTTCAGCAATTCGTCTGATAGGCCGAGGTCGGCAAAGTGCATCAGAGTTCCATGTGACAGGAGAGCGCAAGGCTGGGCGGCGCATCAGCTTGGCAGAGCACCAGGATGCGCCCGATCAGCAGGGCGGCCCATGAGCAAAACGGCGGCACCTGTCAAGGATTTCCACGATTCGCAAGCGACCGGGTGGTGAATTCCTCATCGTTGTGCTTTTCCGGCTGCGTTGGCGGTCCAGGAGTGGCGGAAGGGGACCACTGCGCCAGCCGCCGGTTCCAGATCTGCTGGCCACTAAGCTCGGGGCCCATGGATTGGCTGCCTACGTGTGCCGCTTTGATTCGATGGCGGCCCGAGGTCCGCTACGAATGGCTCAATCCCGGTTCCAGGATTGCCCGGCTAGGCCGGGAGCTACCATTTTGCCTTCAGATCGGCGACGAATGTTCGCTGCGGCAGCGGATGTGAGACATAGGCGTGGTCGTTGAACAGGTTGTCGATGCCCGCGCTGAGTTGCAACGTCTTGGACAGGTCCCATGACGATCGGGCGTCGACGGTGAAATACTCGCTCTGGAAGCCGTAGGCGTCGCCGCGCACCAGCCCGAACAGGTCGCTATTCGGACGAGACGCATAACGCCAGCCGAGCGAGAACTTCAGCGGATCGCTGACACGGTAGCGAAGGTTGCCGTTCGAGCGCCATCTGGGAATGCGCGGGAACTGCTTGCCTTCAGCCAGTAGGTTTGAGGCGTTGCGCAGCGTCCTGGCGTCGGTCCAGGCGATGTTGACGTCGGCATCGAGGCCGTGGATCAGCAGATCCTTGGCTTCAACGCTCATCTCGACGCCATATTGGCGCACCCGGTCGACATTCTTGTAGGAACTGACGGTGTTGCCATACTGGTTGGTTCCGCTGAAGCTGAAGATCGCGTTTTCGATATTCTGGTAGAACAGGCTGACGGTCGCGTGCAGCTTCCCGAAGTTGCGCCTCAGGATCAGATTGGCGTCCTGCGAGCGTTCCGGCTCCAGATTGGGGTCGAAGCTGTCCGGGTCGATCGCCTGCGTAATGTTGTCGATCTTTCCCTGGAATAGTTCGCCGACCGTGGGGAAGCGCTTGGCGGTGCCGAGACTGATCTGGACATCGAGATCGCGGGTCAGTGCGCCTTGCAGGCTGAGCTTGGGGCTGACGGACTCGTCGCTCCGGCCGGTATAGAGATCGTCGACGCGGCTTCCCGCAAAGGCCTTGGCGATACCGCCGGCGAAAGCACGCCACCGGTCGTAGCGGACGCCACCGGTGAGCACGAAATCCCCACCGAGATCATAGGTGTCCTCGATCCACAGGCCCCACAGGCTGGTCTTGCCATAGGTTGCGCTGTTGAAGCTCTGTCCGGCCGCTGTCCGCCAGTTGGTGCTGTTGTAGGTCGTGGACGAGGCCTGGTAGCGATTGGCGTCGGTACCGAATGCCAGCTTGTGCCGTCCGAGCACGTGCTCGACCGTGAGACCGCCGGTGTACCAGCCTGGTGTTCCGACCACTTCCCGCGTGCCGGCGCCCTCTGAGACACCGGCCAGATAATCTTTGGAGGTACGGCTCTCTTCCTTGGGAATCCAGTAATGTGACAGGTTGAGGCGCACGTCCCAGCCGGCGAGCGGGCCGGCGAGCTTCAACCCGGCGAGATACTCCGTTCGGTCGGTACGCGCCATGTTGAGCCCGGTCGCGTTCCAAGTCTGGCCGCCATAGAACACCTTGCCCTGATAGACCGGCGCCCCGGTGGCGGTATCGACGAGCCAACTGCGTGAATCGGTGAGGATTTGCCGGGTTTTCCAAATCAGGCCCAGCCCGTCGATTTGCCAGCCGCCGGCCGTCGCGTAGCCGACCCGCAACCGGGCTTGATCCTGCGTGACGTGCACCGGCGATGACGCGCCGAAGACCGGGCTGGCGAGACGGGGATCGTCATAGGCGCCGGTCACCGCGACCCCAGCTCCGCTGGCGGGCGTCAGCAGCTTGTAGGTCATGGACTGCCCGACATTGTAAAAATGCCGGAAACCGGCGCGTACGCTCCATGGGCCGTCCGGCTGCTTCCATGAGGCGCCGCCCTCGATGTTGTAGCCCTGGAACGTTTCTCTCAGTCCATATTCGCTGAACGGCAGCATCATCGTCTGCACCGTTGCATGGGATTCGCTGTCCTTGGGCTCTGCGGTGGTGACGGAGATGACGCCGCCCATCGAATTTCCGCCGTAGCGCGCCGAATAGGGGCCATAGACGATATCGAATTGGCGCACTTCTCCCGGCCCCACCGCGTTCCATTTTGGCGGGAAATCGTAACGGTTGCCGAGGAAGTTGGAGACGACGAACCCGTCGACCAGCACGATGGTCCGCGCGCTCTGCACCGTGTTGGCACCGCGCAGCGCGACCACGGCATTGTCGTCTCCGGCGAAGCGCTTGCGCACGAAAAAATTCGGCGCATACTTCATGAGATCCTCGACATTGAGCGCATTGATGCCGGCAAACTCTTCCTGACCGAGCGAGACGGACAGGCCGCGCGGTACGACCGTGATCGGCGTGTCATTCTGCCCAATGACGAGGATGACGTCCGCTTCGTCGTCGGCGGCATCTCCGGCAAAGGCAGCGGCGGGAAGTGCGAAGGCGAGTGCGGTGGCAAGTGCCGCCCGGGAAATGGACATACGAAACCCCGAGACTATTTGGTTGGAATGAGGGGTGAGGCGAGCGTTGAGGCTCGCCTATCCGTCGGCTTGGCGCTGAGTTTGTCTGTGCGATGAGCGGCGGACGTACCCGGCTCGCCGGAGATAAATGACGGCACTATTAGGTGTGATGGGACGCAAATTCCCCGTGGCTCAACGACTGGGACGGACGCGGTGCGCGGTGATGGGCGCACATCGGCCAATGAGACAACATGCTGCCGTCGCCGACTCGCCACGCGACCCTTCCGGTAGAATAGCGACGGATCATCCCTTGTCGCAGGTCGAGATATAGTCAGCATAGCATATGTCGTTTCTATATCTTCTTTGGCTCTATAAGATGTAACTGAAATACCTGTATTATCCAATCGGGCTGTGGGGTATGCCGGTGCTATGCGGTTGACGCGGTACACCGATTACTCGCTGCGGGTGCTCATTCATCTGGCGCTGCACGATGACAGGCTCTGTTCGATCGGAGAGATTTCCCACACATACGAAATCTCCCACAATCATCTGATGAAGGTCGTGAATGCGCTGGCTCGGGACGGCTTTGTCGAAACCGTGCGAGGGCGCTCGGGCGGCATGCAAATGGCAAGGCCAGCGAACCAGATCAGCGTTGGCGAAGTGGTGCGGCGGACCGAGGAGGGGTTCGAACTGGCGGAATGCTCGGGTTGCCTTCTGTCGCCCGCCTGTGGTTTGACCGGCGTGTTCGTGGAGGGCATGAACGCGATGTTGGCGGTGTTCGATTCATACACGATCGCGGACCTGCTCAATGACAAGGCTACGCTACTTCGCCTGATGAGCCGGCAGTCGCCGCTCGGGATTGGTGCGCGTTGATCCCCGCGATAGATGGTTGATGACCGAAGGGAAGGGCGTGACCCGTCGCCCACCGCCGCACCTGTCACGACGTACGCCCCTAAGCTGGCGCGTGGAGTGGATGGCGCCTTGAGGCGCAACGGTGATATCGCCCAATTGGGAACGCAAAAGTTCAGGGGGCATAAAATGTACCAATCTGGAAAAAGGGGGCTGCCAAAGACCCTCCGGAACGAGTGGGCGTGTTCCGGAGGGTCAGGGCCGAGCCGGGGAGGGGCGGCGGCTCTGAGGCCGCCTCGATGGTCACGAACTATCGTTTCGCCCCTCGGGTACGGCGCTCGGAGTGATGGAGCGAAAACCGTCAAGGGACGAGGATGAGATCCCCTCTACCCATCTTCGGATCGGCATCCTTCTGGAACATTAGGACCGCGATTGCGCCGCTATGGGCCGCACGCATGGAGTGGTTCACGATGGCATTCGCCCCTTCCACGGGCGAAATCAGATCGAATGTCGCGCCATCGCCGGGGCCGACGGTGAAACTCTGCAACCCTTGCATCGCATTCTTCGGGTTGCCGCTGGGATAGACCTTGTCCCAGATCCCGGCGATCGGGTGGAACGACGAGAATTCGTTCGGGCCGGCATTCACGAAATAGATCCTGACTCGCTCGCCGGGGTTGGCCACCAGCATCCGCGAAGCCTCCGGATCGTGAACCGGATCATATTTGAACGCCATGCCGTTGAAGGCGACATATTTCCAATCGCTCTTCATGAGCGAGGCATGGTCGTCCGGGTTTCCGTAGATTTCCGACTGGACGAGGACATATTCCCGGTCCGCCTTGGGCATCGCTTTCGGATCCTTGGGATCGACGAGAATGACCCCGTACATGCCCTTGGCGATATGCTGAATCATCGGTTCGGCGCCGCAATGGTAGAAGAAGGCGCCTGGATAATTCGCGGTAAAGGTGATGGTCTTCGTCTCCCCCGGCTTGATGGACTCAAAATCCTTGACGACATCGACGCGGGCCGCGTGAAAATCTATGGAGTGGGAATTCTTGTTCGATGCGTCATTGGTGAGGGTAAAGGTGACGCGGTCGCCTTCCGTGATCCGCAGGACAGGTCCCGGAATTTGTCCTTCATAGGTCCAGCTATGCTGGATGGTTCCCTTATTATCGATAGGTAGATCGACCTCCTTGGCGGTCAGGTGCAAGGTTACATCCTTGGCCTGGAGCGGTGATGACAGCATCATGAGAACAGATGCGGCCGAGAGGATCTGGTACTTCATATAATATCCCTGTTAGCTCTATTTTTGTTCGTCGCAGTGGCACACGGAACGAAGATAAACCGCCATGTCGTCGATCTGCTCATCGGTCAGAACGGAGGCCCATGGCGGCATGAGGGCGGACTTGTTGACAGACGCGCCGCCATCGCGGATCGCCTTCTTCATCTCATCGATAGGAAGCGATGACATCCCCGCCTTGTCCGAATGATCACGCGGCTGCACCGAAAGACCGATGGTGTTGATCCCTTTGCCATTGCGGTTAACGCCGTGGCATTGCGCGCAATAGGTATCGTAGAGATGGGCGGAGGCGCGCAGCTTCGCCTCATCGCCCGCTCGTGCCGGCTGATGAATGATGATCGCGCCGGTGAAGGCGACCACGGCCGCACCGAAAAGACCCCAGCGGAGCATTAGTTGTTCTCCTTGCCAAGAGAGACGACATAACCGGTCAGGCGCTGAAGGTCGGCGTCTGACAAGGCCACGCGCGGCATCCACACGTAGCGATCGAACTGCTGGGGGTCCTTCATGTAGGCCAGCACATAGTCGGGCTGCAGCCGCTGGCCGGCATCGATGAGAGCCGGGCCCGACAGGCCGCCCTGACCGGCCTTGTCCTGATGGCAGGCGACGCAACCGCGCAGCTTGCCGAAGGACATCTGGCCCATGGTGAGGTTGACACCCTCGGGTTTGAATGCACCTTCCGCCACCAGGCCATCGGCTTTGAGTGTCAGAAGCTCGTCCGCGAGCTTGGCCGCGGTCGCGGCGTCGACTGCCGGATGCTGGCCGGCCGCCGCCGGATCCAGCGTATCTCGCGGTTCGCCGGGCTTGGCATGCTTGAACCAGAGGACGCCCCCGGGCCGGATCGGAGTGGGCTTCTGCAACCATTGCACCAGCCATGCACGATTGAACTTGTTGCCGGCGTACCAGAGGTCCGGCCCTTTGCGCTCCCACAGGCGGTCGACGCTCGCATTGGCGGGCTTGGTCAATGTATGGCAGGCCGCGCAGCGGCTCTCCAGTTCGCTGCCGCTCTGCGCATCGACCGTTGTCGGTCTGGCCAGCGCGACGACGAGTGCGACGGCTGCCGCCGACGCCAGGATTCCTTGCATCTTCACTCTCCCCCTCCTCATGCGACCAGCTCGCCCTTGAAGACGGGGTTCCGATGGACACCGTGCGGCTTCTTCAGGCTTTCTTCGTAATAAAAGTCGGGGACGAAGGTCTTGTGCGCCCAGTGATAATAGTCCTGATCCCGAGGGATGCCCTCATATTCGATCACCGTCATGACGCCGCCATGTGGCGTATGGCCATTCATCGTGTGATGATCGATGTGATCGTGGATCATCCAGCGGCCGGGATTATCCGCGCGCAGGACGATGTCGTAGCGCTCGCCGGGGCCGACAAGAACCGTGTCGGCATTGATTGGCGCGGGCAGTGGGTGACCGTCCTTGAAAGTGATCTGGAACACATGGCCGTGGATGTGGATCGAGTGAAACCCGCCCCCAGCGCCGAACAGGCGTAGACGGATCACGTCGCCTTCCTTCACGCGGATTGGCTGCGTTTCTGGGAAGGACTTGCCGTTGATCGTGAAATAATCGAAGACGTCGCCGGGGATGCCGCCCTGACCGGGCTTTGACGCCCAGGCGGACGCCCATTCCGAGAACATCAGAATATAATCGCCGGTTATCTCACGTTCGATCGGCGTCGGCTTCTTGGGATCGACAATGAAGGGGCCCCACATGCCGCGTGTCGCGACGTGCTCGTTCACGTTGACATGGCAATGGTACCACATCGTCCCTGCCGGATCGGCCACGAACTTGTAGGTGAAGCTGTCTCCGGGCTGGATGGCGAGTTGGGTCATGTCGGGCACGCCGTCCATCTCCCATGTGCCGCGCTGGAGCAGCCCATGCCAGTGGATCGAATGCGGAAGGGTCGTGAGATTGTTGACCTGAACTTCAACGTGGTCGCCTTCCCGCACATGGAACAGTGGCGCCGGCACCTGTCCGCCAAAGGCAAAGGTGCGGAAGGTCTGGTTGCCAACCAGCGTGATCAGCGTGTCCTCGATATTCATCTCGAACCTGTGGACCGTCGCGCCAGCGCCGCCGTCCTTCGCTCCGGCCTTTGCCTTCGTCGCTGTATGCGCCGCCGCACCTTCCGCGGCCATGGCAAGCGTCGGCGCCGCAACCGCCCCCAGCCCCGCGATGACCGCATCGCGGCGAGTAATTTCCTTCATCATGCACCCCTTTAAGATGTATTATGGTTACATCTTTTAGAGGAGGATTGGGTTGCTAACTAATGAAAAATTTTGCGGTTTTTTATTACCATTATTGCTATTTCGCCGATCTGCCTGATCGTCGATCCATCACTCTGCAGTCAGCGCAACTCCAGGATTTACTGGCGCGCAGGGTGCCAAGCACCGCGCCGCATGGTCAGGTTGCAAGCTTGGCCGGAGCATGATCCGCACTTCGTGCCGATCAAGCGCTCTCCGGCTTTGCGATGGTCGTTGCCAGCGCCGCGCTGATCTCATCGAGGTGCCGCTGCATTGCCTTCTCCGCGCCGGCGGCATCGCCTGCTGCAATTGCCTCGGTAATATCGATATGCTCCTGCAACGAGCGACGGGCGCGGCCGGCAAGCATGATCGTCCGATATTGGAATCGAACGATCTGGGATTTGAGGTTGGCCAGCAGACGGGTTGCCGTGAAGTTGCCCGAGATGCGATGAATTTCGGCATGATATCGGCCGTTGATCGCGGAAAAGGCCAGCAGGTCGCCCTCTTGGAACGCCGCCTGCATCTGGGCGGTCAGATCCTTCAGACTCTGCTTGTCAGCATCGGTAGCCCGTTCCGCCGCCTGCCTTGCGACCAGCCCCTCCAGAGCGCCGCGCGCCTGCATGATTTCTACCGCTTCCCGATCCGTGACGAGGCGGACGCGAGCCCCGCGATTGGGCTCGATGACAACCAGTCCCTCATGCTCAAGCTTACCAAGCGCAATACGGACATTCGCGCGATTGGCCCCCAGGAACTCGACGAGATCCTGTTCGATCAGCCGCTCATTGGGCATGAAGTGGCCTGAAACGATCGCATCCCGGAGCCGGTTTGCAAAATCGTCAGGGCCGGGCCTGGCAAGCATTGATAACCTCCATTCCTGCCTGAACCCCGCGCGGAGGGTCACATGCTCACAGATATCGCTCCCATATATTCGACCGCGATGACGATGCGCAACGCGGTCGCTCCGGGCGGCGCATCAACTGGCGAAGGGATCGGCCGGCATCGCTTCGTTCAGTTCGATAACGACGGTCTTGGTCTCAAGAAACTGGTCGATCGCCTCAAGCCCGTTTTCGCGCCCGATTCCGGAAAGCTTGAAGCCGCCATAAGGGAGCATCCAGTGGATCGGCCGATAAGTATTCACGGAGACGAGGCCGGCTTCGATGCGGCTTGCCATGCGATGTGAGCGCGCGATGTCGGAGGTCCATACGCCTGCCACCAGGCCGTATTTGGTATCGTTCGCCATGGCGAGGACCTCGTCTTCCGTGTCGAAGGGAATCATCGCGAGGACGGGGCCGAAGATTTCCTCCTGGGCAAGGCGTGAACGGTTGTCGACATCGGCAAAGATGGTCGGCTCGACGAAGTACCCATTCGGCAGCTCGGCGGGGCGGCCGCCGCCGGCGACCAGTCGCGCGCCCTCTGCCTTGCCGATGTCGATATAGGAGAGGGTTTTTTCCTGTTGCTCGCGTGAGGTGTGGGGACCGATGTGGCTCGAACGGTCGAGCGGCATGCCGACGCGGATTCGCCGTGCTCGTTCCGCCATCGTTGCGATGAACGCTTCATAGGCTGGGCGTTGTACGAAGAGCCGTGAACCCAGTGAGCAGGTTTGGCCGGTCGAACGAAAGGCACCATGTGTGGCGACGATGGCTGCCTTCTCCAGATCCGCATCGGCAAAGATGATGTGGGGCGCCTTGCCGCCACATTCGAACGTGCAGCGTTTCAGATTGCCGGCGGCCGCGGCCATGATCTTTTTCGCCGTGCTGTGTTCGCCCGTGAAGCTGATTTTATCGACACCAGGATGCGCGGCTAGGGCGGCGCCTGCTGTCGTCCCGAACCCGGTGACGATATTGACCACCCCCGCCGGAAACCCAGCTTCCTCGATGAGTTTGCCAAGTTCGAGGGCCGTTACCGGTGTCTGCTCGGCGGGCTTGAGGACGATCGCGCAGCCGGCCGCCAGCGCCGGGCCGAGCTTCCAGCCATAGAGCGACATCGGCGAGTTCCAGGGGAGGATCGCGCCGACGACGCCGACAGGCTCCCGGCGGGTGTAAGCGAGGGCGTCTGGTCGGTAAGGGATTTGCTTGCCTTCGATCTTGTCGGCGGCGCCGGCAAAATAGGTGAGCCAGTCGGCAGAACGCTGGATCTCGTTCAAGGTGTCGCGAACGACCTTTCCGTTGTCGCGGCTCTCCAACTCGGCGAGCCGCTCGGCATCGCGGCGGATGAGGGTCGCCAGCTTCAGCATCAACGCGCCGCGCTGGGTTGGCGTGATGGTGTGGCGCCATGGGCCTCCAAGGGCGTCGCGCGCTGCCGTCACCGCCGCATCTATGTCGTCCGCGCCTCCTTCCGGCACGACCGCCCAGACCGTGTCCAGCGACGGGTCGAAGCTCTCAAAGCGCTTGCCCGAGCGGGGTAGCACCCACTCGCCACCGATGAACAGCCGATCATATTCCCGCATGAGAGAAACCCCTTGAAAACGTCATCAATATTGTTAACAATTATGTGAACAGTCGTCAATCGAAGGTGGATAAGAATGATGGAGGTACTGGAAAGGGTAGAGGGGGTCGCAGACACCCCCAGTTGGGCCGAGATCATGCGGGATTGTTTCAAGCGCAACGGGGTAAAGCTCGTCACCTACGTGCCAGACAGGGTGCTCACGCCTCTCATCCAGGCGATTGAAGCTGATCCTTATTTTCAGGCCTTTTCCACTGCGCGGGAAGAAGAGGCGGTGGGTATTGTCTGTGGTGCCTGGATGGCCGGGACGAAGGGCGTTGTCCTCATGCAGACAAGCGGATTTGCCACGCTCCCTAACGTCTTGGCGTCCTTGCCGTGCACCTATCAGATTCCCGTCCTGATGGTCATTTCCGAGCGGGGCACGCTGGGCGAGTTCAATCGGGGCCAGGCTCTGGTCTGCAAGACGATGCGCCCCATTCTCGATTCGATGGGCATAGAAGGCCACACGCTGACCTCGACCCGTCAGCTCGACTTCATCGTCGACCGCACAATCAAACAGGTCTTCGGAACGCTCGATAGCGCCGCCCTCATCATCTCGCCGCTCCTCAGCAGCGGCAAATTCTGAAAGGTCCGTCGATGTCCGTTGAAGTGATGAACCGGTATGATGCGACCGTTCGGTTGCGCGCAAGGCTCGCGGAGGAGGATGCCGTCATTGGCGGCATCGGCAACACGAACTTCGATCTCTGGGCTGCGGGTCCGCGTAATCTCAACTTCTACATGTTGGGGAGCATGGGTCTTGCAGTGCCGATCGCGCTCGGCGTGGCGCTGGCGCAACCCGAGCGGCGTGTGATTGCGCTCGAGGGAGATGGCTCCATCCTGATGCAACTGGGCTGCTTGTCCACTTTGGCCAAGTTGGCGCCGGGCAACCTCGGTACCATCATTATGGACAACGGTTGCTATCAGATCACCGGCTCGCAGCCGACCGGCACGGCCTTCGGTACGGACATCGAGGCGATCGCCAACGCGTGCGGGCTGGAGCATAGCGCGACGGTGGCGACAGGCGCTACGCTCGAAACCGCGCTCGACCGCTTCTGGCAAATCGCGGCCCCCTGGGTCATCGTCGTGAAGATTGATGGCGAGCCTCCGCGCGGCACGACCGAGCGCGACCCGCTCCGCATCCGCACGCGTTTCATGGATGCACTCAGCCTTGCCTGACGCGCTTCGCGTCCGTCTCAAGACCGCCCTTGGCCCCTATCCATATCTTGCGCCGTTGCGCGAGGGCTGCATCGACGATCCGGGAGTCGAGCTCGATTTCATCGAGGTGATGCCGATTCCGAAGGCCTTTGCGCCGATGGTGCGAAAGCTCGAATATGATCTGTCCGAGATGGCGGTGGTTACTGCGTTGCAGGCCTTTGCCTTCCGCAAACCGGTCATCCTGTTGCCGGCCGTCGTAGCGTCACGCTTCCAGCGCGGTTGCCTAATCCGCCATCGGGATCGGCCACTGATCGGACCGCACGCTCTGGTGGGGAAGACGATCGGAGTGCGATCCTTCACGCAAACCACCGGGATGTGGGTGCGCGCCGCCCTCCATGACGATTACGGCCTCCTCGCCAGCGAGATGCGCTGGCGTGTCAGTGAGGGAGCCCATCTGGTCGAATATTCTGCGCCACCCTTCGTCGAATGGGACGATAGCGGCAAGACCCTACCCGATCAGTTGCGCGATGGCGACATCGCGGCGGCAGTCATGGGCGCGGATTTACCCAAAGACCCGGAATTCGTGCCGGTCATGACGGATCACATAGCGGCCGACCGGGCCTGGTATGACCATCATGGGTGGGTGCCGATCAATCATATGGTGGTTGTTCGCGCAGACGTAGCCGCTCAGCAACCCGAGGCCGTCCGCGCCGCATGGCGACTGATGCGGGAGGCCGCCGCCGGCACGACCGGCACGCTGTTCGGGACGGAAGCGGTTCGTGGACCGCTGGTTTATATCGAGGAAGAAGCGCGCCGGCAGGGCTTGCTGCCGCATCCGGTCGACGTGGACGCGGTCCTTGAGCCCGCTTTCCGGTTGCTGGGAGAGTGACATGAGCAAAGTCGATTTGACGCTGGCGTGCATGGATTACGATCGCACACGCGCGCTGATCGACGGGCGAGTGCGGCCGGAAGGGATTGACCTCAACTATCTGATCTTGCCGGTTGAAGAGATCTTCTTCCGTATGCTCCGCGGCGGCGAATTTGATGCCGCGGAAATGTCGCTTTCCTCTTATTGCATGCTGGTAGCGAGAGGGGCGCCTGAGTTCGTCGCGCTTCCCATCTTCACGTCCCGGTGTTTCCGTCACGGCTGTATTTTCGTGTCAGCCCGGAGTTCGATTCAAACGCCCGAGCAATTGGCCGGGAGGAGGATCGGCGTACCCGAATATCAGATGACGGCGCCGGTCTGGATCCGTGGCATGCTGGCCGACGAATATGGTGTTGATCCCTCATCTCCGTCCTATTTCACCGGAGGCCAGGAGGAACCCGGGCGCACCGAGAAGCTCAAACTGGATTTGCCGGCACGGATCAGCGTCACGCCAATCGGTGCCACTCAGAGTCTGTCGCAAATGCTTCTGGAAGGCGAGATCGACGCCTTGTACTCCGCGCGCGTGCCCAGTAGTTTCTACTCGCATCCTGATGAGGTCCGGCGTCTCTTTTCTGATCCCATGCCGGCCGAGCAGGATTATTTTTTCCGCACCGACATTTTCCCCATCATGCATGTGGTCGTGTTGAGGCGCTCATTTTACGAGCGCCATCGCTGGATCGCGCAATCGCTGTGCAAGGCGTTCGTCGAAGCGCAGCGCCTTGCCTACGAAGCCTTGTTCGTGAACGCTTCGCTCGCGACCATGCTTCCCTGGCAGATCATTCAGGTCGAGGAGGTCATGGCGCTCATGGATGCGGACTGGTGGCCTTATGGTGTCGACAAAAATCTCCACGTGATCGAGACCTTCCTGCGCTACCATCACGAACAGGGTCTCTCGAAACGCCTGCTGGTCCTGGAGGACCTGTTTGCGCCGGAGACCTTCGAAACGTTCAAGATATGAGGCTATGGAGCGGTCGTAAGGGCGATGTCCTGCGGATATGGCACCGGTGTCGCCACCGGCTGGCCAGAAAAGTGCAGGGTAAGATTGCGTAGCATCAGTTCCTCGATTGCGGCTCTGGCTTCCACGGCCGCCCCACCCATATGAGGGGTGAGAATGAGATTGTCGGTGATCTCGCGTAACTCAGCAGGCAGGTGTGGTTCACCCTCGAACACGTCTATCGCCGCACCGGCAATCTTGTTCTCCCTGAGGGCGGCTACCAGTGCATTGGTCGGCACAATGGAACCCCGCGCGATATTGATCAGGAATCCATCTGGGCCCAACGCCTCGAGGACGGCCGCGTCGACGACATGTCTTGTCTCATCCCCTCCCGGGGCCGCGATGATGAAATAGTCGGATCGGCGGGCGAGTTCGAGAGGATTGTCGACATAGGTATAGGGCACATCGTTTCGCGGTCTGCGATTGTGATAGAAAACCTCTAGGTTCAGGCCCGAAAGGCGTTGGGCAATCAATAAGCCGATCCGGCCCAGGCCCATGATGCCGAGCTTCTTGCCTACAACCAGCGGGCGAGCTTTGCGTGAGGTTTCCCAGTCGTCGCGCCGGGTGGCGGCGTCACCATAGACAATCCCGCGCGTGATGGAGAACATCAGCGCGATCGCGTGATCGGCCACCGCGGTTGCGTTAGTGCCGGGACCATGCGTGACGGTGATGCCTCGCTCGCGCGCGGCCGCCACGTCGATCTTGTCGAAACCGGCCGCCATCGTGCAGATGATCTCGAGGTTTGGCAGACCGTAAATCATCTGCCTCGTTGCTCCCGCTGTGCCGCCCCGTGTGATGATCGCACGGTAAATGGCCGCATCGGCCGGCGGCGTCGTACGAAGGGCCGGGTCGGAATAATCATGCAGGACATACCCTGCGTCGATTAGCCCCTTGCGCTGCGTATCCGGTATTTTAGCAAGGCACAGAACATCTATTGGCATGGAGGCCAGCCCTTCATCTTGTTCGTTTTTCGGTTCTTCGCTTTTCGGTTCCGTGCGCTAATCGAACGGGACGAAATCATCAGGGCGATAGTCGGTGCCCAGACCGGGAGCGTCGGAGACGCGGATTTTGCCGTTCACAGGCACTGCTAGGCCGGGGACGCGCGATACTTCTTCCAGCGGCACGCCTGCGGGAGAACGCAAATTATATTCGGTGAGCGTACATTCCGGCATGGCGAGCGAGAAATGCTGCCCTTCCGGCCGCCCTCCGCCGACGTGGACAAGCGTTTGCAGGCCGGCGGCTTCGGCCAGCGCATAAATTTTCAGCGTCTCCGAAAGGCCGCCCGTCCAGCTGATATCCGGCTGGACGATATCGATCGCACGCCGGCTGATCAGTTCGGCAAAGGCGTGGCGACCTCGATGGGTCTCACCGGTTGCCAGCGGTACCGTTGGCACTGCGCGTTTCAACTGAGCGTGCCCTTCGTGGTCCCAAGGCATGAGCGGCTCTTCCAGCCAGGCGAGATTATAGGGCCGGAGCCGTTCGGCGACGCGGATCGCGAATTCGACGTTGTAACCCATCACGACGTTGAGCATCAGGTCGGCATCCGGCCCGACTTTTTCGCGAGTCTGCGCGACATAATCCTCGAGCCGGTTGATGCCTGCCGTTCCATCGGTAAGCTGGATGAAATTGCCGATCTTGAAACGGGTGAAGCCCAGTTCCATCGCCCAGTCGATGTCGCTGGTCGTGACGTAGGTATCGAGCTCGGACCGGCTTGGACCGCCGAGCAGAGTGTAGACGGGAACGCCGAGCAATTTGCCCTTGAGGTCCCACAACGCGATGTCCACCGGTGCCTGAGCCATGCTTACCAGACCGGTATGGCCCAGACGCTGGAAAGAACGCCACATCAGGTCGTTCAAATGCTCGATCGCCATGCAGTCACGGCCGATGAGCAATGGCGCGATATGCTGTTGGATGAACGCCTTGGTATATTCGCCCCAGTGCGAACTGCCGATACCCCAGCTTCCGTCCTCCGCGGTCACCCGGACGAACATCGTGCGCGTGAAGAAAGCTTCGCCCGGATTGGGTACGAAAGCGCCGGTCAAGATGTCCGGATAACGGTGAATCGGGTGTGGATTGTTCCGTGTCCGTCCGGGCTTGCCGCCTACCATCGGCAGTGGATGCCGGGGCGGTGTGCTGGGCGCCGGAAACGTGCGGACGAGTTCCAGGCACTCGATCGATTTGATTTTCATAGGCTCAGGCGGTCCATTCAGGCGTCTTCGGTCGACGTTGCCAAGGTATCGCGCGGCGTTGCGCGGCTATCGGCGATCGAGAAGCTCTTGACCGTGACCCGCTCCATGTAACGGCGGCGGCCCTGATAATCGTTGAGGGCGTAATGCCAGACTTGGCTGTTGTCGAAGATAGCGATCGCACCGGGGTTCCATTTGATCCGACACTGGAATTCCGGCCTCTGACCATGCTGAAAGAGGAACTTGAGCAGGGGTTCGCTCTCCGCCTCGGTCCATCCGTCGAAGCGTTGCGTGTAGCCGGCGGTGATGTAGAGCGATTTGCGTCCGGTAATGGGGTTCCGGATCACGACAGGATGCGTCGCCGGCGGCAAGACCGTCCGGCCCTGAAGACGGACATTACGAGCTACGACTTTATCATTGCTGTGTACTGCATCGAGGCGATCGAGCGTGGCCTTGAGGCCGTCTGACAAAGCATCATATGCAGCCGCCATGGACGAGAAAAGCGTATCCCCCCCCCGTTCGGGAATCTCGCGCGCGACCAGCAAAGTCGTAGTTGGAGGATCGGCCTGATAGGTCTGGTCAATATGCCAGGCGTTCCCGATATTGACGAATTCATCCTCGTTCTTGCTCACCCCGTTCATGAACGGGAAGCCGTGAATGGCCGTCGCGGGATCGACCCGGTTCTGCGGCACGCCGAACCCGAGCGAGAGTTCGGCATGGCATGCTGGAGAAATCTCCTGATCTCGGATCACGATGACCGCATGTTCGGCTAGGGCGCGGCGCAGGGCAGCGTGCATTTCAGGCGTCTGTCGCGACAGATCGCAATTGCGGATCTCCGCTCCTATGAAATCGCTGATCTTGATGATTTCTAAATCGTCGCTCATCGGTCGCCTTTCTCGAAACCTTGGACCGCGCCGCTGGCGCTCAATGGGTCTTCAGCATTGCCGCATCGGCTGCGCGGATCTGCTGTTTCAGGTGCTCCGCGAAATTATCGGGGATGCGCAACTTGTCCTCAGGCTCAAGCCACAGCCTGTAGAGAAGGCGGTGTCGTTCGGGGGAGTTCTCGAACTTGCGGCGCCCATGCAGGATGGTGCGGTTGTTCCAGAATAGAATCTCGCCCGGTTCCAGCAGGAACTCCGCCTCGTTGGCGACGGCTCTTTCCATGAAATAATCCATGGCTTCGGCGAGGTCGGCGGGTAAACTTTCACCCCGCTTTTCCGCGGCGAGATGCATCGTGCGGAACTGGGCATAGACGCAAACGTGACCGTCCAAATACCCAAATACCGGTGCCTTTTCCGGCGTCATGATCTCGTCTTGGCCGATCGCTTGCCAATAGCCCTCGTAAAGACTGTCGAGGAGGTGGGGGCGATGCCGTACAAAATCATTGTGGACGGCGAGGGCGCTGGAGATAACACTCTCGCCCCCGCGCTCGGCGCGCTGGGCGCACATCAATCCCACGATTTCGTTGGTATCCGTATGATAGCCTGCCTGGGCGGACGTCCGGTACCCACGACCTTTGAGACGCGTATCGTATGGCTTGTTCCCGTCTCTATCCACTTCGACATGGGTGAGCAGATCCCGGTGATAGTTTTGGATCACGGGCGTGCCCAGATGCGTCCCAAGGCCCCAGTAGATGCGCTTGTAATCTTCCGCGCTGAACCGTTCCTGGGGGAGTTGGGAAAGCACGATTGCGCCTTCGCCCGATCGTAGCTTACGCCGAACGTCGACCGCCAGCGCACGTACCATGGGATGATCGAAATCGGATTTGGTGATTGCAAGCGGCTCGAGGTGACGGGAGGCATCGACCAATTGCGCGATGACGTCCACCTCGGCTTCGGAAAACTGGCGAAGGAAGCGGTCTTTGGTCGCGTTGACCCACGCATCCGGTGTCTCGATAATCTCTCGATAGACAGCGGTCATAGCATTCTCCTCACACAAGCTTCATGTCTTTGGCCCGCATCAGCGGAACGTCGCGCTGCATGGGCTGAAACTCGACCCCTGGGCGCATCATGTAGACGACCACACTGTTCCACAGCGGAATGATCTGGAGATCGTCGTGAATCTTGCGGGCACAGGCGCGCAGGGCGGCTGCCCGCGATTCATCGTCGTTGGCCCGCAGCGCGGCGTCGATCAGCTTGTCGAACTCCGGATCCCGGTACCAACTGTTGGGTTGACGTGTGCCGTAGCTGAAGCGCATCGCCTCCACAGGATCTACGTAATTGGCAAAAACGCCCGTGCCGAGGGCAACAATCTCTGCGTTCGGATCCCGAGCATATTCGCGGTTGAACGACAGGGAATGAGCCGAGTCCATGCCGCGGGCTTCGACTTCGATGCCGATGCGCCGCAGGAAGAAGATTACCGCCTCGGCGGTTTCACGGCTCCCATAGTAATTGTTGGCGAAATAGATGAGCGGCATCTTGAAGCCGTTCGGATAGCCGGCCTCGGCAAGGAGCCGTCGGGATAGCTGGGGGTCGAATTTGTAGTGTTGTAGCGAAGGATCGTATCCGGGCTCGATCGGAGTGAAGCCGGGATAGCTCTTCGGCACGCCACCAAACAGGCCGTGGATGATGGCATCCGTATCGATCGCGTGCGCAATGGCGAGGCGGACTCGCCGATCAGCCCAGGGCGTATTCGGATTGGCGAGCTGGAAGCGCACGGTGAAGGTCGGGTGAACGTCCGCGCGGGCCTGGCTGAAGCCGAGGGCGGAGAGGACCGGTACCATCGAGTAGGGGACCGCCATGATGACATCCGCCTCGCCGGAGCGCAGCATCGCAACGCGGGTCATATCTTCCAGAGCGAAGAGAAGTCGAACCTGGCGTATAGGCGGGGGCGGCCCCCAATAATTCTCGTAGGCGTCCAGATCCATATATTCGGAGTCGCGAAAATCGGTCATCCGGTAGGGACCGGTTCCCACGGGATGGCGCGCAAAATATTCATCGCCAACACGATCGAAATACGCTTTGGAATAGACGTGCGTGCCGCGCAGCCGCAAATATGTCCCGCCTTGCGTCTTGAAGTGAAAGCGAACCGTCATGTCGTCGACAAGTTCGACATGATCGAGATCGTAGCAACGGCTCCGGTAGGATGGCAGTGAGCCATAGAGCCGCTCGTGACTGAAGATGATGTCGTGCGCCGAGAGGGGGTCGCCGCTATGAAACAGGACTCCCTCGCGGACACGATATTCGATGGTCCGTGAGTCGGGAGAGATCGTCCAATCGCAAAGACCCGGGCGAATATTGCCAGCGGGGTCTTTGTCGATCATCAATTCGACCACATTCTCGATGCAGGGGCGCAGCACGTTAATGCCGTTTGCGGCCCGACTAACGTCCAGTGTCGGCGGGTTCTGGTTCATTGCGATGCGGACGCGGGCGCCTGCATTGTTTCTCAGCCCGGCAACGCCGGCGGCCATGCCAAGGGCAGTGATCGCGCTGCCGCTGCCCAAGATCATCGCCCTGCGGGTGAACTGACGTTGCCGATAGCTGTGCAATTCTTTCCTCTCAATATCGTGTGCAACGGTATACATTGTTGGCGAGGAGTGCAAGTCCTCTCGGGCGCGACGGCGGATATGACCGATCCATATCCTAGCTAAGATATTGATTTAACGGTATTATATTAGAATTCGCATTTTTTGCGGATAGGGGGTTGACCTATCCGGATTTAATTGTGCACAAACGTATACATAAAATAATAATCGGTAAACCATGGGAGGGAGTGGACCATGACGGCTAAGACACCGATGCGCGTGCGGTGCTACCGCGCGATTTTGCACAGCACCGTTGGCTTTACTGCAGTAGCGCTGGGCGCAACTCCGGCGCTCAGCCAGGAAGCGCCGAGCGCTTCACAGTCTGAGGCCCAAGGTGCTGCCCAAGCAGTCCATCAGGATCAGTCATCTGCCATTGACGAAGGCACGATTCTCATCACCGGATCGCGTGTGCGGTCCGCTTTCCGGGCGCCGACGCCTACGCTTTCAGTTGGTGCATCGGAAATCCAGGATCGCGCCGCGTCGTCGATTGTGACGCTTCTTCAAGAATCGCCGGCCATCAACACGTCTCGCAGCAATGCTGCTTCCAATGGCGTTCGCACCCAGACGGCCGGCGCTAATTTTGTCGATTTGCGTGGGTTAGGGCCTGCGCGGACCTTGGTGCTGGTCGACGGTCGGCGCTTTGTTCCTATGATGCCTTCGTCGTCGGCGCCGGGTCAGCCCCTGCAGGTGGATATCAATCTGCTGCCGACGATGATGGTCGAGCGGATGGATATCGTGACTGGCGGCGCGTCGGCGCAATGGGGGTCAGATGCGATCTCCGGGGTCGTCAACCTTATCCTCCGCCACAATTACGAAGGTTTGCGGGGGGAGGTGCAGCAGGGCATCTCGCAAGAAGGCGATCGGAACGAACTTCGGCTCGGCGCACTGGGCGGCTTCTCCTTCGCGCAAGGGCGCGGCAATGTGGTCGTCTCAGGTGACTATATCCGCAGCGACGGGCTGGATAACCGCACACGCGATTGGTCGCGGAAGCTTTGTTATCTGTTCAACGATCCGGCTTCGACCGTTGCCAACCAGCTTCCCGCGCAGCGGCTTGCTTGCGATGCGCAGTCTGGAAACCGCACGGCCGGCGGCCTGATCGTGAGCGCGACTGGCGGTACCGCCGCACAGCGCGCCGGACTCGTTGGCATGCAGTTCGATTCGGCGACCAGCGTGTCGCCCTTCGTACGCGGCGATTTCAATCCGTTCCGTGAGACGGTGACGGCCACCACGACCACACAGACCTTCCAGGCGCTGCAATCTGGTGGCGAGAATATCAATCAGGAGAAGGTGAACCTGCTGCTCGATTTGGAGCGCACGGTTCTGTTCGGCCATGCCAACTACGATCTGACCGACAACATCGAGATCGCGGCCGACGTCTCCTATGGTCGCTCCAAGGGAACCAACCGGACCCGCCCTGTGCGTGATCAGAACGGTGTTTATAATCCGCTTACGGGCGCCGGTACCGCGGTGCGCATCTATGCCGACAATCCCTTCATCCCTGCGGTATTGCGGCCATACATGCCGGCGCCTGCGGGCTCGCCCAGCCTGACGACGCCGACCAATCTTCAGTCCTTCCAGATGTCGCGGGACAATTACGACTTCCCGCAGCCTACGACCGTCATCATCGATGAGGCTTACACCTATGCCTTGTCGCTGAAAGGGCAGCTCGGCGGTGGCTGGGATTGGGACACCTCCTACTCCCACGGACAAAACACCTACAACCGCGCAACGCATAATACGCGTGATCGTGCGGCTTATGCCCGCGCGGTGGACGCCGTTATGGGGCCGGGCGGCGCAATCGTCTGTCGTTCCACTCTCGTCGACCCGGCCAATCGCTGCGTTCCGCTGAACCTGTTCGGGCAGGGCACGCCGTCGGCCGAGGCGATCGACTATGTGACGTTCACGAGCCGGACGAGTCTTGCTTATGTGCAGGATAGTGCTCAGGCAAATTTACGTGGTTCGCCATTCGCGACATGGGCGGGCGACGTCGCGATCGCGGCGGGCGTGGAATGGCGGCATGAAAGTGCCAATTCCACGGTTGATGATCGGGCAGCGACTGGCGTCACCGATTCCGATGTGGGCCAAGCTTTCTCGGGCTCGTTTAGTGTCGTGGAAGGGTATGGCGAGGCGACCGTCCCGCTCGCCAGTGAGTTGCCATTCGCGCATCGCCTTGCGCTCAATGGTGCGGTTCGCCACGCGCAATATTCGGGAGATGCCCGCGCGTCTGGCGGACAGACGACCTGGAAGGTCGGTGGCACCTGGGAGCCGAGCGACGGTATATTGTTCCGTATCACTCGCTCCCTCGATATCCGCTCTCCAAGCCTCTTCGAATTGAAGGTGCCGCCGGTGGTGTCGCAGCAGAATCTCATTTACAACGGTGTGCAATATACCGGCCTGCGTATCGCCAATCAGGGTAACCTCGATCTGGTGCCGGAGCGGTCGAACATGCTGACGTTCGGTGGTAGCTTCTCCCCTCGGTTTCTACCTGGGTTCAACTTCTCCGTAGACTATTTCGACATCAAGGTAAGCGACGTCATCACGACAATCGGCGCGGGTGACATTGCACGAAATTGCAGTGCCGGGAACACGAGCTTCTGTAACTTGCTCGTGTTCAATGAAACCGGTGCATTGGCTGGGATCAACGATCAATTCATCAATGCTGCGTCGAACAAGACGAGTGGTATTGATTTCGCTCTCAATTATCGGACACCGGCGTTGGGCGGCGAGCTTTCATTGCGTGCAAACGCGACCTACGTGGATAACTTCACGATCATTACGCCGAGTGATCCGCCCGCCATCCTCGAATATTCGGGCATGGTCAGCAACGTGGCTGCCTTTGCTACACCGAAGTGGCGTGGGCTGGGCCAGGTGATCTATCGGAAGAATCCGTGGAGCGTCGGGCTGATGATGCGCTATGTGGGTGCCGGCCGGATCGACAAGGGGCTGAGCGAGGTTGGCAGCCCGACCACCAGGCCTGACATCAGCCGGAAAGACAATCATATCGGCTCCTATGTCGTGTTCAACCTCTCGGGGACCGTGGATATTCTCGATGATGAGCGGGCCCAGTTCTTCTGGAACATCGAGAACCTGTTCAATCGCGATCCCCCGCTGGTTCCGAACACCTCCTCCAACCTTCAAACCAACGGCGCGCTCTATGATATAGTCGGCCGCTACTTCCGAGTGGGCGCACGGTTCAGGTTCTGATTTCACGTGGGCCGGTGAGAGACCGGCCCACAACAACCGGCGAAGGGAAAGGATGCCATGCACGGGGCCATCGCGCCGACCAGGGAGGGGGCATCGCCAGGCCGTCCGTCCCGCAAGAGTAAATGGCGTTCGCTGCCCTGGGTGGCGATCGTCATGCTCGCGCCGGTCATCATTTTCGGTCTATTTGGGCCGCTTCTCTACCTTCACGATCCAACGACGATCGACCTTCTCAATCCGCAGAAGCCGCCAGCATGGCTGGAGGGCGGGAGCGCCGCCTTTCCGCTTGGCACCGATCAGTTCGGGCGCGACCTGTTGAGCCGGCTGATCGAGGGGGCGCGCGTGTCGCTCATTATCGCGCTTGGCGGTGTGATGGTTGCCGCGCTGATCGGGATCGTCGCCGGGATGGCTTCCGGCTACTTCGGGGGGCTTGTGGATTCCCTTATCAGTCAAGTGGTCGATGTGAAAATGTCGTTGCCGGCCATCCTGCTCATCATTCTGATCGGGGCGGCTATTGGCGGCGGTATGGCAACCGTGCTGGCGAGCATCATCCTCCTGTTCTGGGCGGATTACGCGCGCGTTATTCGCGCCGAGACTCTTTCGCTGAGAGAGCGCGGTTACGTCCAGTTGGCTAAGGTGGCGAATGCCAGCCACATGCGGATCCTGACCCGCCATATTCTCCCCAATCTTTTCGGCACATGCATCGTCCTGATTACCTTGCAGGTCGGCCGAGCGATCCTGATCGAGGCGAGCATCAGCTTCATAGGCCTCGGTATCCAACCACCCGCGACCGCCTGGGGCCTGATGGTCTATGAAGGCCGTGCCTATCTCGCGACGGCTTGGTGGTTGCCAACCTTTTCGGGGCTTGCCATCACCATGACAGTGCTCGGCACAAACCTGTTCGGGGATTGGCTGCGTGACGCGCTCGACACGCGCCAAAGCACGCTCTGACGTTAGCGCTATGGGTCAATATATCCTCAAGCGCCTATGGCGCGCCCTGATCACCCTAATCGTGATATCGATGCTGATCTTCGTCATCGCGCGGGTGACGGGCGATCCGATCGCATATCTGGCTTCGGAAGATGCGAGCGAGCAGGAATTGGCGCAGGTTCGCGCGCAGCTCGGCCTCGATAGGCCGATTTACGTCCAGTATGCGCTTTATGTGGGGGATGCGCTGCGAGGCGATTTCGGCAACTCGCTTCGTTACAACCGGCCCGCGTTCGAAATGGTCTTGCAAAGGCTGCCGGCGACGATCCAGCTCTCGCTCATTGCCTTCATTGTCTCGACCGTATTGGGCATCATGATGGGCGTGCTGGCGGCCCTGCGACGGGACACATGGATCGACGGCGCGCTGCGCCTGCTGGCTGTGCTCGGCCAGTCTGCGCCCAACTTTTGGATTGGCATTCTCGCTATCATGATCTTCGGCGTCCATTTGCAGTGGTTGCCCACCAGCGGGCGGGTGGGGCCTGAATATCTGATCCTCCCGGCGCTGACGCTGGCGCTTTTTTCGATGGCCTCGGTGATGCGGCTAACCCGCTCGGCCATGCTGGAAACACAAACGCAGGAATATGTGAAATTCCTGCGCGCCAAGGGCGTGCGCGAATCCCAGATCATTTTTAAGCACATGCTGCGCAATGCGCTCGTCCCGGTGCTGGCCGTGCTCGGCATCCAGCTCAGTCATCTCGTCGGCGGAACAGTCATTATCGAGATCGTGTTCAACTGGCCGGGTGTCGGCAGGTTGATGGTTGAGGCGCTGCTGAACAGTGACCTGCCCTTGATTCAGGCCGGCGTGATGCTGATCGCTATCTCCGTCGTGCTGGTCAATCTGCTTGTCGATCTGTCCTACGGGCTGGTCGATCCCAGGATTCGTATCGAATGACCGATATAAGCGCTCAGCCGGTAATCCGTGTCGAGGACCTCCACGTCTCGCTCCGCCGCAGGCGCGATGGCGCGACGATCCACGCGGTGAACGGCGTGAATTTCTCGGTCGGGAAGGGGCGCACGCTCGGTATCGTCGGGGAATCCGGTTGCGGGAAATCGACCGCCGCTATGGCGCTGGTGCGGCTTTTACCAAAGAGCGCCGAGGTGCGAGGCGCGATCCATTTCGACGGACGCGACCTTGCGACGGAGAGTCAGGCCGCGTTGCGCCGAATTCGGGGCCGGAAGATCGCCATGATCTTTCAGGATCCGATGGTCGCTCTGGATCCGCTGTTCACCGTGGGCGATCAGCTCGCCGAGCCGTTGCGAGAACATCTCGATCTTGACGGTGAGGCATTGCACGCACGCCAGGTCGAGCTGTTGCAGGCGGTCGGGATATCTTCGCCCGAAGCCCGCCTCAAACAATATCCGCACCAGATGAGTGGTGGCATGCTCCAGCGTATCGTCGGTGCAATCGCCATCGCCTGCAATCCGGAGTTGCTGATCGCCGATGAACCGACGACTGCGCTCGACCCTACGGCTCAGGCCGGTTATCTGGAGCTGCTCGAACGTCTTAGCGAAACCTATGGCCTCGCGTTGATCGTGGTGACGCATGACATGGGCGTGGTCAGCCGCATCTGCCACGATGTCATGGTCATGTATGCCGGCCAGACGGTGGAATATGGACCGGTGCGCGCCATTTTCGATCAGCCGAGACACCCCTATACGCAGGCGCTGCTCGCCTCTATCCCGCACGCGGTCCAGCCGGGCGCATGCCTACCGACAATTGAGGGACAGCCGCCAGATTTGGCCGCCTTGCCGCCGGGCTGCCCGTTTGCGGCCCGTTGCCCCAAGGTCGTGGATCGCTGCCTGGCGGAAGCCCCCCCTGCGGTCGAATTCGCGGGCGGGCAACGTGCTCTTTGCTGGCGGGCCGACGAGAGATGACGACACCAATCCTCGAGGTTCGCGACCTCAAAAAATATTATCCTGCCCGGGCCCCCTTGTTCCACCGGGGCGAGAGGCCGGTGGTACGCGCGGTTGATGGGGTGAGCTTCACCATCGCGGAAGGGGAGACGTTCGGCCTGATCGGCGAGTCCGGCTGCGGCAAGACAACGACTGTTCGGACGTTGCTGGGGCTCGAAAAGGTGACATCGGGCACGATTCGTTTTGCCGGTGAGGATGTGCAGGATGCCGATCAGGCGGGCTGGCGTCGCTACCGCTCGTCGGTCCAGGCGGTGTTTCAGGATCCCTATAGCTCGCTCGGTCCGCGCATGCGCGTGTGGGAGATTATCGCGGAGCCGCTGCTGACCGCTGGCAAGATGAGCAAGGCCGACATCAAGGCGCGGGTCGCGGAGTTGCTCGAAGTTGTTGGATTGCCGAGCGACGCCGGTGAGCGCTTCCCCCATGAATTTTCCGGCGGGCAGCGTCAGCGCATCGCGATCGCGCGTGGCCTGTCGCCGCAGCCGCGTCTTCTTATTCTCGACGAGCCGGTTTCCGCCCTCGATGTATCCATTCGAGCGCAGATCCTGAACCTGCTGCAAGCGCTTCAGGATAAGTTCGGCCTATCGTATCTGCTGATTTCCCATGACCTCGATATCGTCGCGCACATGTGCCGGAACATTGCGGTGATGTATCTGGGCCGCATCGTGGAAACCGGCACGGTTGCACAGGTGCGCGACAATCCGCAGCATCCCTACGCCCAGGCGCTGTTTTCTGCTGTGCTGCCGCCGCATCCGGACAAGATCAAGCCGCGCATTCGCCTGACCGGGCCGCAACCTTCGCCGTTGAACCCGCCATCGGGTTGCCGCTTTCGCACCCGCTGCCCGGTCGTGCAGCCGGTTTGCGCCGAGATCGAACCGGCGCTCGAACAGACATGCACAGGGAGCAGGGCGGCCTGCCTTTTCGCGCCGCGCGCTAGCCAGGAGGATATCGACTGATGAGGATCACGGATCTCGAGACCCTGCATGTCGACGGGGGCTTTTCGACATTTTCCTATCTGAAGCTCTCGACCGACGCGGGCATCACCGGTTGGTCGGAATTTAGCCGATATGAGACGGTGGACAGCGTCATCCATTCGCTGCGTAATCAGTTGATTGGGAGCGATCCGACCAACATCTCAGCGCTCGATGCCCTGTTTCAGGCGATCAGCCGGCGCGGGCCGGGCGGGATTTTTCCCCGCGCGGCGGGCGCGGTCATCAATGCGTGCCTTGATATCAAGGGGCGGGCCGCGGGACTGCCGGTCTACGAACTGCTTGGCGGGGCGATCCGCGATGCCATTCCCGTCTACTGGTCGCACCTCGGCCTATTTCGCGCGCAATACAGCCAATATTATGACGGCAAGGCAATTGATCGCCCGGCAGTGCGCAGCTTGGACGACTTGCAGGACGCGGTCCGTGAAGCCGCGCGTGAAGGCTATCGGGCGATCAAGAGCAACATCATCAGGTTCGATCCGGCACAACGCTCGATGAGCTTGCGCGGGCTCAACCGGCCAGTTCGGGCCGGCTACCCGGAACTGAATGCGCCGCCGGCACTGGTCGCGAGCTTCGCGCAGCAGGTCGCCGCCATGCGTGAAGCCGGCCCCGACCTCGAGATCATGTTCGATCTGAATTATCACTTCCGGCCCGAAGGAATGCGGCGCTTCGCCCTGGCGGCGGAGCCCTATGCGCTCGGTTGGCTGGAGGTGGATCTGCCGGATGCGGCGGCGCTGGCCCACCTGCGGCAATCCACCTCAACGCCGATCGGGTCGCTCGAGCAGATCATGGGCGCGCGCGGTCTGCGACCTTTCCTCGATGCGCAAGCCGTCGATGTGGCCATCGTCGATCCGCAATGGAACGGCGTTTTCGAAGCCGTGAAGATGGCGCGCATCGCCGATGCTTATGACGTCAACGTGGCGGCCCATTGCTCGGGCGGTCCACTCGGCGCGCTGATGTCAGCGCATTTCTGCGCCGCTATTCCCAACCTTCGGATCATGGAACATGAAGGCGACATGGTCCCCTGGGCGCATGATTTGTTGACCGTGCCAAATCGCATCGAGAATGGACATTTCATGCTTCCTTCCGGCCCAGGTTGGGGATCGGAGATTGATGAAGCCTTGGCCCGGTCTTACCCAGTGAAGAGCAAGCCCGACATCCGGTAGCGCTTGCTCCCGCTTGACCCATGATCGGGAGGGGCGGGGAGGTGGCGCCCCCGGGCGGGCTCATGCCGGCGGATGCCTGCCCGTGCGGGCCGGCAGGTTCCTAATCGATGATGTTTGTTTGCAGGACATGCTGGAGCGGCTGGTTTGCGCGAAACCGGGTGAGGTTCCGCAAGACCGCCTGAGCCTGCCGTTGTGCCGACGTCGGGTCTCCGCCACCTGCGCGATGCGGGGTGATGATGAGATTTGGCGCGTCCCATAGCGTGTGCTCGGGTGGCAGGGGCTCCGGGTCGACCACGTCGAGGCCAGCACCGAGGATCGTGCCATTGCGCAAGGCCGCTTCGATCGCCGCCGTATCGATGATCGGACCTCGCCCGATGTTGACCACGAAGCCGTCCGGCTGGAGAGCCGCAAGTTCCTCTGCGCCGATCATGCCCCGCGTCTCCGCATTGGCCGGTGCCGCCACGACGAGAACGCTGGCCTTGGCAAGAGCCTCCTTCAACTGCGTGGAAGGGTAGGTCTCGTCCGCCAGTTCGTGAGGCTTCCCGGAGCGGGTCACGGCGATGACCTTCATGCCGAGAGTCCGGAGGCGCAGGCCGATCTCCTGGCCGATATGGCTGAAACCAAGGACGACTGCCGTTCGCCCGAACAGCGAGCGCATCGTGCCGGGCCGGGGACCGCCGCGTACCCGAACCCAATGCCGATTGCGCTGATTTTCCATGGCATAAGGCAGCCCCCGCGCCAGCGCGAGAAGCAAAGCGATTGCGTGTTCGGCAACGATCGGGGCACTATGGCCACCGGACCGCGTGACAGTGACATGGCGGGGTACGCCGATCGTAATCAGCGGTTCGTTACCGGCTGAACTGGAATGGTACCAGCGCACCGATCGGCCCCGTGTGCGGACGATCTCGGCGACTTCGGGCGTGTATGCGCTGCCATTGAAAATGAAGACGTCCGCGCCCTCGATGGCTTCGGCCAGTTCTTCGGGAGTTCCGGCTATGACGATCTCCTCGGGGGCGTCCTCGAGTTCGGCGAGCAAGGCGTCGCGATAGGCGAGCACGGTGAAGTACATGACGATACGCATCGGTTTATCCTTTGGAGTGCGCATGGAGGCTGGCGGCGCGTTCGCGACGGTCGCGCAGCAGCGCGAGCGAGCGGTAGAGGCCGTGGACGAACTTGGAATAAGGGAGGATCAGAAACAGCGCGAGCACAAGGCCGAGATGAATGGCAAGGAGCAGGGCCATCACCGGTGTCTCCCGCAGGCCGAGCAGCAATAAGCCCGTTGCGGCGACCAGAAACAGGAGAAGAAGCAGCGCGACATCCGCCCCGAGCAGCCGCCGGGCCGTAGGCGCCTGATCTGTCACGAACTTCAGCCAGAGCAGGCCGCCGGTGCCGATCATCATGCCTATTCCGCCGGTGGTGCCGAGCAGGACAGGGGCACTGAAGACGTCGTAAGGGGCAATCCGGCCCAGGAAATGGTCGTAAATCCACGCCACGGTGGTCGAAGCGAAACAGAGCATGAAGCCATAGAACATGAAGTGATGAAGGCGCCGGCGAAGTGTCGAAAAACCCTCATCTTTGTCGTTGCAGCCACGGCCACCTCCCCCGAGGTTGCGCAGGGTGAGGGCATCGCCCGCCGCGCGTACAGCGGGCCCTGCGGCCCCCGCGGTGGCTGGGCCAGTCTCACCGGTATGGCGCCAGAAGCGAACCGCGCCGATAGCCATTGCGAGAACCGCAAAGAGCGTCACGCCGCCTGCCAGCCCGGCCATCAGGCCCCATGGTATGACTTGATAGAAGGCGCCAGGTCCGGCTCGTACGGCGAACAGATCGGTGGGGGCGTGCGTCAGCCCGACGCCGATCAGCAGGGCGGCGACGCCCAACGCCGCGATCAAGCTGACGACGACCCCGTTATTTTCGAACAGGCGGCCGAGAGGGCGCGGCCAAGCATAGGCCGCATAGCTCTCGAATCTCGCTTCGCTCAGCACCTGCGGCAGGTTTACCGCGAATGCATGGGGAGGGATGAACTGGCAGGCGTGATAGCACCCTTTGCAATTATGGCAAAGATTGGCGAGCTGCCCGATATCTCCCGATTCAAAGAGCGTGCGGCGCTGCAACGCGGGGAATACCGCGCATAGGCCCTCGCAATATCGACAGGCGTTGCAGATCGCGAGTTGGCGTGCGGCCTCCGCCTCGATCTCGGTCAGATCATTGATGGGCACGGCGTGCTGCTCCTCGTCCCGCAATGCGCCCGAAGACAGTGCCGATGGTCATGCCGAAGCCGGCGAGATAACCTTCGCCGAGAATATTGCCGGACATGATCTCGCCAGTGGCGAACAAATTGTCGAGCGGACGTCCGCTGCGGAGATGGACGGCGGCGTTCTCGTCTACCTTCACGCCCATGTAAGTGAAGGTTATGCCTGGCCGCAGCGGATAGGCGTAGAAAGGGGGCTGGTCGATCCGACGCGCCCAATGGCTCTTGGGCAATGCCAGCCCCTGGGTAGCGCAATCGTCGTGGATGGCAGGGTCGAAATGGCCGGGGCGGACCGCCGCATTATACTCCGAGATGGTCGCGGTGAGCGCGGCGGCGTCGAGGCCCAGCTTGCCGGCAAGTCCGGCGAGGGTCGGCGCCTCGATTGCAGGGAAAACCGAAGGCATGAACAGCCCCAGCGACTTTGCGTCGAAGATGGACCAGGCCATCTGATCCGGCTGATCGGCGACGAGCTTTCCCCAGATGGCGTAGCGTTTGGGCCAGAAGTCCTCGCCTTCGTCGTAAAAACGTCTCGCCTCGCGGTTGACCACGATCGAGAAGGGAATGCAGTCGAGCCTGGTGACGATGCCGCCATCGAAGCGGGGGGAGCGGGCGTCGATGGCGACTGCGTGGCAGCCAGAGGGATCGCCTTCGGTCGCGACGCCCTGGTCCATCAGGTTCCTGAGGACGCGCCCCCGCGCATATTCCGTGCCGCGTATGCAAAAATTATCGGCCCGCGCGCCCCAATTGGCCTTGAGCCAGTCGGTATTGGCCTGGAAGCCACCTGCTGCGGCGATATAGCTCTTCGCCTTCACAGTGGCCGGGAACCCGCGATGGCTGAGCCGGATTTCCCGAACCCGGCCGTCGTCGATCGGCATTTCGAGAACCTCGGAATCGTAGATCACTTCAACGCCGAGCCGCCGTGCCGTCGCGTAAAGGACATTGAGATGAGCCTTGCCTCCGCCGAGGAAGAACAAGTTGGTGCGTGAGAGGCTGAGCGTTCCGGTCAGCGAAGGTTGAAAACGGCAGCCGAGACGGACGAGCCAGGGGATGGCATCGATACTCCCCCGGATTGCGATCCGCGCAAGATGTTCGTTGGTCTTACCCTTGGTGACCAACAGCAGATCTTGCCAGTATTCCTCCTCATCATAGGCGCCAACCAGGGTTTCGACCGGGCAGCTATGCATGGCGCGCAGGTTTCGCGTGTGGCGGCTGTTTCCGCCACGCAGATATTTGGGGGCGTGCTCAATGACCAGTACCGACGCACCGGCTTGCCGGGCGGTGATGGCCGCGCACATGGCGGCGTTTCCTCCCCCCACGACCGCAACGTCGAAATCCCGCGAAAACAATGGCGCCCCCGAAGATGTTGTGTATGCACGTGTACACAATGAGCGGAGGCAGAGCAATGCCTACGATGCAGGCAGGGCGAATTTTCAGGCGCTTTGGGAGGTCTGGATACCGAGCCGAATCTTGAAAGCCTGGCGGATGTGCAGGCGGGCCGCGGCTTCAGCCGCATCGGGGTCACGAGCGGCAATCGCATTCAGTGTCGCTTCGTGTTCGTCGATCGATATGCTGCCTCGGTTGGCGACGGAAAGCGTTGTGCCAGCCATGAGCATCAAGGTCGTCCGCATGTTCGCCAGAGAGCGGATCAGGAAGCGATTCCGCGAGGCATTGTAGATCTGCTGATGGAACAGCTTGTTGCGCCTCACGAGTTCCTGGGGCTGGTCGTACAGCGTCCGGTCGGTTGCGACCATTTCCTGTAAAACTTCGATCTCGGTTGGTGTGGCATGGATCGCCGCCAGCCGGGCGGCGGCGCCTTCCAGCAGTTCACGCATGAAATAAAGTTCCGTCACCGCGGTATAATCGAGTTGCGACACCACCGCGCCCAGATGCGCTTGGTGCGTGATTAAGCCCTCGGTCTCGAGCTGTTTCAGTGCCTCGCGCACCGGTGTGCGACTCAAACCTAGCTGGGCGGCGAGTTCGGCTTCACGCAAGCGGCTGCCGGGGCGCAGCATTCCGCTTTCCATTTGCGCGAGAATGAGTTGATAGGCGCTCGCGCCTGAGAGTTCGTTCTTTTTCGCTATCGCCATCAGTGCTTGCGTTCCCGTATTTTGTATGCGCGTGTATTCAATTAAGAGTACATTGTGCCCAATTACAATACCCGTATTACGTCGATCGAGCCCAATGTTTCTGCCAACGAGCGGAAAGCAGTCGGATCTGCTGCATCGTTCCGGAATCCCGCCGTTGGAGGGCGAAGATGGCCTCGATAAGAAGCTATTCGATTAATAACGAAGTTCCTGTGGGCTATTTTACCGGCCTGGCGACAACAGCAAGCCATCGAAACTGATCGGAAAGCATGATTCCGTCCTAATCACCCCAACATTCGCGATCCTGGATTTGCTCGTTGGAGACGAATCCGACCACGCCTCCGCGCGGGAGGCGACCACCGGCGAGACCGGGGCGACGCTCACCTATGTTGTTTCGATCCACGCCTCCGCGCGGGAGGCGACCAGAGTGTCACCGCTTATCGGCGCGGCGTGAACGTTTCGATCCACGCCTCCGCGCGGGAGGCGACACGGCAGTGATCCGGCGACAACGCAGGCCCTGGCGTTTCGATCCACGCCTCCGCGCGGGAGGCGACCAGAGCTTTGCCGAGCAACGGGCCCAGACCGAAAGGTTTCGATCCACGCCTCCGCGCGGGAGGCGACGTCGGATCGTCGACATAGGTAATCGCTCCCGGCAGTTTCGATCCACGCCTCCGCGCGGGAGGCGACCGGCGGTCTGGAGGGTCCACTCCAGCCCCGGCGGGTTTCGATCCACGCCTCCGCGCGGGAGGCGACCCCAGCGTAGCTGGCGTGGGAAAAGTGCTGCAGGTGTTTCGATCCACGCCTCCGCGCGGGAGGCGACCGTCATCTACTGAGAGGTTCGTTCTGAGCGTCGGGTTTCGATCCACGCCTCCGCGCGGGAGGCGACCGTCATCTACTGAGAGGTTCGTTCTGAGCATCGGGTTTCGATCCACGCCTCCGCGCGGGAGGCGACGCCCGTGCATCGGTGGTTCGCGGCCAATACGCTGTTTCGATCCACGCCTCCGCGCGGGAGGCGACAGTAGATTTCCTAGCCATTCTTTAATGTCCTCTTGTTTCGATCCACGCCTCCGCGCGGGAGGCGATTCCGCTGGACTGGCCCACCAAGGAAGGGCGTGAGGTTTCGATCCACGCCTCCGCGCGGGAGGCGACGCGCCGGTCATGGTCGGGACCGCGCCCCCTGCCTGTTTCGATCCACGCCTCCGCGCGGGAGGCGACACCCGATTGGATGCCATTTGCGCACCAGCGAACAGTTTCGATCCACGCCTCCGCGCGGGAGGCGACCAGGGTCGGCCATCAGGCGGCCTCCACCACGGAGTTTCGATCCACGCCTCCGCGCGGGAGGCGACGGGTAACGACGAATATCGGGAATTTTTTAGCACGGTTTCGATCCACGCCTCCGCGCGGGAGGCGACCTTCGTCTACAAAAGCCGGCTCTGGTTCATCCAGTTTCGATCCACGCCTCCGCGCGGGAGGCGACCTGCCGCGCGGATCAGGCGAGGGCTTTGCCGCCAGTTTCGATCCACGCCTCCGCGCGGGAGGCGACCAGCGGCGGACAGCGAGAAGGAAGCCGTGGTACGGGTTTCGATCCACGCCTCCGCGCGGGAGGCGACGAGCGTGGGCTCGAATACATGACCGGCACTGCGAAGTTTCGATCCACGCCTCCGCGCGGGAGGCGACAGGAGGCGTTACAACTATTCAAACTGGCCCGTCAGTTTCGATCCACGCCTCCGCGCGGGAGGCGACGATCGCATGGGCGAAGACCGGATGACGGTCATGCAGTTTCGATCCACGCCTCCGCGCGGGAGGCGACCGGTCGTGGTGTCGCTGTGCTGGAGCTTCGTGGTGTTTCGATCCACGCCTCCGCGCGGGAGGCGACGCGTTAGATTTGGTGTGGACAAAGCCGGTCATGTTGTTTCGATCCACGCCTCCGCGCGGGAGGCGACCAAAGCCGAGGACATCGTTGACCGTCTTGCCCGTGTTTCGATCCACGCCTCCGCGCGGGAGGCGACGAGATGCTCGCCGCGAGCTATGGCGTGTTGAGCGTTTCGATCCACGCCTCCGCGCGGGAGGCGACTTGGACGGGGCGGCGCGAGCCGTGGTGTTGAGATGTTTCGATCCACGCCTCCGCGCGGGAGGCGACCTGGCAACCTAGCCGCGCTCCGCAAGCAGGTCTGGTTTCGATCCACGCCTCCGCGCGGGAGGCGACGATGACAGCGACACATTGGCGAGCAACCGAGCGCGTTTCGATCCACGCCTCCGCGCGGGAGGCGACAGCGTGGGCTCGAATACATGACCGGCACTGCGAAGTTTCGATCCACGCCTCCGCGCGGGAGGCGACAATCGACCTTCCAGCAAGCGATCGTTCATCAAGCGTTTCGATCCACGCCTCCGCGCGGGAGGCGACATTTCCCTTCGGGGACAACACAAAATCTTTCGATGTTTCGATCCACGCCTCCGCGCGGGAGGCGACGCAGGACGGAGCGACTGTGTGCGCTCATATGTTGGTTTCGATCCACGCCTCCGCGCGGGAGGCGACCGCAGCGCTCTGAGCCATCTGGTTCATTTGCGCCAGTTTCGATCCACGCCTCCGCGCGGGAGGCGACCCGCCGCGATCTGGAGGCATTCCGCGATGGTCGGGTTTCGATCCACGCCTCCGCGCGGGAGGCGACTCGACCAGGCCCGGTCGATGTTGGTCATGGACATGTTTCGATCCACGCCTCCGCGCGGGAGGCGACAGCTTCATCTCTATGACAATGAAAAAGAGCGGTAAATCGGGGATTTTGCGCGAACCATGCTGAGACAGCCCGGTTGAGCCGAAGGTTGGCGGTGTCATGTCGCTTAATCGGTTATTTTCTCAACCATTATGGCCTGCGCGAAACCACCCAGAAATCACGAACCGACTGCGGTTCGCGCAAGATCAGAAAACCAACGGACCGTCCAAATCCAGTATGGGCTTTGCACCGACATGTTCCACCCGTCGCTTACCGTCGGCGCCCAAACGATAGAAGCGCAGACTGTCTCGCGTTTCATCAATCTCGCCGAGCAGACGCGCGCGTAACTGCGCCCATTGTGCCGGATCGACTTCGCACTCGAACACAGAATTCTGTACGCGCTGACCCAGATCAAGACAGGCCTTGGCAACCCGGCGCAAGCGACGGCGACCTACGGGATCCTGCGTATTCACATCATAGGTGACGAGCATCAGCATGGGTCATTTCCAGATGAAAGGAGGATAGCCGTCCAGGTCTCCTCGCAGGTGACGAGACAAAAGCAGCGCCTGGATATGCGGCACCAGCCCCATCGGCATGGTTTCGCCCAGGAAGGGGTGACGCAGGTCGCGCTTCTTGCGGTCTTGCCAAGCAACCAGTACTGCCTTGCGCCCGTCCTCGGTCAAGGAAACTGCACCACCCTCGTCAATCGCGAAATCACGGGCCTTGAGTTGCCCGCGGTTGATGAGCGTCAGGGCTAGGCGATCCGCCAATACGGGCCGCAATTCCTCCATCAGGTCCAACGCCAGGCTGGCCCTGCCGGGGCGGTCGGCATGGAGGAAGCCCACCTGCGGGTCGAAGCCAACGCTTTCCAGCGCCGAGCGGCAATCATGGCCGAGCATCGCATAAAGGAAGGAGAGCAGCGCATTGGCCCGATCAAGCGGCGGCCGACGCGAGCGACCGCGAAAGAAAAAGGCCGCGCGATCCCCTTGGATCATGGCATCGAAGGCGCTGAAATAGGCGAACGCTGCGTCGCCCTCATGGCCGCGCAGGATCGCGATATCCTCGGCGGCGGCGGCGCGGCGTGCGATGTGCGTGAGGCGCAATTCGGCTGTCTCGATGCTGCTGCGGGCAGCACTCTCCATCCGCTCGCCATGATCGCGCAAGGCGCGGCGCAAGACGGTTCGCTGGTTGGCCGCCTTCGCGGTGACGATACCACGCACGATCGGCACAGTGCGCAGAGGGTCATCGGCCACCCGATGCTGCGTGCGCCGCAGCAGGACATTGCCGGTGCGCGGCCCCTCCATGCGGGCCAGGAACTTGCCGTTGGGCGTGAGGAAAGACAAGGCTATCCCCGCTTCGGCACAAGCCGCCATCAGTGCGGGCGATGCGCCGGGCCGCCCAAAGCATATTACCCCGCCGATCATATGGAGCGGCGCGCGCCCGCGTTCCGCCCCGTCGACTTCGACCACGATGTTTGCGCCATCCTTGCGCAGCCAAGCATCCTCGCTGGTCACATAGATGGTGTTGAGATGGCGCCGCATCGCTTCCCGTCCCGTTGCCCGATCAGTCGGCGAGTTGTCCGGCCAGCCAGCGCTGGACCGGCGGCGGCTTTTCCAATCGCTTCGGACGGCATTGTTCGGCTAGGGAACAGCGCTTGCAGCCTGGCATGGCGCGAGGCGCCGGCGTGCGGTTCTCGGCGATCATCGCCCGAACCTCGGCCGCGGTGCGCATGGTCAGCATACGCAATTCCGCATCGAAGGCGACGACCATGCGTTTCTTTGTCTGGCCATAGAAGAGCGCGCCTTCGGCAATGGGATGGCCGAACATTTCCTCCAGACACAGAGCTTGTGCACAAAGCTGCACCTCATCGGCGCGATGCGCCTTGGGGCGGCCGCGCTTGTATTCGACCGGATAGGGCGAAGGCTCCGCACCGGCGAACTCTACCGCATCGGCCTTGCCGGCAAGGCCGTGGACAAAGGACCGTAAAGCGATACCGCGCACCGTTCGCACCCCCCTTCGTCGATCCGGTTTGCCGTGATCAACCCGCTCGTGCAGGATACGGCCCTCGGCCGTTGCGCCATCCTCCGCCCAGATGCGTTCGATATGGATGAGGGCGCATTGCCGCGGGCAGAAAAGATAGTGCTGGAGCGCCGACACCGGCACTAGCGCGTCCTCGACGGCAGGGTCCGGTGGGGGCTGGGGCATCATCGGATCATGACCGCTCGATGATCTCGACCCCAGCCGGCAGGTCCTCACCGTCGATCGTCACCCGGTAGTCTTCCCATTTGCGCGCAGGCGGCCAGTTGTCGGTGTTCTTGTAGTAGCCTTCGCTGCCAATTTCATACGCCGCGCCTTGATGCACGCGCAGGGTTTTCACCCTGTCGAACAGCGACTGCGCCGGTGCGTTGCCGAGTGCGCTCTGGTGACGGAACAGGATGAGCTTGCGGCTCGCCATCTCGCCACGCGCGGCGGACCGGTCATGGTCGAACATGTTGCCCAGCGCCTGCCACAGCAGTTCCAGGTCATCATCGGAAAAGCCCGTACCCTTGACCGGGTGCGAAGCGAGCGGCGCGGAGATATAGCCATGCACGCGATAGAGACCATAGGGTACGATATGCTTGCGGCCCATCGTGCGCCCACCCTTTTCCTCCGCATCCTTCTCGGTCGTGGCCGCCATGCGGGTGATGGAGATTTCGAGCGGCAGGATCGGTTCCACTGACCGGGCAAAGCTGAACTGCACGGGGCCGCGTACCTGCCCGGCGTTGATGCTAACGGACATGACTGCGCCGAAGGCGCGGATGTCCCAGAAATTGGCACACATCCACGCAGTCAGTTCGCGTGCTTTCTGATCATCCTTGGGAAGACGGCTCATTTCCTTCTCGTTCGTGACGTCGGGCACGACGGCAGCCCAAGCCTTCTTGTGCTGCCTTACAAGAGCCGAACCCTCCGACATGTAGATTTCATGGCCAGGCGCTTCCGGATGAACTAGCGCCACATAGTTCCGCACCTTGCGCTTGAGCGCCACGTCGGACACCAGCCCCAGATTGGTTTCGGGATCGAGCCGGGGCATGTTGCCCGCATCCGGATCGCCATTAGGATTGCCGTTCGCCACATCGAAATAGAGGATGAATTCGTGGCGGTTGGTAACGGGCTTGCTCATGCGTCTTCCCCCTCTTCGATGCTTTCGGCGGCGGCCAGTTCCGCTTCGGCCTCGGGCCGGGCTTTGAACTGGTCCTTGCGCTGATGATAATAACCCACGGCAAAGCGGCCCTGTTCGGCAAGCGGCAAGGCGCGGGGCAGATCGAGGGAGAGCTTGTCGAGAATGTCCTCGATCTCGCGCTCAATCCAGCCGCCCTTGCCGGATTTGCGCAACTTGCCCAGATGGTTCTGCGCCCCGCGCAGCAATAGCGGAAAGACGCTCGCCGGCGTGGCCGACGCCGCGCCGAAATAGCGGTCGCGAATGGTGGCATTGATCCGCCCGAGCGCCATGCGCTGCGCGGTTTCCAGGACGGCGAAGAGGCGGCCTAACTGATAGGCCTTGTTCGGTTCGTCGGGCGCGAGGCTCACGGGCACATCCTCCTTTTTCGGATCGATACGGCGGTCGCGGTGCAGCACCGCGCGGATGATGGCGGCATGCCAGCCGCTCAAAGGATCGTCGCCCGCGCGCAAGCGGATGATGGCGGCGGCCAGAAGGCTTTGAGGATAGCGTCCACCCGACAAGATCGCGCGCATCACCTCGCCCGCGAGCAGCGGCGGGATATTCTCGAACTTCTCCTGCAGCGCGGTCGTGCGGGCCAGCAGTCGGTTGACCGACGGCGCCGCGCCCCAGCCTATAGGCGTGGGCTCCATCCTGAGATCGGCGTGATGCTCCGCCAGCCGCTGGGCGAACTGATCGAGATCGTCGGTCAACCAGTAGCGGATGGAGAGCCGCGCCGCGTTGGGCGACAGGCCAAGAACATGGAAGCGGGTGCCTGCCGCAATCTCGGGCCGCAGGGCGCTTAGTGGACGTCCTTTGGCCAAGGCCTCCAGATCGGCTCGCACCTTGGTTGCCTGCTCGGCATCGGTGATGTCGCCGCCCAGCAATGTAGCGAACCAGTCGTCCGCCGCCTCAGCCGCCTTCGCGTCGCTCGCGTCGGCCCAGAAGACGACCGTCGCGTCGCCGATCGGACGGCGGATGCGATTGGGGCTATCGCTCCTGAGCAGGTGATTGAGCGCCGCGCCATAACGGAAAGCTGCCACCTCACTGGTCGGGGCATTGGCGCCCTGCGCCTTGCCCAGTGAGGTGAAGGCGTCGAGATTGAAAGAGACCAACGCTGCGCCGGAAGATTGCGCCCCTTCCACGCCCTTGATCGTCGGGTGCAGACGGGCCATCGGACCACGCTCGCCGGTGATGAGGCAGAGTATATCCGCATCGCCGCCATCTTCCGCCCTTGCCTCCACGAGCGCGCGGGCGGCGGGGCGCTGGTGCAGAAAGCCGCGCTCCCCGTCCACCCGGAACATGATGTTGGCGTCCAGCATGTCAGGAACGAACGGCGCTGCATCGAAGCGCGCTGGAGTCCAGTTCTTCAGAAACAGCCTCAGCGCGACCAACCCTTCATCATTCTGGCCAGCCAGACGTTCCAGATGCATGGCCACGAAGGCTGCATGTTCCTGCGCGGTTCGCTTGCCCTCGCCGGCCGTGCGACCCAGCACATAGGCGCTTTTGTCCCACAGGAAATTGGGGGCGATCCCGACAGTTCGCTTCACCGCCGCGGGAACAATATGCGTATCGAACCTGGGTTTCTTGCCCGAAACATCGTAGAGATTGTCCACCGCAACCGGCGTGCCATCTTTGTCGAGCACGATGCACCAGCCGAATTTCTCTGGACTCCAGCCCGGCCCGGCAACGCCGGGCAGCCGGTGATAATAGCTGTCCAGCGCCTGGAGGATGGTCATCGCACCACCTCGTCCGACAGGAAGGGCGGAACCTCGATCACACCATCGTGCATCACCGCACGGAAGAAGCGGGATTCATTGCCATGCGCGAAATCGATGTCGTGCAGCATCCAGCCGAAATCGACGTCACGCTTGTCGGTCGCCAGTTCGCAGGGTGGCAGCGGCGCACCTTCGGGGATCAGCGCGAACTCGGCATCGAACTCGCGCGTGCCGAGGCACGGGCGATGGAAGCACTGGCCCTGCGCGGCGCGGCGATTGAACATCGACACATGCTTGGCGGCGCTGTCCTCAACCCCGGCTTTGTCGGTCAGGGTGAAATGCGCCTCGATCACATAGGCGACGTCCACCAGCACCAGCGCGGCGCGCTGCTGGCGATTCTCATCCACGATGATGCCCAGCCCCTCGGTCGTGCCGCGGTTCATCGCGCTGCGGGCATTGGCGGCGCTGGCCTTGGCGCCCACTTCGTTCCGGCGGATCGACTGGAATCGGATGGGCTTCAGCACATGGATACGATCCACATGCCACCGGATCGCGGGCTTCCAATGAATCGCCTCCAATATGCCCCGCGCGGCCGAGGGCGTCATCACATCATAGCTGACGCGCTCCACCTTCATCTCGGGCCGCGTGAAACACGCGCGCGCGCCCCAGACATGCAGCCGAATACCCATGAGACGATCCCCCCGCACCATTCCGCACCAGTATTGATACGATTACAACTTAATATTGTGTCTGATCTAAATGTATTGGGTAGACCGGCCTGCATGACAGTCGAACAATACGTTAATACAGCAATTTAGGTTCGATCCACCGATCCGTGACCGGACTATGGAGATTCGTTAATTACATCCGCATGAGCCCGAGAGAGGATGAAGTATCCTCCGTTTTCTGCATGCCAGACGACTCACCTGGCTCTATCACTATGGGAAACACCTATAGAATGTTGCCCTCGCTCGATCGCCAAGCCGGGTCGTCAAGACGCATGCCTAGTGCGGGATCGTAGAGCGAGGGGCTCTCCAGCACCACGAAGCGGTCGCCATAATCCTCCGCGCGAATGGCCTGCACGGCACCCGTCGCGAGCATATCCGCGCGGGCTTTGGCCGGGACCGGCACCGTATATTGCTGGAGCTTGCGCTGCACGCCCGCCGGCGGCAGGTCGGCATGACGCAAGGCCGCAATCGCTGCACGCGCTTCGCCGTCCCATGGCACGATCACCGGGTCCATCACATCGTCGATCATGCGAAAGGCTTGGGCGATACGGGAGAAGGGGAAACCGCCATCGCGGGCCGTGTCGCGAATGGCCGGGATGATAGGAAAACGCTCCCCTGCGAGCGTTGCTGCGTCCAGCGACGCATATCCCTGCTCCCAATACAGCCAGTGATAATAATCCCGGACCGCGTCGAGGCCGAGCACATCGACACCCGCCTGCCGCAGCACATTGCGGGCCGGCTGGTAGAAGGCTGCGATCATCGGCGGTATCTTGTGATCGGCCGGCTCGAAAACCACGGCTCGTCCGAATGCCTGCCCAAGCGCGCCCAGTTCGCCGTTTCTATTGCAGCGTCCCGCAGCCTGCGCAATGCTGGACAGGCCAGCCGCCGCGCGCCAGACTTCCGGGAAGCTGACGTCCACGCCCGCCTCGATCAGGCTGGTGGCGATCAGCCGCACGGGGTGCTCCGCCTCCAGATTCTCCCGCACCTTCGCCAGCACCGCACGGCGATGGCGGGCGCACATCAGCGTAGTCAGATGGACAGCGCCGACCTGATCCCGGATCGCCTCGAACAGATCGCGCGCATGGGCGCGACTGTTGACGATGCAGAGCATCTGCGGTTGCGCGGCGAACCGATTCACGATCTCCGCATCGCTGACAGGCTCGCACCGCCATTCCACCGCGACCCGCTTGAGTTGCGTGTAGAGCGCCTTCGGGTCCGGCGCGAGTTCGCGCTCGTTGGGGATGTCCAGTCCCTCGATCGCGCCCTGGGGCGTTTTCGGTAAGGCACCGTCCTGAGTACGGAGTGCTGGCTGGGTCGCGGTGCACAATAGGACGGTCGCGCCATAATTGCGCGCCAGTTCGTCGATCGCCGCCATGCAGGGCCGCAACAAGTGCACCGGGATCGACTGTGCTTCATCCAGGATGATGACGCTTTTCGCCAGATTATGCAGCTTGCGGGCCTTGCTGGTGCGCGCGGCGAACAGGCTTTCGAAAAACTGCACCGCCGTGGTGACGACGATGGGGGCATCCCAGTTTTCCGTATCGCGGCGCAACTTGGCGAGACCGGCTGGTCCTTCTTCTTCCTGGTCGTTGCCTGAAGCGGGCTGATATTTGTCGGCATCGAAGCTGGAATGATGCTCCAGTACGGCATCTCCCAACTCCACATCTTTGCGAAATATCTCCGCAGTCTGTTCGATGATCGAGGTGAAAGGGATCACATATATGATGCGTCGCAGGTCGTGGGCGAAGGCATGCTCCATTGCGAAGCTCAGCGATGTTAGCGTCTTGCCGCCGCCCGTCGGCACGGTGAGGGTGAACAGGCCGGGCGGCAACGAGGCCTTGGCGTTGGCATGGTCCAGGATGCGGGATCGTAACTGGTTGACCGGCGTGTCGTCACGGCGGTGACGCGCCATATAAGCGCGGACGGCCTCCCTATGCGCCGGTTTGAGAGTGCCGCCACGAGATGGGCGGGGCTCGCCGCGCGACTGCGCGTAGAAAGCTTCTGTCTCCAGGAAATCGGCGTCAACCAGGCAGGAGAAGAGCATGCGAACCAGGAAGCTCAGCGAAAATCCAGGTTCAATGTCATTGCGGGTAAGCTTTGGCAAACCGTGCGATACGTCCTCTGCCGATGGCAAACCTGCCACATGATGCTGCCAGCCTGAATAATTTTCGACCTGTTTGGACAGGCGCCCGGGCAGATTGCCTGCCTCATGACCTGACCCGTCCATCAAACCAGCATGGTGACCTGCTATACCAAAGGCCATCAACCGTCCGATCCGGCCATAGGCCTTGTCCGCCTCCTGCGCGCCGGCAGTGCTATGATCGGGACCCTTCGGGCCAACCTTGCTCTGCGGCCGCCGGATGTAGAGTTGATAGGGCAGTGCGCATTTGCCGATATCGTGCAGCAAGCCCATGGCGAGCGCGATTACCGAGGCACCAAAAGGCCGCGCCAAATCCGCCGCTCTCTCGCCCACCATCGACAGATGGTGTGACAATGGCTCCCAATATCGCTCCGATTGTCCGTCGACAGAGTGCGCGAATCTTTCCATCACAGATTTCCCCCTCTGGCATGATGGTGACTGGCAACGGCTTCCCCATGCAAATCTGCATATCATCGCCATCCCGGCTTGAAAGCAACATAGGGGCTTAGAATACTGACTGAGCGCATGCCAAAAGATGCTCTGCTCTGAGCGGTAGACAGCTAGCCTCTTCTAAAGTGAAAACAGACCGTACGAATGTCGCACGATGTCTGTTACTGTGGAGACACTTGTGAGCGAGCGGCAATTTCGATGGCATGATCTGCCCCTCGAAATGCCGGGTTTGCCGGCGCTTAGCGACTGAGCTCCCAATCACTCAGGTCGTTTCCATGTGCCGCTCCAACGTCACGCTGCGATACTTTGTATTCATGGCAACGGGATCTACGTCTGCGTACGGCTGAACTTGATGATCGCAGCCTTGCCGAGGTTCCTTGAGGTCCCGCAGCGCTTACCCACAATAGGGGTAAACTGGGTGGGACCA
>Ga0182740_1000498_pt1 | contig 43495 bp, 25 predicted proteins | sample eDN5th37CKraftBY_FD_128872 | JGI IMG/M metagenome (GOLD analysis project Ga0182740, IMG submission 128872) | Enriched backyard soil microbial communities from Emeryville, California, USA - eDNA 5th pass 37_C Kraft BY (version 2) (version 2) | ecosystem: Environmental > Terrestrial > Soil >...
CGTGGTCGTGACGCGCGGAGCGGGGTTTTTGTTGAGCGATCCGGCGATTCGCGCGCAGCGCGTGCCGTGCGTGGCGATCAATCATCTCGTGGAAGAGGCCGATGGCGTGCCGGTCGTGAACACGGACGATCCGTTGTTGCTGCAGAAGGCGCTGGATTGGCTCGCGGAGCGCGGGCGGAAGCGCGTCGCGGTGATTGCGATGCGACCGTCTCATGAAGTCTCGGTTGAGACATGCGCGGCGGCGGGGTTGAAGACGCGTTCGCATTGGCTGTGTCCGATCGGTCAGGATGCGAGCGGTCAGGTGCGTGCGGTGGTGCAACTGTTGTTGGATTACCCAGTGAAGGAGCGGCCGGATTGTCTGGTCATCGCGACGGACAATTTTGTGGAGGAAGCGTTGAGCGGGATTCACGCGACGGGGATCGTGATCGGCCGGGATGTCGACGTGGTCGCGCACTGCAACTGGCCGTGGCCGGTCGAGAGTCCGCTGCCGATCACGCGCGTGGGCTTTCACTCTCATCATTTTCTCAACCATTGCCTCGAGGCGATCCGGCAGCAGCGCCGCGGCGAGAAGCCGGCGACGTGTACGTTGGTGCCGGCGTTGTTCGAGCACGAGCTATGACGACTTCGCGCATCCTTCTCATGGGGCGGCAGGTGGCGCGGGCGATGTCGTTGCTCGTGCTGGCGTGCGGGCTGGGAAGCGTGAACGGGACCGCCATGCCGCTGGTGTTGGAAAACGCGGTCGTGCGCGTCGTGATCGATCCGGCGGTCGGGCGCGTGATGGAGTTTGCGCCGAAGACGCGCGGACCGGAAAAGGAGCGGAATCTGCTTTGGACGAACCGCGCGGAAGAAATCGGAAAGGAAGCGGCGCAGGCGGGTTATCGGAATTGGGGCGGCGACAAAGTGTGGCCGGTCGCGCAGCCGTTCTGGCGCTTTGCGATCGGTCGTATCTGGCCGCCGGATACGGCGACCGACGGCGTGTCGGCGGAAGCGGAGCGGGTTTCGCCGTTGGAGGCGCGGCTGGTGTTTTCGACGAGCGAGGCGTTTGGATCGCGGTTGACGCGCGAGTTTGCGCTGAGCCCGACGCACGCGGTCCTGGTTATCCGCAACATCATCGAGCAGATGAAGCCGTCGCCGTTTCCGGCGCAGGCATGGAGCATCACGCAAGTGCCGCTGCCGGAGCGCGTGGTGCTCGACGTCGCGAAGGATGTCGCGCCCGGCGTCGAGCAGCCGGTGAATCTCAACGGGATTCGGGAGCTGGGGCCGCGGGCGTTTTTGGGCGACACGGTTGCAACGGGCTCGGGATGGGCGAGCATGCGTCCGACGCGGGAAGGGCAGCAGAAGTTCGGCACGTTGGGGCGGTGGATTGCGGGCGTGTGGTCGGATGGGATGCTGGTGCAGCGTGTCGCGCTGGACGCGCAGGGAATGTATCCCGAAGCGACCTCGCTGCAGTTTTATTACAGCGGACCTTACGGCGAACTGGAGACGCTGGGTCCGGCGCGGTTGCTGCGGGTGGGCGAGACGCTGACGACGACGGTCGTTTGGCAATGGCTGGAGAAAATCGATCCGTCGCTCGACGACGCGGGCGTGGCGGGCGCCGTGGAAGCGGCGGAGAGCGAACTGCGGCGTGCGGGCGTCGACGTTCCGGCGGCGATGACGCGGCCAACCGAATTTACCCTGAAGAAGACGAGTCGTTAACCGCCCCGAATCATGCTCTCGAACCTACGCATCAGTGCTGACCGCCGGTATTTCGTCACGGACAACGGCAAGCCGTTTTTCTACCTCGCCGATACGGCGTGGGAGTTGTTTCACCGGCTCGATCGGGCGGAGGCGGAGGTTTATCTGCGCGATCGTGCGGCGAAAGGTTTCAACGCGGTCCAGGCGGTCGTGCTCGCGGAGGCGGATGGTTTGCGCACGCCGAATGCGATCGGGGACCTGCCGCTGCTGGACCTTTCGCCGGCGCGGCCGAACGAGGCGTATTTTCGGCACGTCGATTGGATCGTGGATCGGGCGGCGGAACTCGGGCTCTACACGACCATGCTGCCGACGTGGGGCGACAAATGGAATTGTCGCACAGACGCGGGCCCGGAGGTTTTCACGCCGGCGAACGCGGAGATTTTCGGCGAGTGGCTGGGGCGGCGCTATCGGAATCGTCCGGTGATCTGGATGCTTGGCGGGAATCGTTGTCCGGAGAATTCGCGCCACTATTCGATCATTCGCGCGATGGCCGAGGGGCTGCGGCGCGGCGATGGCGGCACGCACCTGATGACGTTTCACACCGCGGGCGCGGCGGGCTCGGCGGAGTTTTTCCACGCGGAGAAATGGCTGGATTTCAACTCGCGTCAGAACGGGCATGAAACGGATTTTCCACGTTACGCGCTGACGCGGGTCGACTACGAGCGCTCGCCGGTGAAGCCGGTGATCGGCGGCGAGCCGGTTTACGAAGACATCCCGGTTTCGCTGCAGACGGTGAACGCGACTTACACGAACGCGGCGGACGTGCGGCGGGCGTTTTACTGGAATGTTTTTGGCGGGGCGTGCGGGCACGCTTACGGCCACCACTCGGTCTGGCAGTTTTATGAGGAAGGCCGCACGCCGCGCTACGCGCCGTTGATGACGTGGCGTGAGGCGCTGCTGCAGCCGGGTGCGTTTCACATGGGGATCGGCAAGCGTTTGATCGAATCGCGGCCGATCCCGGGCCGCCGGCCGGACGAGGCGTTTCTGGTGCCGTCGGAGGCGGTGCCGGGCGCGGCGCATGCGCGGCTGGTGGCGGTGCGCGAAATCAGCGGCGCGTATGCGATGGTGTACCAACCGGAGAGCCGGGCGTTCGATGTGCGGCTCGATCGGATTTCCGGCGCAGCGGTCAACGTGTGGCGCATCGATCCGCGCAGCGGAGCGATGGCGAAGCTGGGGACGTATCCGACGAAAGGCGTGCAACGGTTTTGCCCGCCGATGCGCGGCGAGCGTCTCGACTGGGTGTATGTGTTCGACGACGCGTCACACGACTGGTCTGCGCCCGGGGTGTTGGGTTGTCGCAATTCCTGATTTTCTCGATGAGCCGTTTGTCCTGTTCCTTCGTGCGAGTTGTTGTCTGCAGCTCGCTTGTTGTCACGTCGCTGTTCGCCAGCGTTCCGCGCGATGAAGTGCCGCTGTATCAGAGCGAGCGTTGGGATGGGGAGGCGCCGGCGATCGATGGCGTGCTCAACGATGCGGCGTGGCAGCAGGCGGTGCGCGCGCCGATTCAGCGGCAGCATCACGACGAGGCGCCGTTGCCCGAGGGCGAGCGGAATGTCGGTTACTGGATGGCGCGGTGGGATGCGGAAAATCTTTATCTCGGCGTGCGCGTGATCGATCGGCACGTGAACGAAGGCCAGGTGAAGCTCTACGAGCCGCACAACGACGTGGTGGAATTGTTCTTCGATCCGCTGCTGAATTATCAGTTCAACCTGCAGTATCGTGTGTGGCCATTTGGGACTGACGGCGGACGCGGCGACGTGTCGCAGGATCCGACGTGGGGGCGTTGGGACGTGGCGAGCACGCGGACGAACGACGGTTATCTCACGGAGATTCGCGTGCCGCTGGCGCACTTTATGGAAGTGGCACAGGTCGATCTGCGCGCGGGCAGTCTGATCGGTTTCGATTTGTCGGTGCACGACATCGCGTTTCCGACGGACGAACAATGGGCGCCGCCGCAAGTCACGGGCTGGGCGGGCGACGGCACGAATTGGCAGTATGCTTCGCAGAACGGCCTGCTCGCGTTGGGCGCGCCGTCGGCGGACGAGCTGGCGGCGGTGCGTCCGCATCAGGATGATATTGGCGAAACGCCCGTCGACGAGGCGATGGCGCTGTGGCCGGATATCCAGCTCGTGAGCGGGTTCTTCAATCTCGATGTGCTGCGCCAGTCGTGGTCGTGGAAAAGTTTTCAACCATGGCGGCTCGGGCGGGTGCGGCATCCGTTGATCGACACTCGCAGCGATGACGACATTCGGGCGGTGAATCGCACGGTCGGTCCGCATGCGCACGGCGAAGCGCTCGAGGTGCGGCCGCGCGTGGTGGAGCTGACCTTGTCGGGTGAACGCGAGGGGCGTCAGCACGAACTCACGGTGCTGACGACGCCGTTTCATCCGGCGACGAGCTATCGGACGAATTCGGCGTCGCTCACGCTTTTCGATGAAATGACAAACGTGGGTCAACCGAGCGGCCCGTCGTGGGTGGCGCTGCCGTTGGCCAGCGGCGTGGTGGTGCGCGCGGCCGAAGCGGGAGGTGCTGCGGTTTACGATGCGGCGCGCGATGGCGCGCTGGCGGAAGGGTGGGCGTTGGTGTGGTTCGGACGCGAAGGCGACGGACGCGCGACGGATTTTCCGATCGCGGTTTATCCGAACCGCAGTCCGGAGAAGATCGAGGTCGTGGCCGGCGGCGGACTGGCGTGGACGTTTGGCGGCGCGACGCGGAATGCGCTGACGCTGCTGCCGGTTTACGGTATCCACGCGGTGGATGCGGCGACGACGGCGGCGTGGAACCGCGCGGGCGCGCTGCCGGCGGAGGTGCAGGCGCGGGTGCGCACGTGGCAGGCGCGGAGTCGTCGCCTGCCGCTAACGGTGCGCGAATTCTGGCAGTATCTGCCGGAGCGGCGCGCATTCGGACTGCGGCAGCGTTTCGCATATTCGGAGGATTTGTCGGAGTGGGGGACGAAGGAGGAGCTCGTCGCGCCGCTGCCGATGTTGTTGTCGAACTCGGGGGCGGCGGCGCGTTACGCGAGTGCGGGGGTGGTCGATCTCGATTACGCGCTGTTTCAAGGCGGGTATCTCGGTGTGCTCGGGCAATCGGAGATTCGGATCGAGCTGCCGGAGGTGAATCTCGAGGCGCTCCCGCCGCGGTTGGATCGTGCGCGGCTGTCGCAATCGCCGCTCGGTCGGAAGTATCTGGCCGAACTCGATGCGCTGGGGCTCGCGAAGGTTTTTCAGAAGAACATGGATCGCGTGATGGCGCGGTCGCATTTCATGCCGCACATCTGGCCGATGATCGACAAGCCGGACCTGTTCTCCGGATTTCCGTTGATGTCGGAGGAGGAGCAGGCGGCGTTCGTGCGTCGCGTGGAAGCGGGTTATGAGGAGATCATTTTCAATCCGGAGTGGCGCGAGCGGTTGTGGCCGGCGAAGGCGCCGTTCCTGGGCAGCGATTTTCGTTATGGGAATCTGACGTATCCGTATGGCGTGGCGGAGCCGTATTACGGCGTGGTCGAGATGCTCTCGAAGATGAATTATTTCTGCGCGGGGCGGAACGACTACAGCGTGATGGTGCGGTATTGGGATCGGATCAAGGAGCTCACCGAAATCATCTGGCACGGCGGCTTCGTGCAGTATCGCTACGATGGCGGCACGATGATCGGCGAGGCGTTGATCGGTCTCGTGAAAGGCGCGGAGGCGGCGGGCGATCGGAAGCTGCAGCGACGCGCGATGCTGCGGCTCGCGCAGCACGCGGCGAGCGCGGCGGGATATCTCGAAGGCGGCGAGCGGCTCGCGCGCGACAAGAGCTGGGCACGTCGCGGGATGTCGCCGGTGTTGCTCGGCGATATTCAGCAAACGACGCCGACGACGGCGTCGAAGATCGCGGACGGCACGCTCATGGGATCGGACGGCACGTTTTACTGGGATCGCGGCTACGGAAATCCCGTGGTGCTGCGCGATCATGCGCGCGAGCAGGTGCAGGCGATCGAAAGCAAACTCGATCGCGACGTGCCGACGTGGTTCGAGGAAACGGATCACAACTTCAAGCGGCGCGATGGCATGTTTCGCCGTTTCACGGTGCGCGCGCTGGTGCTGCGCGAGCCGGTCGCGGCACTGGAGCGGCAGGCGGCGGGCTTGCGGGAGACGCTGCGCAAAGACGTCGAGTTCGACGCGGCTGTATTGATAATTCTGCTACAGCGGATTCAGGGGGATCTCTCTGCGGACGCTGAATCACCGTGATGCGGTGTCCCTCACCGGGCGTCGTCTCTGCCGCGACGAGATCGGGCGGGGGGAGACGGCAGGGTGACGTTGCGTTGCGGCAATCTACACCGACGTAAGTGTTACGATAAGGTAAACATGAGGCCGAGGAAATTCATGTTTATCCCTGTCGAATCGACATTCAGATTGACGCGTAAGCCGCGCCTTTTACTAGTGCATGCGCCCGCAAAATAAGCGTTAGTATAATCCTAACGGTTAGTAAGTTTATCGGATGACGGGCGACTTAAACCCTACGAACCCCTATGATTACCACCCAATGGCCTAGAGTTCGACGAGTGCTCCCCCGTGCGGGACTGCTCGTTTCGCTCAGCCTCGCTACCGCGGTGCTCGCTCAAGAGACCCGTCCCGAAGAAGACGTGCCCGAAGTCCTCGTTTTGTCTCCGTTCGAAGTGTCGGCTGAACGGGACGACGGGGGCTACACCGCCCAAACCACATTGGCGGGCAACCGTCTCAACACGAAGTTGAAGGACATCGGCAACGCCGTGACCGTCATCACCGCTCAGCTGTTGGAAGACATCGGCGCCACCGATAACGCGACCTTGCTGCAATACACTCCGAACACGGAAGTGGGCGGCATCCGGGGTAACTTCGCCGGCGTCGGGGATGGTGCGGTGCTCGACGAGTCCGCGCACTTCGGCAATCCGAACAACAACACGCGCGTGCGCGGTCTCTCGGCGGCCGACAACACTCGGGATTTTTTCCTCACGGATATTCCGTGGGATGGTTACAACATCGACGGCATCGATCTGCAGCGCGGGCCGAACTCGATTCTGTTCGGTCAGGGTCGCCCCGCCGGTATCATCAATGCGCGCACGGCCGGCGCCAACTTCACGAAAGATTCCACGAAGATCACCGCGCGTTTCGGCAGTCATGACAGCTCGCGTGCGACGCTCGACGCGAACCGCGTGCTGTTGCCCGGCGAGCTCAGCTTGCGCGTCGCGGGGTTATACGATCATACGCAGTTCCAGCAGGAACCTGCGTTCAGCCGGCAGAAGCGCGCTTACGGCGCGACGCGTTGGGAACCGAAGCTCCTGAAGCGTGGCTCCGCGCGCACGATCATCCGCGGCAATATCGAGGCGGGTGAAGTCCGCAGCAACGTGCCGCGTCAGCTTCCGCCTTACGACCAGCTCACGCCATGGTTCAACCAAGGCACTTACACGGGCTATCGGGCCAATGGCACCGAGAAAACCTTCAACGAGACGAACAAGGCGACGTATACGTTTGCGCAGTTCGCGGATCGCTTCGGGCGCACGCCGGGTGGCGGTCCGATCGACGAAGTGCGCGCGGGCGCCGGCCTGCCGTACAGTGGCGAGAACGCGGCGTTCAATCCGTGGCTTGGTGCATGGCGTTTCGAGAATCCGACGATCAACTTCGACGGTTCGACGACGCAGCCGATGAACGGCCTGCTTTGGGAACCCAAGGGCGACTTCGGTCTGGCGCCCAACGGCACGGTCGACCGCGCGGTCGGCGGCCTTCCGTTTGCGCGTGCCTCTTCGATCGCGTCTTACTCGACCTTCGCGACGAACGCGCGCCTGCCGTATTATTCGTGGGGCGTCTACAAGGACAAAACCCTCACGGACCCGTCGGTGTTCAACTTCTACGACCAGTTGATCGACGGCGCGAACAAGCGCGAATGGACGAATTTCCGCGTGTATAACATCAACGTCGCGCAAACGTTCTTGAACGACCGCATCGGTCTCGAAGGCACCTACAATCGCGAGAACGTCACGCGCGGCCAGTCGGGCATCATCAGCTCGCCGCGCCTCATGATCGACGTGATGAGCACTTATCCGGATGGTTCGCCGAACCCGAATGTCGGCCGGCCGTTCATCTACGGCATGGGTGGCAACAATCGCGAATCCGTCAGCGAGCGCGAGTCCAGCCGCCTCACCGCGTTCGCGACGCATGACTTCAATCGTAACCGTGAGCCCACGCTGCTCACGCGCATTCTCGGCCGCCACACGGTGACCGGCCTGCTCGCGCAAGACGAATACAACATCGATACGCGCAACTGGCAGCGCTACGGCTCCGATGCCGCGTTTGTCACGTCGCTCAATCGTCCCGCCGGCAGCAGCGAGTTGAAGTTCAATACCAACACGCTCACGCCCGCGACCGTGATCTATCTCGGAAACTCGCTCGCCGGCCGCAACAGCGCGTCGGGCGCCGCGATTCCGAACCCGACGGAAGTCGCGACGATCGCGCCGGGCGCCACGCTGCGCGTGTTCGATTCGACGTGGAACGCGCCCGCTTCGGTCAATCCGGCCAACGTGTGGACGGACACCACGCTCATCGGCACACCCGCGCATCCGCTGGTCAGCACGCAGTCGGAAAATCCGGCCAACTACGTCGGCTGGGTCAACCGGCCCTACAACGTGATCGACGCCGAAGAGCAGAACGGCAATCGCGAGGCGCTGACGACCTCGGCCGAGCTCCGCCGGCAGAAAGTTTCCTCCCGCGCCTTCGTGTGGCAGGGCCACATCTGGAACGACGCACTCGTTGGCACCTGGGGTGTGCGCGAGGATATCTCGAAATCGTGGGGTCTGACGCGAAACATCAACTCGCCGACGAGCGACCCGCAATCGGGCCGGCTCAATCTGAACCCGAGCTCCTACCGCCTCCACGACCAGTATGACAACCGTCTGAAAGTCACGTCGCACGCGTGGACCGTGGTCGCTCACTTGAACCAACTGCCGTTCCTCGACGACGTGATGAGGAACTGGCCGGTCAACGTCAGCCTCTTCTACAACGACTCGAGCAACTTCGAGGCGCTTTCGCAGCGGGTGAACTTCCTCAACGACCCGATCGCGCCGCCCTCCGGCAAAACCAAGGATCAAGGCATCCGTGTCGAGACCAAGGACGGCCGCTGGAGCCTGCGCGTGAACAAGTATGAAACGACTGTGACGAACGGTTCGAGCACCGCGCTCGCCGGCGCCTACAACATCGGCAACGAGATCGCGCTCGCCACGATGTGGGCGCGACGCTTCGAATACCAGCTTCTTGGATACACCCTGGCCAATCGTCCGGCAGGCGATCCGTATGCTCACCCCAGCGCCGGCTCGTTCCGCTACGGTCCGGGGCCGGGCCAGACGCAGGCCGACGCCGACGCGATCATGCACAGCCACATCGACTCGTTCAATTCCTGGATCAAAACCGTCGATCCGCGCTTCTTCGAAGCGTGGGGCTACGATCCGTTCGATCTGAACACCCAGCCGATCTCGAACACGCCGCTCGGTTTCGCGGTGACGGAAGACAGCGTTTCGGAAGGCTATGAAATCGAAATCGCGGCGCAGCCGACCCGCAACTGGCGCGTCGCGGTCAACGCCAGCCAGACCGAAGCCCGCCGCAACAACATCGGCGGCGCCGAGCTCACCGCTTTCATGGATTCCTATCAGAACGCGATGAGCAATTCGCCGGCCGGCGACCTCCGCATCTGGTGGGGTGCCAGCAACGCGCAAACCGCGGAAGTTCGCTGGAACAGCGCGATCGGTTCGGAATGGGCGCAGCGCAAGCTGCAGGAAGGCACCTCGGTCCCCGAGCTGCGTGAATGGCGCTTCAATGCCATCTCGAACTACAACTTCGACCAGGGCGCGCTCAAGGGCGTCAACGTTGGCGGTGCGGTTCGCTATGAATCCGACATCGCCATTGGCTACCGCCCGATCGCCGGCTCGACGCCGACCCAGTTGAACTTCGACATCGCCAATCCCTACATGGGACCGACGGAGACGAACTTCGACTTCTGGGTGGGGTATCAGCGCAGGCTCACGCCAAAGCTCAACTGGCGGGTTCAGCTCAATGTGCGGAATGCGTTCACGGATGATGAATTGATCCCGATCACGGTGCAGCCCGATGGCTCGCCGGCCGCCTACCGCATCGCCCCCGCGCGCACGTGGGAGATCACCAACACGTTCGAGTTCTAGTATCCTCTCGACCCGACGCAATGCCGGTGGTGTGCCCGCGCCACCGGCATTTCTGTGTCCGCGGGTTTGCGTCGCGTCCTGCCCAGCATCATCAAAGACCCTGTGTCCGTGCCCGGTTTCCCTCGTCATCACCCTCGTTTTGTGCGCGCCGCGCTGCGCGCGCTCGTCCCGTTCGCCTTCGCTGCGGCCGCGGCATCGACGCTATCGGGAGCGCTGACGCTCGAGTTGCCAAAAGTTGAATACATCTCGCAGCCGCTCGGTATCGAAACGCCCCGGCCGCGCTTCAGCTGGACGCTATGGTCCGCCGAGCGCGCCCAGGAGCAGCGGGCTTACGAGATCGAGGTCGCCTCCTCGCGCGAGCGGCTCCAGGAGGGTGCGAGCGACGTTTGGCAGAGCGGGCGAATCGAGTCGGCCGAGACGTTTGGGATAGTTTACGAAGGACCGGCGCTTGCGAGCGGCGAGCGTTATCACTGGCGGGTCCGGGTGTGGGATAGGAAAGGACGGGTGTCAGATTGGTCGTCGCCCGAATGGTGGCAGATGGGATTGATGAACGAGACCGAGCGGCAGGCGCGCTGGATCGCGGCCGCCGGCGACGAAACGAGTCCGCGGCTGCGCCGCGAGTTCGAGGTTGTGCAACCGGTCGTGCAGGCGACGGCCTACGCGTATGCGGTGGGCTGGTATGAATTGAGTCTGAACGGCCGCAAGGTCGGGGATCGCGTGCTGACGCCGGTGAACTCCAGCTACAAGAAAGGGCTGTTCTACGATGTTTACGATGTGACCGATCAGATTCGCCGCGGCGACAACGCTGTCGGCATCTGGCTTGGCGGCGGCTACAATCAGAATTATTCGAGGTGGGGCTTTCGCTGGAACGAGCCGCCGGCGGCGTGGGTGCAGATCGAGCTGCGTTTCGCCGACGGCACGCGCCGCACGATCGTCAGCGACGATCAATGGAAAGCGGGGACGAGTCCGATCGTTTCCAATCACATTTACGACGGCGAGACCTACGATGCGCGACGCGAGCAAGTCGGCTGGAACGAGCCGGGTTTCGACGATGCCGCGTGGACGCCGGTGACGCTGCGCCACGTGGCGGCGGGGCCGTTCAAGGCCGCGCTCATGCCGCCATTGAAAGTGATGCAACAGATCCGACCGATCGGGATGACGGAAGTGAGGCCGGGCGTGTTTGTTTTCGATTTCGGGCAGAACATCGCGGGCTGGGTGCGGCTGCGAGTGGCCGGCGAGCAGGGGCAGCGCGTGGTGCTCCGTCATGCCGAGAACGTGCATGGCGACGGCACGTTGGACGTGACGACGAACCGTGCGGCGCGCGCGACCGACACGTATGTGCTGCGGGGCGAAGGGGAGGAAACCTACGAGCCGCGTTTCACGTATCATGGTTTTCGCTACGTCGAGGTGACGGGTTTTCCGGGCCGTCCCACGCTCGAAAGCGTGACGGCCCGCGCGATTCATGCGGCGGTGGAGGAGACGGGGACGTTCACTTCGTCGGATCCACTGCTGAATCGCATTCACGAGAATTTCCGCTGGTCGATCCGAAACAACCTGATGGGCATCCCCACGGACACCGCGGTGCGGGACGAGCGGACGCCGTGTCAGATGGACTCGCTCGCGGTGGAGGAGACGGCGATCGCGAATTTCGACATGGCGTCGTATTACGCGAAGTGGTTGCAGGACATCCGCGGCGACACCGGCACGGCGCCCAACTGGAGCGGCGACCAGGTGGTGCTGCCGCAGTTGCTGTATCAGCACTACGGTGACAGACGGATTCTCGAAGAGCATTTCGAGAACATGGAGCGGCTTTGCGCGGGGTATCTCCAGCAGGTGGAGTCGGGGAACCGCTGGGCTGATGGCTTCGGCGACTGGGCGGCGCCGAACGAGTCAGGCGATTACAAAACGAGCTTTAGCGAAGGCGAGATCGTCAACGGTGCGTTCTTCTATCGGGCTGCGGCGATCACGGCGGAGACGGCGGAGATTCTCGGATTCCCGGAGAAGGCGGCGGAGTATCGCGAGCTCGCCGAGCGGCTGGCCCGAGAGTTCAACGAACGGCATTTTCATCCGGCGACGTTCACTTACGGCAGCGGCTGGCAGGTGACCTTCGTGCTGCCGCTGGCGTTTGGCATTGTGCCCGAAGCGGCCCGGACGGAGGTCGCGCGCGTGCTGCACCGGCGCGTGATCGATCGCGACGGCGGCCACCTCGACACGGGGATTTTCGGCACGCGTTATCTTTTCGACGTGCTGATCGATTACGGGTTCGCCGACACGGCTTACGAGGTGCTCGGACGTCGCACGTATCCGGGCTATGGATATCAGATTGCGTTAGGGGCCACGACGACCTGGGAGCAGTGGTCGTATCGCGGCGGGATGCAGAGTCACAACCACGCGATGTTTGCGGGGCCGGGAAGCACGTTTTATTCGCGCTTCGCGGGTATTCAACCCGCGGCACCCGGCTACCGGCGGATGATCATCCGGCCGGTGCAACCAGCGGGTTTGGTGCAGGTCGACGCGTCGATGCGCACGGTCAGCGGCTGGGTGCGCTCGGGCTGGCGGCAGCATGAAGGCTATGCGCATCGCGTGATCCTGCCGCCGAACACGCGCGCGGAAGTGCACGTGCCCGCGCCGAACGTGGCGGCGGTGCGGGAAAGCGGACGGCCGGCGCTGAAGGCGGAGGGCGTTCGTTTTCTGCGAATGGAGAAGGGCGGGGCGGTGTTCGACGTCGGCTCGGGCAGCTACGTGTTCACGGTCGGGGAGGAACGTCATGAGTAAGTGGACACTGGCGAAACGTTGGGTCGGTTTTGGCGCGCTGACGGCGGTGTGCAGCGGCGGACCGCTGCAGGTGGCTCCGGACGGCCGCACGTTTGTCACCTCCGAAGGTGAAGCGTTTTTCTGGCTCGGCGACACTGCGTGGGAGCTGTTTCACCGGCTCGATCGGGAAGAGGCGGCGTATTACCTCGGGCGGCGCGCGGAGCAGGGGTTCAACGTGATTCAGGCGGTGTTGCTCGCGGAGGCCGACGGGCTGCGTTCGCCGAACCGCTATGGGGCGGTGCCGTTGCACGACATGGATCCGCGCCGGCCGAACGAGGCGTATTTCGAGCATGTCGATTTCATCGTGCAGGAGGCGGCGCGACGCGGGCTGCATGTCGCGATGCTGCCGACATGGGGCGACAAGGTTCCGAGCGACCGTGGTGGAACCGGCCCGGTGGTGTTCGACGTCGAGAACGCGGCGGACTACGGCCGGTTTCTCGGACGCCGGTATCGCGATGCACCGGTGATTTGGATGCTCGGCGGTGATCGGCCGGCGGACTCGGAGCCGGTGCGCGAGATCTGGCGCGCGATGGCGCGGGGGGTGCGCGAGGGGAGCGGCGGCGCGCAACTCCTCACGTATCATCCCGCGGGCGAAGAGACCTCTGCGGAGTGGTTTCCGGACGACACGTGGCTGGATTTTCACGTGTATCAAAGCGGGCACGCGAAGCGCTTTCATCCGGTCGAGCGTTATACGCAGCCACTGGCGCGGCTGAAACCGCGCAAGCCTTACCTCGATGCCGAGCCGCCGTATGAGGATATTCCGCTGCGATTCTGGGATTACCTGGATTGGAGCGGTCCGAAGTTGGTGCCGTCGGGGGTTCTCGATGAGCGCGGGTTCATCGTTCGGCCGGGATATTTCACGCTCGGATTTTTTGACGATTACGATGTGCGCGTGCATGCATATTGGAATCTGCTCGAGGGCGGTGCGGGGTTTACTTACGGGCACAATGCGGTGTGGCAGATGCATCGCGCCGGCCAACGCGCGGCGATTCCGTGTCTGCAGGATTGGGAGGAGGCGCTGGAGCGGCCGGGAGCGCAGCAGATGCGACACGTGCGCACGCTGTTCGAGCGGCGCTCGTTCATCCGATTGGAACCGGACCGATCAATCGCCGCCGGTGAGAATGCTGACGGGCCGAGGCGTGTGCGGGCTGCGGTTGATCGCGAAGGAGAGTTTGCGGTGGTTTACCTGGCTGAAGCGCGGACGGTCGAACTCGCGATGGGCAAAGTTCGCGGCGCGAAGGTGAGCGCGACGTGGTTCGATCCCCGCACGGGCGAGGTTGCCCGCGTGGAAGGGGTGGCGAACTCAGGCACGCGGGCGTTCACGCCGCCGTCGGTCGGGGAGCGCGTCGATTGGGTGTTGGTGATCGATGCAATGGACAATGCATTGCCCGCGCTTTCGGCGACGGGCGAGTGAGGTGCACAGGACCTCAAAACGTGCGGAGCGAAAGTGAGCGTGTGCGATGAGTTCGGAGCTGAAGGTATCGCGGAATTACGCCAGCGTGGGACCATGAGGCGTCGCAGAAGCGAACGATTGGATCATCGCCCGGCGGCTGGCGCTGGATTTATGCTGGCGGCGGCCGCGCTTCTGTCCGCGTTCACCGGTTGCGATCAACGTGCGCCGGCGCCGACGCGGCTGGAGCGCGCGAGAAAATCGGCGGTGGTGCACGACCTCGATCACATGAAAGCGCAACGCGTGGGCCGCGAGATTAGCTCGCCGCCGTGGATCGCGCACGTCAACGCGGTCGATCTCGATGGCGACGGGTGGCTCGACATCGTCGCCTGCGACACGCGCGAGAGCACGATCCTGTGGCTGCGGCAGGTCGCGCGCGGACAATTCGAGGAAATGACGATTGCCGAGGGAATGTTGGTGCCGGTGCGCGTCGAACCGGCGGACATCGATGGCGACGGCGATATCGACCTGCTCGTGGCGAGCATGGGCGAGGTGTTTCCCAACAACGATCGCATCGGCACCGTTTCCATTCTGGAGAACGACGGCCGGCAGAACTTCACCAAGCATGCGGTGCTCGAGCGGACGACTCGCGTGACGGACGTGCGCGCGGCCGATTTCAACGGCGATGGCCGGCTCGACCTGGCGGTTGCGCAGTTCGGTTACGACCAGGGAGAGGTGAGCTGGCTCGAGCGGGTGGGACCGTGGGAGTTTCGGCGGCACGTCCTGCTCGATTTGTCGGGAGCGATCAACATCGGCGTTGCGGATTTCAACGGCGACGGTCGGCCGGACATCGTATCCAATATTTCACAACAGTGGGAGGAGGTGTACTATTTCGAGAACCATGGCCGCGGCGGGTTTTCACGGGTGCGAGTCTGGGGTTCCGCGAACGAGGATTACGGCAGCAGCGGGCTGACCGTGGCGGACCTCAATCGCGATGGTCGGCCCGATGTGTTGTTCACGAACGGCGATGGGTTCGGACCGGCGGCGACACCGGGGCCGCGTCCCTGGCATGGCGTGCAGTGGCTCGAGAACGTGGGCGGCGGCGGATTTCGCTACCGTCGCATCGGCAACCTGCATGGGGCGTATAGTCCGGTGGCGGTGGACTTGGATCAGGACGGCGCGATCGATGTGGTGGCGGTTGCCGGCTATGCGGACTGGAGCAACAAGGACCGCGAAGTCATCTCGCTGATGTGGTTTCGCAATGACGGCCGGATGGGCTTCGAGCCGCGCGTGCTCGCGATGGCGCCGAAGGATTTGATCACCCTGGCGGCGGGAGATTTCGATGGCGACGGCAGTCCGGTGCTCGTGACGGGCGGGTTTTATGTCTATCCGCCTTACCAGAACATGGAGCGTATTCTCCTGTGGCGAAAGGCAGGCGCGCGATGAACGTGCGGCGACGTTGGCTGGTGGTTGGCGGCGTGCTGCTCGGAGCGGTCGTGATCGGCGGAGGGGTGTTTCACGTGCGGCAGCGAGCGATCGTGCCGATCGTTTTTCCCGAGGTGCCGGCGTTTGACGACACGCAGGCGAGGCTGCGCGCGGCCGTCGCGGCCGCGATGGAAAAAGCGAACTCGCGGAAGGGGGCGAAGGAGGCGCTTGAGCAGATTGCGCAGTTGTATCACGCGAATGGTTACCTCGACGAGGCGCAGGCGGCCTACGGGGAGCTGGAGGAATTGGATCCGCGCGAGCCGCGGTGGCTGCATCTGCACGCGCTGATTCTGGCGGGTTACGGTGACTTCGAGCCGGCGATGGCGCGGTGGAGAGGGCTGGTCGAACTGGCGCCCGATTATCTGCCGGCGCATCTGCGGCTCGCGGAAGCGGAACTGAAGTTGAACCGGCCGGACGCTGCGGCGGCGATTTACGAAACGGTGCTGCGGCGCTGGCCGAATGAACCTTATGCGCAGCTCGGACTCGCGCGGATCGATTTCGAGGCGGAAAAATGGGCGGATGCGCTGCGCCGGTTGGAGCCGCTGGTGGCGCAAACGGATTATCGGCTCGGCTACGATCTGATCGTGAGCGCGTATGAGAAACTCGGACGCGATGCCGAGGCGAAGGCGATTCGTGGTCAGATGAAAGCGTCGGGCGCGTTTCGCGATGCGCCGGATCCGTGGTTCGATGAACTCGTCGCTGTTTGCTTTGATCCGTATCGGATCGCAATCGCGGCGGGTGCCCGAACGAACCCGACCGAGGCGCGGGATCTGTTGCTGCGAGCGATCGAACTCGCACCTCACGAGGTCTCTTATCGTTTGCAGCTGGTCAGCCACTATACCGAGCAGCAGGACGCGCCGGCGGCGTTGGAAGCGCTGCGTCAGCTCACGACCCAGGCGCCGAATTTCGCGGACGGTTGGGCGCGACTGGCGATGCTGCAGCAGGATTTCGGACAACAGGCGGCGGCCGCGCAGACGGTGGTGAAGGGATTGGAGCATTGTCCGGATTCGCCGAGTTTGCGGCTGATGTGGGGGGCGATGTTGCGGCGGGCGGGGCGGCGTGAAGAGGCGATCCGCGAGCTGGAAATTTCCATAAAACTCCGGCCGACCGAAGCGCCCGCCTACGTGGAACTCGCGCACGCGCAGGTGAGCGGCGGCGACGTGGAGGCGGGTTTGGCGAACTTGCGGCGCTCGCTCGAAGCCGAGCCGGAGAATCCCGATGCGCTGATCTTTCTCGCGTTTCACGCGATCTCCGTTGGCGACCGATTGGAGGCGGACGGCTGGATGCGGCGCGTCGCGCAACAGCCGCGCGTGGCGGCCGAACCGGCGCGACGCCTGAAGCAGGCGTATCGCACGAAGTTCGGCCGCGACTGGCAGGTGCGCGAGTGAGCGGCCTTAGCGGCGTGGGAGCGGTGCGAGTTCGTTCGTCCAGGCGTCCTGCAGGAGGAAGTGCACGCGTGAGTAGTGACCGTTAGCCCACGCCGTGCGAGCGAGGGTGAGATACGGTTTCCACTTCTCGGCGTCGGCACCGGCGGCGTCGGCGGCGGCGAGGACCGCGTTGAGGCGCGATTCGAGCTGCTGTAGCCAGTCCGCGGATACATCGACGACGGCGCGCTGGACGCGTTGCGTGGTGGAGTCGCTGACGAAGGTGCGCAATTCGTAGGGCGCCAGCGAGAGCGTGAGTTCGCGCGAAACGCGGTTCGTCGTGCCGGCGACGGGATCGGACAACGGCCCGGCTTCGGCGAGGGTGACGGCCGCTTTCACGGGTTCGGGCAGCGTGTTCAGCACGTAGAAAAAGTGCCGGTTATCGAAAGTCCGCTGACGGATGCGCACGGGATCGATCGCGCCGGGGACGTCGTCGAACTTGACGGCGGGCAAGCTTCCGAACGCGCGGGAGAACGGCTCCAGCACATCCTCCATGCCGAGCGTGCCGAGCACGTAGCCGCCTTTCACGATGTTCGTCGCGTCGAGATGATGCAGCGCGAAGACGTAGGGCTCGAGGCTGTTGAAGCCGGCGGGGTTCAAGGTGGACGCGCGCCACACCATCTCCTGCACGCCGATATCGGTGAGGCCTTGGAGCGGCGCTTCCTTGCCGATCGCGTCTTCCCAGTAACGATCGTGAATCGTGACGCGGACATTCTCGTGGTCGGCGAGCGGTGCGGCGACTTCGGGTGCGGTGAACGCGCCGCGGCTGACGCCCGGATGCTCGGCAAGGTAGTCCGAGCGACGCATCCAACGGAGATCCGCCGGCACGGTGGTTGGGTTGAGCACGATGTTCGGGTGATTTTTGTAGAGCGCGGGATCGATGCCCATTTCGCGCATGAGGACGGAACTCGGCACGTTGAGGTAGTCGGCGAGCCGGTGGTTTTGCGAAGGGTGAACGAAGACGTTCAGCTTCAACTTGAGGTCCGGGCGAACGGCCGCGAGGCGCTCGGCCATCTGCACGTAGTGGCGGTGAAGAACCTGGCAACGCCAGTCGATCCAGGCTACTTTCGCTTCGGAGTGACTCATCAGCCAGTCGTAGCTTTTGCGATGGCGCTCAGGATCGGCGGGCGAATAGGTGGGGATCTTGATGCCGGAGGCTTGTTGGAAGCGGACGAGGTTCGAGTCGTTGTAACCGGATTCGATGGAGCCGAAGTCGTAGAGCTTCGTGCGGGTGATAACGAGCGCGACGCCGTCGAAGGCGGGCTCCTTGCCGTAGCGGGCGACGACCTCGTCGACGATGGCGTTCACCGCGGCCAAGACGCGCGGATCGGCGGGATTGTAGTTGGTGTCGGATCCGTGCCAGTAGCCCTGACGGAGTTCGCCGGTTTTGTAGACGTTGATGATGGTGTCGTGTTCGGCGCTGATCGCGGAGCGATCGGTGATCGCGTGCGGGTCGAGACTCGGGAGCGTGTGAATGTGCAGGCCGGCGGTGAACGAGATGTCCTGTTCGCCGAGTCGTTGAAGCAGATAGCGCGGGTAGCCCGGCGCGTGCGGACGTATGCCGCCCTGACCGCCGGTGATGTCGGGCTCGAACGGCTCGACGGCGGTGCCGTAAAGCGGGCCGCCATACCAGGCGAGTGGATACTCGAACTCGGTTTGCCCGAACGAGCGCAAGTAGCGCACGAGGCGGTCGGTCGCCTGCATGAACCCGTCGAGATCGGTGTCGGTGCCGAAGCTGTGGAAGAGGACCGGATCTTCGTAGTAGATGCCCGTGCGCCGTGCCGGAACGCCGCCCTTGAACTCGGCGGAACGATCGCTGACGGCGAACTGGTGCAGGCGATAGATGCGAATGCTTTCGACCGCGGCGGGCATGTTGTGCTCGGCGGTCATGAACGTGAAACCCTGCTTGCGCGCACGCGGCCAGAACACGACCTCGTGTTCGCGCATCTGGTGCGAGAGCGGAAACTCGTCGCCGGCGTAGATGCCGCTGTGCACCTGGAAATCGATCGCTTTGCCGAAATTCTGGAGGAGCACTTCCATCGAGCGCGGTTTGTCGTCGGGGTAAGTGATGACGGCGACGTGCGGCTCGTCGACATCCTCGACTTCGAACTCCAGGACGAAGCGATCGTGCACGCGCGAGCCGGCTTCGCGGTAGGTGCCGGCGGGGGATTGCACGCGCGTGCTGTGACCGAGGTCGGCGACGGGCTTTTGATCGGCGGCGACGATTTCGGTGAGGAGCGTGCGCCGTGACGGCTGCGGTTGGAGCGGCGGAAGATTTTCGACGACCTGGAGGCGCGCCTCGGCGGATTTTTGTTCGCCGTTTTCGAGGTAGGTCAGCCGAAGCGAATAACGTCCCGCGGCCGCAGCCGCGAGCGGCAACGCGAGCTGCTTGGTTGCGCGAGGAGCGAGCGATTGATCGGCGAGTTGGCCGTTGTGTTGTTTACGGCCGGAGGCGTCGAGAAGCTCGTAGCGGAGATTGCGCAGCGGCACAGCGGCGTCGCCGGGGTTGCGCAGGAGCAAGGAGAGTTCGTGAGGTTTTTCCGCGGCGACGATCGGATCCTGAACGATCACGTCGACGGTAAAGGCGCGGTGTTGTTGGAAAGCGGCGCGGGCGTCGGCTTCGGTGAGTTCGCGATCGAAGATTTTGATCTCGTCGAGCGCCACGCGTGCGGCCGAACCGGCGCTGGCGTCGCGGCTGCCGAAGAAGAAACGCGAGTGGCTCACGGGCTTCCAGCGACGAATCCAATTTACCGCGGCGGGGCGTCCATCGACGAAGATCAATCCGCCTTTCTGGTGATTCCACGTGATCGCGACGTGGTGCCATTCGTCGGCCTTCCAGTCGATGACGCCGTGATAGTCGATTTTCGAATCGCGTGTGTCGTTGAGCTGGAAGCGGAGGAGGCGTTCGGGATAAACTTCGATGCGCAGCCGATTGCTGCCGGGCGCGTCGGGGCCTTCCTCGCTGAACAAGACGAACGGCGCCTTGTTCGCCGTCGGGGGGAGCTTGATCCAAAATGCGATCGTGCCTTCCGGTTTGTGGAGTTTGTCTGTGGCGTCGAATTCGAGGGCTTGTCCGGGAGCGAACGCGCCGGCTTGGCCTGCGACGCCCGGGACGGTGACAGGCGCGGTGGAGTTTGCGCTCGCGGCGAAATCGTCGTCGAAGCCGAACTCAAAAAGCGGCGTTGGCTGGGCTTGGGCGGCGGTGGTGACGAGGAAAAGGAGAGCGGCGAGCGGGCGGGTGATTCCTGGATTCATGAGCTAAAAGGGTTGGAAGGTTATGGCGTCAGGAGGCAGCGGCGTGGCGTTCGTCGAGCGTGCGGCGGGTGGCGCGCGCGACGTCCTCGGTAATTGAATACAAGCGGATGCAGATCATCGCGACGACGAGGGCGATGCCGGGCACGAGCGAGAACAGCACGCGCATCCAGAAGATGGTCGATTCGGACTGGGCGCCGCCGAGCTTCTCGTCGAAGCCGACCCAGAGGAGGACGAAGCCGGAGAACATGAACGCGAGGCTGATCCCGGTCTTGTTGATCCAGGAGAAGACCGCGCCGACGGAGGCTTCGTTGCGGACGCCTTGCAGCAGCTCGGCGTGATCGGCGACATCGGCCATCATCGAAGCGAGCAAAATCCAGAATCCGCTCATGCCGATGCCCATGAGGATCATCGGAATGAACATCAGGGTGGGCATCGCCGGGTTGTAGCAGAAGAGCTTCGCCAGCGTGCCGACGAGGGCGATGGCGAGGCAGCCGAGAAACGCGTGGCGTTTGCCGAAACGGGTGGCGGCCCAGGCGATGATGGGCGTCGCGACCATGCTCGCCACTTGATATGCGGTGGTGATGGCGCCGTGCAGGAGCGACGCGGTCTTCATGTCGCCGGCATGCACGTAGTAGATATTCAAATACAGCCCGAGGCTGTAGACCGTGAAAATGCCGAGGAGCGTCGCGAGCCCGGCGATCGAAAGGAGCCGCAGCGGTCTGTTTTTCAGCAGACCCCAGACATTGCGGAACAGCGGAATCTGCTTCTGGGTTTTGACGTGCAGGTATTCCTTCTCCTTCGCGGAAAGCGCCGGGAGGATGCCGAAGGTCATGATGACCAGCATCACGGCGAGCGCGGTGTAGCGCGCGCCCTCGATCGAGTCTTCGAAGCCGCTGTATTGCGTGAGTGCGAACAGCCACGAGGCGAGGATGCCACCGATCGGCATGAGGAAAGCGACCACCGCGGAGATCCGTGTGCGCTCGTGGTAGTCGCGCGTGAGCTCCAGTTGAAAGCCCTTCAGCGGGACGGAGAACAGCGTGAACGCGGGAAAAAACAGCAGCATCGCGACGGCGAAATAGATGCTGTAGGCGAGCGGGCTCCATCCGCGCGGCAGGGAGAAAGTGGCGAGGATGATCGGACCGGTCAGGAACGCGCCGGCGATGATCAACGGGCGACGTCGGCCCCAGCGGGAGCGAAAATTGTCGGAGATCCCACCGATGAGCGGATCGGTGACCGCGTCGAGCAGGCGGCCGACGGCGAGCACGGCGCCGATGACGGCAGGGTTCACGCCGAGGCCGATGTTGTAGACGGGATTGGCGAGCTGGTGAATCGAGTTGCCCGTGAGGTTGTCGACCATGCTGCCGACGCCGAACGCGAGCTTGGTTTTGAGCGGAACTTTCTCGGTCGGGGGCGTCGCGGGCGCGGCGGCAGCGGGCGAGGGGATCTCGGCGGGGGAAGAGGACATGGGGTTGTAATGAAACTTTGGTTACATCGCCCAGCGGGCGAATGAGGGTTGAGCGCGGCTAGCGGTTTCGCGGTGGAGCGATCGCTTGGAGACGCGGCGCGACGAGCAGGCCCATGGGCTTGAGCTGATACTCGTAGGCCCAGTGATCGCCCTGCGTGCGCCAGGCGTCGGGTCCGAGCCAGCGCGGCTTCGGATCGGTGTTGTGCAGCGGACCGAAGGCGTTGTGGCGATTGCCGAAGGCGGTCACGTCGAGGCGATGCCGGCCGGGAGCGAGGCGCGGGAGTTTCAGGCGAAACGGGGCGAAGGCGATCGGTTGAGCACGGCCGTCGTCGACGGCGACGGCGAGCAGCGGGGCTTTGAAACCGCAGAAGCTGATCGCTTGCGCGGTGCGGTTTTTAGCGGGCAACGCGAGGTGAAAGGTGACGTTGCCGGCGTAGAACGGAAGGCCCTGCGTTGTCCAATCGCCGAAGGCGAGCTTGCGCACGGGGGCGGTGAGCGTCGCGTGACGGCCGGCGATTCGCACGCCGAAGTCGCCGAGCAGGTAGCACGCCTCGAGTTCGGTCTTGCGCGTGAAAGCGCGACTGAGGACGAGCTCGTGTCGGCCGGCAGAGAGTGCGGGCAGACGCACGCGTTCGATCGCTTCGTCGACCCACCAACCATCGACGGTCGCGGGGACGTTGCGGCCATCGAGCGTGATTTGCCAAGCCGAGGCTTCCTCGATGGCGAGTGCTGCGCCGCGCACGGCGACCTCGCTGGAGATGACGAAACGGAGTTCCACGCGACCGAGTGGCTCGGCGGGATCGCGATCGGTCCATGGTTGGGCGACGTGTCCTTCGCGCGGCGGCAGTTGGCAGCGGGCGCGGACGAGATTATGCAGGCGCAGAATTTCCTCGCGCGGCTGCCAGGCGCCGCCGTTCCAGCGCCATTCGGCCTGGTCGAGCAGCAGCACGTTGGGTTCGGAGAGGGTGATGGGGGCGGGATCGGCGAGTTCGCCGATGTCTTCCCAGCGGGGCGGCGTGAGCGGCTTCGCGCGTGGTTTGCCGGGGCGGAGCGTGAGCAGCAGATGGCCGTGGGCGGCGAACTCGACGGGGAGTTCGGTCCGGGTGCCGGCGTGACGCGCGAAAATCTCGCGGGTTTGGCCCGAGGCAGTGTCGCGGGCATAGGCCCGCCAGCGACCCTCGACGCGCAAGGTGAGGCCCGGGGCTTCGCTCGTGCGGTTGCGGTGGCAGACAAACAAGTGACGTTCCGAGCCGTCTCCGCGGAGTTGATACAGAAGGTGGCGGTTGCGCCGGCCGGCGGCATCGACGCAGTCGACGAGCCGCCAGGTTTGGAGGAGCGCGACGATGTCGCGTTCGTCCCAGGGGCAGCGCTGTGCGCGGGCGGCGAGTTGTTGCGCGCGTTGGGAAGGTTGCGCGTCGACGAGCGAAGGGATTTCGCCGGCGAAGACGATGGTGCCGCCGCGGTCGGCGAAACGCTCGAGGCGCTCGAGGGTGGTGCCGCGAATCGTGCGCAGCGCGGGCACGACCACGACGTCGTAATGCATCTCGCTGACGGTGAACCTCGCGGATTTCGCGGCGCCGGCGGATTGCGTGGGCAGCAGGCCTTCGCTGACGTAGTCGAAGTCGAGGAGATTACCCAGGAGCCACTGCGGGAGTTCGGCGAACTGGCGTTCGCGGTGCGTGCGTTCGGCTTCGGTTTCGGCGAGCGGGCCGTAGCACAACCAGAAGGACTCGATCGGATGAATCACCGCGATCCGTACGAGCGGCTTGCCGCGGCTCAGCACGGTGTTGATTCGGGCGAAGTGGTCTTCGAGGAGCCGGTATTCCTGCCACCACGGAGATTGATAGTGAATCGACGCGGGATAGTCGCGCTTCGCTTCGCCGGCCATCGAGAGCCATGCGAGATGCGGCACGCGCACGGTGATGCCGAGAGCGGCCTGCCAGTCGCCCTGCGCTTTGTGGCCGATGAAATCGAACGACCAGCCGGTGACGCCGTAGAGCTCGCTGGTGACGCCGGGGCGGCCGTATTGATGGGCGACGCTTTGCGCCTGTTTCGCGGTGGTGAATTCCTCCTCGTCGCAAAGCAGATCGATGCCCGGGAGCTGGAAATGCGCGAGCGAGCGCATCGCCTCGCCGGTGGCGCGCGTCTGCGATTCGAGCGTGGGCTCTTCCATCATGTGGCCCGTGAGCAGGAGGCCGTTGCGTTCGCACCAACGGGCGAGCGTTCGCGCGTAGGCGTCGGCGAAACGTTCGGTGACGTGATCGTGATAGTGGATGCGCGCGAGCGAGGGGCGGTGCTGGGGCAGCTCCCAAAAAAGCTCCGGGAGGGCGTCGAGGAGATCGGCGCCGTAACGCGTCCGATACGTGTCAAAAAAGTCCGTCGTCGCCGGAAGCACGCGATCGACGCCGTGGCGCGCGTGATCGAAGCGCTGTTTGAAAAGGTGCTGCGGCTCGTCGGTGAAAATCGCGGGGATGGTTTTGCCGAAATGTTGGCCGACCGTGGCGTGGTAGCGTTCGTGCGTGACTTCGACGAAGCGTTCGAGCGCGGCGCGACTCAGGGTGTCGACGTAGCCTTGATGATTATACCAAGGCACGCCGTCGGCGGTTTCGAGATAGGCGAACCATTCCTCAGCGCCCGCGGAGGCGCGATCGTTGTCGTGCAAACGCTGATACGTCACCGCGCCCTGGGTGTCGAGCTGGACTGCGTAGCGCGCGAGCAAGGTGCCGTTCTCGAGGCGACCGGCGAGCGCGCAGCTCCAGTTCGGCGTGGGTCGAACGGTGCCGTTGTAGGGCGTGCGCGTGAAGAGCAGGTATTTCAGGCGATGCTGCGGATTCTCGGTGACGAGGCCGCCGCCGAAGCCGGAGGGCCAACGGTCTTCGTCGTAGAGCCATGTGAGCAGCTTCCGTCGTTTCGCCTCGTTGGTGCAGGCGCGCACGTGCGCGAGGAAGTCGTCGCTGAGATACGGTGTTTGCAGGCCGGTGCGGGCGTGGATGTGAAACCCGCCGAAACCCATGCGCTGGAACTGTGCGATCTGGCGAAACAGTTGCGCGCGATCGAGGCGGCTGTTCCACGCCCAGAAAGGCGTGCCGCGATAAACAGCGGTGGGCTGGCGGAAGAGCGACTCGGGAAGGCGAGGCGAGCGGTTGGCGGGATAGAGCGCGTGGCGCGAAAAAAGAGACATTACGAAAGAAAAGGGGCGTCAGGCGCGGGTGGCGGAGAGGTTCGGCACGATGGCGCCGTGAGCGCGAAGGAGGTCATGGAGTTCGGCGAGCGGCACGGCGCGTAGCTCGAGGTCGTGTTTCGCGGCGAGCGCGGCGGCAGCGCCGGCGGCCTGGCCGGTGGCCATGGCGGACGCTTGAACGCGGAAAGCGGAGTTCGCTTCCTGGTCACCGCAGACGATGCGACCGGCGACGATGAGATTGCGGCTGTCGCGCGGGAGAAGCGCGCGATACGGCATCGTCGGCACGGCGCCTTCTTGCAGCGGGCGCGTGTCGATGCCGTGGCCGTCGAGTTGATGGACATCGATCGGATAAAAGCTGTTGCAGACGGCGTCTTCCCAGACGCGGCCGGAGAGATAGTCGGAAACGGTGATGCGAGCTTCGCCGTGAATCGTGCACGTCTCGCGGATGCCGCATTCGGACGCGAAGAAGTCGTAGTGAAAATTCTCGAGGCCGGGCTGCGCGCGGAAGAAACGATGCAGGCGCAAAATCAGCGCGCGCGCTTTCACCTCGGCGTCGGTGCGGCCCTCGCTTGTGCGGCCGTCGACGCCGACCACGTGGACGGAATTTTCGCCGCGCCATTGGAGGAACTGCGTCACGGGATTGCTGACGCCGATCAAGTCGGAACGCTGGAGTTGTCCGGCGGCGACGGCGGCGAGGAACGCAGCCTCGATTCGCGGCAGGTCGAGCGTGGCGAGATCGTAACCGGCGGCGCGCACGACGAGCGTGCCGGGTTGCAAGGCGGCGTTGCGGGCAACCGCCAGGCCGGCGAGCGAGACGGCGTTGGCGTCGCCGGTGCAGTCGATGAGGACGCGCGTGCGGACCTCGCGCAGGCCTTCCTTGCCGCAGAGCGTGAGTTTCCAACCGCCGTCGTTGTCCGCTTCGACCGCGGCGGGCATGGTGTGCAAGGAGAGCGCGACGCCGGCGTTGCGGACGAATTCGTCGGCGAGTGCGGCGTAGATCGCGCGGTTGACGCGGATCTGCAAACGGAAATGCGGCAGTTCGCGCCACGCGGAAAAGTCGGGCAGGGTGGAGCCGCTTTCTTCGACGGATTGGCGGACGAGATCCCAGCCGATGCCGGCGATGACTTGCTGGCCCCAGGCGTGAAACAGGCCGGGAAAATTGACGGCGTTGAGCACGGTGGTGCCGCCGAGCACGCCGCTCTTTTCGACGAGGAGCGTGGACGCGCCGGCGCGCCCGGCCTGGATGGCGGCGGTGAGACCGGCGGGACCTCCGCCGATGACGGTGACATCGAAACTGGTTTCCATTTTTAGGTGAGAAAAAGGCTGCGAGGTGTGGCGTGAGTTGCGGCGGTCGGTGGATCAAAGGACGCCGCGGCGGGATTCGAGCGTGGCGCGGATTTCTTTCATGCGCGCGCGGTTCAGCGGGTATTTTAGGGAGATCGCGATCGCGATGCCCCAGATGACGATCGGGAGCGCGAGGTAGAGGCCGAACATGCGGCTGAGGACCTCGGGCGGCTGTGCGCCGAGTTTCGCGTCGAAGCCGGAGATGTAGAGAACGAAGCCGCCGACGCCCATCGCGCAGGTGAGCGAGAGTTTGATGAACCAGGAATAGAACGCGTTGATCGAGCCCTCGCGGCGACGGCCGGTCTGGAGTTCGTCGTAGTCGGCGGCGTCGGCTTTCATCGACGGGAGGAAGAGCCACATTGCGGAGTAAGCGCCGACCTCGAGGATGCCGGGGATGAGCTGGAGGTAGGGCATGTCCGGCCGCATGAGGAAGTAGTTCGATTCCACGCCGAGCGTTGCGACGACGAGCGTGCCGATGACCATGGTTTTTTTGTCGAAGCGCTCGGCGAGCCAGGCGCCGAGCGGGATGATGGCGACGCCGGTGATGACGGACGCGGTCATGCGCCAGCCGGCGACGACGGAGGCCGCGGAGAGATCGCCGCCGAAAACGTAGTAGATATTCAGATACTGATTGAGCGTGAAGATCGACATGTAGCCGAACGCGAGGAAGAAGGAGATGCCGATGAGCGACCACAGGGGCTTGCAACGCGCGGAGTCCTTGATGCTCGAGAAGAAGGACTGCTTCGGCTGCTTCTTGGCCTCGGCGTTGTAGTAGCGCTCCTTGACGAAGATCGCGGGGAGCAGGCCGAAGAGCATGATGGAGCCGGCGATGAACCAGCAGGCGGTCTTCATGCCGATGACGATGTCGCCCTTGCCGGTCTCGGGGTTGATGAATAGCGAGCCGGTGACGATCGCGAGGACCCAGCCGCCGCCGAGTGCGGAGATCTTGCTGAAGAGCGCCATCCAGCTCGCGAGGCGCGTGCGCTCGTCGTAGTTGGGCGTGAGCTCGAGCTGCAGGCCGTAATACGGCATCGCCCAGACGGTGAAGCAGGTGAAGTAGACGATGCCGACGGCGACGAGGTAAACGACCTTGGCGGTTTCGCCCATGTCGGTCGGCATGTGCCAGAAAAGTGGATACAGCAGGCCGGTGGCGACGGCGCCGACGACCATGAACGGGCGCCGCCGGCCCCAGCGTGTGCGGGCGTTGTCGGAGACGTTGCCCACGAGGGGATCGGAGATGGCGTCCCACGCGCGCAGGATGACGAGGACGACGCCGAGCAGCGCGGGGCTGATGCCGAGGCCGATGTTGAAGAAGGGCATCCACAGCACCTGAACCATAAGCCCGGTGGCCATGTATTCGGTGTTCATGCCGATGCTGAACATGACCTTTTGCAGAACCGGGATGCGGTCGGCTTCGGGCACGCGAGGCGATGGGCCTCGGCCAGTGAGTTTGGAGAGAAATGACATAGGCTGGGGCAGCGGAGAATGGGTCGGAGCGGAGCGACGCGGCGTCGTGCCCGGGACGGCGTCGGTTAATTTTTTAATCGAACGGGTCGAACGGCGTGACGACCGCGTGATCGAGCCCGAGATGTTCCGCGATCTGGACGAGCTCGAACGCGTGGTGGCCGATGCCGAGGGCGAAGTGGTGCGTGGGACCTTCGGCGACCCAGCGTTTGAGGAACGTGCGGACGTTGGGCGCGAAGATGCCGTGCGTGTTGGTGTTGCCGGTGGGCGGAATTGGACGGCGCGCGGATTCGCCTTCGGCGATGATGAACTTGAATGAACCGTCGGCTTTCTGACCGATGCTCAGCATCGTGATCGGGCCTTCCTTGATCTGGAACTCGACGCTGGCGCCGGAGCCTGGCTTGCCGTGGTATTTTTTGAGGCTGCGGATGACGGGCCTGGCGGCGGCGATGTTGATGTGATGCGGGCCGTCGTGACCGACGAGCACGCTGTCGCGATCGAAGTCGACCGGGTGGAATTCCGCGAAGCTGCCGCCAATATCGAGGCGGTCCATGATCATCATCGCGATGCAGGTCTTGAGATCGAATTCGCCGCACATGGGGAAACCGGCACCGGTGAGCAGGGAGTTGCCGACGATCAAGCTGGTCACGAGCGTGCGGAGCTCGGAGCCGAGTTCGCCTTCGTAGTAGTAGGCGAGGCCGTCGAGGCGTTTCTCGGCGATCATGCCCTCGAGGGCGACGGCGGCGCGCGCGGCGACGGCGAGGTCTTGCGCGGTGAGTTTTTGGGTGAGCGGATCGGATTGGGGATCCGGCGTGTCGAAGAATTCGAGAATGCGTTTTTGCCAGGCATCGACCGCCGCGGCGTCGGGTGCGCGATAGTGACGGAACAGATCGCAGGGCTCGATGAGCACGACATGCGGGCCGAAGGCCGCGGTGATCGCGGTGGGGTCGGTGTGCATGTCGAGCATCGACTCGAGGACGTGACCCATCAGACCGATGCGCGACGTGCGAAGTGAGTGAAGCGCCTTGGCGATGCCGCACCAGCGTTTGAACTCCACGGCGACGGTCGGATCGCCGTTTTCGTGTCCGAGAATGACGGGCGGCGGGCGGCGGCCGAAGCGCACGGCGACTCCGGTGAATTCCGGCACCGAACAAAAGTCGTCGTTGCAAAGCTGCATGAACGTCGTGCCGTTCGGATAATCCATCGCGCTCGCGGGCTGGAGGGCGACGAGCACGATCGGCACGTCAATTTCGCGGCAGAGCACGCCGAAGGTCGAAGACGTGCCGTAGGTCACCATATCCACAAAAAGGATATCGATGTCGGCGGCCTTGATCTTCGGGACGGCGTCGTAGGCGGACTGCGCGTGGTCGAGGAGACCGAAGTCGGAAACCTCGACGCCTTCCGCTCGGATCAAGGAGGCGACGTGGGCCTGCTTGCGGTGCATCTCGGCGAGGAGTCCGTCGAACTGCGGCCAATACACATGATGACCGATGCCGACGAGTCCGGCGCGGGCGAAGAGCGGCCGACGACGCGCGATTTGAGGCGCGGCTGCGCCCGGCACGGAAGACGAAGCAGGAGAGGGAGCGACGAGTGACATGTCGAAAAAAGAGGAGGGCGCGTCACCAGGAGAGCAGCGCGGTGCCGGAGATCGGTTGGGTGGTTTCGAGCAGCGGGCCCTGCGGTGTGCGCACCTCGCGGAGCGCGGCGCGAGTGCCGTCGATGTGCGGCCACGCTGGATCGATCCACAACGTGACGGGGCCGGAGGCGTTGATGGGAAAGAAACGGACGGTGGCGTTGCGCAGGCCGCGCAGCCAGAGGCGACGCGTCACGCCGACTTGCGCGGGGCAGGCTTCGACGGCCGCGGCGGTGCCGGCGGTTTGTTCGATGAACACGCGGCACTCGTGCCGCCACGCGCGCGGCAAGCGGTAGTGCGCGACGCCGCTTTGCAGCATCGCTTCGGCGCCGAGGAGCAGCGGCGCGCCGAAAGGTGTGCGCAGCGAAAGTTCGACGGTGGTGTCGGGCGTGTAACCGGAGAAGAACCAGCCGTTGTCCTGGCGGTGCAACGTGACGACCGGATGGCGCTGCGTGCGCTCGACGGCGGCGACGCCGAAGCGCCAGCCGTGAGCGGCGAGGGTTTGGCGGAGCAACTCGGTGAACGGAAAGGTGGAGTCGGGCGAGTCGGGTTTCGGGAGGTGTTCCTCCGCGGAAACGTCGAGCGGAAGCGGGCCGCGAAGCCAGGAAACGCGTGCCCCGGAGGGCGTGGTGAATTCGGCGGCGAGGGCGCGCACGTGTTCGCCTTGACGGGCGGTGGCGATGCACGAGGCGGAATCGAGCGGCGTTTCCGTGAGCGCGCCGCCGGACATCACGGCGCGGTGGATGTAAGCGGTGGGCGCGGCTGAAGAGAAGCGATCGAGCGCGATGGCGTTCGACGCGATTTCGAAGCGGCCATCGAGCGGAGCGGTGGCCGTCAAGCCGAGCCGGGCGCGCAGCGTGGGCGCGTGATCGAGCGGACCGTAGAGCAGGAGCGAGCCGCCGGATTCGATCCATGCGAGCAAGCGGGCTTCGCCGGATGGAGCGAGCGGTGTAGGTGAAATGAGGATACGTCCGGCGAGGACTTCAGCGGCGCGGGCGCCGAGGGCGTCGAAGGCGCGCGTGCTGACGATGGTGTTGAGCGGCACACCGTCGTTCAGCGCTTCGCGGGCGAACCAATCGGTGTGGAAAAGCCGTGCGGGCGCGGGCGTGGCGGCGTGGAGCGCGTCGTGAAGTTCGTCGAACGGATAGAGCCAGGTGAGCGGGCCGGGTTGATCGGGGCGTTCGCGCCAGCCGCGCAGGAGGTGCGGCGTGCTTTCGTTGGGCACGCGATCGGGCATGGCGCCGTGCGAGTCGTCGATCGTGAGGAGCAGCAGATCGTCGGGCGTCTGGAGTTTGCCCTCGGCGGTGACGCGACCGACGGAAAGCGGCAGATAGATGTCGTGCGGCTGGCCTTCGTAGCGATCGATCCACGGGCTGTTGAGCCACCACGGATCGTGCAGATAAAAACGATACGGAAAATCGGCGCCGAGCGGCAGTTCGGCGATGCGGCTGAGATAGCCGGCGAGTTCGATGCCGAAGTCGCCGTTGATCGCGGCCCAGGGGGAGTTCGGCGGCGGAGAAAAATTGAAGCCACCGGAGTAGAGTTCGCGCAGAGGCGTGGCGTCGCTGGCGAGATCGGTGCCGGTGCCGAGATTCGTGCCGCGCGTGCGAACGGCGAGCGCGGGACATTCGCGGCGGAAATCGCGCCAGAAATTCAGGATGCGCTCGCTGAGTTCGGCGGCGCGTTCGGGATGGAAGGCGCGGCCGTCGAAGAGCGGGCCGATGGTTTTCCAGGTTTCGAGACCGAAGCCGAAGCCGTTGGACAACCACAGAAAGTCGAAGCCGAGATCGTGGGCGAAGTGGCTAAATTGTCGGCCGAGAAACGTGGCGAGGCTGGTGTTTTCCGGAATGCCCTCGGGAAAGCCAGCGTAGCGTTGGCGGTCGGCGTGGAGTGTGGCGTAGCAGCAGACGAAGCTCGCCTTGCCCATCGTGTTCGAGAGGCAGATTTCGCGGTGGCGTTCGTATTTGAATTTCGAGGGCGCGAACTCGCCGCCGGGATCGAACGTGGCGCCTACTTGAATTGTGCGGCTGATTTCGGCGGCGGTGGCGCGCCACGCGCGAACGATGGCGGCGAGGCGGCGGTAAGTGATGGGGCGGGCGTCGGGGCGATAGAGATAGTTGCGCGCGTGGAGGCTTTTCTGCTCCGGGTCGGCCGGCACGGGCATGTGTGGGTTGGCGTTGCCGACGAAGCGCGCCCATTCCATCGGCGCGTCGAGGTCGCCGGCGTAGTCGAGAATCTCCGACCCGTCCGCCGACCAGAGCAGGATCGACAAGCTCTCGGCGTGGCGGGCAAGCGCGTCCCACTGGCGAAGGGCGGCACGGCAAACGGCGCGGGTCGCATCATCATCGAGGGTGTAAAACGGCTTGAGGGAGATCTCGAGGGTAAGGGTCTTCAAAACGGACGAGTCACAAAGCCGGCGGTGGCCGGCGCAGAATTGCGGCGCGTGGAGCGCCGGCGCCGCGGCTAGGTGGCCGGCGGCTGAGAAACTTTTCGCGGTCGACCGCGGCGATTGCCGGGAGGCGCGTCGCTGACGGTGGCCGACGTGCTGTGAGCCCAGAGGCGTTCGATTTCCGCGGCGCCGCGGCGAAGTCCGTCGAGCGTGAACTCGACCTGTTCGTCGTTTTGCAGGCGAACGGTGGGGGCGCTGGCGCCGAGCGCGGCGAACACGGCTCCCCAGGGATCGCGGATGGGAACGGCGATGGCGCTGATGCCTTCGCAGAGTTCGTCGCGGGTCTGACTAAAACCTTGCTCGCGCACCCGGGCCAGTTCCGCGCGAAAGGCGGTTGGATCGGTGATGGTGTGCCGTGTATGCCGGGGCAGGCCATACTGCGCGAGGTAAGTGTCGAGCGTGGGCTCGTCGAAATAGGCGAGGAGGAGTTTGCCGAATGCGGTGCCGTGGGCGACGCCGCTGACGTCCTCCGGTTCTTGCACGCGCAGCGCCTGGCGGCTGGGCACGTATTCGAGATTGATGATTCGCCCGTGATCGCCGGTGACGAGCATCACGGACTCGTTCAACTCGTTGGCCACGGCGTGGACGACGTGGCGGGCGGTGGTCGTCAACGAACGCAGGTAAGCGGGGTGCCGGCTCAGCAGCATCAAGCGGACGCCCGGGTAGAAGAGGCGCGTGATCTCGTCCTGCCGGACGTAGCCGCGCGCGACGAAGGTCATCGCGATGTTATGCGCGGTGGCGACATTGATGCCGAGTTTCTGTGCGAGCGGGCGCGTGCCGATGCCCTCGGGGTGCAGCACGATCGTCTCCAGAACGGAGAGGCTTTTGTCCAGGGTCAGGACGATGGGCATGGTGAGGAATAAGTGTTCATGTTATTGTAACGGCAAGAAAATATTTCCGCGAAAATGGCTGGGCAGTGAAACGCTCTTGACCGCAGCGCCGTCAGGGGGGATCGCTGTAGCTGGTCGGTGATTCACGCTCCGATAAAAGCGTTTACATAAGGTTAACAACCGGACCCGCATCTCGTAACCCCTGCTCATGACAACACTCCACCCTGCGATCGAGACACTGAATTCTGAAGCATTGCCGCTGACTCGGATGAGACATTCCGCAAAGACGAGCTTGGGCGTCGTTCGCCGTCTGGCCAGCTTTGTCGTGTTGGTTTCAGCAATGACGGCGCAGGCGGCGGTGCCGACGCTGGAGGTGCCGGAGGCGGGTGGGCTGCGGCGGGAGAATCCCGTGATCGTGACCGGGCGGGCTGACGCCGGCGCGGAGCTTCGGATTGAAGCGGTGAACGAGGTGGGCGAGCGGGTGCGCGAGTGGCGTGCTCGCGCGGATACGGAGGGCCGCTTCGCGCTGCCGGTGGAGCGGGGTGAATTGCCGGAGGGCCGGAAACTCGTGCTGCGGGCGCGGGTCGGGGAAGGGGAGCGGTCGAACGACGCGGCGTTTTTTGTGTATCCGTTAATCAAGGACGGAGTCACCTTGCCGGCGGTGAAAGCGGAAGGGCGGAATCTGATCCTGGACGGGCGGCCGTGGGGTTTCGCGGGGCTCAACTACACGCGTTTCCTGATCGAGTTCAGCCGGCGCGGTAACTTTGAGCGGGTGGTCGACGATCTGCGCACCCATGCGGAGTGGGATGTGAGCGTCGTGCGGGTGCCGTTGCACCTGGGAATGCTTCAGCCGGAGCCCGGAGTGTTTCCGGATCATCCGCGTTATCGCGAAATCCTGCGGGCGCACGATCTCGACGAGGAGTTCTATGAACTCTTCGAGTATTTCGTCGCGCTTTGCGGGCACTACGGAATTCGCGTGGTGTTCGACTGGCACGAGATGCCGACGGACCCGTATCGTTACTTCGTTGGAGGAAACCATCACGACAAAGGCACGGGGCGTCCGGGCAAGGGCATTGCCTGGCTCGTCGATCCGGCGACCGGTCGGGCGGCGGAGCCGGGAGATCCGGAGTTTACCGAGGCGATCGTCAGCACGAATCGTTGGCTCGCGCGGCGGTTTCGCGGGAATGGCACGGTGCTCGGTTTCGAGGCGCCCTATAACGAGCCGCATAGTGTGACCGATTCGAATGATACCGCTTGGCGCCGACTGACGGCGACGGCGGCTGGGGCGATTGCGAGCGAGGATCCGACGCGGTTGATCTTTGGCATGCCGCCGGCGTGGGGACACAACAACGTGCTGCCGTCGGTGACGTGGCAGTTGCCCGACCAGATGACCGGCATGGCGCCTCATTATTATCTCGGCAACGGGCCGGTGGCGGCGCGGCCGGATGCGCCGCAGCGGAAGGAGCCGTGGCTCGCGCGCGACGTCGCGGCGACCTTCGATCACAGTTTCGCGGCGGTCGCGCTGCCGCACAGCGGTGCGCCGTATCCGGTGTGGAACGGCGAGTCGGGCGAGCACGGATACGATTCGTTCTTGCCCGACATGGAGCCAAAGGCGGCGGCGGCCTTGATGATCGAAGCGCAACTCGTGCAGGCGTATGCCGCGGGCATGGTGGGGAGCCTCGGGTGGACGCTGACCGGCCACGACAAAATCTACACGCCGCTGATGGAGGTTTACGGTGCGGCCTACCGTCGGTTCTCGCCGGTGTTTCGCGCCGGTCCGGTGGACTACCGGAAGGCGGACGTGTTGTTCGTGCAGAATCCCGGCGCCGTGCCGGTGAACAACGGACTCAATCACGCGTGCGTGCCCTTCGCGCGGCTGGCGCTCGATCTTCATCTCGGGCCGGTGCACTACATGACCGACGATCAATTGCTCGCCAACGGACTCGTGCAGATCTCCGTCGGCCTCGAGCAGGTCGAGGAAGTCGCGACCGGGCTCGACTACCACGCCGCGATTGTCGACACGCGCAACATCGACGCGCGCGCGCTGGCGCTGCTCGCCGACAGCAAGATTCCCGTGCTGCGCTCCGAGGACGTCGCGCAGCTGCCCCATGACGAAGTCGCCGCGTTCCTCACGGGCGCCGGAGTGACGGTCGATCGTCGTTCCCCCGCCGGACTCCAGCTCATCGCCGGTCCGAGGCATCTGCTGGTGTATCGCCGTTCTGGTGACGGCGCCGCTCGCGTTTATCCGCAGATTGAAGCAAAAGGAATGATCGAACTGGTCGATGAGGCGGGCGTGCCGGTGTTCCGGGGAAGCGCGAGCGAGCTGGCGAAGCGGGGGGTGCCGGTCGATCTACCGAAGTGGTCGACGGCGATATTTTCTCTGCGGCCCACCTCCTGAGGCATCATGATCCACATCTCTCGCAGGCTTCTTTGGTGGGTGTTCATCGCATGCGCCGCACCGCAGCTGGCTGTCGCCGCGCGCGGGAGTGAGAGGCGGTTCGTCGCGGCGACGGATTTGCGCCTCCAGTTCACTGATGGTCTCAATCTTGTGCGGGACGAGACCGATGGCTCGGCACATTTCGACCGCGTGATTGACGGACCAGCTCGCGGTTTTCGGTGGGACAGCCCGGGCGCGCGCGTGAGCTGGCGCACCGATAGCGCGAGCGTGCGCGTGCGATTGCGTTATACGGAACGGCACATTGGGGCGTCGCGTAACAGCATCGGGGTTTTTCGAATCGATGGCCGCGGTGATCTGGCGTGGACCTTTACGCGACCGGCCGGGGGCGAGGCGGAGTTGACGGTGACGCTGCCGGTGCTGACGGATGGAAGCTGCCACGATTACGAAGTCATCCTGCCCTACGGCGATTCGGTCGATGTGCTCGGCGTGGAAGTGACGGAGAACGCAGCCTTGGCACCGGCGCGGCCGCGGCCGGGGACGCGCTACATCGCGTTCGGCGATTCGGTGACGCACGGGTTCACTGCGACGGAGGTTACCAAGACCTACGCGTTTCAAGTCGCCGAGCGCAACGGCTGGGAGTTGATCAATCTCGGGATTGGCGGTCGCGGGACGCACGGGCCGGATGGAGCGTTTCTCGCGCGCGTGAATGCAGACGTGATCTCGTTGCTGATCGGGGTGAACGACTGGCAAGCCGGAGCGGAGCTGGAGAGTTTTCGCGCGAACTATGCGCAGCTCGTCGCGGGATTACGGGAAGGCCACCCGAAGGCGCCGGTTTATCTGATTACGCCGCTCTGGGTGTCGGAGACCTGGGCGCCAAACGGGGTGCGATATCCGCTCGAAAGTTACCGCGCAGTGATTCGCGAGGTGGCGGCGGCATTTGCGGATCCACTGCTCGCGGTGATCGAGGGCCCCCTGTTGATCGATCACGATCCGCGGCTTTTCGATCGGATTGCGGTGCATCCGAACGACGCCGGGTTCGCGCAAATGGCCGACCGACTCGCGCCGGCGATACGCGATTCGTTGAAATGAAACGCCGCCACTGATATCCTACGCTTGAGCATCCCTCGACTCCCCACGTCATCGAATCAACCGCTGCCGGAGGCGGCGTTGGCCGCATTGGAAACGGCGCTGGGCCGGGCGCAGGTGTTGACCGAGCTGGAGGACATTCTGCCGTATGGCTTCGACGGCACAGCGGCGTTGAAGCAGCGGCCGGCGGCGGTGGTTTTCCCGCGTACGACCGAGGAGGTCGCGCACGTGCTGAAGGTGGCACGCGAGCACCGGCGGGCGGTGGTTTGTCGCGGCAACGGCACAGGATTGTCGGGCGGCAGCGTGCCGGTGTCCGGAGCGATCGTGATGGCACTGGTGAAACTCGACCGCATCCTCCAGTTGGATACGAAGAATTTGACCATACTCGTCGAGGCGGGGGTGGTGACGCAGCAAGTCTACGATGCGGCCGATGCGGCGGGATTGTTTTATCCGCCGGATCCGGGCTCGATGAAGATCAGCACGATCGGCGGCAACGTGGCGGAGAACTCGGGCGGGTTACGGGGGCTCAAATATGGTGTGACGCGCGACTACGTGATGGGTTTGGAGGTGGTTCTCGCCGACGGCTCAGTCTGCTGGCTGGGCAGCAAGTGCGTGAAGGATGTGGCGGGCTATAATCTGCGCGATCTGTTCATCGGCAGCGAAGGGACGCTGGGCGTCATCACCCGGGTGCTACTGAAGCTGCTGCCGAAGCCGGCGGTGCGGCAGACGCTGCTCGCCACGTTCACGGCGATGGACGCCGCGGCGGAGACGGTGTCGGCGATCATCGCGGCGCGAATCATTCCGTGTTACGCTCGAGTTTCTCGATCGCACGACGATCCACTGCGTGGAGGATTTCGCGCACGTCGGACTGCCGCGTGACGCGGCGGCGATGCTGTTGATCGAGACGGATGGGCATCCGGCGGCGGTCGCCGACGAGGCGGAGCGCATCGAAAAGGCGTCTCGCGCGCATGGGGCGGCGTCGGTGCGGTGGGCGGCCAACGCGGCGGAGGCGGCGCAGCTCGCCGCCGCGCGACGCAGCGCGTTCTCGGCGCTCGCCCGGCGGCGGCCGACGACGATTCTCGAGGATGTGACGGTGACGCGCAGCGAGCTCGCCAGCATGGTGCGCGCGGTCGAGGCGATCGCGGCGAAGCACCGGCTGGAGATCGCGACGTTCGGACACTTCGGCGACGGCAATTTGCATCCGACGATTTTGACGGACGAGCGCGAAGTGGAGGAGATGCAGCGCGTAGAGCGGGCGTTTGCGGATATCGTCGAGGAGACGCTGAAGCGGGGCGGCACGATCACGGGCGAGCACGGCGTCGGTCTCGCGAAGAAGGGTTTCCTGCGACGCCAGCTCGGCGATGCGTCGTTCGAGTTGCTGCGCGCGATCAAGCGGACCCTGGACTCGGACAACCGGCTCAACCCAAGAAAGATTTTTGACACCGACGATGTTCGCACGCCCTGAACCTCAGCCACAGCCTCGTTTGGCGGGCGGACTCGCGGCGCTCGACTACTCGGTGTTGCAGCAGTGCATGCATTGCGGGCTGTGCCTGCCAGTGTGTCCGACCTATGCGGAGACGAAGCTCGAGCGGCATTCGCCTCGAGGCCGCATCGCGCTGATGCGGGCGATCGCGGACGGCGAACTCGACGTCACGAAGTCGTTCGGCGAGGAGATGTATTATTGCCTCGGTTGTCTGGCTTGCACGAGCGCGTGTCCGGCGGACGTGGATTACGCGCAGATGTTCGAAACGGCACGGGCGGAGGTGGAAGACCGCGGCGTGCTGGCGCACCCGAAACGCGACTTCATCCGCTGGTCGGTGGTGAAGGTGCTGTTCACGCGGCCGCGGCTGCTGCGCTTGGTTGGTCGGCTGCTGTGGCTTTGGCAGGCAAGCGGCGGACAGACCGCTTTCCGGGGGCTGAAACTGACGCGTCTGTTGCCGGCTATCCTGCGCCGGCTCGAGCCGCAGACGCCGCCGATCGCCGCGAAGTTTTCTCATCAGCTTATCCGTCCGTTTGAAACACCGGCGGGCACGATCGAGGGAACGCGGCTGCGGCGGGTCGCGTTGCTGACGGGGTGCGTGCAAGATCTAGTCTTCAGCGACATCAACCGCGCGACGGTCGATGTTTTGCTCGCGAATGGTTGCGAGGTGCACACGCCGCCGGGTCAGCCGTGTTGCGGATCGCTGCATGCGCACAACGGCGACCTTACGTCGGCGCGGGCGCTGGCGCGGCGGCAGATCGACCTGATCGACGTCGATTCGGTCGACGCAATCGTCAGCAACGCGGGCGGCTGTGGGTCGCATCTGAGCGGCTACGGGCATTTGTTGCACGACGATCCGGCTTACGCAGAACGCGCGGCCAAATGGTCGCGGAAGCTGCGCGACGTTCACGAGTTTCTCGTCGAGATCGACTTTCGCCGGCCGGTTGCCGCGAACGTGCCGGCGAGCTCGGTGACATATCACGAGAGCTGTCACTTGTGTCATGCGCAGAAGGTGAGTGCCCAGCCGCGGGCCGTGCTCCGGGCGTTGCCAGGCGTGGAGCTGCGGGAGTGCAGCGAGGCGAGCTGGTGCTGCGGCTCGGCCGGCATCTATAATATCACACAACCGGATACGTCGGCGCGTTTGCTTGAGCGGAAGATTGATCATCTTCAAGCGACGCACGCGCCGGTGGTCGCGACGGCGAATCCCGGCTGTCACCTGCAATTGCAGACTGGGCTGAAGTCGCGCGGCGATACGGCTACGCGTGTGGTGCATCCGATCGTGCTGTTAGCGGAGGCGTATCGGACTGAAGCGAGGACTCTACGTCAGCAAGTTCGTAGCTGCCATGGCAGGGCGCGCATGAGCTCTATCGACGGGGCGGACCGACGCCGGCCATTTTTTGTTGTTCCTTCGCCTAAAACACTAGGCGCGCCGCATCAGGAGCAGCCTGCCTCCAGCTCAATTTGCCGGCAGCCTTGATAGCCGTTTGAGATGGCACCGTGGTGCACGCGCCGGCGCACGTCGCAGCTGTTGGCCCAGATTTCCTCCGCGTCGTGCTCCACCCAACCGGGCTGCGGATAATGCTGGGCGTGGTCGCGCGCTTCGCGATCGAGCGTCTGCCCGGCCGCATCGAAGAGCAGGGCCTTGGTGGCCGACGTGCTTTGATCGAGCGCGAGAAAAAACATAAGCAACCGCGTCAGCGGGACAGCAGCGCGCGCGCCGTCGCGCTCAGGCCTTCCATCGAAAAACCGTAGTGACCGAAGATGTGGGCCTGCGCGCCCGTGACCGTGTCTTCGTCGGGCAGGCCGACGATCTGGAAGCGTGGCGCGAGGCCCGCTGACAGCAGCGTGGACGCACACGCTTCGCCGAGACCGCCGTGAATCGAATGCTCCTCGACGGTGATTACGGCGCGACACTCGCCGCCGGCAGCGAGCACCGCGTCGGTGTCGAACGGTTTGATCGACGGCAGGCTCAGCACGCGCGCTGCTATGCCCTCGTCGGCGAGTTGCGCGGCGGCGAGCAACGCGTGGACGACGGTTTCGCCGGTGGCGAGAAACGCGGCGTCGCGGCCCTCGCGCAGCGTGAGCGCGCGGCCGACTTCGAAGTTCGTTTCGGGCGCGTGCAGGTCGAACATCGCAGACTTTCCGAAACGCACGAACACCGGTCGTGGCGCGCGCGCGGCGTAGCGGATCGCTTCGCGCGTCTCGAAATTATCCGCTGGCACGAGAATCGTGAGATTGTGGATCGCCCGCAGCACGGCGAGATCGTGGAGCGAGTGATGCGTCGAACCCAGCGCGCCATAGCTGACGCCGGCGCTGATCCCGACGAGCACGCCGGGGACGTTCGAATAACAAAGGTCGTTCTTGATCTGCTCGAGCGAGCGTGCGGTGAGGAAGCACGACGGGGAAACGCCGAACGCTTTTTTTCCGCACGCCGCGAGGCCGGCCGTGATGCCGACGAGGTTCTGCTCGGCGATGCCGACTTCGACGATTTGCTGCGGCAGCGCCTTGCCGAAAGGAGCGAGCTTGCCCGAGCCGCGCGAATCGGAGGTGACGGCGACGATGTTCCGGTCGGCGCGCGCGAGCGACTGCAGCGTGGCGGCGAACTCCTCGAGATTGGCGCCGCCCATTTTCAGGCCGAGTTTTTGAGCCATCGCCTTGGCGGCGGGCGTGAACATTGACGGAGCGGGCGCACTCATGCGGCGGCCTCCTGAAGTGTCTTCTCGGCGGCGGCGAGCTCTGCGAGCGCTTGCGCGAGTTCGGTCTCGCTCGGCACGCCATGGTGCCACTTGCCGACGTTTTCCATGAAGCTGACGCCTTTGCCCTTGACGGTGTTGGCGAGGATGAAGAGCGGCTTGCCGGCGGGCGGCGGGGTGGTGAGCGCGGCGGTGAGCTGTGCGTAATCGTGGCCGTCGATCGAGCGGACCTCCCAGCCGAAGGCGCGCCATTTCTCGTCGAGCGGCTCGTTCGACATCACGTCGCGTGTGGGGCCGGTGATCTGGAGCGTGTTGTGGTCGAGGATGGCGACGAGGTTGTCCAACTTGTGATGCGCGGCGGCCATCGCGGCTTCCCAGTTGGAGCCCTCCGCGAGCTCGCCGTCGCCGAGCAGCGTGAAAACGCGATAGCTCGCGCGATCCAGCTTCGCGGCGAGCGCCATGCCGAGGCAGATCGGCAAGCCGTGGCCGAGCGCGCCGGTGTTCATTTCGATCCCGGCGATCTTGCGGGTCGGGTGACCGACATAGGGACTGCGATAGTGGCAGACCGTATCGAGATCGGCGTCGGGAAAAAAGCCGCAGTCCGCGAGCACGGCGTAGAGTGCCTCGACGCTGTGGCCCTTGCTCTGGACGTAGCGGTCGCGCGTCGGGGAGTCGACGGTCGCGGGCGAAACCCGGAGCACGCGGTGATAGAGCGTATTAAGAATATCGAGACACGAGAGACCGCCGCCGGTGTGGCCGGCGCCGGCGTCGTGAATGAGCCGCAGCATCCTCCGGCGGAGGTGCGTGGCCTTGAGGGCGAGTTCGAGATCGGTCATCGGGAGCGTCAAATCGCGCGCGGCGGGACGGCCGGCGCTCAGGCTTCGGGGCGCTCGTGGTGGTGGCACTCCCAACCGAGGTAAGTCTCGAACGCTTCGGCGAGCACGGCGGCGGTGCGGGAGGCATTCATCACGACGTGGTGCTCGAAGCCTTCGCGGCAGACATGATGCAGCAGCTTCTGTAGCTTCGGCACGTGGGCGACGGCGCGGTTGCCGAAGGTTTTGAGCTCGTCGTTGGTGAGCGTGCCCTCGCCGACGTAGGTGCGGATGACACCGGCCGTATCGTCGGTCGTGATACGACCGAACGTGAGCGGGCTCGCCGGCGTGCGGCCGTCGAGCGCGCCCCAGGTGTTTTCCACACCGAGCGTGGAGCCGAGGACCGGGGCGGTGGCGACGGTGATGTCGGGGAGGAACGACTTCGCCCAGTTGCCACAGTGGAAGAGGACGCACTTGTCGGCGTCCGTCCCGTAGTTGTTGTTCCAGTCCACGAGGGCCGACGGCGAGCCCGAGGCGAGCTGCATCGCATACATCGTGAGCACGCCGGTGACGTCGACTTCGCAGGCGCTCGGCAGGAAGGCTTCGCTCATCATGCTCATCGAGGTGCAGACGTTGCAGCCGTGATTGGCCTGCACGGAGGTCCAGCACTGGATGGCGGTGGCGTCGAGGTGGTGGGCGGCGACGAAATCGTCGAGGACGACGCCGAGGCGCGACATCTGCACGAGCTTCGCGGGCGGGACCGCGCTGGTGTCGGCGTAGGCCTTGATCTCGTCGATCTTGGTGCGGAGCCGTGCGTCGGTTTCGCCGATCTTCGCGGCGGCGCCGAGGATTTCCGAGAGGTCGACGGTGGTGACGCTGATGCCGTGGCGCTCGAGGATCTTCTCGGAGGAGCGCGCGGTGTTGAACGCGCCCGGGCGGGCGCCGACGGCGCCGAGCCGCACGCTGCGCAAGCCGCGGACGACGCGGCAGACCGCGACGAAGTCCTGCAGGTCGGAGCGGAACGAGGCGTCGAGCGGGTGCACGACGTGTTTCGTCGTGAGCGAATAGGCGATGCCGGCCTGGCGGAGATTGTTGCAGACGGAAATCTTGCCGCAGAACGAGTCGCGGCGGCGGATCACGTCGAGTTTGTCGAGATCGTCGGGATAGCCCTGGACGAGCACAGGGAGGTTGAGGCCGGCGAGCTTCAGGGTGTCGGCGATGCCCTTCTCGTCGCCGAAATTCGGCAGGCACACGAGGATGCCGGCGATGCGGTCACGTTGGCGTCGGAAGAGATCGGCGCAGGCGCGGGCGTCGTGGTACGTTTCCACGCCGCCGAGTTTGGTCTCGGCGGGATCGAGCATCACGGCTTCGAGGCCGAGCTGGCCGAAAAGCTTGGTAATGTCCGTGCGCGCTTCGGGCACGAGCTTGTCGGGGAAGAAATCGCGGTTGCCGAAAATGACGCCGAGGGCGAGAGAGGCGGATTGAGTCATGGCGGGCGACGGTGCCGATCGCTCACTCGCGAAAGTGGAGCCCGGCGGGGTCGGGAAGGACCACGATTCTAGCGGGAGCTGCCTGCGATTTCGCGCCGGATTCTTGCAGATTTTGGCGCAAAACTAAGGCGGGCCGGAGCGCCGCGCGGGCCTTCTCCCCGTTTTCGGCGAGTTCAAGGAGGCGGTTCCAGGTGCCGAGCGCTGTTTACCGCAGGTTGAAGAAGATAGGAGCGACCAGGAAATCGGTAGAGTCGTGACGATGCGGCCGGTGCAAGGGGGGCGGAGCGATCGGGCTGGAAATAGGGGCAATCTCGGAGGCGAGGCGGACGTTGCCGGATCAGAGCGTTTCCAGACGTGCGTGGAGCTCGAGGTATTCGCACAGCGTCGCGACGTTGCGGTTGAAGACGCCGCTGCTGATGCGGTCCGTGACCGTATACTCGCCGTTCCAGCGCTGGCCTTTCGGCGGCTCGCTTTTGAAACGGTCGTTGCGGTTGATCCACGCGCCGGACGCGTCCTGCGCGGCGATGATCTTCTTCACCGTGCCGGACAACTCGTCCAGGCGGCGGACGATCTTCTCCTGCGACGGCGCGCGCTCCTCGTCCTTTTTCAGGCCCCCGCGGCCGAGTTGCAGCGCTTTCTCGTAACGGCGGGTCGCGGCGGCGATCGCGTCGGACAGGTCGGTCTCGTAGCCGTAGCCGGTGCGGCGCTCGGGATGAAGTTCCTCCACGCTGTTCACGCGAATCCGGCCGCGATCGTAGTAGAGCGCGTGGTTCGTGCCGATTTCGACGAAGCGCGCCCACTTGCCGTTGGGCAGGCGGATTTCGCCCAGCCAGCGCAGCGCATCGGGGATCGGCTCGAGCAGGGTCTCGTCGCCGAGCGCGAG
>Ga0182740_1000505_pt1 | contig 43094 bp, 45 predicted proteins | sample eDN5th37CKraftBY_FD_128872 | JGI IMG/M metagenome (GOLD analysis project Ga0182740, IMG submission 128872) | Enriched backyard soil microbial communities from Emeryville, California, USA - eDNA 5th pass 37_C Kraft BY (version 2) (version 2) | ecosystem: Environmental > Terrestrial > Soil >...
CATCGTCGTCGCCCGCGTCATGGCGCCACTGCCGGGCCAGCGCCAGCGTGCGCGGGTTGTAGCCGGCTGGCAGTTGCAGGGCCTGCCGCCGCAGCAGGGCAGGCAGTTCCGGCTGGAACCGGGCCGGGGCCGCCGAGCGCAGCTGCAGGCGGGTCAGCGCGGTCAGCGGGCGGTTGCTGGTCAGGGTGTAGTCGGCATCCAGCCGGGTTTGGTCCGGGGCGGCCAGCGGCAGGTCCAGCGCGACCAGTTCGCGGCGTTCGCTGGCTTCGTATTCGACCTGGTAATCCCACTGCGCCGCACCGGTGCTGATGGGCGGTGGTGGTGCGCCGCGCTGGTAGTCCAGGCGGCTCCAGCGGCGGCCGTCGAAACGGGTCAGTACCGGACCACGCCAGTAGCGCTGCTGCGGTGCCGGTGCGGCGCCGGAGAACTGCACGCGCAGCGCCGGGCTGTCGTCGGTCATCAGGTCCAGCCACTGCCCCGGCTGCATCGTGTCCGACAACCCCGGCAGCGCCACGGCCCGCTGCGGGATGCCCCACAGCGGCGTGGGCAGGCGCGGCACCAGCCAGAAGGCCGACAACGCCAGCGGCAACGCCACCAGCATCAACCGGCCGACCGTGTGCAGCTGGCGCGGTGCCGGCAGTGGCGCGGTACCGGTGTCGGCATCGGCCAGCCGTTGCAGGGCGAGCAGGGCGGCGACCACCGCGGCCACGGCCAGCAACAGGGAGCCGGGCCCCTGGTCGAGCAGGAAGGCGGCGAACGGGGCGAACAGGGCGAAGCCGAGCAGACTGCGGGCGTCGCGCAGCGTGCGCAGCTCGCCGGGCTTGAGCGCGAGCATCGCCGCCAGCAACGCGCAGCCGCTGTCACGGCCGGGCGTGGCGCCCATCTGCCAGTAGATGACCGCCAGCAGCGCGACGACCAGCAGCAGCCGCAATGGCGCAGGCAGCACGCGCCGCCACGCCAGCGCCCCGACCGCGAGCGCGCTGGTGGCGAATATGGCGGCCAGCACGCGGGGCAGTTGCAGCAGCAGCGGCAGCAGGGCCAGCGCGGTGGTCAGCAGCAGCCAGCCGCGTGCGGTCGTTGGCAGGGTGGTGGACCTGTTCATGACGCACATCCCCGTGCGCCACCTTTCGGGCGGCTTCGCCGTGGGAAATGCCTGTCCTGTCGTTTTTTCATGGCGCACATCCATGCGCGCCACCCTTCGGGCGGCTTCGCCGTGAAAAACGACTGTCCTGTCGTTTTTTCATGCGGCGGGCATCAGTGCCAGCGCGCGCAGGCACTGGTGGCGGTGGGCGTCGCCGCTGGACGGGCCGAGCGCCGGCTGCCCCGGCAACAGCAGGCGGTAGCGGCGGCCCTCGCGTTCGGCGTCGTCGACCCAGCGCGCCAGCCGCGCGATGCGGTGTTCGTGCGGCAACGGGCCGAGGGCGTGCCAGTCCAGCAGCAGTTCATTGCCGGTGGCGCGTTCGTGCTCGCGCACCAGCAGGCTGTCGCGGCGGGCGGAGTGCTTCCACGCGATGGCGCGGCGGGCGTCGCCGTGGCGGTATGGACGCAGTTGCTGCAGGTCGTCGCCGAGCGGATCGGGGCGGGTGTGGGTGCCGCGGTCGCCGGTATCGGGCAGTGGCGGGGCATTGCGCTCGGGAGCGGGATAGACCAGCACCGGCGTCGCCGGCCAGACCCAGCCCCAGGCGCGCACCAGTCCCAGCGGTTGCAGGGTGGACAGGCGGATGCGCTGCAACGGCAACCAGCCGCGCCGCTCGGTGGGCAGCCACAGGTCGGCTTCCACCTGCTCGCCTTGCAGCAGGTCCACGCAGGCGCTGGCCGTCCCGTAGGACAGCTGCAGGCCGCGGCGCGGGCGGTGGTCGTCGCGGGCGAGGGCCAACCGCAGCCGCAGCGGTTGGCCGGCGGCCACCGGTTCGGCGGACAGCGCACGCAGGCGCAAGCCGGACAACTGCAGGTGCGCATGCAGCGCACTGGCCAGTGCGCTGGTCGCCAAGACCAGCGCCAGCAGCAGCGCCGGGTTGTTGTTGTAGTTCAGGGCGCCGAGCAGCATCACCGCCAGCAGGGTGCCGAGGAACAGGCCGAAGCCGGTGGGCAGCACGTAGATGCGGTGGCGGTCGAGCGTGACCGGCAGTGCTTCGGGCCGCCGCGGGCGCGCCAGCAACTGCAGCCTCCGCGATTGAACATGCAGCCAACCGGGCATCTCAATCGACCTGCACGCCGTGCAGGATGGCCTGGGCCAGCGCCGGTGCGGCGGTGGCCTCGGCCTCGGCCACCAAGCGGTGCGCGGCGACGGCGACGAACAACGCCTGCACGTCGTCCGGCAATACATGGTTGCGGCCCGCCAGCAGCGCATGCGCCCGCGCTGCGCGCAGCAGCGCGATGCCGGCCCGCGGCGACAGGCCCACGCGTATGCCCGGATGCTGGCGGCTGCGCGCGAGCAGGCGCTGCACGTAATCGACCAGCGCATCGCTGGCATGCACCTGCTCCACCGCCGCACGCAGCGCGCGGATGTCCTGCTCGGACAGGCACGGCAGCGTCTGCGCGATCAGCTCGCGGCGGCTGCTGCCGGCCAGCAGGGTGCGTTCGGTGGCGGCGTCGGGGTAGCCGAGGGTGAGCCGCAGCAGGAAGCGGTCCAACTGCGAGTCGGGCAGCGGGAAGGTGCCCGACAGGTCCACCGGGTTCTGCGTGGCGATGACGAAGAACGGGTCGGGCAGGGCGTGGGTGGTGCCGTCCAGGGTGACCTGTTGTTCGGCCATCGCCTCGAGCAGCGCGCTCTGCGTGCGCGGCGGCGCGCGGTTGATCTCGTCGGCCAGCAGCACGTTGCTGAACACCGGGCCGGGGTGGAAGCGGAAGCTGCGGCTGTCCGCTTCGTAGATGGACACGCCCAGCACGTCGGCCGGCAGCAGGTCGGAGGTGAACTGCACGCGCTGGAACTGCAGCCCCAGCGCGGAGGCCATCGCATGGGCGAGGGTGGTCTTGCCCAGCCCCGGCAGGTCCTCGATCAGCAGGTGGCCGCCGCAGAGCAGGGCGACGAAGGCCAGCCGTACCTCGTCGGCCTTGCCCAGCAGCAGGGCGTTGACCTGCGCCTGCGCGCGCTGCAAGGCCTGCAACGTGACTTCGGGTAGCATTTCGGTGGATGCCGGGGACATGCGGTGTCTCGCAGGGGATATTCAGGGGAGTGTAAGTGGCATTGCAGGGCGAACAGCGGGCGCGGGCGATCTTCCTGTCGTTGTGGGTGATTGTCACGGCGATCAAGGCATTCGTGGCCTGGCGGCTGCCGTTGTTCGTCGACGAGGCGTTCTACTGGCAGGAAGGGCAGCATCTGGCCGCGGCCTATTCGGATCTGCCGGGGCTGACCGCGTGGCTGACGCGGCTGGGTGTGGAAATCGGCGGCGGCCACCGGTTGGGCCTGCGCCTGCCGTTCCTGCTGCTGGGCGCGCTGTTGCCGTGGATGGTGGCGCGGATTTCCGCGCGTTGGTTCGGCGGCAGGATCGGCTGGCTGGCCGGCTCGCTGACCCTGCTGATGCCGCTGTCGGCGACGCTGGGCATCCTCGCGGTGCCGGACGTGCCGATGGCATTCGCCTCGGTGCTGTGCCTGGGGGCCGGGGCGAAGCTGCTGCGCGACGTCGATGCCGGTGGCGCGCTGCTGCTGGCCGCCGGGTTGCTGGTCGGGGCGCTGAGCCATTACCGCTTCATCGGCGTGATCGGCTTCGGTTTCATCGCGTTGCTGCTGTTGCCGGAAGGACGGCGGATGCTGCGCGACGCGCGGGTGTGGATGGCGCTGACGGTCGGCATCGTCGCCTGGCTGCCGCTGCTGGCGTGGAATCTGGGCAACCAGGATGCCGGCCTGCGTTTCCAACTGGTCGAGCGCCACCCGTGGTCCTTCCAGGCCACCGGGCTGTGGTTCCTGGTGATCCAGCCGCTGCTGGTGACGCCGTTGCTGTGCCTGGCGATGTGGCAGGTGGGCGTCGCCGGGTTCCGCCCGAATCATGGTGACACCTACCGGGTGCAATGGCGCTATTTCGCGCTGGTGGGCGGCGTTTCCACGCTGGCGATCTTCCTGTTCGGTTTCTTCACCGACGTGGAGCGCATCAGCTTCCACTGGCCGCTGCCGGGCTACTTCGCCCTGCTGGTGGCCGCACCGGTGGTGCTGAGCCGCTGGCCGCGGCACTGGCGCCGCATCACCTGGGGCCTGACCTCGGTTGGCCTGCTGCTGGCGCTTGCCTATTACGTGATGGCGGCGACACCGTCGCTGCGCGAGGAACTGGCCGGCAACAAGTTCTATCCGCGCAATTTCGCCGGCTGGCGGCCATTGGCGGTGGCGGTGCGCGAGGAACTGGTGGACATGCCGGCCGACACCAAGGTGCTGGCCGGCAATTTCAAGATTGGCGCGGAGCTCGGTTTCCGGCTGGGCGATGCCTCCATCGAGGTGTTGCCGCATGCACTGAACGACAAGCATGGGCGCACCGCGCAGCTGGCACTGTGGGGGCTGATCAGCGACGGCGGCCGTTCGACGCCGCGGCTGCTGGTGCTCGCGCCGGGCGACCAGCGCTATCGCGACCTGCTCCAGCGCTATCACCAGGTCTGCGACCTGGTCGGGCCGCTGCCGCCACCGCGGGTGGTGGCGCTCGACCACGGTAACCAGCGTTTTCTGCTGTTCCAGCTGCCGGCCGAAAAGCAGCCCGGCCCCTGTGTGACGCCGGCGATGGCGTGGATCAACACGCCGTTGCCGCACGAAGAAGTGGGCAAGGTCGTCGAGATGCAGGGCTGGGCTTTCAAGGACGGGGTGGGCCTGAGCGGCGTCGAGGTGCTGGTGGATGGCCGGGTGATGGCTACTGCCGATTACGGCGCCGAATACGATGTCTTCGGCTACTGGAAGATATCCACCGATCCCAACCATCCGAAGACCGGCTTCACCGCCCGCTTCGATACCACCGCGCTGGCACCCGGCAGGCATTGGCTCGGGCTGCGCCTGCATGGTGCGGATGGCAGCGTGGAGGACTGGAAGGAGCAGCCGTTCGAAATTCCGGACCGCTAACCATGCCGCGTCGTTCAGGCCGGATCAGGGCAAGGTGAAGCCGGCCTCGCGCAACAGCCCGGCGGTGGCGATCAGCGGCAGGCCGACCAGCGCGGTGGGGTCCTGGCTGTGGATCGCCTCGAACAGGGTGATGCCGAGGCCTTCGCACTTGAAGCTGCCGGCGCAGTCCAGTGGCAGCTCGGCATCGACGTAGCGTTCGATCTCTTCCGGCCGCAACCGGCGGAACGCCACCCGGGTCAGGTTGCAGGCTTCCCGTTGCATGCCCGCGCCGGCCACGCACACGGCGGTATGGAACGCCACTTCACGGCCGGACATCGCCGCCAGCTGCGCGCTGGCGGCATTGCGACTACCGGGTTTGCCGAGGGGCCGGCCGTCCAGTTCGGCGACCTGGTCCGAGCCGATTATCCAGGCGCCGGGATGTTGCGCGGCCACCGCCATTGCCTTGGCGCGGGCCAGGCGGACGGCCAGGGCGCGGGGTGCCTCGCCCCGCAGTGGCGTCTCGTCCACCTCGGGCTTGGCGCAGTCGAACGCCAGCCGCAGCCGTGCCAGCAGTTCGGCCCGGTAGCGGGAGGTGGAGGCGAGGACGAGGGTGGACATGCGAAAATCCCGGCGTGAGGGCGCCGCCGAGTCTGCGGCGCGGTTGCCGGCATGGCAACGGCGGCCGGGGTGGGTTTGACAGCGGCCGGGGCGGGCCCTAACATTCTGCGGCTTATGTCCGCGAACGTGCCCGAATTGCTGGATGCTTGGCGGATGGTCGCAGCGCACAGGCGCTTTGACGGCCGGGTGCCGTTGTCCGGACTGGAGCGCCTGCAGGGGCTGGTCGCCGATACCGAAGGGGAGTGCGCGTATGCACTGGAATTCGGTCGCGACGAGGCTTTGCAGGTACCCTATGTCGAACTGACCATCGAAACCGCGCTGCCGTTGACCTGCCAGCGCAGCATGCAGCGTTTCCTGCTGCCGGTGTCGCTGGTGCAGCGGTTGGGCCTGATCCGCGACGAAGACGAGGAACAGGCGCTTCCGCCGGATTACGAAGCGCTGCTGGTGCCCGAGGACGGCAACCTGCGGCCGCTGGACCTGGTGGAGGACGAGTTGGTGCTGGCGGTGCCCGTGGTACCGCTGGCGCCGGGAAGCGAGGCGGTCGAGCGCGACTTCTCCGCGACCAGTGAAGAGTTGGACAAGGCCAATCCGTTCGCGGCATTGGCGGCATTGAAGAAACAATAGCGGCCGGTTGTCGTCGGCGGCTGCGGCGAAAGCGAAAAACAGTGCCGGACATTGGCGTCCGCATGCACTGCAACGACGAAGCAAACGAACCGAAGTTTGGAGCAACCCCAATGGCTGTGCAGAAATCCCGTGTCACCCCGTCCCGCCGCGGCCAGCGCCGTTCGCACGATTCGCTGAGCGCCAAGCAGCTGTCCACCGATCCGACCACCGGTGAAGTGCACCTGCGCCACCACATCACCGCCGACGGCTTCTACCGCGGCAAGAAGGTGATCACGACCAAGTCCTCGGTCGTCGAAGAAGATTGATCGGTGAAAGCCGCCATCCGCAAGGGTGGCGGCTTCACTCGTTTCTTCAGGGCCGCCTGCGGCGGCCCGCGCAACAGGAACCAGCATGAGCAAGCGGATCTACTCGAGGATCGCGGGCACCGGCAGCTATTTGCCCGAGAAGGTGTTGACCAACGATGATCTGACCAAGATCGTCGACACCAGCGACGAGTGGATCCAGTCGCGCACCGGCATCCGCGAGCGGCACATCGCAGCCGAAGGCGAGACCACCGGCGACCTCGGCTACAACGCCGCCCTGCGCGCGCTGGAAGCGGCCGGCATCGAGCCGTCGCAGCTGGACATGATCATCGTGGGCACCACCACGCCGGATCTGATCTTCCCGTCCACCGCCTGCTTGATCCAGGCGCGCCTCGGCGCGGCCGGTGCGGCGGCGTTCGACGTCAACGCGGCATGCTCGGGCTTCCTGTTCGCGCTGAGCACGGCCGACAAATTCATCCGCTCCGGCGACGCCAGGCATGTGCTGGTGATCGGTGCGGAAACCCTGACCCGCATCGTCGACTGGAGCGACCGCACCACCTGCGTGTTGTTCGGCGATGGCGCCGGCGCCGTCGTGCTCAAGGCCGACGAGGAAACCGGCATCCTCAGCACCCACCTGCATGCCGACGGCAGCAAGAAGGAATTGCTGTGGAACCCGATCGGCGTGTCCACCGGCTTGGACCAGCCCGGCAAGATCCTGATGAAGGGCAACGACGTGTTCAAGTACGCCGTCAAGGCGCTGGACTCGGTCGTCGACGAGGCCCTGCACGCCAATGGCCTGGACAAGTCCGACCTGGACTGGCTGATCCCGCACCAGGCCAACCTGCGCATCATCGAAGCCACCGCCAGGCGGCTGGACATGCCGATGGAGCAGGTGATCGTCACCGTCGACAAGCATGGCAACACCTCGTCCGGCTCGGTGCCGCTGGCGCTGGACGCGGCGATTCGCTCCGGGCGCGTCGGGCGCGGCCAGCTGCTGCTGCTGGAAGCCTTCGGTGGCGGCTTCACCTGGGGTTCGGCGTTGCTGCGCTATTGATCCACCGGATATGGCCGGGGGCACGAGGCTCCCGGCGTGGCCGCAAGGCCGTCGATTCCGGGAGATATCGTCATGGCTGAACCCATCGTCATCGAAGGGCAGCGCGCATGGCTCAAGCATTACGGTGAAGGCAGCCGGGCCGTGGCCCTCGGGCTGCTCAACTTCGTCGCGCGCCGTTTCCATCTCGATGCCCTGCGGCCGCCGCCACATCGCGGTGGTGCCGGTGCGTGCGGGATCGAGACGCGGCGCCTGCTCGAGTTGAAGGCGCAGGGCGTGCACGTGCCGGAAGTGATCGGCCAGGGCGATACCGTGCTGGTGCTCGAGCACACCGGTGATTCGTTCAACGCCTGCCTGCGCAAGGCCGACATGGCCGGACGCGACCGCCTGGTGGGTGCGGCCATCGCCGCGATCGCCGAGGCGCACCGCAACGGTGCCTATTTCGGCCAGCCGCTGCCGCGCAACATGACCTGGGACGGGCAGCGCGTGGGTTTCATCGACTTCGAGGAAGACCCGCTGGAAGTGATGGACCAGGCCCAGGCGCAGGCCCGTGACTGGCTGATGTTCGGCTACGGCGTGGCCAGGTATTACGACGACCGGCCGCAGGCGCTGGAAGCGATGCTGGCCGCGGCGATGGAACAGGCCGGCAAGCCGGTGGTCGAGCATGCGCATGCGGTGACCGGGCGCCTGCGGCGGCTGGCCCGCATGCTGCGCCGCGCCGGCAAGTCGGGGCGCGCGCTGGCCCATGCCATCCTGGTCGTGCACGGGGCCAGCACCTTCGGTTTCGTGGTGCTGGCGGTGCTGTGCCTGGACCTGCTGGGCGACGGCGAGCTGGATCTGTTCGACCTCATCGGCTGAGTGGTGCCGCCGCACCTGCATACGCGGCAGTACAGACGGGTGGCGACATTCGCGATTATCATGGGCGGTCTTGATTCATGCAGTGAATGACCGCGTGACCGATTCCCGACTCGCTTTCGTATTCCCCGGCCAGGGCTCCCAATCGCTGGGCATGCTGGCCGAACTGGCCGAACTGCACCCGCAGGTCCGCGAGACGTTCGCCGAGGCTTCCGACGGTGCCGGCGTCGACCTGTGGGCGCTGTCGCAGGGCGGACCGGAAGAGCAACTCAATCGCACCGAATACACCCAGCCGGCGCTGCTGGCCGCCGGCGTCGCGGTGTGGCGGCTGTGGGCCGGGCAGCGCGTGCAGCGCCCGCTGGTACTGGCTGGGCACAGCTTGGGCGAATACACCGCGTTGGTCGCGGCTGGCGCATTGTCGCTGCGCGAGGGCGCACACCTGGTGCGCCTGCGCGGGCAACTGATGCAGGAAGCCGCACCGGCCGGTGTCGGTGCGATGGCGGCCGTGCTTGGCGCCGAGGATGCGCTGGTGCAGGAGGTCTGCGGGCAGGCCTCGGGCAGCCAGGTGGTGGTGCCGGCCAACTACAACTCGCCCGGCCAGATCGTCATCGGTGGCGATGCCGCCGCGGTCGATCGCGCACTGGCGCTGCTGGCCGAAAAGGGCGTGCGCAAGGCGGTCAAGCTGGCCGTCAGCGTGCCCTCGCACACACCGCTGATGCGCGAGGCCGCCAATCGCCTGGCCGAGGCGATGGCCGGGCTGGACTGGCGCCTGCCGGCGCTGCCGGTGGTGCAGAACGTCGATGCGCAGGTGCATGAAAGCGTCGAGGCCATCCGCGACGCGCTGGTGCGCCAGCTGTACCTGCCGGTGCGCTGGACCGAGTGCGTGCAGGCGCTGGCCGCGCGCGGCGTCACCAGCGTGGTCGAATGCGGCCCCGGCAAGGTATTGACCGGGCTGGTCAAGCGCATCGACAAGTCGCTGGAGGCCCGTCCGCTGGGCACACCCGCCGATTTCGACGCCGCGCTGGACGAGTGGACCCACTAAACAATGCGAGCCGCGATGGGGCACTGCGCGTGCCGCATCGCCTCCGGTGGCCGTTCGGCCGCCCGCCATCGAGGAAAATGCATGAGCAAGCCATTGCAGGGTGAAATCGCGCTCGTCACCGGCGCCAGCCGCGGCATCGGCGCGGCCATCGCCGACGAACTGGCCGCGCAGGGCGCGACCGTGATCGGCACCGCCACCACCGAATCCGGTGCCGCCGCCATCGGCGAGCGCTTGGCCGCGCAGGGCGGCCACGGCCGCGCGCTGAACGTGACCGAGCCGGGTGCGGTGGAGGCGCTGATCGACGCGGTGGGCAAGGAATTCGGCGCTATCACCATTCTCGTCAACAACGCCGGCATCACTCGCGACAACCTGCTGATGCGGATGAAGGACGAGGACTGGCAGGCCATCCTCGATACCAACCTGACCAGCGTCTACCGCACCTCCAAGGCGGTGATGCGCGGCATGATGAAGGCGCGCAAGGGCCGTATCGTCAACATCGCCTCGGTCATTGGTGTCACCGGCAACGCCGGCCAGGCCAACTACGCCGCGGCCAAGGCCGGCATCATCGCCTTCTCCAAGTCGCTGGCCAAGGAAATCGGCAGCCGCGGCGTGACCGTCAATGTGGTCGCGCCGGGCTTCATCGACACCGACATGACCAAAGATCTGCCCGAGGACGCCAAGACCGCGATGCTCGGCCAGATCGCGCTGGGCCGCCTCGGCGAGCCGGCGGACATCGCCCGCGCGGTGGCGTTCCTGGCCGGTCCATCGGCCAACTACATCACCGGCGAAACCCTCCACGTGAACGGCGGCATGTACATGCCGTAAGCGTGTGGCGCAGGGACTGCGCCCAAGTGGTTGATCGCCGTGGCTTTTTGCCAGAATGCATGGGTCCGGCGGTTTCCACTACACTATCCCACGGCCATCAATCCGATGGCGCCTTTTGAACCACTACTCCATCTGGAGCGATATCCAATGAGCACCATCGAAGAACGCGTCAAGAAAATCGTCGTCGAACAGCTTGGCGTCAACGAAGGGGAAGTCACCAACAGCGCATCGTTCGTCGAGGACCTGGGCGCAGACTCGCTGGACACCGTCGAGCTGGTGATGGCGCTGGAAGAGGAATTCGAGTGCGAGATTCCGGACGAAGAGGCCGAGAAGATCAGCACCGTGCAGGCTGCCATCGATTACATCAAGGCCCACGTCAAGGCCTGATCCATGCCTGACGCAGGCGTGGCCGGGCCGTGCGCCGGGCCGCGCCGCACTCATGGGGCCGCGGAATGCGGCCCCGTGTATTTCCGCTTCAATTCCACAATCCCCGGGAACGTCCCCCACGAACGGGACCAGGAGAATCCGCAATGAGTCGTCGTGTCGTCGTTACCGGCCTGGGCATGGTGTCGCCGCTGGGCAATGACCTGGCCAGCAGCTGGGAAGGCATCGTCAATGGCCGCTCGGGCATCGGCCCGCTGACGAATGTTGCAGACGCCTATCTGGAGCGTTTCACCACCAGGATCGCGGGTGAGGTCAAGGACTTCGACATCACCGCCGACAACGCGCAGTTCGGCAAGTACCGGGTCAGCGGCAAGGACGCCAGGAAGATGGACCCGTTCATCCATTACGGCCTGGGCGCGGCGTTCATGGCGCTGCACGATTCCGGGCTGGAGATCACCGAGGCCAACGCCGAGCGCATCGGCGCCATCGTCGGCGCCGGCATCGGCGGCCTGCTGGGCATCGAGGAACAGGCCATCGAGTTCCACGAGGGCAGGAAGATCTCGCCCTTCTACGTGCCCAAGACCATCATCAACATGCTGCCGGGGCAGCTGAGCATCATCGCCGGGCTGAAGGGGCCGTCGTTCTCGGCGGTGTCCGCCTGCGCCACCTCGAACCATTCGATCGGCACCGCGATGCGCATGATCCAGTACGGCGATGCCGACGTGATGGTGGCCGGCGGCGCCGAGCGCGGTTCCTCGCCGACCGCCATCGGCGGCTTCTGCGCGATGAAGGCCATGTCCACCCGCAACGACGCGCCGGAAAAAGCCTCGCGCCCGTGGGACAAGGACCGCGACGGCTTCGTGCTGGGCGACGGCGCCGGCATCCTGATCCTCGAGGAATACGAGCACGCCAAGGCGCGCGGCGCGAAGATCTACTGCGAGCTGGCCGGCTTCGGCGCCAGTTCCGACGCCTACCACATGACCGCGCCGAGCGAGAACGGCGAGGGCGCCGCGCGCTGCATGGTCGCGGCGCTGAAGGATGCCGGCGTGACCCCGGAGCAGGTGGGCTACCTCAACGCCCACGGCACCTCGACGCCGCTGGGCGACCTCGGCGAGACGATGGCGATGAAGGCCGCCTTCGGCGACCACGCCTACAAGATGATGGTCAGCTCGACCAAGTCGATGACCGGCCACCTGCTCGGCGCGGCCGGCGGCGTGGAGGCGATCTTCTCGGTGTTGGCGCTGCGCGACGGCGTCATCCCGCCGACCATCAACCTCGACCAGCCGGGCGAGGGCTGCGACCTCGACTACGTGCCGAATGTTGCCCGCCAGGCCAAGGTGGACGTGGTGATGTCCAACGGCTTCGGCTTCGGCGGCACCAACGGCACGCTGGTGTTCAAGCGCGTCTGACGCTTGCTTTTGCTTGAGTCCCTCTCCCTGCGGGGTAAGAGGGGCAGTTTGCGAACCACTGGTTCGCTGCCCCTCGAACGCCCTTGCGCCAGCGCAAGGGCCGGGGCGCGAAGCGGGGGTTGGGGGCGAGCGAAGTCATGATCGTCCAGGTTGCACTGGCTCCGTTCGCCCCTCATCCGCCCTTCGGGCACCTTCTCCCGGAGGGAGAAGGAAACAAACTCTGCTCATCCGGCTTTCTTCGCCAGATCCGGGCGGAAAACCACCAGCGGTCTGTGCCGCCCCATGCCGATGACCCGCCTGATCCCCCTGCACGCCGACACCGACCTGCTGGCGCTGCACCGGCTCGCCCCGCAGCGTTACCCGCTGCTGCTCGAATCCACCGCCGCCGGCCGGCAAGGCCGCTGGGACATGCTGCTGATGGCCGATGGCGGCCAGTTGCGGCTGGATGCCGATGGCCGGGTCCGGCGCGAGGATGGCGCGTTGGTCGAGGGCGACTTCCTCGTCGCGCTGGATCGCGAATGGCAGGCGCGGCGCCTGCCGCGTGATGCGGATGCGGACGACGTGCTGTTCCGAGGCGGCTGGGCGTTGCTGCTGGACTACGAGCTGGCCGCGCAGGTCGAACCGGTGCTGTCGTTGCCGATGCGCGAGGATGGCCTGCCGCGGGCGTTGGCGCTGCGGTGCCCGGCGGCGGTGCTGCGTGATCGCGGCGATGGCCGCTGCTTCGCGGTGCTGGAAGACTCCGGTGCCGCACTGCTCGAACAACTGCAACGCGACCTGCATGACGCAGCCGCGTTGCCAGCGCTACCGGAATGGCAGCCGCCCACGCGGATCGACGAAGACGATGGCGTGCGTTTCACCGATGGCGTGGCCCGCGTCATCGACTACCTGCGCGCCGGCGACGTGTTCCAGGTCAACCTGTCGCGCTGCTGGCAGGCGTGCTTTGCCCAGCCGCTCGATCCGGCTGCGTTGTATGCGCGGTTGCGGCAGGCCAACCCGGCGCCGTTCGCCGGCCTGTTCCATGCGGCCGGGCGCGCGGTGGTCAGTTCCTCGCCGGAGCGGCTGGTGTCGGTCTGCGGCGAGGTGGTACAGACCCGCCCGATCGCCGGCACCTGCCCGCGCTTCGATGGCGACGACGATGCAGCGCGCATCAGTGAGCTGGTCGACCACCCCAAGGAGCGTGCCGAGCACGTGATGCTGATCGATCTGGAGCGCAACGACCTGGGCCGCATCGCCGCGCCGGGCAGTGTCGAGGTCGACGAACTGATGACGGTGGAAAGCTACGCCCACGTCCACCACATCGTCAGCAACGTGCGCGCGCGGTTGCGGCCGGAGGTGACGCCGGGGCAGGTGATCGCCGCCACGTTCCCCGGCGGCACCATCACCGGCTGCCCCAAGGTGCGCTGCATGCAGATCATCGCCGAGCTGGAACGGACCGCGCGCGGTGCCTATACCGGTGCCTTCGGCTGGTTGAACCGGGATGGCGACATGGACCTGAACATCCTGATCCGCACCGCCGAAGTGCGCGGCGACAGCGCCAGTTTCCGCACCGGCGCCGGCATCGTCGCCGATTCCGACCCGCACAAGGAACTGGACGAAACCCGCGCCAAGGCGCGCGGGCTGTTGCGGGCGCTGTAACGTGTAGTGCCGGCCGCTGGCCGGCAACCCCGCACATCGCCATCCCGTAGATGCGGGGCTTGCCCCGCATGGGGCGTTACCGGTGAAGCCCGTGCCGGGCAAGCCCGGCACCTGCGCAACATGGTGCAATTGCCGGCCAGCGGCCGGCACTACCCATGCCCTGAGTCACACCATCGCTGCCGTTACGGCGCAGCCGGTTCCGGCGCCGCGGCGTCGGCCTGCCAGCCGCACATCTGCCCTTCGTTCTGCTGCTTCAGCCATGCCTGCAGCGGGGCGAAGTATTCCAGCATCGGCGCGGCATCGAGCTTCCCGGTGCCGGTCAATTCCTTCAGCGTGGCCTGCCACGGCTGGCTGGCGCCCTTGCCGAGCATGGCCCAGTACTTCTGCCCGGCTTCCTTGTTGCCGTAGAAGGTGCATTGGTTGAGCGGGCCGGTGTAACCGGAAGCGTCGCACAGGCCCTTGTAGAACTGGTACTGCAGGATGCGGGCCAGGAAGTAGCGCAGGTACGGGGTGTTGCCCGGCACGTGGTACTTGGCGCCGGCATCGAAGTAGTCCTCGCCGCGCGCGCTGGCCGGGGCCACGCCCTGGTACTGCGCCTTCAGTTCCCACCACTTCTGGTTGTACTGCTCGGGCTTGATCGAACCGTCGAACACGCCCCAGCGCCAGCGGTCGATCATCAGCCCGAACGGCAGGAACGACACGCCGCTCAGCGCCATGCGCATCTGCGCGTTGATGGTGGCCTCGCGGCTTTCCTGCGGCTGCCCGACCAGGCCGATAGAGTTGAGGTACTTCGGGGTCATCGCCAGCACGATGGTGTCGCCGATGGCCTCGTGGAAGCCGTCGTTGGCGCCGCCCTGGAACAGCGGCGGCAGCGGGTTGTAGGCCAGGTCGTAATAGATGTGGCCCAGCTCGTGGTAGATGGTGGTGAAGTTTTCTTCGGTAGGAGTGATGCACATCTTGGTGCGCACGTCCGCGCCGGCGTCCTTGCCGTCGCCGCCCATGTTCATGTCCCAGGCGCTGGCGTGGCAGACCACGTTGCGGTCCAGCGGCTTGATGAACTGGGTGTTCTGCCAGTAGCCCTGCGGCAGCTTGGGCATCCCGAGGGACACGTAGAAATCCTGCGCGCGCTCGGTCATCTGCCGGGCGGTGGCCAGCTCGGCCTCGCGCTGGGCCTTGAAGCGGGCGGCGACGTCGGCGTTGCCGTCGAGCTTGCGCAGCGCCGCGCTCAGGTTGTCCTGGTACTGCTTTTCCAGCGCGGCGGTGATGTCCAGGCTGCCGGCGCCGGGGTAGGGCTCGAGCATGTCCCACAGGTTGCTCCAGTCCTGCTGCCACATGTTGCCGGTCAGGTGCGCGGCGATCATGCCGCCGCCCACTTCGGCCTTGTCCTTGCCGTAGGCCTTGTCCAGTTTCGCGCGGGTGTAGCAGTGCAGTTGCTCGTACAGCGGCTTGACCTGCTCCCACAGGCGATCGGTCTCCGGGCCAACCTGTTCGGCGGGCATGTCGTAGCCGCTGCGCCACATCTGCCCGGCGTCGTCGTAGCCCAGTTCGCGCGCGCCTTCGTTGACCAGCTCGGCGAAGCGCTGGTATGGCTTGCGCGAGGCGACGGCGGTGGAGTGCCAGCCCTGCCAGGCATCGAGCTGTTTGTCGTAGTCGCGCGAGCGCGCCAGCACCTGCTCCAGGTCGCCGAGTTGGCGGCAGTTCTGCTTGTCGCCTTCGCCGGTGCAGTAGGTGCCGGCGCCGTAGTCGCCTTCCAGCTTGGTGGCGATGGTGGCCAGCTCGGCCAGCTTGGCGGGGTCGCGCGGGGCCGGCATCGCGGTCATCAGCTTGAGCAGCTGCAGGGCGCGCTTGCTGTCCTCGCTCATCGGCTGGCCGTCGTACTGGCCGGCCTGCTCGATCCAGCCGTTGAGCGTGGTCAGCCAGCGTTCGTTGGCCTTGGCCGCCACGCGCGCGGAGTCGTCGTTGATGTAGGTGGAGGACAGCCACTGCGCCGAAGTCATCTCCGGGTACATGGCCTTGTATTCGGCGTTGACGCGGGCGATGAACTGGTCGGCGGTTTCCGCCGGGGCGGGCGCGGCGGCACCGGTGGCGGTGGTTTCGGACGCGGTTTCCTTTTGGCAGGCGCCCAGCGACAGCACGCCCGCGCTCACGGCAAGGGCCAGCAGCAGGTGACGATGTTTCACGCGATTCCCCGGTGGTGATGGACCGGCGGAAGGCTAGAGGGCCGCCGCGGCGCCCGCAAGTGCAGGAGCGACGCCAGTCGCGATGGGGCTTTGCCGGGAGTGCCCCGTCGCGACTGGCGTCGCTCCTGCAGAAAGAGGGGATTTACCCTGCGCAGCCGGCGAACAGGTCGCGTTCGCGCGCATGCACGGAGGTGCGGACCTGCATCAGCCCCAGCACCGAGGGGAACAGGTTGTCGTGGTCGGTGCGTTGCGTAGCGCGTTGGCGCAGGCAGGCCAGGTCCAACCCACGGGCTGCGGCGAACTGCGGCGAGAACCACATCACCATCGGTACCCGGGTCTGTTCCTCCGGCGCGATCGCATACGGCATGCCGTGCAGGTACAGGCCCTTCTCGCCCAGCGATTCGCCGTGGTCGGAGAGGTAGACCATCGCCGTGTCGTAGTCGTCCATGCCGCGCAGGGTGGCGATGGTGCGGGCGAGGAAGTGGTCGGTGTAGCGCACGGCGTTGTCGTAGCTGTTGACGATCTGCGCGCGGCTGCACTTGCCCAGGTCCGGCGTGTCGCAGGTCGGCGCGAACTGGCGGAACCGCGCCGGGTAGCGCTGGAAGTAGCTGGGGCCGTGGTTGCCCAGCTGGTGCAGGACGATGACGCGGTCGCCGGGCTTGGCGCGGGCCTGCGCGGGCAGGTCGTCGAGCAGGATTTCGTCCATGCAGCGGCCGTCGGCGCACAGGCCAGGCGTGGTGGCGTCGTCCAGACGCTGGATTTCCAGCCCGTCGCACACGCCCTTGCAGCCGGACTGGTTGTCGCGCCACAGCGTGGCGATGCCGGCGTGTTCGAGCACGTGCAGCAGCGACTGGTGCGCGCGGACCTTCTTCGCGTCGTAGTCGTGGCGGCCGAACGGCGAGAACATGCATGGCAGCGATACCTCGGTGCTGGTGCCACAGGCGTGCATGTCGGGGAAGTTGATGACGCCGGCCTGCGCCAGCTCGGGCGTGGTCTGGCGCGCGTAGCCGTTCAGGCCCCAGTTGCGTGCGCGCACGGTTTCGCCGACCACCAGCACCAGCAGGCGCGGCTTGCCGCCGGCCGCGCGCGGCGTGGCCGTGGCGTCGGTGCCGAGCGGCAGTTTTGGCGGGTTCCCGATCGGGTTGGAGGCGGACAGGTTCTGCTTCAGCGCGACCAGGTAATTGATCGGCGTGGCGAGGTAGCGCACTTCGCGATGGTTGCGCATCAATGCCGACACGTCTTGGAACGAGGCCAGCGTGCCGGCGGCGGTGACCACGGCCACGCCGAGCAGGAACAACGCCCGCCGCGCCAGCGCCCGGCCCCACGCATGCCGGCGCAGCCGCAACCGCCACAGCAGCATGCATGGGAGCAGCGCATGGCCGAGTAGCGGCAGGAGCAGCGCGGGCGTCATCAGCTCGCGCGACTCCTTGTGGTCGGTGGCCAGCACGTTGCGCAGCATGTCGGCATCGAGATAGACGTTGAAGCTGTCCATGTAATGGGTGGCGAAGGCGGTGGCGATGAACAGCACCGCCAGCACCACCTTCGCGTTCCAGTGCCACAGCAGCAGGCCCAGCAGCAGGGCGTGCACGCCCACCAGCAGCACGAACAGCGACAACGCGAACAGCACGCCGTCGGGGTTGGTCGCCATCGCGTTGCGCCAGAACAGCCCGTTGCAGGCCAGCGCGAAGAAGCTACTGGCGAGCAGGATCAATGCCTCGGTGGTGATCCGGGGGCGCCACTGGCGCAGGCGCGCGAACAGCGCGGCCGATACCGGCAGGTACGGGGCGATGGCGTTCATGCCCGGCCCTCCGGGCGGAAGGTCCCTGCCTGCGCCGGCGGGAACATCGCCGGGTAGAGCAGCACCGCAACCGTCCAGCTGATCATCAGCGACCACAGGTCATGCGAGAGGAAGTGCGCGCCGCGCAGCTGCTGGGAAATGCCGAACACCAGCCCGGCGGCCAGTGCCGCCGCCAGCGCAGGCCAGCGCCATTGCGGGCGCAGCCGCAGGGCGAAGAAGTACAGCGCCACCCAGCCATAGCCGGCACTGGCGTGGCCGGCGGGGAAGCAGGCGGCATGGCCGAGCGCGGCCGGACGCGGCTGGAACAGGCCGATGAACGGATGCAGGCCGCCATAGCGCCGCAGGTCCCACGGGCAATCCATCTGCGTCCACGACTTGAGCAGGGCGACGATGCCGGTGGACAGGCCCACCGCCAGCAGCAGGTACAGCAGTGGCCGCCGCAGTGGCTTCCAGCGGCGGTCGATACAGGCGCGCAGCAGCGCCAGCAGCACCAGCCCGGCGGCGAAGGTGCTCAGGTGCTTGCCGCCGCGATGGAGCGCATGGCTGGTCCACCACGCATCCCGGAGCGCCCATTGGCCGCCCTCGGCGCGAAAGAGCTGGTCGGCCAGCCATTGGTCGCCGTTGCCGGCCATCAGCAGCAGGCTGGCGGCGGTCAACGCGAAGGCGGGAAGCAGCAGGTGGCGGGCGAGGAAGCCGCGTCGATGGACGGTGCCGCCGGTGATGGGCAGAACTTGTGACGAAGGGGGCGAAACGGACACGGAACGGATACGCCGACGGGAGGTGGGCGCATCGTCGTGATGCCGTTGTCGGAGGTGGGTCGGAGGGATGTCCGAACCGTGTTAACGGTTCAGCCGCGGTGCCCGCGCAAGGGCGCCGCGGCCGTGGCGCAGTGACCCGCGTTCAGTCCTCTTCGTCCGCATCGGCGGGCGCCACGTCGGCCACGCCACCGTGGCTGCGCGCCACGCAGGCGGTGTCCAGCGCGGTGCCGGGCAGCAGTTGCCAGTTGTTGCGGTTGGCGCTGCCGATGTCGATCACCTGCGCGCGGTCGGCGCAGGGCGTCATTGCCGTGTCGCGCACGAACAGCCAGCGGTGCGAGGGTGCGGCGGCGACCCAGCGCGCGGCCTGTTCCCACTGTTCGGCGACGGGACGCTTGAAGCCGAAGTCCAGCGCCTGCGGATGGGTCTGCAACAGGTTCTGCTCGCGCCAGGCGACCATGCCCAGCTCGGCATCGCCGATGCGCTGGCGCACCTTGTCCATGACCGCCGATGCCGAGCTGTAGGGGTCCAGCGCCGGCATCAGCCCGACGCCATACATCGCCCACAGCAGCACGCTGGCCAGCACCACCGCCAGCCCGGCGCGGCGCAGGCGCAGCCACGCCACCAGCGCCAGTGCGGCGATGCCGAAGCCCAGCAGCCACGCACCGACCCGCGGCAGCACCCATGCATCGATCGCCCGCCTGGCCGCGTGCTGCTGCGCCCAGCCGTCGCCATGCAGCGCGCCGTAGCCGATGGCCAGCGTCGCCGCGGCCAGCAACAGCACGTACAGCAGCAGCACCCGGCGCACGTCGGTGCGCCGCAACAGGCCCGCCAGCAGCGGCGCGGCGGCCACCGCCAGCGCCGGCAGCATCGGCAGGATGTAGACCTCGCGCTTGCCGGGGCTGGCGCTGAAGAACAGCAGCACCAGCAGCGCCCAGCCCAGCAGCAGCGCGTAGCGCGGGTCGGCGCGACGCAGGCGGCGCCACCATGCCGGCAACAGCCACGGCAGCAGCAGGCTGCCCGGCAGCCACAGCGTGGCCATCACCTGCAGGTAGTACCAGGCCGGCTTGTGGTGGTGCCATGCGTTGGCGTAGCGGGTGCCGGTCTGCTTGAACAGCAGTTCATGGGCATAGCCCTGCAGGTGCGGGTCCGGGTTGCGCAGCAGCGCGATGCCCAGGGGCGCCAGCCATACCGCGGCGCCGGCGACGAACAGCGGCAGGATCAGCCACCAGTTCCAGCTGCGCCCCGGCCCGGCCGCGGCGGGGTGGCGCCAGCGCCATGCCAGCCACGGCAGCAGCACCAGCAGCGGCAGGAAGCCCACGCCCTTGGTCACGGTGCCGAGGCCGGCGGCGAACGCACCCAGCGCCAGCAGTTTCCAGTCCGGCCCCAGCAGCAGGTGCCGCAGCAGCGCCCACAGCGACAGCGTGGTCATGCCCACCAGCACCATGTCGATCTGCGCGCGCTTGGCCATCAGCCCGAACTGGACGATGACGAACAGGCCCAGCACCGCGTAGCGCGCCACCTGCCGGTTCCACAGCCGCCGCGCCAGGTCCCAGGTCAACCACAGGGTCAGCAGTGCCGACAGCAGCGACGGCAGCAGGAAGGCGAGGTTCCAGTTGCCGACCAGCTTGTAGGTGGCGGCCTGTATCCACATGAAGGTCGGCGGCTTTTCCGCATACAGCTCGCTGCCCCGGTGCGGCAGCAGCCATTGCCCGGTTTCCACCATCTGCCGCGCGGCCAGCACGAAGCGCGGCTCGTCCGGCGGCGAGGGCTGGCGCATGCCCAGCCCGGCCAGCAGGCTCAGGGCGACCAGCGCCAGCAGCAACGGGAACCACGGGGATTTGATCGAAAGGCGGGGGCTGGATGGGCGCACGCGCGGCTCGCTTGGGGAAAAGGGAAATCATCACGCCGCCGCCGTGGGAAACGTGTCGTGGCGCGGATTGTCGCCGTTTCCGACGTTCCTGCGACAGCCATGCCGCTAAGATGGCCGGAGCGTGTTTCCCGCTCACGGGAAACCGGACGGAGGGCATGCGCATGCGGCTGCTGGTCATCGAGGACAATCGCAACCTGGTCGCCAACCTCTTCGATTATTTCGAGGCGCGCGGCCATGTGCTGGACGTCGCGCCCGACGGCGTGACCGGGCTGCACCTGGCCGCCAGCCAGGCCTACGACGCGGTCCTGCTGGACTGGATGCTGCCGCGCATGGACGGCCCGGAGGTGCTGCGGCGGCTGCGCGAAGAGCACCGCAGCGAGGTGCCGGTAATCATGCTCACCGCGCGCGACGAGCTGCCCGACAAGATCGCCGGCTTCCGCGCCGGCGCCGACGACTACCTGACCAAGCCGTTCGCCCTGCCCGAGCTGGAAGTGCGGCTGGAGGCGGTGCTGGCGCGCACCCGGGGCCGCAACCCGCACAAGCTGCTGGAAGTGCACGACCTGCGGCTGGACCTGGCCACGCTGGAGGCGCAGCGCGCCGGCAAGCCGCTGCACCTGTACCCGGCCTGCCGCAAGCTGCTGGAGGTGCTGATGCGCGCCAGCCCGGCGGCGGTGCCGCGCGGCCAGCTCGAATACGCGCTGTGGGGCGACGAGCCGCCGGCCGGCGACATGCTGCGTTCCCACATCTACGAACTGCGCCGCAGCGTCGATGGCCCGTTCGAGCAGAAGCTGCTGCACACCCTGCCGCGCGTGGGCTACCGGCTGTGCGCGCCGGCGGCGGGCGAAGCGCGGTGAGGGCGCGCCGGACCCTGCGCCGCAAGCTGCTGGGCTGGCTGGCGCTGTACCTGGCGCTGCTGACGCTGGTGGTGTTCAGCGCCGCCAACTACGTGCACGAACGCGCCGAGCATGCGGTATGGCGCGCGTTGCTCAATTCCGAGCTGGACAGCATCCTCCACAACGCGCGCAGCGGGCCGGACTATCGCTGGCAGGATTCGGACACCCTGCGTTTCTTCAGCACACGCGACGCACGCGGCCTGCCTGTCGTACTGGCCCCAGGGCTGCACGACGACGTATGGCTGGAAGGACGCAACAGCGCGGTGATGGTGCGCGATACCGATGATTTCGGGCGGGTGATGCTGGCGCTGGACATCGACGATTTCGCCGAACTGGAAAACTTCATCACCCGCTGGGCGGTGCTGGCCGGCATCGCGATGGCGGTCGTCACCCTGCTGATGGCGTGGGTGGGCAGCAATCGGCTGGTGCGGCCGCTGTCGAGCCTGGCCGCGGCCATCGCCCGGCTGCAGCCGGAGCGCAGCGGGCAGCGGTTGCAGGTCGATGCCCGCGGCAGCGTCGAACTGGAGGTGATCGCCGGTTCGGTCAACGACTACCTGGAACGCAACGAGCGTTTCGTCGCGCGCGAGCAGGCCTTCATCGGCGCCGCCAGCCACGAGCTGCGCACGCCGATGGCGGTGATCAGCGGCGCCGCCGAGCTGGCGCTGGAGCAACCGGGGCTGCCACCGCGCGCGCAGCAGCAGTTGCAGCGCGTGCGCGCCACCGCGCTGGGGGTGGAGCAGCTGATCCAGTTGTTGCTGATGCTGGCGCGGGACCCGGCGCGGCTGGCCGCGTTGAGCGAGCCGGTGGCGCTGGAGCAATTGTTGCCGGAAATCGCCGCCGACCATGAGCACCTGGCCGCCGGCAAGGAACTGGCCGTGGAAACGGCGGCGTTGGCGGCCTGCACGATCCTGGCGCCGGTGGGGGTGGTGCAGGCGGCGGTGGGCAACCTGCTGCGTAACGCGATGGAGAACAGCGACCGCGGCGTGATCCGGATGATGCTCGCACCGCGCGCGGTGGTGACGATCGAGGACCCGGGTCACGGCATGAACCCGGAGGAAGTGGCCGCCGCCTACGCCAAGGTCGCCCGCGGCGAGCGCAACATGGGCGCGGGGATCGGGCTGGAGCTGATCGGCCGCCTGTGCGAGCACCTGGGCTGGAAGCTGGACATCCATTCCGGCCCGGAGCGCGGCACCCGCGTCACCCTGGACATGGGCAGTTCGCTGCCGTGACGCTGTTCCCGCAGGTGCCGGGCCTGCCCGGCACGGGGTTGGCGGGGAAGGCTGCACCGCGTAAGTACCGGGCTTGCCCGGTACGGGGATTTACCGGGAAAGCTTCATGCGGGGCAAGCCCCGCATCTACGCAGAGGCAGCCGCGGCATGGCAGGCAGCCGCGGCATGGCGGGGTTGGCCATCAGGGGCCGGCAACAGGCCGCGTTCGAGCAGCCACTGCTTCGCGTCCGCGGCGTCCTGCTCGAACCGCGCCAAGCTGGCCGGAAGGCGCCGAGGATGTTTGGCGCGTCGCCACGCGCCCAAGTCGTGCCGCGCTTGCGGCTTTACGTAGCCAGCAGCCCGCGTTCGATCAACCATGCCTTGGCGTCTTCTGCATCCTGCTCGAACCAGGCTTTGGTGGACCCCAGCCGGTACGTATAACCCCAGGCATCCATGTCGGCCATCAGCCGCGCGCTGCCGACGCCGGGCAACTGCCCGGCCAGCACGATCTGCAGGTAGCAGGTGGCGTCTTCCTCCGGCACCGAGTCGGTGGCGTCGGTATGCACCTGGGCGCGGCGCTCGGGCGGCAGCACGATCAGGTGGCAGGCCTCGTGCAGCATCGAATGCACCGGCGTGTCGGCGCGCACATGGACGTCGCTGGCGATGATGCCGGCCTCGGGCTCGCCCCAGTAGCTTCCGGGGATGGCGGCGCCATCGGCGACGCGGTTCAGGCGCAGGCCGTGGCGGGCCAGCAGCGCGGCGGCGTCATCCCACGGGATGTCGCCCACGCACAGCACGGCGGGGGCATCGGCGGAGGTGGAGGAGGGCATGGGCGGAGACGTCCGGGGCCGCGCCGGCGGCCCCGTGGTGGTTCAGTTCTGCGGGCCTTCGGGCAGGGCCACGGAAATGTCGAGCACGTCGTGCTCGCCATCCTTGACCAGGTCCACCTTGACCGCGTCGGCGTCGATGTTGACGTATTTCTTGATCACGTCCAGCAGTTCGCGCTGCAGCAGCGGCAGGTAGTCCGGACCGCCGCGGGCGCTGCGCTCCTGCGCGATGATGATCTGCAGGCGGTTCTTGGCGGTTTCCGCGGTGGTCTTCTTGCTCTTGAACAGGTCGGAGAAAATGCCCATCGTCACCCTCCGAACAGCTTGCTGAAGAAGCCCTTCTTGTCCACGGTGGTGAAGCGCATCGGGCGCTCTTCGCCGAGGATGCGCCCCACGGCGTCTTCATAGGCCTGGCCGGCCGGCGATTCGGTGTCAAGGATCACCGGTTCGCCCTTGTTGGAGGCGTTGAGCACGTCGCCGGACTCGGGGACCACGCCGATCGCCTTCAGCCCCAGCACTTCCTCCACGTCGGTGATGCTGAGCATCTCGCCGCTCTCCACCCGCGCCGGGCTGTAACGGGTGAGCAGCAGGAAGGCAGGCACGCTCTTGCCGGCTTCGGCATTGGCGGTCTTGGAGTCGAGCAGGCCGATGATGCGGTCCGAGTCGCGCACCGAGGACACTTCCGGGTTCACCACCACCACCGCGCGGTCGGCGAAGTACATCGCCAGGAACGCGCCCTTCTCGATGCCGGCCGGCGAGTCGCAGATGATGAAGTCGAAGCCGTCGGCGGCCAGGTCCTTGAGCACCTTCTCCACGCCTTCCTTGTTCAGCGCGTCCTTGTCGCGGGTCTGCGAGGCGGCCAGCACGAACAGGTTGTCGAAGCGCTTGTCCTTGATCAGGGCCTGCTTCAGCGTGGCCTCGCCGTGGACGACGTTGACGAAGTCGTACACCACCCGGCGCTCGCAGCCCATGATCAGGTCGAGGTTGCGCAGGCCGACGTCGAAGTCGATGACGGCGACCTTCTTGCCGCGGCGCGCGAGGCCGCAGGCGATGCTGGCGCTGGAGGTGGTCTTGCCCACGCCGCCCTTGCCGGAAGTGACTACGATGATTTCAGCCAAAGGATTTCTCCTGAATGTTCGGGTGGGCCGCGTCAATCCAGCGCGGCGATCATGACCTGGTCCTGCTCCAGCCAGACCTGCACGGCCTTGCCGCGCAGGTTGTCGGGAATATCGTCCAGTACCTTGTAACGTCCCGCAATGGCGACCAGCTCGGCATGGAAGTCGCGGCAGAAGATGCGCGCGCCCTCGTTGCCCTTGGCGCCGGCCAGGGCGCGGCCCCGCAGCGTACCGTAGATGTGGATGCTGCCATCGGCGATGACCTCGGCGCCGGCACCCACCGTTGAGATGACAGTCAGGTCGCAGTTCTCGGCGTACAGCTGCTGGCCCGAACGCACCGTGCCCAGCTGCATGCGCCCGGGCTGCGGTGCGGCGGCCGGGGCGGGGGGCGGCGGTGCCGGTTCAGGTGCGCGGCGCGGCGGCGCGGCGGGCGCGGCGTCGATCGATTCGTATTGGGCGCGGAATTTGGCCAGCAGCGGCAGGCCCAACTGCACCGAGAGCTGCTCGATCTCGCTGGTGCCGTAGGCCAGCGCCACCGGCAGTACGCCGGCCTCGCGCAGGCCGTCCAGCAGGGCGCGCGCGGTGGCGGTGTCCGGGGTGTGGCTGAGGCCGCCGAAATCGAGGATCACCGCCGCGCGCCCGAACAACCTGGGCGCGCGGGCCACGCGTTCGCGCATTTCCTGGACCAGCCGCGCCACGTCGAGGGTGCGGATGCGCAGGTTGGCCACGCCCACCTGGCCGATCTTCAGTTCGCCTGCCTGTTCGTAATCCGGATTCGCTGCCATCTCAGGTTCCCGTCGGCCGCTGCTGCAGGGGCCGGCGTGCATGGCCCACCCACGGGACGTCGGGCAGGTTGTCGCCATAGGTCTCCTTTACCCATTCATGGCTGCACAGGTCCTTGAGCAGCATGCTGGTGCGCACGTCGACTTCCGGCATGGTGTTCTGCCCGACCTCGCGGAAGCCGAAGCTGCCGTGGAACAGCAGGGCGGCGTCGGCGCCGTGGTCGAGGAACACCTCGCAGGCCATCTGCGGGTAGCGCAGTTCGGCGTAGCTCTGCACGTCGGCATAGAACGCGCGGCCGACGCCACCGCCGCGGCGGCGGCTGGCGACCACGATGCGGTCGATGTAGAAGAAGCTGGGGTAGCGCTGCTGGAACCAGGCGAAGTTGCAGCTGTCGTGCGCGCTGTCGCTGCCGTAGCCGACCAGGAAGCCGGCCATGTTGCCGTCGCGCTCGGCGATACGGAAATACTCGGCGGTTTCGTAGAAGCGGCGGACCTTGGCGGCATCCAGCGGCAGGATGGCCAGGCCGGCGTTGTTGTTCAGTGCCAGGACGGAATCGAGCTCGTGCTCGCGCACGTCGCGGATGACGATCGACATTGTGACTCCGTGGGGTGAAACAGTCGGCCCCGGATGGGGGAAGGGGGCAGGGCGGCGATTATCGCATGGCCGGCCGGAGCCCGGCGAGCCATGACTTCCGTGGGAGGGCGCGCGCGCGCCGGGCTCCTTACCATGCACGCATGTTGGGAAAACTCAGTCATACCCGCGTCCTGCGCCTGGCCGGCCTGTTCACCTGGGCCATCGTCAGCCTGCCGCTGATCTACAGCCAGTACGCGCTGGACGAAGAAGCCGTGCCCGGCCGGCCGGGCGAGGAGCTGTGGCTGTTCGCCCTCTACATGGCCTTCGGCGGCTGCTATTTCTGGCTGACCCGACGGCTCAACAGCGGCGGCCACGCGCACTGGTACGACCGCCTGCTGCTGCTGGTGCTGACCATCTGCGCGCTGGCGGTCAGCTTCCTCAACGGCTCGGGGCTGGGCAGCATCCTGATGATGGTCGCGGCCGGGGTGATCCCGTGGCTGCTGCCGGTGCGGCTGGGCGTGTTCTGGCTGCTGGTGAGCCAGCTGACGGTGCTGCCGGTGTACCTGATGCTGGGCTTCTCGTTGTTCGAGGCGCTGATGCAGTCGCTGCTGTACGGCGGTTTCTCGATGTTCATCTTCGTGACCAGCCTGGTCGCGCGGCAGCAGACCCAGGCCCGCGAGGAGCAGCGCCGGCTCAACGCCGAACTGCGCGCCACCCGCCTGCTGCTGGCCGAGAGTGCCCGCGTCAACGAGCGCACCCGCATCTCCCGCGAGCTGCACGACCTGCTCGGCCACCACCTGACCGCGCTGAGCCTGAACCTGGAGGTGGCCGGGCACATCACCGAGGGGCGGGCGCAGGAGCACGTGCGGCAGGCGCACACGCTGGCCAAGCTGCTGCTCACCGACGTGCGCGAGGCGGTCAGCCAGCTGCGCGAGAGCGGCGCGATCGACCTGGCCGCGGCGCTGCGGCCGCTGGCCGAGCGGGTGCCCTCGCTGCACATCCACCTGGACATGGACGACCCGCTGAGCGTGGAAGACCCCGAGCGCGCCCACGTGCTGCTGCGCTGCACCCAGGAGATCATCACCAACGCCGTGCGCCATGCCGGCGCCCGCAACCTGTGGATAAAAGTGGGGCGGGAGCGCGAGCGTATCGTCATCGACGCGCATGACGATGGCATTGGCGGCGAGGTGGAGCGGATACTGCCCGGCAACGGACTGCGCGGCATGCGCGAACGGCTGGCCCAGCATGGCGGCGACCTGGACGTGTCGGCCCCGCGCGGCGGGGGCTTCCGCCTTCGCCTGTGGCTGCCGGTGGCAACCAACATGATGCTGGCCTCCGGGCCACAAGGAGTGAACCGATGATCCGCGTCTGCCTGGTCGACGACCAAACCCTGGTGCGGCAGGGCATCCGCTCGCTGCTGGCGCTCGATGACGGCATCGAGGTGGTGGCCGAGGCCACCGACGGCCGCCAGGCGGTGGAGCTGATCCCCGAGGTGGCGCCGGACGTGGTGCTGATGGACATGCGCATGCCGGTGATGTCCGGGCTGGAGGCGCTGCAGACCCTGTCCCAGCGCGGCCAGCTGCCGCCGTCGATCATCCTGACCACCTTCGACGACGACCAGCTGGTGCTGGCCGGGCTCAAGGCCGGGGCCAAGGGCTACCTGCTCAAGGACGTGACCCTGGAGCAGCTGGTCGGCGCCATCCGGACCGTGGCCGAGGGCGGCTCGCTGGTGCAGCCGGCGGTGACCCAGCGCCTGCTGTCGGGGCTGGAGCACATGCGCAACGAATTCGTCAGCCTCGACCGCCCGGACCCGCTGACCGACCGCGAGACCGAGATCCTGCGGCTGATGGCCTCGGGCTTCTCCAACAAGGAGATCGCCAACTCGCTGGGCGTGGCCGAGGGCACCATCAAGAACCACGTCTCCAACATATTGAGCAAGCTGGGGGTGCGCGACCGCACCCGCGCGGTGCTCAAGGCGTTCGAGCTGCAGTTGGTCTGAACGGGCCGGCCGGAGGCGGAAACCGCCGCGGCCACGCTGCCGGGGCCGGGGTGATGCGTTACCCTTGGAACCCGTCGAGGAAGTTTCGCATCCGGCAGGGAAACCGGTGCGCCAATCCTGTCAACAACCCGCGCAAAGCCTGATAGGATGGGGGCTTCGCTTCAATCAACCCGGCCGTGGGATCGGCCCCGGAGACTCCTGAATGACCCGTATTATCGAGTTCCTGATCGCCTTGGGGATCGTGGCTGGCCTGTTCGTCCTCATCGGCGTGCTGCTGCCGGGCGAGCGTCACATCACCGAGAGCGTCGAGACCAACCGCAAGATGACGATCGTGTACGACACGGTCAACAGCCTGCGCCGCTTCAAGGATTGGAACCCGCTGGTGCTGCGAGATCCCGCCGTCGAGCTGACGCTCAAGGGTCCAGACGCCGGCAAGGGTGCGCGCCTGGAATTCAATTCGAAGAACGACGTGCTGGGCCAGGGCAGCTGGGAGATCACCGACAGCGAGGAGAACCGGCGCGTCTCCATCGCCATCGAGGACCAGACCCGCGGCCATGACAAGGTGACCACCTTCACCCTGCAGCCGACCGGCAAGAACGACCGCAACGTCAAGATCACCCAGGACTACAGCGTCAAGTACGGCTTCGACCTGTTCGGCCGCTACGCCGGCCTGTACGTCAGCCGCCACATCGGCGACGACCTGAAGCTGGGCCTGTCGCGCATGGCCAACATGCTGGCCTCGGTGCCGAACGTGGACTACCGCGCCGCCGAAGCCCCGCTGACCGACCTGAAGATCGTGGACGTGCCGGCCGAGGACCTGCTGGCGGTCAACGCCGGCAACATCGACCGCAACAACGAGACCATCCGCAAGTCGATCCAGGACAACCAGGAGTGGATCAAGCGCGCGATGGAGGCCAACGGCCTGGAGGCCGCCGGCCCGGTGCGCATCGTCACCACCGACTTCGGCGCCGAGAAGTACGCCTTCGACGTGGTCCAGCCGGTCCGCAAGAAGAGCGCCGCCGACAAGGACAAGAAGGACGGCGACAAGGCCGACGCCGCCGAGGCTGCCCCGGTCGCCGCCACCGATGGCGAGCTGAAGGTGAAGATCCCGGAAGGCAACCCGGCCACCTACAGCCACGTCGCGCCGCACCGTTCCGCGTTCGCGTCCTACACCGGCCACATGGCGGGCTTGGACGTGGCCCGCAACGCGCTGCGCGCGTGGGCGACCACCAACGGCAACGAGGTGACCGACCGCCCGTACGAATCGTGGACGGGCGGCGTGGACAAGGCGTTCACCACCGACGGCACCTACGACGTGTATTGGTCGATCAAGTAACCGACCGGTTGCGACGAATGCAGTGATCGACGAAAAACGCGCCGCCTCCTGCGGCGCGTTTTTCTTTGGCCCCCACCAAGGCCCGGCGGCGGGCCCCACACCCGCGCGGGCCCGGCCCGCGCCGCAAAAACCGAGGGAAGACGATGCTGGGTCTGGAACGGCGTGTACGCAAACCTTCGTTTCTGGCGTTCTGCGGCGCGTTGCTGGCCGCCGCCGCGGTGGCGCTGTCGGCCTATGCCGCGCATGGCGTCGGCGATCCCCTGCTGCAGTCCCGGCTGGAAACCGCCGCGCTGCACGCCTTCGGCCACGGCGTGGTGCTGGCGGTGCTGGGCCCGGCCTCGCTGAACGGCTTCGGGCGGGTGGCGCTGTACGTGCTGCTGCTGGGGGTGCTGCTGTTCTCCGGCAGCGTGGCCGGCGGCGTGCTGATGGGCTGGCCGACCACGCTGGCCCCGGCCGGTGGCATGGCGATGATTGCCGGCTGGCTGCTGTTCGCGCTGGGCTCGCTGCGGCGGTAACGCGGCGATGCCCCGTTACGCGCGCGGATTCGACGTCGGGCAGGCGCTGGCGCACCTGCAGCGCCGCGACCGGCGGCTGGCCGCCTGGATGCGCCGGCTGGGGCCGCTGGAAGCCCCGGCGGGCTGGCGCCGCCCGTTCGACCCGGTCGATGCGTTGGCGCGCGCGATCCTGTTCCAGCAGCTCAGCGGCAAGGCCGCCTCGACCATCGTCGGGCGGGTGGAGGCGGCCATCGGCAGCCCGCGCCTGCATGCCGACACGCTGGCCCGCATCGACGACGCCGGCCTGCGTGCCTGCGGCGTCTCCGGCAACAAGGCGCTGGCGCTGCGCGACCTGGCCCGGCGCGAGCAGGCCGGGGAGATTCCCTCGACCCGGCAGATGGCGTGGATGCATCACGACGCCATCGTCGAGGCGTTGGTCCCGATCCGCGGCATCGGCCGCTGGACGGTGGAGATGATGCTGATGTTCCGGCTCGGGCGACCGGACATCCTGCCGGTCGACGATCTCGGCATCCGCAAGGGCGCCCAGCGCGTGGACGGCGCCGACGCCATGCCCACGCCGAAGGAGCTGCAGGCCCGCGGCGAACGCTGGGGGCCGTACCGCACCTGGGCCAGCCTGTACCTGTGGCGGATCGCCGATGCCGCCGACGCTGGTGGCGCGAAGACCAATCGTTCGCAGGATTGATCCCTGAGCAAAGGCCATGCTCCGGGCGATGGCGGTGTTCCCCCGTATCGCGTGAGTGGCCTTGCGTCTCGCAGGTACCGGGCTTCACCGGGAAGGTTCCATGCGGGGCAAGCCCCGCAGCTACAAGGTGCCCGAAGAACCCCGACTCGGTCCCGGCGGGTTACAGCCGATAGCGGTGCAGGTAGTCCAGATGCTTCCTGCCGGGCGCGGATTGCGTGTATTCGCCCTTGTCGCTCCATGACGCGGTATGGCCGATGCCGCACTCGGCCAGCAGGTATTCGAGCAGGCCATCGTGCGGGCACAGGTACCACTGACCCGCATGCGGGAAGCATAGCCACAACCCGCGGTGGCGGTATTTGCGCGCCACACCCATGCGGCTTTTCAGCTGCACGCGCAGGAAGGTGCGGCCGTCGATGTGCTGGGCGATGAAATCGGCGCCCTGCCAGTCGTCGCTCAGGCGCAGGGTGACGTAGCCGTAGTCGGCCAGCCGCGCAGAGACTTTCTGGAAGTTGTGGTTCTCGCGCTGGCGGCTGTTGAGCGCGGCATAGGCCACCGGTTCGAGGGGAACATGCGCTTGCCGTTGCGCCATCGCCGCGGCGATGCGCGACAGGCGTTGCATCAGGCGTTGCAGGCGGCCATCGGCGAGCAGGGCGGCATGGTGGCCTGCGTTGAAGCGTTCGCCACGCTCGCACCAGGTCAGCAGCGGGCGCAGTTCGGCCAGCGTGGCGTCTTCGATCCGCTGCGGGTCGTCGATGGCTTTGCCCGCGGCGGCCGGGTCGTAGCCGGTGTCGCACCACGGCGGGCATGCCAGCAGGGCGAAGAAGGCGCCTGCCGCTTCGTGCCGGGGCGCGTGGTGCAGTGCCTGCCACGCCGCCAGCAGGGTCTCGATGTCGGCCAGTCCGGGCAGGCCGCCCTCAGCCACGGAAACACCAGTGCCACGGTTCGTAGACGATGCCGTGCGGGTTGTCGCGCGGGTAGCTCAGGTGGAAGCCGAGTTCGCCCGCGCGGCGTTGCAGCCAGGCGAAGGCCGGGGTGCGCTCGAAGGATTCCTCCGCGGGCGGCTCGCCCGGCGTGCCGATGTCCAGCGCATTGCCGCCGTGGTGCTCGCTGTAGCCCGGCGCGGCGTTGACGGTGAGGATCGCGGCCACGTCCAGGCCGCGGGCGAGCTTGCGTTCGAAGATGCCCAGTTGATAGGCATGGCTGCGGTAGCCGGAGATCGCGTCCAGCGCGATGCCGTCGATTGCGGCGGCCGCATGCAGGCGCTGCCATGCGCGCGCGGCGCCGCGGGTGAGCCACAGCGGGCGGCGGTAGCGGTCGAAGCCGGCCAGTTGCAGGCATGCTGGCTCGGCGACCAGCGGCAGGCCGGTCTGCGCGGCATAGGCGCTGGCATCCAGCCCGAGCCGGTCCAGCCGCTGCTGCAACCCGTCCAGCGGCAGCGGACCGGAGGGCGGGGGCATGCGCGCCGGTTGCGACAGCCGGGCATCGAGCAGCGCCAGTGCCGGTTCGACGCCGGGCTCTTCGGGCAGGCGCGTGACCAGCGGCATCAGGCCGCCTCGCAGTTGCACGGCCAGGTAGCGGCCGTCGCGTTTGCGCCGCAGCACGTGGCTGGCGCGGGCGAGCAGGCGCGCGTCGTGGTTGCTGCGCGCGCGCAGCAGGCCGCCGGGCCAGAGTTCGATGTCGGGGGTGTTGAGCAGCAGGTACGGGGCGTTGCGCATGGAGGCAGCTTGGGGCATCGATGCGGGGCTGTCTAATGCCCGGGCTGCATCCCCGGCGCTTCGTCCGCCAATAGGTCGGGGTTACATCCCCGACGGCGATATGCGCGAGGTGCCGGGTATGGAGCGTCGGGGGCGCAACCCCGACCTACGCCAGCCGTTTCAGGTCGTCGAGCAGGGCGCGGGGGTGCTCCGGCGAAAGCAGCAGCATCGCGCCGCCGCGCAGGGGCAGCACCAGCACGCGGCTGCGGTCGGTGAGCAGGCAGAATGCCTTGCCGCCGCCGCGCATGCGGAAGTGGCCGGACTGGAAGCCGGGCATGCCGAAACCGTTGGTCTTGAAGCCGGGGCGGTATTCGTGGTGTTCGGCCAGGTCGACCACGCGCGCCTGTTCCAGCCGCAATTCGGAAACGTCCACGCGCTTGCGGTAGAAGGTCGAAACCACGTCCAGCTGCCGGCCCTGCACGTTGATGCGGCGGCGGTTGAAGGCCCATTGCAGGACGATGCCCACCACCGGCAGGTGCGCCAGCACCAGCCAGATGCCGGGCGGCACGGGCGGATTGCGCCATGCGCTGGCAAGGGTCAGGCCGCAGGCCAGCAATAGCGGCAGCCATATCCACAGCAGCAACCACGGTGAAGCGGGAGCAACGGCGTAGGACTTCGATGTGGACGCGGTGGTCATCGGCTCGGGTCTTCCTTGTGGTCAGGGTGTGCCGCTGCCAAGCAACGGCATCAGCACGTGCAGCACGAGGTCGGCGCTGAAGTGGGCGAGCATGGCCATCTCCAGCCCGCGCCGCCAGTACAGCCAGCCGCAGGCGATGCCGACCACCGCATTGAGGGCGAGGGTGCGCAGCACGACGACGGTATCCAGCCCCCAGATGTGCGCCGCCGCCGGCAGGTGGCCGATGCCGAACAGCAGCGCGGCAAGCAGGATCGCCAGCCAGAACGTGGTGTTGCCGGGCATGCGGCCGCGCACGCGGGCGACCAGCCAGAGCAGCAGCGTCATCAGGAACAGCCGCAGTTGCAGCTCTTCGACGATGCCGCCGTAGAACGAGGCCAGCAGGCCGTTCAATGCCGAGGCCGCGGCATCGGCGTGCGCCGGCGGGTTGCGCATGGCCGGCAGCAGCGGGTCGATCCATTGGCTTGCCAGCACCACCAGCAACGCCATTGCCGCACCCAGTGCGGCCGCCAGCCACGGCTGCGGGCGCGGCCATGCCGCAGCCGGCATGCCGCCCAGCCATGCTTGCAGCAGCGGTGCGCCGAGGCCGATACGGTGCCCCATGCGCAGGCCCAGCAACGACATGCCGCCGAGCAGCACCAGCGCCTGCAGCGACTGCGCCACGACCACCACCGGCAAGGGCAGTGGAATCCGTGCCAGCTTGTCCGGCATCAACTGCATCAGGTAGGGGAACAGCGCGGCGGTGGCCAGCGCCGCGGCCAGCCCCAGCACGCCGGCCAGCTTCAGGTCGGGTTTCCACGGTGCGGGCGAGGACGGGGTCATTGCCGTTCCTTCACCCAGTTGGCGATGTCGTCGAGCAGCGTGGCGTCCACGTGGCCGGGTTTCTGGTATTCGTCCAGCGTGCCCTTGCCTTCGCCGGCGATGCCGAGGTGGTTGAGCGCCGGGTAGCGATGGAAGCGGTAGCGCGGGCCTTGCAGGCCCTGTTGCCAGCGTTGCCAGTCGGCGTCGACCACCTGGAAGTCGCGGCCGCCTTGCAGCAGCAGGACCGGCAGTTGGCTGTCGCGCGCATCGGCGACGGGATCGACTTTTTCCAACTGCTGCCAATAGCGCCCGGGCAGTTCCAGCAGCCTGGCTTCGGGGTCGTGGCGCACCTTGGTGATGGCGGCGTCGAGCGCATCCAGATGCGCCTGTTCCGCGGCGCTGATGCTGCCGTCGAGATTGGCGAGGTAGCGGTTCTGTTCGCCGAGCAGGTCGAGGATCGGGCGCGCGGGCGCGGCCAGCAGGATCAGCCCGGCCACTTCGCCGTGGCTGTTGCGGGCGATGCGGCCGGCGAGCAGGCCGCCCTGGCTGTGGCCGAGAACGTAGACGTGCCTGCGGTCGATATGGGGGTTGCCGACGAGCGCGGCGACCGCGGCGACGGCATCGTTGGTGGTTTCGTCGTCAATGCTCGATTCGTTGGTGAAATCCTGCGGCCGGGCCTGCGTGCGCTTGTCGTAGCGCAACGTGGCGATGCCGTGCGCGGCAAGGCCGCGCGCGATGTCGAGGAACGGACGATTGGTGCCGATGGTTTCGTTGCGGTCCTGCGGGCCGGAGCCGTGCACCAGCACGACGGCCGGGAACGGACCTTGTCCCTTGGGTACGGTGAGCGTGCCCGGCAGCCCCGGCTTGCCCGAGGTGGGTGCGGGCAGGGTGAGGTCCTGCTCGGTGAAGGGCGCATCGGCAGGCGCGACGGGCGGCGGGGGCGGCGCCGGTTGCACCATGAAGCCGGCGATGCGGTCGTCCCTGTCCAGCACCACGCGTGCCAGCACGTCGCCGTGGGCGTAGTGCAGCGGGACGGCCACGATGCGGAAACCATCGGCCTCGCTGGTCGTCGCCTCGCCGCGGCTGCCGGCCGCGCCCAATTGCGCGGGTAGCGACTCCCACACCGCCTTGAGCTTGTCGGCGGGCACGGCGGTCTTCATCTGCGGCGAGAACGACGCCTCGGCGGCGGCGTACTGGCCGGCGTCGAGCTGGTCGAGCAGGCGCGTGGCCAGCGTGGTGGGGGCGTCGGTGGCGGACGCCGTGGCCGAAACCATCATCGCCGCGGCGGCGAGCCATGCCTGCATCCGCTTCATCTCAGGCTTCCTTCTTGAACAGCAGGGTCGGCGAGGAATAGCCGGGCATGGAATGCACCACGTTGACCAGCTCCCAGCCCTGCCGGCCGTGCTTGTCCAGTTCCTCCTGCAGCGTCTCCATCTTGAAGCCGCCGAACACGCTGGTGTTCACTTTGACGACGAGGTACTTCCATTGCTTGTTCATGGCTCTTCCCTTGGCTCGGTTTTCGGTTTGGGCAGGCGCCCGGCCTTGCGCAGCGCGTCGCGCAGCACGTATTCGATCTGCGCGTTGAGGCTGCGCAGCTCGTCGTCGGCCCAGCGTTGCGCCGCCGCCAGCACCTCGGCGTTGATGCGCAGCGGGTAGGCCTTCTTCTCGCTCACTTGCGTGGTGCTCCGTCATTGCCGCGGCGCAGGTGCAGCACCATCGACACCGCCAGTGCGTTGACCGCCACCGCGAAGCCGATGCCGATGGCCAGCGCCGCGCTGCGGTTGCCGCCGGAGAAATACAGCGCGATCGCGGCGATGAAGCTGCACAGCGCGATCAATGCCCAGCGCAGCCCGGTGCCGCGTGCGTGGGCGCTGCCGTCGCGGCCGCTCCATGCGGCGATGCCGAGCGCCGGCACGCCGGTGAGGGCGATGACCAAGGCGGCGATCACTTCATTGCCCATGCGCGGCGTTCCCGTGGTTGCGGCCTGCCTGCCGGTGCCGGCGGCGGCGCGCGCCGATGGCGACGGCGGGGATGATGAAGACGACGGTGGCGGGATGGGCGGGATTCACGGCCTTGCTCCTGTCGGGGCGGGGGTCAGTACAGCGAGCCGGTGTTGACCACCGGCTGGGTGCCGCGGTCCGAGCACAGCACGGTGAGCAGGTTGCCGACCATCTGCGCCTTGCGTTCCTCGTCCAGCTCGACCACGCCGCTGCGCTGCAGTTCGGCCAGCGCCATCTCGACCATGCCCACCGCGCCGGCGACGATGCGCTGGCGCGCGGCGATCACCGCGTTGGCCTGCTGCCGCTGCAGCATCGCCTGCGCGATTTCCGGGGCGTAGGCGAGGTGGCTGATGCGCGCGTCGAGCACCTGCACGCCGGCGTCGGCCAGGCGCTCGGCCAGCTCGTCCTTCAGGTGCTGGGAGATCTCGTTGGCGTGGCTGCGCAGCGCCAGTTGGCCTTCCTCGTGCTGGTCGTAGGGGTAGCTGGTGGCCATCGCGCGCAGCGCCGATTCGGACTGGATGTGCACGAAGCTCTCGTAGTCGTCGACGTTGTAGACCGCCTCGGAGGCGTCCACCACCTGCCACACGATCACCGCGGCGATCTCGATCGGCGAGCCGTCCAACTCGTTGACCTTGAGCTTGCCGCTCTCGAAGTTGCGCACGCGCTGGCTGACCTTCTTCTTGCTGAAGAACGGGTTGTTCCAGCGCAGGCCGTTGTCCTTGACCGTGCCGGTGTACTTGCCGAACAGGCTCAGCACTGCGGCCTGGTTGGGCTGGACCATGTACAGGCCGGTGACGGTGAAGATGCCCAGCGCCACCAGCACGATGCCGGCGATGGCCGACAGGCCGCCGGCGCCGTGGGCGGCGGCCAGGACCAGCGCGCCGGCACCGGCCAGCATCAGGACGATTGCGCCGAGCAGGGTGGGGATGCCGGGCAGGGAACCGAGGGCTTTCTCTTTCATGGCGCGTCTTCCGTGGTGGTTACGATAAAAGATATCAAATTGATATCAATGTGCAAGAGGGATGTGGCGGGGACCGGCGGCTAGAATGTGCGGCCCCGTCCCTGCCCCGGATCCGCCCGATGACCTCGCTTGGTACCCCGCTGTCGCCTTCCGCCACCCGCGTGCTGCTGCTTGGGTCGGGCGAGCTGGGCAAGGAAGTGGCGCTCGAACTGCAGCGTTTCGGCGTGGAAGTCATCGCCGCCGACCGCTATGCCGACGCCCCGGCGATGCAGGTGGCGCACCGCAGCCACGTGCTCGACATGCTCGATGGCGCCGCAGTGCGCGCGCTGGTCGAGTGCGAGCGCCCGCACATCGTGGTGCCGGAGATCGAGGCGATCAGCACCGCCACGCTGGAGGAACTTGAAGCCGAGGGCGCGACCCGGGTGATCCCCACCGCGCGCGCGGCGCGGCTGACGATGGACCGCGAGGGCATCCGCCGGCTCGCCGCCGAAACCCTCGGCGTGCCGACTTCGCCCTACCGCTTCGTGGACACCGAGGCCGAATACCGCGAGGCGGTGGCCGCGATCGGCCTGCCGTGCGTGGTCAAGCCGGTGATGTCGTCCTCGGGCAAGGGCCAGAGCACGGTGCGCAGCGAGGCCGACATCGCCCCGGCGTGGGCCTACGCGCAGACCGGCGGCCGCACCGGCGCCGGCCGCTGCATCGTCGAGGGCTTCATCGACTTCGACTACGAAATCACCCTGCTGACCGTGCGCCATGCCGGTGGCACGTCGTTCTGCGATCCCATCGGCCACCTGCAGCAGGACGGCGACTACCGCGAAAGCTGGCAGCCGCAGCCGATGTCGGCCGAGGCGCTGCAACGCGCGCAGGCCGTGGCGCGCGCCATCGCCGACGATCTCGGCGGCTGGGGTGTGTTCGGCATGGAGTTCTTCGTGAAGGGGGACGAAGTGTGGTTCAGCGAAGTCTCGCCGCGCCCGCACGACACCGGGCTGGTGACGCTGGCCTCGCAGGAGCTGAGCGAGTTCGCGCTGCACGCGCGCGCGATCCTCGGCCTGCCGATCCCGCACATCCGCCACAACGGCCCTTCGGCCTCGTGCGCGCTGCTGGCGCAGGGGTACGGCGTGCCGTTCTTCGACGGCATCGACGCCGCGTTGCGTGCGCCGGACACCGCGCTGCGCCTGTTCGGCAAGCCGGTGGTGGAAGGCCACCGCCGGGTCGGCGTCACCCTCGCGCGCGCGGCCGACGTGGAGCAGGCGCGTGCGATCGCCCGCGAGGCGGCCGCGGCCATCGGCATCGAATTGCGCTGATGGTGGACGCTGGCTGACCGTGGCCCAGCGAAGGCTTTTCCTTCTCCCTCTGGGAGAAGGTGCCCCGAAGGGGCGGATGAGGGTTCGGGCGAAGCCTCGTGCAGTCAAACACCGCGAAGGCTTCGCCCGAACCCTCTCCCCAACCCCTCTCCCAAGGGGAGAGGGGCTTTGGCCGGGCAGGCTCCGCCCTATGGCGGCGGGTTCATGGGACGTGCCGGCTCAGCGCACGTCCACCCATACCAGGTGGTGGTCGCTGCCATCGGCGATCCCGGCTTCGGGGTTGCCATCGGCCGGCCAGAACACGCCGCTGCCGAGGTGGCTGAAGCCGGTCGACGGCAGCACGTAGTCCAGCCGCAGCGTGCCCGAGCGCGGACCGAAATCACCGGTGGCCTGCCGCGGGGCGCCGCGCCGGGCCACGCCCTTTTCCGCATAGGCCAGGCTGGCCTGTTCGGCGCCGGTGCTGGTGGGCGTGGGGTAGCGCAGCACGCGCGGGTGTTCGAGCAGTTCGAGGATGGCCTCGTGGCGGCCATCGCCATCGACCGGGTCGTTGTTGAGGTCGCCGACGATGACGAAGCGCGCATCGGCGGCCAGCCCGCCGCAGCGGCCCCGGTCGTCGCACAGCCACGGCGTGTCGCCGCCGTCCAGGTATTCCTTCCACAGCCGCAGCTCGTCGTGGTTGCGCGCGACGTTGCGCTTTTCCGGGCCGTTGAAAGCCGGTGGCGTGGGATGCGAGGCCAGCACGTGCAGGGTGCCCAGCGGGGTCTGCACCGGCACGTCCCAGTGCGACTTCGACGACAGCCGCAGCTGCGACCACACCGCATCGCTCCAGAACGGCTGGCCGCTGGCCGGGTCGAGCGGGCGCACCGCGTTGGGCATCGCGCTCCATTTCAGCAGCCGGAAGCTGCGCACCGCGGCGTCGTCGATGGGGTAGCGCGACAGCAGCAGCATGCCGTACTGGCCGGGGTGCAGGCCGTAGCCCCACGCATCGTTGCCGTGCGCGCGGCCTTCGCCGCCGACCGTGCCGTCGTTGTCGATGTCCAGCCCGCTCGGCACGCCGGTGTTGACCGGCGCCAGGTAGCGGTAGGCGTAGTGCAGCGGTTCGCCGCCGCCGGGCTGCGCGGTTTCCAGGTAGCGGTGCTGGAACAGGTCGGCGGCACGGTGGGCGTCGTCGTAGTCGAATTCGTTGAGCAGCACCAGGTCCGGGCGCACCTGCTGCAGCACCGCGGCGATCTTGCGTGCGTGCGCGCTGTCGCCCTGCAGTTCGCGGATCAGGCCGCCGGCCTCGTCCGAATACAGCGAGGTGTTGTAGGTGGCCAGGCGCAGGCGCGGCGTGGCCGCGGTGTCGTCCGGCGTGGTGGTGGCGGTGCTGGTGCAGGCGGCGCAGAGCATGGCGAGGCCAAGGAGCAGGATGTGCTTGTTCATGCCGGCATTCTCGCATCGGCTTGATGAAGTCGTCATGGCAGGGGCCATGCCCTCGGCGCAACTGCCATGAACGCCGGGGGCGTAGCCCCGGCCTACCGGGCCGCGGGGTCTTCCCGCCAATGGCGGCCGTCGAAATATTCCAGCGGCCGGTAGCGGCGCTTGTAGTCCATCTTGCGGTGGCCGTCGATCCAGTAGCCCAGGTACAGGTGCGGCAGGCCGGCGCGCTGCGCCCAGGCGATCTGCTGCAGGATCGCGAGCGTGCCCAGCCCGCGCGCCTGTTCGTCCGGGTCGAAGAAGGTGTAGACCGCCGACAGGCCCAACGGGGTGACGTCGGTGACGGCCACCGCCAGCAGCCGGCCATGCGCACCGTGCGTGCGGATTTCGAGGAAGCGCCCGTGCGACCAGCTGCCGACCAGGAACTGGTCGAACTCGTGCGGGCCGTGGTCGTCCATGCCGCCGTTGGCATGGCGCGCGGCGAGGTAGCGCTGGTACAGCGCGAACTGCTCGTCGCTGCGCTCGGCCGGCAGCACGCGGCAATCGAGGTCGGCGTTGCGGGCCAGGCAGCGGCGCTGGCTGCGGTCGGGCATGAAGCGCGCCACCGGGATGCGCACCGGCACGCAGGCGCGGCACTGCTGGCAATGCGGGCGGTAGACCAGGTCGCCGGAGCGGCGGAAGCCCCAGCCCAGCGCCATCGGGTACAGCTCGCCGAGGCGGCTGTCCTGCGGGTCGAGCACCAGGTCGCGCGCCTGCCGCTCCGGGAAATAGCCGCAAGGGTGCTCGCCGGTCTGGAACAGGCGCAGTTCTTCGTTGGAGTCGCCGTGCAAAGCCATGCGCGCAAGCATAGCCGCCCGTGGTCGCAGTACCTGCGCCTGTCCGGTTGATGAATGCGCCCGCCGCGCGGTCAACGCCGGCACCGGTGGCGCGTTGATGTCAACGAGGCGCAGGTACTGCGACCTTTTGTCCACTACAGGAGCCACCCCATGACCCACCGCAAACCCCTGATCCTGCTGGCCGTGCTGCTGGCCACCTCCACCACCGGCGTTGCGCTGGCCGCCGCCACCGCACCGCAGCCGAAGCCCGCCATGCAGCGGTCGGACGCCAATGGCGACGGCGTGGTCGACCGCCAGGAGGCCGCCGCGCAGCCGTGGCTCGCGCAGCGCTTCGACGAGCTGGACAAGAACAAGGACGGCAAGCTCTCGCGCGACGAGCTGCCGCGCTGGCACGCGCGTGGCGGCGACGGCCACCGTGGCATGGGACGCCATCACCACGGCCATCGCGGCGAAGGCTTCATGCCGATGATGGACAGCGACCATGACGGCCGCATCAGCGCCGCCGAGCACCAGGCCTTCTTCGAGCGCATGGACGTCAACAAGGACGGCTACATCGACCGTGCCGACCGCGAGGCCCGTGCCAAGCAGCGCCGCGACGAATGGTTCGTCAACGCCGACACCGACAAGGACGGCAAGCTGAGCCAGGCCGAGCTGGATGCCGCCCGCGCCAAGGCTGGCCCGCGCGGTCCGCGTGCGCCGGCGCCGGTCGCGAAGTAAGCGGGAGGAAACAGCCCCTCCGCAGGTGGGAGGGGCTGGCTTGCGCAGTCGAGCCATCGATCACGGGTCGGGGTTACCTCCGCGACAGCGGCATGCCGATGTCCCGTGCGTCGGGGGTGTAACCCCGACCTGCGCCTGGTCGCGGTACCGAAGCTACAACCGCCCGGCGTTGTGCAGCGCGTGCAGCAGGCAGGTCCCCGCCACCAGCGTGCTGGCCACCACCGCCGGTTTGCCGATCACCCATGCGTATCCGCGACGGCGCCGGGCGTTGTCGGCGCGGGCGAGGATCGGGTCCATGATCCGCGGCAGCGTGACCAGGTACTGGTAGTTGACGATGGAGATGCCGATGGCGAAGGTCGCGAGCGTCGCCTGCCAACCCGGGGTGAGCACCACCGCGAGCATGATGCAGAACAGCATCGTCGTGCCGGTCGTCATGTTGAGGAGCATGAAGCGCTGCACCTGCGCGCGCTCGCGGGCACCGGCGCAGAAGCGCACCAGATACCACCAGGTCAGGCCATAGCCGACGACGCCACCGAGCACGCCGCCGAGGATGCCCAGCAGGACCACCGGGTGATCGGTGAGGTGCTGGACGATCGCGCCCAGCGAACCGCCGGCAATGCCGCCGGTGATGCCGCCGGTGCCGAGCTTGCCGAGGCCGCTGCCGAGCACGCCCGAGCCGATCACGGTGGCGGCGCTGGCCACCGGGGTCGCGCCGACCAGCGCGCCGACCACCACCAGCGCGAACGCCGCCGACGGCGCGCTGCCGCGCGCGAATTCGCCGAAGCGCTTGAGCATTTCCTCGCGCACCGTGGCGCGGGCGCGCGACAGGCGCTTGCGCACCGCCGCGTCGCTCAGGCCCAGCAGCGCGGCCACCTGCTGCGAGCTTTGTCCTTCGCGGTAGAACAGCAGCAAAGTTTCGCGGCTGTCTTCGGGCAGGGCGGAAATGATTTCCTCGGCGGCCAGTTCTTCCCCTACCCGTGCCATCGCCTCGGCGGCGCTGGGCGCGGGATCGGCGGCCATGCCGATGGCGATTTCGGCCGCCTCGCCGCTGAGCGGCCGGTTGCGGTTGGCGCGCAGCCAGTCGCGGGCGAGGTTGCGGGTGATCTGCCGCAGCCAGGGCAGGAAGCTGGCCGCGTTGTTGAGCTGGTTGAGCTGCTGCCAGGCCTTGATGAAGGCCTCCTGGGCGATGTCCTCGCTGGCCTGCACGTCGCGGGTGATGGCCAGCGCGATGGCGGTGACGGTGTTCTGGCAGGCCACGACGATGCGGCTATAGGACTGCGTGCAGCCACCGCGGGCGGCAGGCAGTTCGCGATGCAGCATGGATTCGAGCGTCGTGGCGGTCATGCAGCGGCTCCCGTGTGGATGCAGGCCATGACGAAGGCCGCCAGCGGATGTGACCGGTAGTGCCGGCCGCTGGCCGGCAACCCCGCATGCCTGCCATTCCGTAGATGCAGGGCTTGCCCCGCATGAAGCTTTCCCGGCCAAGCCCCGCGCCGGGAAAGCCCGGCACCTGCATGACCAGCGTGCAGATGCCGGCCAGCGGCCGGCACTACCTTAGTTCGCGGGCTGCACGCGCACGCGGAAATCGTCGTCGTCCTGCGCTGGCTGCACCTGCTGCGCCGGCTCGGGCACCGGCGGCACCGGCGCGGCGCGGTGGCGCAGCACCATCATCAGGACCAGTCCGGCGATAACCAACAGCAACGCGATGCGGATGCGCCATGCCCAGCGGCGGCCGTTGCCTTCGCCCGGCGCGTCGCGGAAGGCGTATTCGGCGACTGGATGGTCGCGACGGGTGGTGTCGAGCAGGCGCGCGTCGCGCAGGATTTCGCGCGCGCGGGTCTGGTCGTCGGCGCGCACGACCCACACCGTCGGCAATTTGTCATCGCCCAGCGTGTTGTCGAGGTAGCTGAACTGGCCACGGCGCCTGCTGTGGTAGGAGCGGCCATTGGTGAGGCGCACCTCGATACCCGCATCGCGCAGCATCTGCGCCACGCCTTCGGCATTCTCCACGCGCTGGCTGCTGAAGATCTTGCGCATGCCTCAGTCCTTGTCGCCGGGGGCGACGCGGATCAGGCCTTCCTGCGCGGTACTGGCCACCAGCACGCCGTCGCGGGTGAAGAACTGGCCGCGCGCCAGCCCGCGCGAATCCTGCGCGCTGGGGCTGTCCAGCGAATACAGCAGCCAGTCGTCCACGCGGAACGGGCGGTGGAACCAGATGGCGTGGTCGAGCGAGGCCATCTGCACGTGCGGCTGGTAGTAGCTGATGCCGTGCGGGAAGGTGGCCGTGCCCAGCAGGTGGAAATCGGAGGCGTAGGCCAGCAGCGCCTGGTGCAGCTCCGGTGCGTCGCCGACCCGCTCGCTCAGGCGCATCCACA
>Ga0182740_1000507_pt1 | contig 43001 bp, 40 predicted proteins | sample eDN5th37CKraftBY_FD_128872 | JGI IMG/M metagenome (GOLD analysis project Ga0182740, IMG submission 128872) | Enriched backyard soil microbial communities from Emeryville, California, USA - eDNA 5th pass 37_C Kraft BY (version 2) (version 2) | ecosystem: Environmental > Terrestrial > Soil >...
CGACTGACGCCGGATTATGTCAACACCGCCAGCGGGCTGGAACTGCATCAGTTCAAGTGGCTTGATAGCGACGGCCGCATCGGTTCGATACCAGAGACATGGAACTATCTCGTTGGTGAGTATCCCCATCGCGACGACGCGGCGCTGGTGCATTACACGCTGGGCGGACCATATTTTGCTGGATATCGCGATTGCGACTATGCGCAAGAGTGGTTCGACGAGCGCGACAGGCTGATGACCGTCGAGGAGCGGAAGTTGGGCTCCTAATGTCCGATCCTCGCGCCTTGTTCGACTTGTCCGGTCGCGTGGCTGTCGTCACCGGCGCGGCGGGGATTCTTGGGCAGCATTTCGTTGCCGGCCTGGTGGCGCATGGGGCGCGCGTGGCGGCGTTCGATTTGAACGAGGACGCGCTTCAGCGTCTGGTCGCGAGCGCCGATGGCGGACATGGCGGGACAATCGTTCCGATCGCCTGTGATATCCGGGACAAGGCGGCGCTGACGGCGGCCGTGGAGCGGGTCGAACGCGATCTAGGCCCGATCGATATCCTGCATAACAACGCCGCTACGAAGGGCGGTGATCTGGCGGCGTTTTTTGCCGACATTGAAGATTATTCGGAAGCGACATGGCGCGAGATCATGTCGGTCAACATCGATGCGATGTTCTTCGTGGCGCAGGCTGTCGGCAGCCGCATGGCACGGCGCCGGCGTGGCTCGATCATCCAGACCGGCTCCATCTATGGCCTGATGGGCCCGGATTCTCGGATCTATGAAGGGTCTGAATATCTTGGACGCCAGATCAATACGCCGCCGGTTTATGCCGCCTCGAAAGCGGCTGTTGTCGGGCTGACGAAATATCTCGCCGCGATGTGGGGCAACGACCAGGTGCGGGTGAACACGCTCGTGCCCGGCGGTGTCTCCAGCGGCCAGAATGAGACGTTCGACGCAAAATATTCGGCGCGGGTGCCGTTGCGGCGCATGGCGCAGCCGCAGGAGATGGTCGGCGCGATGATCTATCTGGCCTCCGACGCATCCAGCTATGTCACCGGCCAGACCCTCGTGGTCGACGGTGGCCTGAGTGCCTGGTAGAAACCTCGAAGAGAATCTTTGACGCATGACATATCGCCATCCGTATCCGAGCGCTGTCGACAAGGTGAAGTTTTCGCCGGCTGCCGAAGGCCGCGAGATAAAATATGGCCTGCCGCGGAGCATCGCGTTTTGCAGCCGCTGCGTGATCTCCAACCAGCGGCCGAATTCGGCCGTGGAGTTCAAGCATACGCGCGAGAGCCAGAAGACCACCATCGCATTCGATACCGACAATGTCTGCGATGCCTGCCGTGTGGCCGAGCAGAAGCATGGCACGATCGATTGGGAAGCGCGCGAGCGCTCGCTCGTTGCCCTGTGTGACAAATTCCGCAGCCGCAATGGTTCCTACGACTGCATCGTGCCCGGCTCCGGCGGCAAGGACAGCTTTTATGCGGCGCATGTTCTCAAATACAAATACGGTATGCATCCGCTCACGGTGACCTGGGCGCCGCATATCTATACCGACTGGGGATGGAAGAATTTCCAGTCCTGGATTCATGCGGGCTTTGACAATTATCTCTGCACGCCGAACGGGCGCATCCATCGCCTTTTGACGCGGCTCGCGGTGGAGAATCTGTTCCATCCGTTCCAGCCCTTCATCCTCGGCCAGAAGCAACTCGCGCCGAAGATGTCGATCCTTCACCAAATTCCGCTGGTGTTCTACGGCGAGAACGAAGCGGAATATGGCAATCCCATTCAGGACACCGGGACCGCGCAGCGCCAGTGGGACTATTTCGCGGCCCAGGACGAAAAGGACATCTTCCTCGGCGGGGAGGCCATGGCAGACCTGAAGGCTCATTACGGCATGGAGCAGGTCGATTTCGAGCCTTATCTTCCGGCCGATCCCGAGGGCTTGCGCCGCGTCGGCACGGAAGTCCACTATCTGGGATATTACCTCAAGTGGCATCCGCAATCCGCTTACTATTACTCGGTCGAGCATGGTGGCTTTCAGGCCAGCCCCGAGCGGACACCGGGCACATATTCAAAATACAATTCGATCGACGATCGGATCGACGATTTTCATTACTACACGACATGGATCAAGTTCGGCATCGGCCGCGCAACCTACGATGCCGCGCAGGAAATCCGCTCGCAGGACATCACCCGTGAGGAGGGCGTGGCGCTGGTCCGGCGTTTTGATGGCGAATTTCCCGAACGCTTCGCGGATCAGATCTTTGAATATCTCTCCTTGCCGGAGAACGAATTTCCTGTCGCGTCGAAGAACTTCGAGCAGCCGATTTTCGACCGGGCCTATTTCGATGTATTGACGGATCAGTTCCGCTCTCCGCATCTGTGGACCTGGACGAACACCGGCTGGAAGCTGAACGGCACCGTATTCGACACGCCAGCAGCCTGATGCGCACGATCCGTCTTATCGCGCGCCTCGACGTCAAAGCGCCGAATCTTATCAAGGGCATTCACCTTGAGGGGCTGCGCGTCATTGGCGATCCTAATATGTTCGCCAGGCGTTATTACGATCAGGGCGCGGACGAATTGCTCTATATGGATGTCGTCGCGAGTCTTTATGATCGAAACAGCCTGCTGGATATCGTGGAGCGCACCACGCAGGAAGTTTTCGTGCCCATGACCGTGGGTGGTGGTGTGCGTTCCGTGGAAGATGCTGGAAAGCAGCTGGCGTCCGGCGCGGACAAGGTCAGCCTCAACACTGCGGCGATCAAGCGGCCGGCGTTGATCTCTGAAATCGCGCGCCGGTTCGGCAGCCAGGCGGTCGTGCTCTCCATTGAGGCGAAACGGCAGACGAGCGGCCGCTGGGAAGCCTTCACCGACAACGGCCGCGAGCGGACCGGCCTTGATGCTGTGGAATGGGCCAGGCGCGGCGCGGAACTGGGAGCGGGCGAGCTGCTGGTGACGTCGGTCGATCAGGAGGGAACTCGCAAAGGGTTCGACATTCCGCTCATGAAAGCCGTGACGGACGTGGTCAGCATTCCCGTGATCGCGTCGGGCGGCATGGGGCAGATAAGCCATGCGATCGATGTCGTGAATAACGGACATGCGGATGCGATCGCTATCGCCGATATGCTTCACTACGACCGCGCGACGATCGGCTCCATCCGCCGCGGCTTGCTGGATGCGGGCATTTCCGTTCGCCTCGACACGAGGGCGGCGTGATGGCGCCGCAGCCGAAAGTCACGGTGGTGCAGTATGGCATGGGCAACGTGCTCTCGGTGTGCCGTGCGCTTGAACATTGCGGCGCGCAGGTGGAGTTGACAACGGACCCTGCGGCGGTTGTTGCCGCCGATCGTCTCGTGCTCCCGGGCGTGGGCGCGTTTGGGGATTGTATGGCGGCGCTGGCTGGCCGGCGGCTCATCGATCCCATTCGCGAGTTTGTTGCGACGGGGCGGCCGTTCCTCGGCATATGCGTCGGTATGCAGATCCTGATGGATGCGAGCGAGGAGTTTGGAGACCATGCGGGGCTGGGCTTCATTCCCGGCCGCGTCCGTCAGATCGAGACCCATTCCAGCACAGGGGCGGCGCGGAAAATTCCTCATATCGGATGGACTTCGATTGAGCCCGCGTCGAGAAAGCACGCCTGGGCGAGGTCCCCGCTCAGGGCTGTCGATCCCGGAACGCCGTTCTATTTCGTGCATTCCTTTACTGCGGCACCGAGCGACCCGACAGACCTTCTGGCGTGCGCGGACTATGCCGGCGCGGAAGTGGTCGCGGCAGTGCAGCGCGACAACATCACGGGAATGCAATTTCACCCCGAGAAAAGCGGGCCGGCAGGTCTCGCAGTGATGGGCGCTTTCCTGTCATGAAGTCTGCACCCTTGCAAAAGCTGGTCATCACCAGCGCCCGCACCTGGTCTTTCCCGGATTTGCGCGAGTTGTGGTCGTTTCGCGAACTGCTGATGACCTTCATCATGCGTGACATCAAGGTCCGCTATAAACAGACGGCAATTGGCATTCTTTGGGCGGTGATCCAGCCCGTGGTCACCATGGTGGTGTTCACGCTCATCTTCGGCCGGCTCGGCCAGTTGCCGTCCAATGGGCTTCCTTATCCCGCCTTCGTTCTCGCCGCGCTGCTGCCGTGGCAACTGTTCGTCAAAGCCTTGACCCAAGGCAGCATGAGCATGGTGGCGCTTGGGCCGATCATGGCGAAGATCTATTTTCCACGCCTGATTGCGCCTGTGTCCTCGGTGCTGGCTGGCTTGATCGACTTCGCTATCGCCTTCGCAATCCTGATTCTCATTATGCTTTGGTATGGTATCGCGCCCGGACCGCAGGTGCTTCTTGCGCCGTTTTTCGTCCTGCTGGCACTGTGCGCTGCGCTGGCTGTGTCGCTTTGGCTGAGTGCATTGAATGCGGAGTTTCGCGACGTACAGCACGCGCTGCCTTTTGTCGGTCAGATCTGGATGTTCTTGACGCCGGTGGTCTACCCCGCATCCCTCGTGCCTGAGGCATGGCGCTGGGTCTATCTGCTCAATCCGATGGTTGGCGTCGTTGAAGGGTTTCGCTGGTCGCTACTCGGGGGGCCGACTCCCGCGCTGATGGGTATGGTGGTTTCCACCGTTGTGATGCTGGCGCTGCTCGTCGGCGGGCTCCTCTATTTCGCCCGTTACGAAAAAGCTTTTGTGGACAGGCTATGACGGCTGCCGAATCGATCCGGGTCGAGAAACTTGGCAAACGCTATCGGCTGGGACAGCTCGAACCTTATCGAACGCTGCGCGACACTCTCGTTTCCCTCGCAACGCGACGCGAGCGATCGAATCTTCCCAAAGAAATCTGGGCTCTGAAGGACGTCAGCTTCAGCGTAAGGCGCGGTGAGGTGCTGGGACTGATCGGCCGGAACGGCGCCGGCAAGAGCACGCTGCTGAAGCTGTTGACGCGGATCACGTCTCCCGATGCGGGCCGGATAGAAATGGAAGGCAGGGTCGGGGCGCTGCTCGAGGTCGGCACCGGCTTTCACCCGGAATTGAGCGGCCGGGAAAATATCTACATGAACGGATCGATTCTCGGCATGTCGCGTCGCGACATCAACCGCAAGTTCGATCAGATCGTCGATTTTGCGGGCGTGGAAAATTTCCTCGATACGCCTGTGAAGCGCTATTCGAGCGGCATGCGCGTGCGGCTTGGCTTCGCCGTTGCAGCTCATCTTGAGCCGGATATTCTGGTGGTGGACGAGGTGCTGGCGGTCGGTGACGCCGAGTTCCAGCGTAAATGCCTTGGCCGGATGAACGAAGTGGCAGGAGAAGGGCATACGGTCCTGTTCGTCAGCCATCAGATGGAGGCGATCCAGTCATTATGCACCCGGGCGATTTGGCTGGAACAAGGAAGCGTTGCGAGAGATGGCCCTGCCGGCGACGTCGTGCCCGATTATCTTGCCAGCGCACGCTTCCGAGAGAGTGAGACTTTGAGCGGACGTGTTGACCGTTCCGGTGAAGGTCGCATCAAGGTAACTCTCATCGATACCAACGATGGAGCTGGGCGCCCTCCGCGCACGGGAGCGCCGCTGCATATAAGAATGAGAGTGGAGGGCGAATTCCGACGCGGCAACGATGAAGCCCTCAGCGTGAGAATTGCCATTCGGGATTCAATGGAACGGGTTGTAACGGTTTTTAGCAACGAGTTTGTGGGAGTAGACTTGCGGAGCGACGGCAGCTCCTGGATCGTCTGTTCGGTAGACGAGCTTCCGATTGTTCCTGGAGGCTACTATTTGGACTTCTCGTTGCGGGTGAACGGTCTGCTTGAAGATAAGGTATTTCGCGCCGCGTCCTTGGAGATCGTGTCGGGCGATTTTTTTGGAAGTGGCAAAAGCGAGCATCTGGGCTTCTTTCACGTCAAGCAGCAGTGGAGCACGGCGCAATGACTGGCATTGCAGCGCGATGTGTGATGTTGGCGCGCCGGTTGAAATGGCTGTTCAATCTTGCTGTACCAGGGAATGTCGGGATCGGATGCCAGATTCATCCAATGGCTCGCTTTGAAGGTCACGTTGGGAATGTTCGGCTGGGAAATAATGTTATTATTAGCGCATATGCGCTTATTTATTGCCATAAGAACGGCAGCATCGAGATCGGCGACGGGAGCTATATCGGTGATGGTGCAATCGTGCACACCGGGAAAAAGGACGGCCGGGTTCTAATCGGTAGGAACTGCACGGTGCAGGCATACTCCACGGTTTTTGGACATGGGGGCTGCCGGATCGGCGATTTCGTGCGTATCGGGCCTCGGACTGTCATTATTCCAGCCAATCATGTCTTTGAAGATGCAAACACTCCGATCTATCAGCAAGGGCTGACTCGACAGGGAATTTCAGTTGGAAATGATGTCTGGATCGGCGCTGGCGTTGAAATTCTGGATGGCGTGACGGTTGGAAGCGGCGCTGTCATTGCCGCTGGTGCTGTCGTCAATCGATCCGTTGATGAAATGACTATCGTTGGTGGCGTTCCAGCCAAGAAAATCGGAATGCGAGGGGAGGCTCCTTCCGTTGCCGGAGAATAGGCCACTCGTAGCTCCGGCTGGTTGTTCCATCTCATGAATATCATCTGCTTCGACAGGGCGGATGTTCTTAGCAGGCCGGACGAGGTGCGGAAAATTCTGTGCCTGACTCCGTCTTCCTATATGGAGGCCCGGCTTGGTGGACTGGATGCATCCAGCACAGTTGATGTTTTTTCGGATTGTGATCACGCCCGCTGTGTCGCTGCCGCGCGGCAGGCGCGACAGGAGATGGATGTTGCGGTAAAGCACAGCAGCTTGCCGGAAGCGATTAAGCATATGGCGCGGCAGTCGGTATGGACCGTTGCGGCTGTCATCCAGCGTCTCGAAAGAACGTTGCCGCGGGGCCGAATGGAGGTTCGCGACCGGACGGGACGATGGAGATCGGTCTTCGGCTTCGAGGAAGCGGCAGATGTTCTCTTTCCCCGCATCATCGAGAGCGGGCTCGGACACAGGCTGAGAGGGCGGCGGCCGCCCGCGGGCGGCTTGTATGAGCGGCTTTCGCAGCTTGCGACGATCCGCAGGCGGGGCACGCAGGTCGTGGTCACGTCTGCCAAATTGAAGCTTGGCTTCGACCGGATGATGGAGCAAACCGGGCTGGTGCTCCGCAGGATAGACCTGACGAACGGTAGCTGGAGAGACTATCCGCATCTGCTCACGGCTCTCCTGAGGCGGAACGGTGTCATCGCCGTCGCGCCTGTTGCTGTAACTGACGAAGAATTTCGCTCGTGCTGTGCTGAACTGAGCCGATTTGCGGCGGCACTTACTCACCCCGGTACGCGCGCCGCCTGGGTGATGTATCAGCCATATCTACAAGCCAATCTTGCCGGGATGCTGGCGCTCAGGCGTCATGCAGAACGTCTGGGACGCACTGGCGATACTCCTGTCGCTGCGGTCAGCTACGAAGCCAACGGCTGGGCGAGCGCGGCCGTGCTTGACGGCGCCCATCAGGCCGGCGGAGAGACGGTTATTATCAATCATAATTGCCATTCTCGAACCGGAGACGCGATAGCCGACGATGTGATCGAGACGCTTTTCGACCAACGTAAACGTGCCCCTTTCGTTACCCGCGCCGTACATTGGACGCCTTCCGACGCGGCTTATATCGGCTCCAGAAGCAGGCCGGGCGAGCCACAAGGCCTTTCCTGCCGTTTGAACTATCCGGCCGTGATCGCGCGCCGCGCAGCCGAGCCGTTTCGCATCATTCATGCGGGAAATTATCAGAATTGGTCGGATTTCTTTCCCTGGGTAGCGGAAACGTCTGACGAATTCGTTCGAGGGATTCGGCTGCTCTCTGAGGCGGTCGCCGGCCTGGAAGGTGTAGAACTGGAGTTCCGGATCCGGCCGAAATTCGAGGCCGATGCGGATGTCGTCCGCCGGTCGGTTGTCGCCGCGGACAACATCCGGGTGACTTCGACAGATGAGGATTTTCTTGCCCGGTTAAGTAATAGTGAGCTTTTGATCACCTATTTCTCGACGACAGTGATGCAGTCCCTCCAGATGGGTCTTCCCGTGCTGCTATGGGGCAGCACGCGCCGTTTCACGCAGGTGCCGGCGCGGACCGTGCCGCCTGATGCGACGAGCCGAAGTGCGGTTTATGCGGTCGTGGACGCGGCAGACCTGCGGCCGATGCTGGCTGCCATCCGCGATCATCACCGTGGCCGGCCGTTGTCGGAATCGGAGTTGTCCGCCTATCGTTTTGACAGTGATGTCGGGGATGCAGCGTGCGTCGCCGCAACGCTTCGAGACTCCATCATTCGGGGGGCGGAATGATCACAGCCGGCGTTCTTGCGGGGCTGTTGATGCTGGTCGGAGCGGCGGCGGTTGGCATGTTCTGGGCATTGCCGAAAGTGCGTGGTCTGCTCCGGGATGTTCGGGAGATGCGGGCTGCCGTGGAAGAGATGCGTTCTCTGGTGGTCCATCTGGGCCAGACGGTTCGTGCGCCAGCGTTGCTTCCGGATCCGCCATCACCTTTTGCTGCGGGCGATTGGGAACAGATCGGCGGGGACGGTCTCGGCTGGCAGGGTGACGAGTTCTACAAGGTGCGGAGCACCGTGTGCGATGGAGGACAGCTCTATGCCAGCCTGACGGGCCCACGGCAGGACGGTCCGCAGGGAGAGGTCTGGTGCCTTTCGGAAGGAAACTGGCGTTGCATCGGCGGCAATGATGATCGCGCCTGGCCCGCCAGCCCGGCTTTTGTCGACCAATTGGCCATGCATCAAGGTGCGCTTTATGCGGGCGCTTCTCATGGTTTGTGGCGCTGGAAGGATGGCGCATGGATGCTGGTCGAAGGATCAGCGGGCGCGGATGCCGGTGTATATGCTTTTGCCGATGGGCCGGAAGGATTGGCTTTGAGCTTCTGGGGCAGGCCGGGCGTCGCGCTGCTCCGGGATGGCCGGATGGAACGGCTTCCGGACCCCGAGGGCGGTTGGGGTGAACAGGCCCGCACGGTTTACAGTCTGTGTTACTTTCGAGGGCAACTCTATGCGGCCACCGGCACCGGACGCCTGCGGGGCGAGGGCGGGATGGTTTTTCGATATGACGGCCGGACCTGGGAGAGGATCGGCGGGTGCGGCATTCGCGGAAGCTGGTCGGTCCCGGCAGTCCCTTTTGTGCTTAGCTTGCGGGTTTTCGGAAACCGGCTGATTGCGACGCTGTCCCGTCCTTCCGATTTGCCGGCGGCCGCTTCGAATGTCTGGGCTTTCGACGGCGAGACCTGGCTGCCGGTTGGCGTCGGTCATACGCCGGCGCTGATGGCGAATTCGTTGATCATGAACGACGCAATCGTCTATCATGGGCGGCTCGTGGTTGCGACGGGAGACAGCAGCCATCGCGATGCTCGGGTCTGGAGCCTTGAAGCGAGCCAGCGATGGCAGGACATTTCGGGCACGGCGCTCGCGAGGCCGCTCGATCGATATCCGGGAGGCACCTGGATTTACTGTCTCGCGACTGATGGAATCTCGCTTTACGCCGGGACAGCCGGCCATCAGGGGGCTGCTCGGATTTTCCGTTTTCGTCCGCGCGTTACGGAGGAACTGTAATGACCACGAAGAATGTGAAGCTCGATCAGGATAAATTCTGGCGGGATGGGTTCGTGGTGCTCCGCGGTCTGTTCTCGCGCAGTGAGTTCCGGACGCTGCGCGAACGGGTCATGGAGTCGCTCCATGCTCGAGAGCGGGACGGCACGCCGGTCGTGGACTGTCTCGCCGAAACGGTGCTCGCTCCTTACGTTTATGACGAACGCCTGCTGACGGTGGCGCGGCGTCTCCTCGGCTCCAGCGATATCGCCTATTTTGGTGACAGCAACTACGCCGTGGTCGGTCATAACTACGAGCCGGGCCGTGATGTGGGCGGCTGGCATCGCGATAATACGGATCGGTCCGATACCACCCTGCCGGATTGGGATGGGCGCTACAGTTTGATCCGCTTTGGCCTCTATCTCCAGGACCATGGCGGCACGTCCGGCGGCCTGATCGTGCGTCGCACGTCTCACGATCGAATTCTGCGCGGCTGGCGCGCTCATTTGGCCGATCGATATCTGAATACGCGCGAAGGCGATGTCGGGGTCTGGAGCATGAGAATCCAACATGCCGGCCTGGGGCGCTGTTTGCGTGGCATGCCATGGTTCCCGTTGGGACCACACTGGCAGAAGACGCTGCCCGAGGCTCTCCAAGCACCGTTCGGTGCGGAGGAACGGGCAGGTTTCTGGGTTTCTTACGGCCTCAACGATCATCATCTCCAGCGTCATTGCGATTATCTCGTTCGTCGCACAGAGCGGCTCGAGATGTGGCGCGATGCTTATTATTCCGCCGAGACACGCGCGGCCTGCGTCCGAGCCGGCCTGACGATCATCGATATGCCTGCACGCATCCGCGCCATGCTGGAAGCCGGAGAGACTGTTGGCGACCAGCGGCGGCATTATCAGCTTGCCGTCTGACGGAGCCGGTTTGATGGACGTTTATGCCGGCAAGCATCAAGGCTCTCAGGCCGTGGAACGCTATTGGCGCAAGCTGTCGAATAGGATCGACCGTCTTCGTCATGGCATCGAGCATGACGTCCTGTCCGTTCACGCCTATGGGGCGGTGTTTGACTGCACCATCGGAGTTGGCCGGTTTCTCGGTACGCTGCCTAAGGTCACGAGCGAATCCGGAATGGATATTTCAGAAGAGTTCGTCAGTCATGTGCGCGAGGCGCATCAGAATGTCATGGCGGTGACGGGCGACCTTTCCGTGGGCATCGCTGAGCCGGACAATCGTTTCGACACGGTGATCTGCCTTCGGAGCCTTTCCGCGATCGGCGGCCTCGCAGCGATCCTTCCCGATATGGTGCGCATTGCGAAGCCGGGCGGTCATGTGATCGTGGATTATGGCCGTCGTCCAGTTACGGTGACGCTGAATGGCCAGGCCGTCACGACGGATGGCGAGGATTTTGACGGCATCGTCCGTGATCTGAACGCTGATACTGTCGCCCGGGTGTTCTGTGACGGGCTGCTGACGCGCCTCAAACGGCGCGGTCGCATTTTCCGTTTCTTCACTCAGGGGCCCGGCCGGTATATTCCCGACAGCATGCTGCTCGGATTGGAGCGGATGGCAGTTCCGCTCTTTTGGGAGCGGCAGATCGTCGTCTTGCGCAAGCGGATGCCGGATCGTGCCTGAGAAGAGCATAGCTCTGATCGGCGTTCTGGAATACGGCGAATTTCCCGAGATGCTGCGCGGCGCCGATGTTGTGCGGCGGGCGCTTGGCTGCGAGGTTGTCGTCTTCTTCACCAAGCGGGTCTACACGCGGCTTGTGGAGGATACGCAGGCCGTGATCGACCATGGGCATCGCTGGATGGACTGGCGCGGAGAGATCCATGATGCGCCCGCTGCGCCATCGCACGGTGTGCGGGGGATGGAAAGCACAGAGGTGTCCGAAGGCGTGGAACCGGTTTTGTTTTCTCGAAAACCCTCTCGGCGGGGAGTCCTGGCTGTCCTCATCGCAGCCGCGGCTCCCTGGACGGTGTTTCAGAAGGCGGGAGCGGGTGCCGTTTCAGGAGCCAAAGCAGCGGTCGCGGATATCGTGAATCTTGTCGCTGACTATCGACGCTTCCGCGCCCGGGCGCAGATCATGAATGACGTACTGCAGCGCATTGCGCCAAAGCTCGTGATTGTCGGTCAGGATCCGGTCGGATCCGATCTTGCATTTCTGCTCCATCGGGCGCGGCAGCATCATATTCCAACTCTGATCCTGCCTTTTGCGATGTTCAATCTCAAAGAGATTGCTGAATACGCGGCACAGCGTAGCGATCATCATGTCCGTGGGACATTGGCTCGCATCATTGCCACGTTGGTTCCGCAATGGAGCGTAGCTTATCGCGGCCTCAGGCTTTTGCGGCTCTCCGCGCCGCGTGCTGCGGCTCTCGAACTGGCGGGCCTCGTGGATGGTCCGCCCTGGTTGCCGTGCGGGTCATCCGGAAGTGTGATTGCTTGCGACAGCGCGGTTGCGTGCGACGAGTTTATTCGCATGGGCGTGGATATCGAACAGCCAAAGGTGGTCGGCGCGCCGGTGCATGATCAGCTCTCCGCGGTTTTGTCCGAAGGGACAGAGGGCCGGCGGCAATTTTTCCAAGCGCGGCAGTTGCGCGAGGAGCGACCGCTGCTGGTCTGTGGCTGGCCGGCCAATATCTTTCCGTGGCTTGGCGGACGGTCGATTGCTTTCCCGGATTATGCTACGGTAGCGCGGCTATGGGCTGAAGTCCTTACTCAGATGCGTGCGCAGCATGACATCAATGTGCTTGTCTCAGCGCATCCCAAAACTTCTGATGATGAACTCGCCGCGGCTCGCGTGGCGGGGCTCACCGTGGTTCGCGGTGAGACGGAGGCAATGATCGCCCATTGCGATCTTTTCACCACCCTGAACGGTTCTTCCATTACGGCTTGGGCTATCGCCTGCAGCAAGCCCGTAATTCTGTTTGATTGTTTCGAGACTGGTTATCGCGAATTTCTCGGCCTTCCCGGCGTGGAGATGACGTATTCTGCCGATGAATTCCGAGAACAACTCGCTCTGCTGTGCCGGGATGAACCCGCCCGCCGGCGGCTGGCTGAAGCTCAGCAGAAGGCCGCTCCCGCCTGGGGCGTTCTCGATGGCAAAGCGGAACAGCGGCTTGGTGCGCTCATGCGCGCTCTTGCGCCCGCCGATGCTGCCGCCAGTCATCGAGCTGCTGCATAGTAGCTATGCGTGCATTTTTCATCGAATGCTCCGGTGAACATTGGCTTGGTGTTGGGAAGGCGCTGGCGAGTCGCGGGTGGCGGCCAGTGCTTTGGACTGCAGACGCAGAGACACAGAAGCTTGTTTCCAGCGTTTTTCTTGATTGTACCGTTCTCGTGGGCGTCGATGAGGCGCGGAATGCCGGTCCTGCCGTCGCGGCAGCATTGCCGCTCGATGGTCCGCTGCTACGCGCGCTGGCGGCGGACGAGGTCGTTGGGCTGGCGATGATGGATCGCATGGATCGTACGCCTTCCGTGCTATCTCACGATACCCGGAGACGCCACTGGCACGCTTTGCTGCGGCGCTGGAATGGCATTCTGAATGCATTGGCGCCCGACATCGTGGTCTTCTCCATCGCGCCTCATGCTGTTTATGACTATGCGCTCTATGCACTTTGCAAGCATCGCGGCATCGAAACACGCATGTTCGAACGCTCCGCTCTGCCTGGATTGGTTCACGTCATTCAGCGTTTTGAGGATGGATCGCCGCAGATCCGTCTGATGCTTGAACGAGACGATTTGCCTATCAGCGCGCGCGGACAACAGCATCTCGCTGGGCTGCGTGCCGGCGGCGGGGGCGCCTTGCCGGAGAACTATCGCAAGAAGTTAGCCGAACGGAAATTGCTGCGCGGCAATGGCGGCCAGATGCGGAGCGGCTTGTTGCGCATCATTGGCCTCGAGATTCGGCGGACCGCGTATCTGCTGCGCAACCCGCGCCCGCCGCAGAACTACATGCTGCGTGGAGATGCAGCGGGCCGTCTCGTCGCGCCCGGTCTGTTCGGTTGGCTTGCCGCGCGGTGGCGCGGACAATGGCGCAAGCTGGGCCTGGCCCGGTTGCACCGCAGGCTGGCGCAGGAGGTCGATCTGCGCGAACCGTTCGTGCTGCTCGCCCTTCATTTCCAGCCGGAGCGCGCCGTGGTGCCGATGGCGGGCATTTTCTGCGATCAGCTTCTCATAGCTGACATGATTGCGCGCAACCTGCCGAGCGGCTGGCGTCTTGTCGTGAAGGAGCATCCCTGGCAGCTCGTGCCCTTTGGCCGTGGCGAACTAGGGCGACAGCCGGGATTCTATCGTGAAATCGCGGAGATGCCGAACACGATGCTTGCTCCCCTGAATGCGGATACCCAGGAGCTTCTGCGCAACGCCCGCGCGGTTGTTACCGTGACCGGCTCTGTGGGATGGCAGGCCATTGCCTGCGGTATCCCTGCGCTGGTATTCGGCGCGGCGTGGTATCGCGACGCGGACGGAGTCCATGGCATCGATGATCTTGATTCCTGCCGGGCGGCTCTCGCGCGGATCGCGAATGGCGATGTGCCAGCGGTTGGCGCAGCGGAACGCATGATTGCCGCATTGGAGCAGGTTGCGGTTCCGGGAGTTCTTGAGCCTTCGCTCGAAGCGGCTGATCATCTCGACCTGCGGTCTGCCGTTGCCGCGATGGCGGATGCGCTGGCGGCCAGCGCGAGGCTGACAACGCCCCACGGATTGACGGCTTCGTGAATCTTCATCCATCCTTGGAGACTGCTGCCTGCCTGCCGCGCATTCTCATCATGGCAAGTCGCGCTGCACCGGCACAGGAACTGATGGCTTTCGCACGTGGCGTCGTGCGTGATGGTCGTGCCCGGCCGGTTATCGTCTTTTCGTCGACCGCTGTTGCGGCGGCGGCGTTGCGCGGGCCCGCCGAAGGTATGGACATCATCCAGCCAACCTCCGAGGCTCCCGGTGGCACCCACGGGACCTCCGGCCGTGGCGAAGGCGCCATTCGAGCGATGCTTCGACAGTTCGCGCGCTTGGTGCTGCCGCGCGAATTGCTGGCGTATATCGATACCCTGCAACAACTCGATCGCGGTTCGGCGATGGTGAGTCGCTTGATTGCCGCGCATCGGCCTGTTGCCGTGGTCGTGGCAGATGACCGGGCTCTCGGAACTGATGTGGGTGCGGTTCATGCGGCGCGCCGCGCGGGCATTCCCAGTCTTGCCGTTCCCTTCGCGGTTTCCGAATCCAATGCCGATGCTGCCTATCGGGGAACCAAGCCATGGTTCGATGCGAAGTCGTGGCGCAATCGGGTCTTGTGGCGGCGCCTGCTGAGACGGCATCCTGAGCAGGTTGGTGAATTCAACGGCAGGCAGCTGATTTTTCTGACCCCGGGGCAGATACTTGCCTTGTCTCGTCGTGGAGTATCTTTTTCGGCACCTTGGAGTTATGGCGGCGGGCCGACGGACCGGATCTGTGTCTTCGGCAACGCCGATGTTGCGCGATTTCGCGCAGCCGGTGTTCCTGAAGACAAGATGATTGTCTCTGGCCAGGCGTCGCTGGACACACTTCATGCGCGCCGGCAGGACCATCAGCAGACCGCGGGCGGTTTGCGTCAACGATATGTGCTCGGCGATAAAAGTATTGTCATTATTGCGCTGCCCCAGCATGCGGAGCATGGCTTGATGGAGCGCGGGCATCACGAGACCGAAACGAGACAGCTGCTGTCAGACTTGAGGACGACCGGTGCTGCGGTTCTGGTGAGTCTTCACCCGCGTGCGCATCACGGTGACTACAGGAAGATAATCGAGGCGTGTGGTGCCCATCTGCTCGATGAACCGCTCTTGGATGTTATTGCGGCGGCGGACCTTTTTGTGGCAACCCATTCCAGCACATTGCGATGGGCGATCCTATGCCGTATTCCGACAGTCGTGCTGGATGATATGGCGCTTGCCGCCCATGCCTTTGGCTCCGGGAGCGGGCTTGTGCTCTTGCAGGCCAGAAGCGAGGTGAGAGAGGTCGCAGCCGCACTGCTCGAGGATTCCGCTCTGAGGGCCGAAACGATTGTGCTGCTTGATCGGATGGCGGAAGATATCGATCCTTTCGATGGCAGAAATTGCGCAAGGATCGTTGATGCCATTCTCACGCGATCAACGGCAGGGGAAAGCAAGGCAGCATGACACAGTCCGGCGCTTCTGTTTTGGTGATAGCCGAAGTCGGCTCCGTTCATGACGGGAGCTTCGGCAACGCCGTCAAGCTGATCGAGCTGGCAGCGGCATGCGGCGCCGATGCGGTCAAGTTTCAGACCCATATCGCAGCCGCGGAGACACTGCGCGACGCGCCGATGCCGCCGTATTTCAAAGGCGAGCCGCGCTTCGAATATTTCGAGCGCACGGGTTTCTCCTTCGATCAATGGAAGGGACTGAAAGCCGCTTCGGTACAGGCGGGAGTTGAATTCATCTCTTCCCCGTTCTCGAATGCGGCTGTCGAACTGTTGGAAGCGGTCGGGGTGGATCGTTACAAAATCCCGTCCGGAGAAGTGACCAACCTGCCGATGCTCGATGCCATCGGCAAAACAGGCAAGCAGGTTCTGCTGTCCAGCGGGATGTCCAACTGGGCCGAACTGGACGCAGCCGTGGCTGCGGTCCGGAAGTATCACGACAACATCGTGGTCCTGCAATGCACGTCGGAATATCCGTGTCCTGATACGCGCGTTGGCTTGAATGTGATCGGAGAGATGATGGCGCGCTGGAAGCTGCCGGCTGGCTATTCGGATCACACGCTGGACAATCATGCCGCCTTTGCCGCGGTTGCGCTTGGCGCGAGCATGGTGGAGAAGCATCTGACGTTCAGTCGGCGCATGTATGGGTCCGATGCGCTGAATGCCGCCGAGCCGGCTCAGTTCGCGGATCTGGTCAAAGGCATTCGCGCCGTTTCCACCATGCGCGGAACTCCCGTAAACAAGGATGATCTGGCGCCGTTTGCCGATATGAAGCAAATTTTCGAAAAGTCCATCGTCTCCGTGAGCGACATCCCCGCCGGCGCGGTTATCACGCTTGATATGGTGGCAATGAAGAAGCCAGGAAATGGATTGCCCGCGGCGCGGCTTGGGGATGTTGTCGGAAGTGTCGCACGTCGTAACATTGCGGTAGATCGTTTGATCTCGGAAGACGATATCCAGTATCCGGCTTGAAACTGATAAGCACGCCGTTCGATTAAGAAAGACCATCATGGCCAAGAAGAAAATCTGCGTTGTCGTCGGCTCGCGTGCGAATTACAGTTCGATCAAGGCCGTTCTTCGTTCGGTCCAGTCCCATCCTGATCTAGAGCTTCAGCTCGTTGCCGCGGCCTCCGCCTTGCTGGATCGTTATGGCGCGGTGGTCGACATCATCCAGCGGGACGGTTTCGAGCCTGCGGCACGGCTTTACATGCTCGTCGAGGGTGAAACGCCGGCGACCATGGCCAAGTCCACGGGGCTGGGTTTGATCGAGCTTCCCACGATTCTCGAAAAGCTGAAGCCCGATGTTGTTCTCACGGTGGGCGATCGATTCGAGACCATGGCGACGGCGCTGGCCGCAGCCTACATGAACATTCCGCTCGCGCATACGATGGGCGGCGAAGTCTCCGGCAATATCGACGAGTGCATTCGCCACGCCATCACCAAATTCGCACACATCCATTTTCCCGCCTGCGAAGATGCTGCCGAGCGCATCCGTCGTCTTGGCGAGGAGCCTGAACGCGTTCATGTCGTCGGCTGTCCCCGGATGGATATCGTCGCCGAGATTCTGAATGATACGCCGGATATAGCCGATGTGTTGTCACGGGAGGGCGTGGGTGTGCAGTTCGATGCGGAGCGGGATTTCATTCTTGTTTCGCAACATCCCGTGACCGGCGAATATGGCAGCGGAGAACAACAGATCGAATCCACCTTGGCCGCGGTGCGGGAAACCGGCTTTCCGGCGCTGGTGCTCTGGCCCAATGCGGATGCGGGATCGGAGGATGTCGCGCGCGGCATTCGGAAGTATCGTGAGCGAAATCCCGATGCGCCGTTCCACTATGTGAAGAATCTGCCGCCTGAAGTTTACATCCCGCTGATGGCGCGGACGCGGTGTCTCGTGGGCAATTCGTCCAGCGCGATCCGTGAAGGTGCTTTCATCGGTACACCGTCGGTCAATGTCGGCTCCCGGCAGACCAATCGGCAGCGCGGTACGAACGTGCTCGATGCGGGCTATACCAAGGCGGACATTTTGCACGCGATCGAGAATCGGCTCGCGCTCGGCGGACGGCTGCCTTCGGAGCCTATCTATGGCGACGGCCATGCCGGGCCGCGCATTGCCGATATTCTCGCGGGCACCGACATCGATCTCGATAAACGTATCACCTATTGATCGGCGCTGCGTCGGGCCGGTCGTTCAGCGTTAAGCTGCTCTCGTTTCGTTACTCATCCAGCATCGGAGCCGCCGGGTCGTGTCCATTCCATCCGTGCCCAATTATGGTATTCGTCCCGACTATGTGGCGAACAAGGAAAACCGCGCGCGTCGTGAAGAAGGCGCGGTGTTCTGGAGCCCGCGGCGAATTCGCTATGCCCTATGGTATCAGTGGCATGTCTATGCCTGGGCGCGGAATCTCGTGCGCAGCCGCAAGATCCGGACCGCGGTGGATGTCGGGTGTGGCCCGGCCGTCAAGTTCGAGGCGCTTCTCGTTCCCGAAGTAGACCGTGCCATCGGCATCGATCAGCCGCATATCATTGACTATTGCCGCAAGACCTATGCGCCAGATCGTTATTTCTCGGACGATTTCGAGGCGCCGCGTCTGGACCTTGGCGAGAAGGCGGATCTCATTGTCTGCTGCGACGTGGTCGAGCATGTGATGGACCCCGATATTCTGCTTGCCTATATCAAACGACTGGCAACGTCGGATACGTTGATCCTGATCTCGACGCCGGATCGCGATGCCGTGCGTGGCCCCGGTTCGCTGATGCCCTCTAATGCCGACCATGTACGGGAATGGACGGCCGCCGAATTCCGGACCTATCTTGAAGGTGCCGGCTTTGCCGTTGACGAGTTGCGGCATTTGCCGCCGCTGAAGCCCGGCCCCAATCTGCTGACGGCGGTTCATCTGCTGCACGCGCTGCGGCCCGGCCGCTCGTGGCGCTTCAACATGGCGGCGCTCTGCCGCGTGAAGCCGGCTGCCTGATTTCATGACGTGTCGCGTCATCGTCGTCCTGCCATCCGCGATGATGGTGCGCAACTGGTTGAGCACGCCGCTTGCCGGCAAGCTTGGCCATGCACAGGACCTTGATGTGACCGTGATAACGCCGGACCCGCGAGATCGCGTGGCCGTCGAAGAGGCGGGTCTGGCGTGGCATGAGCTGGCGCGGCCGCGCAACAGCGGCAGCATGGCGCGCCTGCGGTTCATGGCCGGATATCTGCTGCATCTCGCTCTGGTGAACCGCTTCAATGTCATTGCGCAATTCCGGGGCGCGCGGGAGCGGCTGAAGCAGTCTCGGGCTCATCGCCGGCTTGCGTTGCGAGATGGCATGCCGGCTTCGCCGCTGTTTGGCTGGCCTGCGCCTCGCTCCCGGTCGATCTATCGTTTTATTCATTCGCTTTATTGGAAGGCGTGGCAGCGCGACGGTGCCGTGGAGGCGCTGTTCGATGCGCAGCGGCCTGACCTGCTCGTGCTGGGGCACATCCAGACTCATTTCGTCACGCCCTATGCCCTTGCCGCACAGGCGCGGGGCGTTCCGGTTCTGGGTCTTGTCGGAAGTTGGGATCAGCCGACGACCAAGGGGCCGTTGGTGCCATTTGTCAGTCGCTATCTGGTTCAGGGGCAGGGAATCGCGAACGAACTCACGCGCTATCATGGCGTCGCGGAGGACAGCATCGTGCGCGTCGGCTGGGTGCAGTTCGACCGATATAGCCTGCCGGGCTTTGTGCCGGGGCGGGGGCAGGTGCTGAAGGATCTCGGCCTTGCTTCCGGCATGCGTTATCTCCTGTTCGGAGCCTATCCGGAGCGGCTTGGCCGGCATGAACCCGATCTCTGCCGCCGCATCGCGGACATGCTGAAGCAAGTTCCGGATTGCGTGCTGGTGGTGCGTTGCCACCCGCTGGACCGGGAATGGGAGGCGCGGTTCGGCGTTCTTGCATCGCCCCGGATTGTCGTTCTGCCTCCGGAGCTTGAGGGACTGGATCGTCTGGCGGGGCAGGTTCGGCACGCCGAGATGGTGCTGTCGTCTGCCGGCACCATTCTTCTGGATGCGGTTGTGCTCGATACACCTGCGATCGGGATCGCACAGGAAGACGAAACAGAGCCTTACTACGATCGCGTGGCGCGGCGTTATGACATGGAGCACTGGGCGTCCTTGATCGGGAGCGGAGGCATTCCGCTGGCGCGGACCGATGCCGAGCTTGAGCAACTCATTCTGCAAACGCTGGCTGATCGGGCGAGAGACGCGGCGGGACGCTGCCGCCTGATCGAGTCCCATCTTGCGCCCCTGGATGGCAAGGCGTCGGATCGTATCGTCGATGCGATTGTCCGCATGGCGTTCGAAACGGCGGGCGGCCAGGCGCGGGCGGGCGCCGTATGAATATTCTGGCGCTCATCCCGGCAAGGGGCGGCTCGAAAGGCATTCAGCGCAAGAATATCGCGCCTCTGGCGGGACGCCCCCTGATTGCCTGGACTATCGCGGATGCGCTGGCCGCCGGAAGCCTCGGCCGCACGCTGGTTTCAACGGACGATGGCGAGATCGCGGCTGTCGCGCGCGCGCATGGCGGCGAAGTGCCGTTCCTGCGTCCGCCCGAATTGGCTGGCGATCATGCGGCGGCGCTGCCCGTCATCCAGCATGCGGTGGCTTGGGCCGATGCCGAGGGATGGCGGGCCGATGCCGTGCTCTATCTTCAGCCGACTTCGCCGTTCCGGGGGGCGGCGCCGATCATGCGCGCGGTCGAACTGCTGGAGCAGGGCCTGTGCGACACGGTCGTTTCGGTCGTTCCCGTTCCTCATGCGATGACGCCGGATGCGCTGATGCGGAAAGCGGGAGATGACCTTTCCTTCGTTGCTCCGCCCGAGCGGCGCATCTTCCGGCGGCAGGACAAGCCGATGCTCTATGCGCGCAACGGACCCGCCATTCTCGGGTTGACGCGCGAAACCATCATGCGGGGCGAATTATATGGCGCGCGCATCAAGGCGGTAGAGATGTCGCCGCTTGCCTCCATCGATATCGACACGCCGCTGGACCTTGCGATGGCGGAAGCACTTGCGCCGCTGGTGCTGAAGGAACGCGCGGCGGGGCGGCTCTAGCGATGTGCGGAATTGCCGGTGTCTGGATGTTTGCCGGCGCGCGGGAAAGCGTGCTGCACACCTGCATTCGCTCCATGACCGACACGCTGTCTCATCGTGGGCCGGATGGTGATGGCCATTGGGTCGACGAAGCGGCGGGGCTCGCGCTGGGGCATCGCCGGCTGGCGATTATCGATCTGTCGGAGACAGGCGTTCAGCCGATGACGAGCAGCAACGGCCGCTTCGTCATCACCTATAACGGCGAAATCTATAATGCGGCCGAACTGGCTGCGGAGCTTGCGGTTCCGCTGCGGGGCAGTTCGGATACCGAAATCCTGCTTGAAGCCGTGTCGCGCTTTGGCATCGACGGTGCGTTGCGGCGCGCCAATGGCATGTTCGCCTTTGCCGTGTTCGATCGCGAGACACGGATTCTGCATCTCGCGCGCGACCGGATCGGCATCAAGCCGCTATACTGGACGCGGCAGGGCGGCACGGTCGCCTTCGCCTCGGAGCTGCGGGCACTGCGGGTCGTGCCGGCGCTGGACTTCACGCTGGATCATGAGGCCGTCGCGGCCTATCTGCGCCACGCCTGCGTGCCGGCGCCGCTATCCATTTTCAGGCATGTGGCGAAGCTTCAGCCCGGGCGTCGGCTGGAAATCTCGGCCGAAGGCACGCGGGAGATTACCTATTGGGATCTGCCGGCGCTCGCTGTTGAAGGGCAGGCTCGCGCCGACCGCCGGCCGGCTGCCGAGATCGCCGACGAACTCGACAGTCTGTTGCGCGACGCGGTGCAGCGGCAGATGGTTTCGGACGTGCCCTTGGGGGCGTTTCTGTCCGGCGGCATCGATTCCTCCACGGTTGTCGCGCTCATGCAGCGTGCATCGTCGCAGCCGGTTCGCACCTTTTCCATCGGCTTTGCGGAAGAGGGATATAACGAGGCGGACCATGCCAGGGCAGTCGCCCGGCATCTCGGCACGGACCACACCGAACTGACGCTGTCTGCTAGCGATGCCTTGTCGCTGATCCCGCGTCTGCCTGAAATCTACGACGAACCTTTCGCGGATTCGTCCCAGCTTCCCACTTATCTGGTGTCCTGTCTGGCGCGCAGCGCCGTGACAGTGGCTCTGTCCGGCGATGGTGGCGATGAGAATTTCGCCGGATATGTGCGGTATCAGGGCATTGAGCGCATCTGGCGCGCAGTTCGCCATGTGCCGCCGGTGTTGCGCCAGGCGGCGGCGCGCGGTGTCGTCGCCATTCCGCCGGCGGCATGGGACATGGTCGGCCGGCCGATCCCGGCGCGGCTCCGGCCGGCCCATTTCGGCGACAAGATCGTGAAAGCCGCAGGGCTGTTCCGGGCGGACGGGCCGGCCGATATGTATCGGCGGCTTATCACCCAATGGCCGGAACCGCAGGTTCTGATTCCACCTGTTCAGGCGTCGGGGGAGCTGCAAGCGGCGTCCGCCGCGGGGCTGGATACGGTGAGCCGGCTGCGGCTCATGGATATGACGGGTTATCTGCCGGACGACATCCTGACCAAGGTGGACCGCGCCTCCATGGCTGTCGGCCTTGAGGTCCGGGTGCCCCTTCTGGACCACCGGGTGATCGAATTTGCCTGGCGGCTGCCGACGGAAGCCCTGATCGGGGGCGGGCGCGGCAAGCTGCCGCTGCGCGCCGTGCTGGATCGGTACGTCCCGTGGGAATTGATCGATCGGCCGAAGATGGGCTTCGGGGTGCCCATCGGAGGCTGGCTGCGCGGCCCGCTGCGGGAGTGGACCGGCGATCTTCTCTCGCCGGCCGTCGTGTCCCGGCAGGGGCTGTTCGATCCCACCATCGTCGCGCGCTATCTCGACGAACATCTCTCCGGCCGCCGTAACTGGCAATACGCGCTCTGGACCCTGCTCCAGTTTCAGGCGTGGCAACAGGCTCAACCTCTGGCATCCCCCGATTAGGGGGTGACGCCAAGTCGTTGGAGTTTCGCCTCATCTTCGGTTATGCAGACGCGTTACCGCCCGACAGCGGCGCGGCCGCCAAGGGGATGACGGATGGGGCATGGACGCAAAATCGCGGTGATCGGGCTGGGCTATGTGGGTCTGCCGGTCGCCGTCGCTTTTGCGCGGGCCGGCGTTCCGGTGGTCGGCTTCGACATCGACGCCGGCCGCATCCGGGAACTTCAGGCGGGCCATGACCGCACCCGGGAGGTCGACGAAGCCGAGCTTGCCGTCCCGGTCCTGACCTTCACCGCGAATCCCGCCGATCTGGCGGTCGCGGATTTTTTCATCATCACGGTTCCCACGCCGATCGACGCCGCGCGCCGGCCCGATCTCGGGGCGATGCTGGCCGCCTCCCGTACGGTAGGCGGAGCTCTGCGCCCCGGCGCCATCGTCGTTTACGAATCCACCGTCTATCCCGGCGCCGTGGAGGAGGATTGCATCCCGGTGCTGGAGGCGTCCTCCGGGCTGAAAGCCGGCGTGGATTTCTCCGTGGGCTATTCGCCGGAGCGGATCAACCCTGGCGACAGGCAGCACCGGTTCGAAACCATCGTGAAGGTCGTTTCGGCGCTCGATGCGCCGACGCTGGACATTGTGGCCGATGTCTATGGCTCGGTCGTGCGCGCCGGCATCCATCGCGCACCCTCGATCAAGGTCGCGGAAGCGGCCAAGGTGATCGAAAACACCCAGCGCGATCTCAATATCGCTTTCATGAACGAGCTGTCCGCCGTGTTCGATCATCTCGGGATCGACACTGGCGACGTGCTCGCAGCCGCTGCCACGAAGTGGAATTTCCTCAAGTTCCATCCGGGTCTGGTTGGCGGCCACTGCATCGGCGTCGATCCCTATTATCTGACCTATCGCGCCGAGAAGGCCGGCTACGATCCGCAGGTGATCCTTGCCGGCCGGCGCATCAACGACGGCGTTGGCAAGCGCATCGCGCGCGAATGTATCCGTCAACTGCTCAAGCGCCGCAGCGGCCATGGCGTGGTGACCGTGCTGGGCGTGACCTTCAAGGAAAACGTGCCGGACATCCGCAATTCGAAGGTTGTCGATATTATCGGCGAGTTGCAGGACTTCGGTATTTCCGTGCAGGTTCACGATCCGCTGGCGCTCCCCGATGAGGTGCGCCATGAATATGGCATCGGGCTGAGCGGCGATGCTGAATTGCAGCCGGCGGATGCGGTGATTTTCGCCGTTCCCCATGATGAATACGTGAGCGCGGGCTGGGCGTTGCCGGAGCGCCTGCTTAAGGATGGCCGCGGCATCGTGCTGGACGTGAAAGGACGGCTCGACCGATCCCTGTGTCCGGAAGGTATTTCCCTATGGCGGCTTTAGATCCGATGTCGGAAACCGGAAAAGACGGAATGGACACGACCCCGGTTCTGGTCACCGGCGCGGCTGGCTTCATCGGCTTCAGCCTTGCGCGCGAGTTGCTGGCCCGTGGGCGGCCGGTGGTCGGCGTGGATAGCGTCAATGCCTATTACGATCCGGCTCTGAAGGAAGCGCGTCTTGCGCTGCTGTCGCAGATGCCAGGCTTCAGTTTCCATCGGCTCGACCTGTCCGACCGGGACGCCGCGCAGAAGCTCTTCGCGGAGGGGACTTTCGGTCCGGTGGTGCATCTCGCCGCGCAGGCGGGCGTGCGTTATTCGCTGGAGCATCCTCACGCTTATCTCGACGCCAATCTGGCCGGCTTCCTGAACGTGCTTGAAGGGTGCCGGGCGCGGCGCTCGCCGCATCTGGTTTATGCCTCGTCGAGTTCGGTGTTCGGCGCCAATACGGCCATGCCTTTCTCGGTGCATCACAACGTCGATCATCCCATCAGCCTCTATGCCGCGACCAAGAAGGCGAATGAGCTGATGGCTCACGCCTATGCCCATCTGTTCAAGGTTCCGACGACCGGCCTTCGCTTCTTCACGGTCTATGGTCCGTGGGGGCGGCCGGATATGGCAATGTATCTTTTCGCGGATGCAATCACGGCGGGCCGCCCGATCCGCCTGTTCAATCACGGACAGATGCGGCGCGATTTTACCTATGTGGGCGATGTCGTGGAAGCGGTGCGGCGGCTGATCGACCTGCCCGCCGCGGGGAATCCGGCCTGGTCCGGCGCCGCGCCCGACCCTGCCACCAGTTATGCGCCATGGCGGGTCTATAACATCGGCAACAACCGCACCGTCGAGCTGATGCAGGTGGTGGAGCTTCTGGAACAGGAACTGGGCCGGCCGGCGATCAAGGAACTGGTCGAGATGCAGCCGGGCGACGTGCCGGAGACCTGCGCCGATGTCGATGCCCTGATGCAGGATGTCGGCTATCGGCCATCCACTTCCATAGAGGATGGCATTCGCAATTTCATCGCCTGGTATCGGGACTATACGGCGCGGAGGGACGGAGGTTGAGTTCCTCCTGGTGTGGCACTGGATGGCAATGAACCGGATTATTCGCAATCCCCGCCGCACGCTGGTGATCGCCCATGACATGGCGGTCACCGCGCTGGCGCTGCTGTTCAGTTTCTATGTCCGTTTCGAAGAAGCCGGACTGGCATCGCGTTTCGATATTCTCCGCATTTTCCTGCCATTGTTTCTGATCTATGCAGCGGGAATCTACTGGGCTTTCGATCTCTACAAGTCGAAATGGCGGTTTGCCTCGCTGCCCGATCTCTGGAACATCTTCCGGGCGGTCTCGGTGCTCGCGGTGTCGCTGCTGGTGCTCGATTATCTGCTGGTCTCGCCGCAGCTTTACGGCACCTTCTTCTTCGGCAAGATTACGATCCTGCTCTACTGGTTCATCCAGATGGTCTTTCTGGGCGGCCCGCGGATCGCCTATCGGCTGTTCCGCCACATGCGCGTGCGCCAGCATGCCAGGGAGGAGGGGGCGGTCCCGACGCTCGTGCTGGGGCGCGCGGCGGATGCGGAAGTCCTGCTGCGGGCAATTGAAAGCGGCGCGGTCCGCAAGATCTGGCCGGTCGGCATCCTTTCGCCGTCACCCGCCGATCAGGGGCAGGCGCTCCGCGGCATTCCGGTCCTCGGTAATCTCGGCCAGCTTGAGCGGACGGTGACGACGCTTGCCGCCAGCGGCACCCAGGTGAGCCGGGTGGTGCTGACCACCACGGCGCTGGACCCTGAACTGCGGCCGGAGACACTGGTGATGCAGGCCCGGCGGCTGGGGCTGACCACCAGCCGTTTGCCATCGCTCGAGGAGGGCGGCGATGCGCTGCGTCTGGCGCCCGTCGCGGTGGAGGACCTGCTGCTGCGGCCCAGTGCGGTGATCGATTATCACCGGCTCGAAGCCTTCGTGAAGGGCCGTTCCGTAGTGGTGACGGGCGGCGGCGGGTCGATCGGCTCGGAGATCTGCGACCGTGTGGTGACGTTCGGCGCCGGCCGGCTGCTCGTTCTGGAGAATTCCGAGCCTGCGCTTCACGGTGTGCTGGAGCGGCTGGCGGTCAAGGCCAAGGACACGATCATCGAAGGCCGGATCGCCGATGTTCGCGATCGCGACCGGATATTCCGCCTGATTGCCGATTTCGCGCCCGATCTCGTGTTTCACGCGGCCGCCCTCAAGCATGTGCCGCTGCTGGAGCGGGACTGGGAAGAGGGCATCAAGACCAATGTGTTCGGCTCCGCGAATGTCGCAGACGCGGCAGCGGCTGCCGGTGCGGTGGCCATGGTCATGATCTCGACCGACAAGGCGATCGAGCCGGTTTCCGTTCTCGGGGCCACAAAACGTCTGGCCGAAATGTATTGCCAGGCGCTCGATGCGGCGTCGGCCGGCAGAACGAACGGCGCGAAGCCGCCGATGCGGCTGATTTCCGTGCGCTTCGGAAATGTGCTGGCGTCCAACGGGTCGGTCGTCCCGAAGTTCAAGGCGCAGATCGAGGCCGGCGGTCCCGTCACGGTGACGCATCCCGATATGGTGCGCTATTTCATGACGATCCGGGAGGCATGCGATCTCGTCGTCACGGCTGCGACCCATGCGCTGGGACCGGACCGGTCGGATATTTCGATCTATGTCCTTAATATGGGTCAGCCGGTGAAGATCCGCGATCTTGCGGAGCGGCTGATCCGCCTGTCGGGCCTCGAACCCGAGCGGGACGTTGAGATTGTTTACACCGGCATCCGGCCCGGCGAGCGCCTGAACGAGATTTTGTTCGCGCGCGAGGAGCCGACGTCGGAAATCGGGATTGCCGGCATCGTCGCCGCCAAGCCCGTTTGCCCGACGGTGGACGAGATGCGCGCATGGATCGAACGTCTGGAACGGGCGCTCGACCAGAATGAGCGCGCCGTCATCTTCAAGGTTTTGCGGGACGTGGTGCCGGATTTCCGAGGGGAAGTAGCCTAGCCACAGATTCTTGCCGGCCGCGCCCACGCGCTGATTGGAAAGGAAAGAGAATGCCGAAGCTTGCGGATCTCAAGGTGAAGCTGTTCACCGATGGTGCGGATAAGGCTCAGATCGTCGACATGGCGAAGCAGCCCTGGATTCAAGGCTTCACCACTAATCCGTCGCTGCTGAAGAAAGCCGGCGTGACGGATTACGAAGCTTATGCTCGGGAACTGGTCGCCGCCGTGCCGGACCGGCATATCTCCTTCGAGGTGCTGTCCGACGATATCGAGGAGATGGTGGCGCAGGCGCGCCTCATCGCATCCTGGGGCGCGAATGTCTTCGCCAAGCTGCCGGTGATCAATACCGAAGGGAAGTCGCTCACAGATGCCGTCGGCCGGCTTTCCCATGAGGGCGTGCGGGTGAACGTCACGGTGGTGAATACCGTCGAACAGATTTCCGCTTCGATCGGCGCGCTCGCCGGCGGCGCTCCCGCCTGCGTTTCTGTCTTTGCGGGACGCCTCGCGGATGCCGGCATCGATTATCGGCCGCTGATGCGCGATGCCATTGCCCGGGCGCGCGCGACGGCCAATGTCGAGATCATCTGGGCTTCCACACGCGAAGTCTTCAATGTCATCGAGGCCGACGAGATGGGCTGCCACATCATCACGGCACCAGCCGACATCCTGAAGAAGCTGCCGTCGATCGGAACCAAAACGGGCCTCGATCTGTCGCTGGACGGCGTCAAGGCTTTCCGGGAAGACACGCTGGCGGCGGGCCTGTCATTGCCTTCCGCCTAGCCGCCAGCCGTCCAATCCCTGGTCTGGATTGCCGTAACCGATTGAAATGATTTGTGTCCGGGCGAACGAGCAGGTCGGTCGTCAGGTCCGGAGCCGCGTGCTAGAGCAGGCGCGCCCTGCGGATTTTCCGGCCGATTCCCGAGTCGGGCTTGTTCGGGGGCTGTCCCGCAGGCCCCTGTTGGAACTGATGTTCAATGACTGACGAAATGAAAGAAACTGGCCGCCCCTTGCGCGTGGGCGTCGTGGGCGTCGGCATCATGGGCAGCAACCATGCTCGCGTCCTGACACAACTGCCGAATGTCGAACTGGTCGGCGTGGCGGACCCCGATGCGCGCCAGTGCGCCTCCGTCGCGCAGGCCATCGGTTGCAGAGGCGTCGACGATGTCGAGGCGCTGATCGCGCTCGGCGTCGATGCCGTAACCATTTCCGCACCGACCCATCTGCATCATGACGTGACGATGGCCTGCATCGCGAAGGGCGTGCATGTCATGGTGGAGAAGCCTGTCGCTTCGACGGTGGAGGAAGGCCATCGCATGGTCGAGGCCGCCCGGGCCGCCGGCGTCACGCTCATGGTCGGCCATGTCGAACGGTTCAACCCGGCCGTTGAAGCCATCAAGGCAGCCATCCGGGGTGAAGACATTCTGTCGATTTCCATCACGCGGGTCGGACCGTTCCCGCCGCGCATGTCCAATGTCGGCGTGGTGATCGATCTCGCGGTGCATGACATCGATCTGATCCGCTGGTTCACCGGCTCCGATATCGTGGACGTTCAGCCGCAGATCAGAAGCGCCATCGCCGAACGGGAGGATATCGCGCTGCTGCAATTCCGCACCGCCTCGGGCGTGCTGGCGCAGATCAACACGAACTGGCTCACGCCCTTCAAGGCACGCAGCGTGACCGTTGCCACCCGCGAGAAATACGTGACGGGCGATCTCATCACCCGGCAGGTGACGGAATGTTTCGGTTTCCGACCGGATGGGAGCTATTCGATGCGTCATCTGTCGGTGGCTCACACGGAGCCGCTTCGCGCCGAGCTTCAGGGTTTCGTCAATGCAGTCCGCAGCGGTACGCGCCCGCCTGTGACGGGCGAGGAGGCTGTGGCCAGCCTTGAGATCGCAACGCGCTGTCTGGATCCCGCCTGGGCGCCTGCCCGGCCGGCGCGGGGAGAAGCCCTGCGCCTCGCGCGCTGACCGTTTTTGCAGTTTCAGAGTCTTTCATGAGCCAGCATACCCGCGCGGACTTTGCTCCGCTTCCCTTTATCGATCTTGCCGCGCAACGCCGGCGGCTGGGCGCTGCCGTGGATGTCGCCGTGGCGCGGGTGATGGAACACTGTCAGTTCGTGATGGGGCCGGAAGTGCATGCGCTTGAGGCGGATCTGGCAGCCTTTTGCGGCACGAAACATGCACTGACCTGCGCGAGCGGCACCGACGCGCTGCTGCTGGTGCTGATGGCGCAGGAGATCGGCCCCGGGGATGCCGTGCTGTGTCCCACATTCACCTTCTGCGCGACGGCGGAAGTCGTGGCGCTGCTCGGCGCGACGCCGATCCTCGTGGATGTCGAGGCGGATACATTCAACATCGATCCGGACAGCATCCGGAAGGGGATCGTCACCGCCCGCAAGCTGGGCCTCAAGGTCAAGGGCATCATCCCGGTCGATCTTTTCGGTTTTGCCGCGGACCATGACGCCATTGCGGAGATTGCTGGTAACGACAACCTGTTCATTCTCGACGATGCGGCGCAATCCTTCGGGGCGCTCTACAAGGGCCGCCGGCTCGGTAAGGGGCCGCTCGCCACGGCGACCAGCTTCTTTCCGGCTAAGCCGCTCGGCTGTTATGGCGACGGCGGCGCGGTCGTGACCGACGACGAAGAACTGATCGAGAAGCTGCGCAGCCTGCGCGTTCACGGTCAGGGTACGGATAAGTATGACACCGTCCGGATCGGCGTGACGGGCCGGCTCGACACCATTCAGGCTGCTGTCCTGATCGAGAAGCTGAAAATCTTTCCGGACGAGATCACCGCGCGTAATGACGTAGCCGCGCGCTATTCCGCGGCGCTGGCGGATGTCGTGAAAGTGCCCGTTGTGCCGGAGGGCTATACGTCGGTCTGGGCGCAATACACGGTGCGAATGGCGCCGGAGAAGCGCGATGGCTTTGCCGCGGCGCTGAAGGCGCAGGGCATTCCAACGGCGATCTATTATCCGAAGCCGCTCCACCGGCAGACGGCTTATGAGAAATTCCCGGTCGCCGAGGGTGGCCTGCCGGTCAGCGATCAATTGGCTGGTGAAGTCATCAGCCTGCCGATGCATCCTTATCTCGACAACGTCGATCAGGATCGCGTGATCGCGGCTGTCCGGCAGGCGCTTGGCTGAGAGGCTCATCCCGCGCGCGTGAGCCGCGCGGCGTTGGACTGTCCCCTCTCGATTGCGAGGTCGCCTTATGGCGATGCTGCGTGGCGCAACTGGCCGAGCAGCGCGCGCACGGGAGCCGATGGGTCTTCCGCGCGCATGATCTCGCCCATCACCGCGACGCCGGCGGCGCCGGCTTGCATGATGCTTTCGACGGTATCAGCCGAGACGCCTCCGAGCGCGACGACCGGCAAGCCCAAATTCGCCGCATGGCGCACGGCTTCGAGCCCAAGGGCGGGGCCATAGCCCGGCTTGCTGGCGGTTGGGAAAATCGGACTGAGCGTGACATAGTCCGCTCCGGCCGCGCGGGTGGCACTGATGTCACTGAGGGTGTGCGCGGATATTCCGATCAGCGCATCGGGGCCGAGGATGCGCCGCGCATCCGTCACGCCCGCGATGTCCTGCATATGCGCCGCGCCGGTGCGCAATGTCTGTGCGAGCGCCGGGTCGCCCCCGATCGAGAGCGTGCCGCCGGCGGCGTGAACGCGGCCCGCCAGCCGCCGCGCCAGCGCAAGGCGCTTGTCCGCCGGCAGGTCGCGGTCCCGCAGCCAGAACCACCGAGCGCCGGCGTCCAGCGCCTGCGCCACGATCTCCTCAAGAGGCAGATGCGCCTGATGCCGGTCCGTGACGATCAGCAGCGGCGCGGGAAGAGTCTTCACGATCCGACAAGGCCGAACTGCGGACTGGAGGGTTCGGCCCGGGCGCGGCGCGGAATGCGGCCCGCCCGCCAGGCGTGATGCCCGGCCTCGACCGCGAGCCGCATCGCATGGGCCATGGTGACGGGGTCGTCGGATTTGGCGATGGCGGTGTTCAGCAGCACGCCGGACGCTCCCAGCTCCATGGCGATGGCGGCGTCGGATGCCGTGCCGATGCCGGCATCGACGATGACAGGCACTTCGGACCGGCGGCAGATGAATTCGAGATTGGCAGGGTTGGCGATGCCCATGCCGGAACCGATCAGCGAGCCCATCGGCATCACCGCCGCTGCGCCGGCATCCGCAAGGCGCTGGCAGACGACGGGATCGTCGTTGCAATAGGGCAGCACCACGAAGCCGTCATCGACGAGATGACGAGTCGCTTCGAGCAGTTCGGCAACATCGGGATAGAGTGTCTCCCGGTCGCCGATTACCTCGACCTTGATCCAGTTGGTGTCGAGAGCTTCCCGTGCCAGTTCGGCGGTGAGGATGGCGTCACGCGCGGTTTCGCAGCCCGCCGTATTCGGCAGAAAGCGATAGTCCTTGAGCAGGCTGACGGTGTCGGAGCCATGACGGTCCAGCGAGATGCGGCGGATCGACATGGTGACGACTTCCGCGCCGCTTGCCGCGACGGCGTCCGCCAGCACGCGCTGGTTCGGATAGCCGGCCGTGCCGATGAGAAGGCGCGAGCCCAAAGCGACGCCGGCAATGGTGAGCGGGCCGGTGGCTGTGGCGTTGTCCTGCATGTCAGCCTCCCTGCATGGCACGGATGATTTCGATACGGTCGCCATCGGACAGCGTGGTGTCTGGCCATCTGTCCTTGCGGACGACGATGCTGTTCAGCGCGATGGCATAGCCGCGGGGTCCCGCGAGATTCAGGTCCGCCGTTTCTTCCCGCCACAGTTCGGCCAGCGTCGCCGCCGCGGTCTCGCGCGGCTCGCCATTGACGATCAGTTGCATGCGGTTGCTCCAGTAACGTGAGGAATGGGAGAGGGCCGCAGAAGCCGGCCGAGTTCGAGTGCGGCAGTTGTCTCCATCGCCCTGCCGGTCGTCACCATCTCTTCGATCGCGGCGGCGGTGCCGGGCGCGAGCAGGATGCCGTTCCGATGGTGTCCCGTTGCGATGAGCAGGCCGGGGAGGGGCGTGTTCCCGAGGATTGGTGCATCGTCGTCCGTCGTCGGCCGGAAGCCGGACCAGATGGCTTCGATCTCCATCTCCTCGCTCGACGGGAAGATCCGATGAACCCCTTCCAGCAGGGCGAGCATGCCGCCGGCGGTGACGGCTGAGTTGAAGCCTGTTTCCTCCATCGTGGCACCGACGATCAGCCGCCCGTCGCCCTTTGGCGCGAGATGAATCTGTTCGGTCCACACGATATGGCTCAGCGTCCCGGTCTGGCGGGTCGTGCGCAGCGCCAGCGCCTGGCCGCGCAGCGGCCGCAGCGGAATGTCGATGCCGTGGGGCCGCAACAGATCGGCGCTCCACACGCCGGCGGCGAGGACGACCGTGCCGGCGTGGCACACACCGTTCTGCGTCGTCACGCCGGTCGCGCGTCCCGCCGAGGCTTCGATGCCCGTTACAGTGGCGTTTTCGATCAGATGGCCGCCGCGCTTGCGCAGCGCCCTGACCAGCGCGGGAACGATCAGGCGTGGGTCGACCTGATGGTCGTCCGGGCAGAAGATTCCGCCGGCGACAGAGGCGCGCAGGCCCGGCTCGCGCCGCCGCGCCTCCGTGCCGTTGAGCCATTCCACCCGCAGGCCGGACCGCTGCTGGTGGTCGTAGCGGAACCGCAGGCGCGCGACCTCGTCGCGATTTTGGGCGGCCACCAGCGTGCCTTCGGCGCGGTAATCGATGCCGATGCCTGAATCCGCTTCCAGCGCGTCGCGGAACGCCGGCCAGCGGCGCTGGCTGTCGAGCGCGAAGGGTAGCAAAGCCTCGCCGCCGGGCTCGTGTTCCGCCGCGGCGGCGAGCATCCCGGTTGCGGCGAGCGTGGTACCCGCGCCGGCCAGGGCGCGATCGAATACGGCGACCGTCATGCCACGGGCCGCGAGCCGCCAGCCGATGGACAGCCCGATGATGCCGCCGCCGATGATGGCCGCGTCCACCCGCTCCGGAACGGGCTGCGAAGCGATGGGCCCGGCTGCCTCGGCGGGCGGCTTCAGCCGCTCCCCGATCGGTATGACCCTGTCCTCGAACAAAACCACAATTGCGTCTCCGCTGCCGGCGGCGGAGAGGTCGGAATTCGAAAATGTTCGAAAATCCAATCCCTACGCCGGTATGAACCGGATCAGGTTCTAAGGATTTCCGCGCCGACCGGGATAAATCCCGATCCCAGCGGTTTCTCAGCCCCTTGCCGGGGATCTCCCTGGAATAACCGGAATTTGGCGTCGGCGACCACAAACGTCAACCCGGCTGCCGGCGCGGCGTGGGCCAGAATCGGGTATTCAATCACGGCTGCGGGCCGCTTTTTGCCTGCCGCACGAGAGCTGAAAGGCGCAGCCCCTGTCTCAGGAACCGCATCTGTCTTCGCGCCAGGCCGGGACATCCCTTCTGGGGCGATTCGCCACCGTCGGGGGGCTGACCCTGCTGTCGCGGCTGTCCGGCTTCGGGCGGGATATCGTTCTGGCTGCGGTGCTGGGCGCGGGGCCAGTAGCGGATGCTTTTTTTGTGGCGCTGCGCCTGCCGAACCACTTCCGGGCGATCTTCGCGGAGGGAGCCTTCAATTCCGCTTTCATTCCGGCTTATGCACGGGTCCGCACGCAGGATGGCGATGCTGCCGCCGGTGTCTTCGCGGACCGCATCTTCACGCTGCTGTTTCTCACCCAGCTTGCACTGCTGGCGCTGGCGCTGACATTCACGCCGGAGGTGATCCGGCTGCTCGCGCCCGGCTTTGTGGACGACCCCGCCCGCTTCGATCTTGCGGTCGATCTGACACGCATCACGTTTCCTTATCTGCTGCTGATCACGCTCGTGACGCTCTACGGAGGCATGCTCAATGCGCTGAACCGGTTCGCGGCGGCGGCGTCCGCGCCGATCCTGCTGAACCTGTCGCTGATCGTCGCCTTGAGCTTTGCGGCGTTTTTTCCGACCGCTGGCCATGCCGCGGCATGGGGCGTGCTCGGGGCCGGCGTTCTTGAAGTATTACTGCTCGGCGGCGCGGCGATGCGGGCCGGAGTGCTCGCGCAATTCCGCCGCCCGCGCCTCGATGCGGCCGTGCGCCGTTTCTTCCGCGCGCTCGGTCCCGCCACGCTGGGCTCGGCAGGGGTGCAGATCGCGCTGTTCGCCGACACGATCATCGCCACCTTCCTCAGCGCCGGCGCGATCTCGGCGCTGTATTATGCGGACCGCCTCAATCAGTTGCCAATCGGCGTCATCGGCATCGCGGCCGGAACCGTTCTGCTGCCGGAGATGGCGCGCCGGATCGCGGGCGGTGACGAAGTCGGCGCGCGGCATGCCCAGAACCGGGCCATCGAACTGGCGCTGCTGCTGTCGCTGCCCTGCATGGTGGCGTTTCTGATGGTGCCCGATCTCATCATGCGAGCCTTGTTCGCCCGCGGCGCCTTCACCACAGCGGATGCGAGCGCGGCGGGCCAGACGCTGGCGGCTTATGCTCTCGGCCTTATTCCTTTCGTGCTGATCCGGAGCATGACCGCGACCTTCCTCGGCCGTGGGGATACCGCGACGCCGGTGAAGGCGGCGCTCACTGCCGTCGCGGTGAATGTCGCCTTCAAAGTCCTGCTGATGGGGACGCTGGCGCAGGTCGGCCTGGCGCTGGCCACCAGCATCGGTGCGTGGGTGAATCTGCTGCTGGTGACGGCGCTGGCCTGGCGGGCCGGCTATTTCGCCCTGGATGCGGACTTGCGGCAGTCGCTGCTCCGGCTCGCCGTCGCCACGGCTGCGCTTGCGGTCGGGCTCTGGCTGGCGGCACCGGTTGTGTCGGTCTGGATCGACGGCAGTGTCCATTTCCGGGACGAACTGCGGCTGCTGGTGCTGGGACTGCTCGGCGCGGTCGTTTACGGGAGCGCGGTGGCGCTGCTGATGGGGCGCCGCTGGCTCGCATTGCTGCGACGTCCCGGACGAAGCTGACCGGTCTCATCATCAAAACGCTGTGAGAAGTGTCATGGCCGCGTGACAGGTTGGCGCGGGCCGTTCATTCTTTGGAACCGATACAGTCTGTTTGATTGATGGAATCGTTCCCAGGGAGGCCGCTGCATGTATAGGGTACTGCTTGCTGTTTTTGCCGTTTCAGGCGCCGTCTCAATCGCGCTCGCGCAGGATCCGGTATCCGAGCGGCGCGCAGCCATGAAGACGATCGGCCAGCATAACGCTGTCCTTCAGCCGATGGTGCGGGGCAACGCACCTTACGATCAGGCCAAGGTCGATGAGGCCCTCGCGGCCTGGAAAAAGGCGGCGGATCGCTTGCCAAGCCTGTTTCCGGCTGAATCAGTCAAGGGGCCGGATGCGAACAGCAATTTCTATGCGTCCCAGAAAGCCGTCGAGGACCGGCCGGACCTCGAAGCGCGGATTGCCAAGTTCCAGAAATCCATCGGGGAGGGCGCGGCATCGGTCAAGGATGTCGAAAGCCTCAAGACTTTCCTGAGCGCGATGGGGCCGGGCAATTGCAACGCCTGCCACGAAGTTTATCGCGCCCGGAAAGGCTAGAGCATGATCCCGAAAAGTGGGCACCGGTTTTTGGATCAGATCATGCGCAAACAAAAAAGTACCGACGGATTCGATAACGAGGTTGGATCAGACCCTGAGCTGAACATCGCCCGGTGCGCCGTTCGGCTCCGCAGCGGTGGGTGATGACGGAAGAAGGCAAGATTTCGGCATGATGCGTCGTCTGTTGCTGGCTGTGGTGGCGCTCGGCATTGTTGCCGGTCTCGCCTTCTGGGTCGTCACGATGCCGAGGAGCATATCCGCTTCGGCATTGCCGGCGCGCACGGCGAATCCCGCCAACGGTGAGGTCATGTTCAATGCCGGCGGCTGCGCGAACTGCCATGCTTCGCGGGAGGACCGCACGCGCCTTGTGGGCGGGTTGGCCCTGAAGTCCCCCTTCGGCGTGTTTCATGTGCCGAACATCTCGCCGGACCCCGACGATGGCATCGGCCGCTGGACCGAAGCGCAATTCGTCACGGCGATGACCGAGGGCACGTCGCCCTCGGGCCGCCATTACTATCCCGCATTTCCCTATGGCTCCTATCGGACGATGCGGGTCGACGACATCCGGGATCTGTTCGCCTATCTGAAGACATTGCCGGCGGCTCAGGGCCGGGTGCGCGACCACGAACTGCCGTTTCCCTACAACATCCGCCGGGCCGTGGGCGTATGGAAGGCGCTGTATCTCGACGGAATGCCCTTCACGCCGGACCCGTCCCGGTCGGCGGAATGGAATCGCGGGGCCTATCTGGTCAACGGCCCCGCGCATTGCGGAGAATGCCACACGCCGCGCACCGCGCTGGGCGGCTTGATCCGCGATCAGGCATTGTCCGGCGCGCCGAATCCGGAAGGCGAGGGCCGCATCCCGGACATCACCCAGAAAGCTTTAGGAGACTGGACCGAGGATGATTTCGCCGAGCTGCTCACTAGCGGAAATACCCCCAGTTTCGATTCGGTCAGCGGATCGATGGATCTGGTTATCCGCAGCACCTCGCAACTGCCGGAATCTGATCGCCGCGCCATGGCGGTCTATCTGAAGTCCGTGCCGGGGCCGCGCTGAGGTCCATCCGGGGAATGCAGACGCAGGGCGCGCTCGCAGGTCCGCTGCGCGATGCGCCATGCCTTGCGAAGAGGACGAGCATGCCCGCTCACGACTACTCCGCTGCAAGGGGGCGTGGTACCTGAGATTTCACCATCAAGCAGTGCGCCGCCCGTGCAGATTGCCTGTGGTGTTTTTGTCCCGCTGCTGTTCCGAGAATCGTGGAATGAATGTCGTCAGGGCCGTCGTCCTGAAACTGCTCTCGACCGTCGCCTTTGCCCTGATGGGAGCGTGCATCCGGTTCGCGACCCAAACCGTGCCGATCGGCGAGGTGGTGTTCTTCCGCGGCGCCTTCGCCATTGTGCCCGTGGTCGTGGTCTATGCTTTCCGTGGCGAATTGCGTTCCGCCGTGCGGATGGCGCGGCCGAGGGAGCATGTCGGCCGGGGGCTGCTCAGCGCTTTCGCCATGTATCTCAATTTCACCTCGCTGGCGCTGCTGCCGCTCGCGGATGCCACGGCGATCAGCTTCACTTCGCCGCTCATCACCGTGGTGCTTGCGGTCGTTCTGCTGAAGGAGAAGGTGATGGTCTATCGCTGGGTCGCGATGGCGGTGGGATTTTCCGGTGTGCTCATCATGCTGGCGCCGCACCTTTTCCATGGCGGCTTCACGGCATCACAGATCGCATGGGCGGGCGGCGGCATGGGCGCCGCAGCGGGCCTTGGGGCTGCCCTCGGCAATGCCGCGACGACGATCCAGACCCGCCGCATGACGCAGACCGAAACGACTTCGGCGATTGTTTTCTATTTTTCGTTGTTCTGCGCGATCTGGGGACTGGCCACGCTGCCCTTCGGCTGGAAGGTTCCGACCCTCAGCGAATGGCCCGCGCTGGTCGCACTCGGTGTGCTGGGCGGGCTCGGACATATCGTGCTGACGGAGAGCTACCGTCTCGCGCCGGCTTCGGTGATCGCGCCGTTCGACTATGTGGCGATGATTTGGGCCGTGATTCTGGGATACTTGGCGTTCTCGGAGGTGCCGGGGGTGCTCGTTCTCGCCGGCGCGGCGGTCGTGGTGGGGGCGAATCTGTATGTCATCTGGCGGGAGCGGAAGGCGGCCGCGCCACGCCGCCCGGCCGGCCGCTAGCGGCCTGCTGCGGCCTTGCTCCTGCCGGTCAGAAAGCCTTGAAGGTGATGATCGTGCGCGTGTCCTGAATGCCCGGAATCTGCTGGACCTTCTCGTTCACGAAATGGCCGATGTCGGTCCCGTCCTCGACGTAGAATTTGACCAGCAGATCGAACTCGCCGGCGGTGGAATAGATTTCCGAAGCGATCTCCGCGTCGGCGATGGCGTTGGCCACCTGGTAGGATTTGCCGAGATGGCATTTGATCTGGACGAAAAACGGAACCATGGCGTGCTTCCTGCTACTGCGCCCTAGACAGCAAAATGCGGTGAAGCTGGCAAGAGGCGCGGAACCGGCCGGACGATGGCGGCGGATGCTGCGGCGGGTGTAACGGCCGCGCCCGCAGCGACGGCACCCCCGACGCGCGGCACTCCGCCGAAGCTGGCGATTTGCTTCGCCAGCGGCGGCCGACTATCCTGCCGGCCTGCAATCTCTTGGGGTGTCCGAAAGGGCTGAGAGGCGAAAGCCAACCCATAGAACCTGATCCGGGTCATACCGGCGGAGGGAGCTGAGATGCGCATGCCGCGCGCTGCCGTCGATATCATCACATCAAAGCGTCCGGATGCCGCCGGTCAGGTGCGCTGCCGTGTCCGCTTTCATGGCGGGACAGCCTGCTGCCTTGCGCGCGGGGCCGCTCCCAGCGGCGCGCCGCAGCGTGCCGGCGTGGACAACAGGCTGACATGAGGAGACCCCAGGTGAACGCCGTCGATCTTTCCGTCTATGCGCTCGTCGGCCCGGACCATTCCGGGGGGCGACCGCTCGATGCGCTCGCCACCCAACTGGTGCAGGGCGGCGCGAGCCTGCTTCAGCTTCGCGACAAGACATCCTCGACGCGGGACATGGCGGCGTCCGCCCGGGCGATCCGGGCTGCTATCGGCACGGCCGGCGTGCCGCTGCTGATCAACGACCGGGTGGATGTCGCCCTCGCGGCGGAGGCGGACGGCGTGCATATCGGCTGGGATGACATCGCCGCCGAGGATGCGCGACGTCTGCTTGGGCCGGACGCGATCATCGGCCTGTCGATCAAGACGCAGCAGCAGGCCGAAACGGCGCCGCTGGATATTCTTGACTATGTCTGTATCGGCGGGGTTTTCGTCACTACGTCCAAGAACAATCCGGAGCCGCCGGTCGGCGTGTCCGGCTTTGGCGCACTGGCGGCCATCATCCGCGGGCGCAAGCCGGGGATGCCGGTGGGGGCGATCGCGGGGATCGACAGTTCCAACGCCGCCGATGTCATCGCCGCGGGCGCGGATGGCGTGGCGGTCATTTCCGCGCTGTCGCTGGCGAGCGATCCCAAGGCCGCCACGCAGGCGCTTCGCGCCATCGTCGATCGCGCGGTCAGCGCCCGGGAACGGGCATGAAAACCCCCCTCGCGCTCACCATCGCGGGCTCGGATTCGGGCGGCGGCGCCGGCATTCAGGCAGACCTCAAGACGTTTTCGGCCCTCGGCGTTTACGGAGCGTCGGTCATCGCCGCGCTCACGGCCCAGAACACCCGGGGCGTGACGGCGATCCATGACGTGCCGGCGGACTTCGTCGTGGCCCAGATGGATGCTGTTTTTTCCGATCTCGATGTCGGCGCGGTCAAGATCGGCATGCTGTCCCAGCCGGCGGTGATCGAGGCGGTCGCGGAGGGACTGTCCCGCCACGGGCAGCAGCGCGTCGTTCTCGATCCCGTCATGGTCGCGACCTCCGGCGATCGGCTGATTTCGGAGGATGCCGTTGCCGTGCTGCGCGATGTCCTGCTGCCGAAGGCGATGGTGATCACGCCTAACCTGCCGGAAGCGGCGGCGCTGCTTGGCGCGCCTGTCGCGCGGACGGAAAGCGAGATGAAGGATCAGGCGCGGCGGCTCTGCGCCCTCGGGCCGCAGGCCGTGGTCGTCAAGGGCGGCCATGCTGCCGGGGCCGAAAGCGTGGATATTCTCATCACGCAGGATGCGGAGGTTCGCCTCGCCGCGAACCGGATCGACACGCCCAACACCCATGGCACCGGCTGCACGCTGTCTTCGGCGATTGCCGCCGGCCTTGCGCTGGGCCACGATCTGTCTGCCGCCGTCAGTGAGGCCAAGGTGTATCTCACCGAGGCGCTGGCGGCGTCGGACCGCCTGACGATCGGACACGGCGCCGGTCCGGTGCATCATTTCCATAAGTGGTGGGGATGATCCGGCCCTTCGTCCGGGCCGCGGCTTGCGCAGCGGCAGCCCGGACGGGTTTCGGGAAAACTCTCAGCCGAACGTGCCGGGATAGGCGCCGCCGTCGATCAGGATGTTCTGCGCCGTGATATAGGCGGCCTGGTTCGAGCAGAGAAACGCGCAGGCGGCCCCCAATTCTTCCGGCTGGCCGAAGCGTTTGGCGGGAATGCTGGCTTCGCGCTCCGCCTTTGCGGCCTCGATGGAGATGCCCTTCGTCTTTGCGATATGGGTGAAATTGGAGACCAGGCGGTCGGTCTCGATGGCACCGGGCAGCAGGTAGTTGATGGTGACATTGTGCGGGGCGACCTGCCGCGCCACGCCGGACAGGAAAGCCGTCAGCCCCGCGCGTGCGCCGGCGGAGAGGTCGAGCCCCGCCAGCGGCGCCTTCACGCCGCCGGATGTGATATTGACGATCCGTCCGAAGCGGCGCTCGATCATGGGATCGATGACTTTCTGAATCATCTCGACGGCGATGATCATATTCGCGGTGAGACCCTGAACGATCTGCTCGCGGGACAGTTCACGGAAATCCCGCATTGGCGGGCCGGCGTTGTTGTTCACCAGTATGTCCGGGTCCGGGCAGGCGGCAAGCAGGGCGGCCTGCCCTTCCGCCGATGCGAGGTCCGCAACGACCGCGGTCACCTTTGCATTTGTTGTCGCGCGGATGTGTTGGGCGGTGGCGTCCAGTTTCTCCGCATTGCGGCCGTTGATAACGACCTCGCAGCCGGCTTCCGCCAGAGCCTGCGCGCAGGCGCGGCCAAGGCCGCTCGACGAGGCGCAGACGATGGCGCGCCGTCCGGCAATTCCAAAATCCATGAACAATCCTCCGCAGGCGACGACGGGAGGAAGCATCTATTCGCCCTGATCGGCCGGGGTCAATCGGCGGAGCGTCACTCAGCGCCGCGATGAGCGGGTGTCGCCAGTGTATTGTCGGCGCGCATCGCGTTGCCGCGCCACTCGAAGCCGGTATCCCGCCAGCCCTGCACGTAAAGCGCCGGCAGCAGCAGGTCGCGGCAGATCATGGCGATCGGACTGCGCCAGGACAGCGGCCAGCCGCAGACCCGGGCGAGGGCAAGTTCGCTGCCGTACCACGCTACAGCCAGTCCGGCCCCTGCAACGAGAGCGGACTGGCCGGATGCGCTCGCCGCCACCAGCGCGGCGAGGAATGGCAGAAGCGGGCCCGCCAGCAGTTCGGGCAGATAAAGCAGGGGGAAGCTCGCCCGGCGCAACTGCGCCCAACGCTGCTGCCGTCGCCAGACGGTCGACAGACTTCGCTGGCCTAGCGGCTGGGAGAACGGGCCCTGCACCAGCCGCACGCGCAAGCCTCGCTGGCGGACCAGCTTCGTGGCCGCTGCATCTTCGGCGACCTCTTGTCCCAGCATGCTGATGCCGCCGGCGCTCTCCAGTATGTCGCGATGCCATAGCATCGACTTGCCTTGCGCGAAGCCAAGACCCAGCGCATCGGCGACATACTGCCAGCGCGCCTGATAGCCGTTGAGAAACGCGCCTTCGATCTCGCTCCACAATCCTGTCATGTCCGTTCCGACAGGCGGGGAGCAGACCAGCCCGGTGCCGGGCGTCCAGGCGGCGAGCATCCGCTGGATGTAGTCCGGCGGCATCAGCACATTGGCATCGGCGAGCACGATCCAGGATGACGTGGCCGCGACCCAGCCCTTGACGCAGTTGTTGAGCTTGGGATTGACGCTGACACGGTCGTCTCCCACGAGCAGCCGCGCCTTCACGCCCGGATGGGCCGAGATGAGTCGCTGCACGATCGGGATGGCCGGATCGCCGGCGGATGCCGCGCAGAACAGGATTTCGTAATCCGGATAGGCGAGCTGAAACGACGAGCCGAGCGTTTCGGTCAGGCGATGGTCGAGCCCGCAGACCGGCCGAACGATGCTCACCGCCGGTGTGCCCGGTGGCGCCTTCAACGGCGACCGCGGCGGCCGGCCCCGCCGCATGGCGATTGCGACGCTCGCGAGATGGATGACGAGGGAACTCACGGAGAAGGCCGCGAGCGCGGCAATCGCGATATCAGGAAGAGGCATGGCAAAGGCGTATATGATTGCCGCATGACAATCTCATGTCTTGCCTTGTCCTGACGGTGGAACTGACGCGCCGCCGCTGCTGTCACCGAAATGCAATCGAAGCGAGCTATCCGGGCAACAGGATCCCTCACGGATTCGGAACCGGATATGACCGAACAGCCACGACGCTATCGCACGCTTTTCATCTCAGACGTTCATCTCGGGACTAAAGGATGCCGCGCGGACCGGCTTCTGGATTTTCTCCGCCATCATGAAGCGGAACGAATGTATCTCGTCGGTGACATCGTCGATGGCTGGCAATTGAAAAGCGGATGGTACTGGCCGCAATCCCACAACGATGTGGTCCAGAAGCTGTTGCGGGCGGCGCGCAAGGGAACGCGCATCACTTATATCCCGGGCAATCACGACGAGTTCCTGCGCGACTTTCTCGGCACGCATTTCGGCGGCATCGAGGTGATGGATCAAACCATACACGAGGGGCCGGATGGCCGCCGTTATCTGGTTATCCATGGGGATCTGTTCGACTTTGTGGTCACCCAGGCCCGGTGGCTCGCGTTGCTTGGCGACAAGGCTTACGATTTCGCGATTGCGCTCAACCGCGTGTTCAACGCCGCCAGGCTTCGGCTCGGCTTCCCCTACTGGTCGCTGTCCCAATGGGCCAAGCTGAAGGTGAAGAACGCGGTGAACTTCATTGGCGAGTTCGAAAAGACGCTCGCCATGGAAGCAAAGCGCCATGACGCCGATGGCGTGATCTGCGGTCACATCCATCACGCGGTGATCGATGACCGGCTCGGCATCCGCTACATCAACTGTGGCGATTGGGTGGAGAGCTGCACGGCAGTTGTCGAACATCACGACGGCCGTTTCGAGATCA
>Ga0182740_1000509_pt1 | contig 42786 bp, 42 predicted proteins | sample eDN5th37CKraftBY_FD_128872 | JGI IMG/M metagenome (GOLD analysis project Ga0182740, IMG submission 128872) | Enriched backyard soil microbial communities from Emeryville, California, USA - eDNA 5th pass 37_C Kraft BY (version 2) (version 2) | ecosystem: Environmental > Terrestrial > Soil >...
CGCCGCGAGATAGGCGTCGAGCGTCGGATGATAGTCGAGATGGTCACGCCCGAGGTTCGTGTAGGCCGCGGCCGAGATGCGCACACCATCGAGGCGATGCTGATCAAGACCGTGGGAGGACGCTTCGAAAGCGACGTGAGTTATGCCGTCCCGCGCGAGACCGTCGAGCGTCGCGTGCAGCGAGATCGGATCGGGTGTCGTCAGCGAGCCATATACGGCGCCGTTCGGGCGGACGAGCCCGATCGTGCCGACCGATGCCGCCTGCCGGCCGAGAAGTGTCAGGATCTGGCGTGTGAAATCGGCGACGGAGGTCTTACCGCTCGTGCCGGTGATCGCAAGCATGTGCGCGGGCTGGCGCCGATGAAAGCGGGCGGCCATGAGCGCGAGCGCGCGGCGCGGCTCGCCTGCGCGGAGTACGGCGACCTGCGGCGGGGCGTCGACGGATGCGCCCTCAGCCGCAAGAATCGCGGCGGCGCCTCTAGCTACCGCATCGGCGACGAACCGGGCACCATCCGTGCGGCTGCCGGCGAGCGCGGCGAACAGGAAACCCGGCGCCACGGCCCGGCTGTCGGCCGTCAGTCCCTTGATTTCGATTGCTGACGCCGCCGCCGGTGGCACTACGTCATCCGGCACGAGTTCCGAAAGCAGCATGACCCCGCCTCGCTGCGCGCCCCCTGCGGGTTCATAGGTCGGTGCGGTGCGGGCGTCAAATTCCGGAGGCGGTCAGTAGCCGCCCAACTGATAATTGACGCCGACCCGGGCGATATGACCATTGAGGTCGTAGTGCATATTCGTGCCGAATTCCGGCGCCGGCGCTGGCGTCAAATTGAAGGCACGGCCCCGGACATCGCGGTCCCCGAGATCGTAGTAGAGATACTCGGCCTTTAGCGTCCAGCCCCCACCCATGGCCCATTCGAGGCCGCCGCCCACTGTGCCACCGAGTTCCCAACCGGAGGAGGAGCCTCCGTATCCGGCATTGAACCCAGCGACCTCGAGCGAATGGTCCGTCTCCACGCGTCCGTAAGCGAGGCCGCCCGTGAAGTAGACGAGCACGCGCTGGTCCGCGAACGGTGTAATGCCAATGCGGGCGCGGAGTGTGCCGAACCAGTCCATTTCCTGGCGGCTTTCCGCTATGAAGGGCAGCGTCGATCCGCCATCCGTTACGTCGGCAGCGTATGTCGCCCGGCCATCGGCATTGAGGTGGGAAATATCGGCCTCGAACCCGACGATGAAAGTTCCCGACCGCCAATTGAATCCGAGTTGGGCGCCGCCCAGAGCGCCATCCGGTCCGCTGTCGTAGCTACGCTGGAACTGCGCGTAGTCGGGGCTACCCCATGCCGGAGCGTCAGGAAGGAGCGTTAGTGAGCCGCCACTTGCGCCCCAGTGATATCCCCCGTGAATGCCTGCATAAAATCCGGTCCAGGCAGCGAAATCCTGAGCCTGCGCGCTCGATCCGGCCGAGAAGGCGGCCAACATCAAACCCGCTGCGGGAGCTAGAAGGCGTCCCCGTATCGACATGCCAGCTTTCACGATTCCCCGCTCGTCGCATGTATCCCGCTAATACACGATCGGTAATCAATATCACGACGGACGATTCTAATCGTGGGCATATGGGCAACACTTCAGCGGGAAACATTCCTCCGTGGCGTGCTCGAAGCGATTTTCAAGTCGCGCCTACCACCATTGACCGATCTTGACCCGCGTCTGGACTGGCAAGAAAACTGCATAGGGGTAGGTTAGTCCGATCTCGTATACGAGGGCGTAAGATGCGTGCGTTAATGAATTGTTTGCTTCTCGGCGTCGGCGCGCTGACGATTGTGCTCCTGGCCTGGGCGGATCCCGCATCGGCTTTGTGCTTCCCCACCACCGCCTGCGGTGGCACGCCCGCCCCACAGCCGGCGCCCGGCCCGCTGATCGGCTTCGGGCTGCCGCTTGCCGGTGCCGCCCTTGCGGCGCTCCTGGCCGTGCGGCATTTCCGGCAGAAAGACTAGCGCGGTTCATCGCCCGGAGACTTGAGGGTTGGCGCTTCAATCGCATACGCGAGTTGCATCAGCGCGCCCGATGACATCCGGGGCGGATCTCGGACGGGACGGCGTGCGCGGCGCCCTCGCGCTCGGCCGGCGCGAGATGCTCGTGTGGCTGGCCGTCGCGCTACTCTGCCAGCAGCTCTTCGCCGTGCCCGCAGCTTCGCTCGAGGCATACCTCGGGGAGCTGCAAAGCCATCTCGCCAGCAAGAGCATCTTCACCTACGTCGCCTGGGTCGCGGTCTTCAGTCTGATCGCCGACAGCGCGCGACAGGCGCCGGCCCGAACGAGCGACGTCGTCCTCCTGCTGGCAGTCATCGCATCGGGGGTTCTCACGGCGAGGTCGGTGCCGTGGCTGGCCATGACGGCATCCGCAGCCTACTTCATGGTGCGCGATCGCACGGACATCAAATTGAGCGCCGCCGGCGCCGTGATGCTGGCCCTGGCGCTCAACGGCTTCTGGGGCCCGAGGCTCTTCGAGTTTTTCGCCTACTATCTCCTGCAGGCCGATGCCGCGCTCGTCGGCGCCGCCCTGAGCGCGACCCACACGGGCGTCCAGTGGTCCGAGACCATTATCGGCGCGTCGAACGAGCACAGCATCATCGTCTACGGACCCTGCTCCTCCTTCCACAATATCTCGCTCGGTCTGCTCTGCTGGGTCGCGCTGACGAAACTCGCCCGCCCCCGCTGGGTCAAGGCTGACATCTTCGTCGGCCTTGCCGTCGTCGCTACCGTCATCGCCCTCAATGCGAGCCGTCTCTACCTCATGGCCCTGGGCGCCGAGAGCTTCGAGTACTGGCATGTCGGCACGGGCCAGCAGATCTTCGCCTGGGCCACGACGCTGAGCGTACTCGTGATCAGCCTCTATGGCGCGCTGCGCGTGGGGCGCACGTCATGAGAGCCTGGGCCACACGCGTGCTCTTCGCCAGCCTGCTTCTTGGCGCTCTCGCGGCAAGGATCCAGGCCTCGCACGAGCCCTCAAAATACGACGTGCGCCCTGCAGTCGCCGAGATGCTCTCATCTCGCGGGATTGCCGCGCGGATCATGCCGAGCGAGGACAGCGCGCTCCTGAAGGCCGTTGCATTCGATGCACCGCAGTGCGGCGGCCGCATCGATGTGTTCCCGGTGCGCCTCAATCTGCAGGAAGGGCCGCTCTTCGATGCGGTGGTCGGCGCAGGGCGCGAGCGGCGCATCGCCTATCTGGGGCGAACCTGGGAGGCGCCGAGCCGTCTCGATCTGCGCCTTGAATGGCTGAAGTACAAAGCGCTGTCGGTTCTTGGGCTCAGTCCCTACACGGCAAGCACGACGGCGCTGCTGGTCGCTTCGCCCAAGGACTGCGCGCTTGCCCGGAGCATCGATTGGGCGCCCTTCTGGCAGAACGGCCCGTCGAAGAGCTGAGGCGCTTGCGCGCCCCAAAAGGAAAGCGGAGCCCCGCTGCCGCGACGCTCCGCTGAAAGATTGGCGCCAGTACGCAAAACCTGAAACCCGGCGCTGAGAAGCATATTGCCACGGCAGATGTTACGAATGTGCGAAGATGCCGACGATGGTTAATCCGCGCCGCTCACTCAGACGGCGAGGCGACCCTCGACCCAGCGGCGCAGCATCTGATCGAGCCACGTATGCACGCGCGGCGCGTGCATGAGATGCGACGCGATCTGCTCTTCGCGCGAGTACGCGCCCCGCATGAGCAGGCGCACGGGATTGGAGCCCGTCCAGCGATTGACCTGGGTGTGCATGATCTCCGGATGGAATTGCACGCCGAGCGCCGCGGGGCCGTAGATGAAGGCTTGGTTCTCGAAGGCACCTTCCGCGGTGGCGAGCAGCGTCGCGCCGCTCGGCAGATGGAATCCTTCGCGGTGCCACTGATAGACGTGCCCAGGTAGGTCTCCGAGCACGCGGCCCTGATCGATCTGTCTCACGGGGTGATAGCCGATCTCGACACGGCCATGCGCGCAGTAGTCTACGCCCGCGCCCAGGTGGCGCGCCAGCATCTGCGCGCCGAGACAAATGCCGAGATACGGCTTCTCCTCCTCGAGCGCGATGCCGATCCAATCGAGCTCCCGCTTGATGTAATCCAGATTGTCGTTGGCGCTTTGCGAGCCGCCGAGGATCACAGCGCCCGTGTGGTCCTTCAGCGTCGCCGGGAGTGGATCGCCCTGGAACGGCCGGCGAATGTCGAGCGGATAGCCGTTCTCGCGGAACCAGCGGCCGACATGGCCGGGGTTGGCGTGCGCCATGTGCAGGACGATGACGACCGGTTTCTTCTCCGGCGCGGGCACAGGCAATCGATCGATCCCGCGCCCGTCGAGCGGTGCTTCGCGTGTCGGTTCGGCGTCGAGCATCATCGCGTCATCGGTTGCGAGGGTAGAACAGTGTGCCCTGGATCATTGCGGATATTCTGTGCGGCATGAGTCGTAAAGATAGTGCGAGAATGTTGTTCAACAAACCAGGCACGACGACGCGGAAGCCCAAATTGTGGGCTGTAACTGCCCATTGGACGACCGTTTCGGGTGCCAGCGACGGAACGAACCAACGATAGAGGTCGTTGTCCGCCCTCATCTTGTCATGAAAACCGGTTCGCACCGGCCCGGGCGCCACGGCCGTGATGCTCACGCCGTCGCGGGCAATCTCGGCGGCCACGGCCTCCGACAGCGAGAGCATGTAGGCGCGGCTCGCGTAGTAGGCGGCCTGGTAGGGGCCAGGCGCGAAGCCGCCGAGCGAGGCGAGGTTGATGATCCCGCCGCGTCGCCGCAACCGCATGTCCCTCAACACGTGGTGCATCAGGCGCGTCGGCGCCGCGACGTCGGTCGCGACGAGCCGGTCGACATCGGCGAGCGGAAGATCCGTGAAAGCGCCGGAGAGGCCGATGCCGGCATTGTTGATCAGCAGGTCGCAATACGCGCCGGCAGCGGCGAGTGCCGCATCGACGGCGGCCGGCGCATCCGGTGCCGTCACGTCCTGCGCAAGCGTCTCGACCCGAACTGAGTTCGCGCCGCGCAGCTCTTCGGCGAGGCGCGCCAACGGCTCCGGGCGCCGCGCAATCAGCAGGAGGTCGCGGCCGTCGGCGGCATAGCGGCGCGCGAAGGCCCGACCGATGCCCTCGGAGGCGCCCGTGATCACGACCATGGGCCGCGTCGCGATGGCGCCGCCGGGAGCCTCAGCGCTCAATTGAGGCGCTCGATTGCGACTGCCGTCGCCTCCCCGCCACCAATGCAGAGCGACGCAATGCCCTTCGTCTCGCCGCGCTTGGCCATGGCGTTGATCAGCGTCACGATGATGCGCGCGCCGGAGGCACCGACCGGGTGGCCGAGCGCACACGCGCCGCCATGGACGTTGACCTTGTCGTGCGGGAGATCGAGATCGCGCATGGCCGCCATGGTGACGACCGCGAACGCCTCGTTGATCTCGTAGAGCCCGACGTCCTTCGCGGACCAGCCCGCGGCCTCGAGCACCTTCTTCATGGCGCCGATGGGGGCGGTGGTGAACCACGCGGGGGCCTGTGCGTGGCTCGCCTGCGCGACGATGCGGGCGAGCGGCTGCAGCTTGCGGCGCCTGGCCTCGCTCTCGCGCATCAGCATGAGGGCAGCGGCGCCGTCCGAGATCGAACTCGAATTTGCGGGCGTCACGGTACCACCCTCGCGGAAGGCCGGCTTGAGGGTCGGGATCTTCGCTGGGTCGGCGGTGAACGGCTGCTCGTCGCGGGCCACTTCGGTCGTGCCCTTGCGCGACTTCACGGCGACGGGAGCGATCTCGTTGGCGAAGGAGCCGTCCTCGTTGGCGGCCTTGGCACGGCGCAGGCTCTCGACGGCGAACGCATCCTGCTGCTCGCGCGTGAACTGGTAGTGCTGCGCCGTGTCCTCGGCGTAGGTGCCCATGAGGCGGCCCTTGTCGTAGGCATCCTCGAGCCCATCGAGAAACATGTGGTCATAGGCCTGCGTGTGGCCGAGGCGGGCGCCCGAGCGCATCTTCGGCAGCAGGTAGGGCGTGTTGGTCATACTCTCGAGGCCGCCCGCGATGATCACGTCCTTGGGGCGCACGTGCAGCGCCTCGTAGGCCATCATGACGGTCTTCATGCCCGAGCCGCACATCTTGTTCACGGTCGTGCAGGGCACGCTGTCGGGGAGACCACCGTAGCGCGCAGCTTGGCGTGCCGGTGCCTGGCCCTGACCGGCAGGGAGCACGCAGCCCATGAGCACTTCCGCCACTTCCTCGGCCGCGATGCCCGTCCGGCCGAGCGCCGACCTGATCGCGACAGCGCCGAGCTCCGGCGCGGTCATCGCCTGCAGGCTGCCCTGGAAGCTGCCCATGGGCGTGCGCGCGCCCGCGACGATGACGACGGGATCGTTCGTTGGATTGGCCATTTGGGCCTCCTTATACGTGGGAATGGGGTGTTGGCGCGCAGCATACACCCGGGGTCTATTCCGCTCACGCCGAAATTCGCTTCGCTCATCGGCTCCGCGGGGGCGGCGCTCGCGCCGGCATGCGGTCGCGCGCTGCTTGGCCGCCCCTTCGGAGCGACCGCCAGCTGCGAGCATCGGGCAACTCAACGCATCCAGGGCGGGCGGAGATAGCTCGCGTTCGACCAGCCGCGCACGCCCCGGTAAGTCACCGGGCACCAGGAGCCCCTGCACGGGCCACTGATCATCACGCCACAGGCATTCGGCGGTATACCGCCAACCTCGCCATAGTCGACGCTCGGCCCGGTACGGATGCGCAGCGTATCGCCCGGCCTGACGCCCATCACGCAGTGGCTGTTACGGCCCGTAGCCGCACCGGTCGTCGCAGGCGGTGCAGGACGCGGCGGCGCCGGCTCGGCCTGGCGCGATGGAGGGGGCGGCGCGGCGTGCTTCGGCGAGGCCGCCGGCGCGTCCTTGCCCTCATGAACGATCACCTGCCGCGCATCGACCCAGCCGCGCCGGCTACCGAGCGAGACCTGGCACCAGCCGGATACACATTCGCCGACGACCTGGAGACCGCACGAACCACCCGGAAGACTTCCGACCGGGTTCTCGCGCCATGAGGGCCCAGCGCGCAACAGGATCGAGTCCTTGCCGACACAGAGCGTGCGCGCAGTTGCCGGCTCGACATTCATTCCAGCAACGACCAGCGCCGCCGCCAATCCCGCTGGCAGCGACCAGTTGCACCAAACCCGCATCAATCCGCTCTTCCCGCCTTTAACTGTCCGCTCCTGTTAACCTAGGCGATGGCGCGCCGTCGCCACAAGGCCCGCGTCGAGAAGGCGCAGCGCCGCCCTCACGCCTTCGCCTTGGCTCGCTTCGCCTTTTCTTCTGCCACCAGCTCCTTCTTGGAGAGCTTGCCGATCATGGTCTTCGGCAGCGCCTCGCGGATCTCGATCTCGGACGGCAGCTCGATCCGCGAGAGCTTGGGCTCGAGATGCTTCATGAGATCGGCAACGGTGGCGCCGGCGCCGGCCTTGAGCTTGACGAATGCCTTGGGCGCCTCGCCGCGGTACTCATCCGGGACCCCGATGACCGTCGCTTCCTCGACAGCCGGATGCTCGTAGAGCGCCTCTTCGATCCGGCGCGGATAGACGTTGTAGCCCGAGCAGATAATGAGGTCCTTGATGCGGTCGACGATGAAGAAGAAGCCTTCCTCGTCCATGACGGCCACATCGCCGGTCCTGAGATATTCGCCGACGAACTGGTCGGCCGTCTCCTGCGGCTTCTTCCAGTAACCCTTCATGACCTGCGGGCCTTTGACGCAAATCTCACCCTTCTCGCCAAGCGGCACTTCCTTCGTCGGATCGTCCAGCGCACGGAGCGACACGATCGTCTGCGGAATAGGCTGGCCGATCGAGCCTTCCTTGACAGGCCCGCCGAGCGGGTTCGCCGTGACGACCGGCGAGGCCTCGCTCAATCCGTAGCCCTCCACGAGATTGCAGCCCGTGAGCTGCTCGAAGCGCTGCTTGACCTCGAGCGGCAGCGCGGCGCCACCCGACAGGCAGAACTTCAGCGAGGAAAGATCGAAACTCTTGAGCTTTGGGTGGTGCATGATGGCGTTGAACATGGTCGGCACACCGGGCATGACCGTCGGCTTGCCCTTGTCGATGAGCTTCATGGCATCATCGAGCACGAAGCGCGGCATGATCAGGATCTCGGCCGCCTTGGCGATCGCGAAGTTCATGACGACCGTCATCGCGAACACATGGAAGAACGGCAGCACGCCCATGACGCGCTCTGCCCCTTCCTGCAGTTCGGGTGCCCAGGCGGCGTTCTGGTGGACGTTCGTGTAGACAGCCGAATGTGTGAGCATGGCGCCCTTCGGCGTGCCCGTCGTTCCGCCGGTATACTGGAGGACCGCGACATCCTCGGTCGGCTCGATAGCCGGCGCCTGGAAGCGGCCGTCATTGGCGAGAACGCTTTCCTCCGAAATGACGGAGGCCGCCACCTTCGAGGCTTTGACGTTCGCCAGATCCTTACCCTTGAAAAGCCGGAAGAGAATCGACTTCGCCGTCGGCAGCAGGGCCGGGAAGGACGCGACGATGGCCCTCTTGAGCGCACCCGCAGCTATCAGTGCCTCCACCTTTTCAAAGAGCATCTTGAGGTCGAGCGTGACCATGAGGTCCGTGTCGCTGTCCTTGACCTGAAAGGTCAACTCTTCGACGGTGTAGAGCGGGTTGTAGTTGACGACCGTGCCGCCGGCCTTGAGCGTCGCGAAGTAGAAGACGATGAACGTCGGCGAGTTCGGCAGGAATAGCCCGACCTTGGTCCCCTTGGTCACGCCGAGTGCCGCGAGCCCCGCTGCCGCCCGGTCGACGAGGCGCGACATCTCGCCGTAGGTGATTGTCCGGCCGAGGAAATTTGTGCAAATACGCGAAGGACGGCGCTCGGCGGCCCGGTCAAGAAGCTGCTGGAGTGGAGCCGGGGCGATCTGCTGGTGCCAGTTCACGCCGGCGGGGTAGTGAGCGAGCCAGGGATAGGCGAGGTGTGCGGGCGCTGCGTTCCCGGTGGATGCTGGCAAACCTGCGGACATGTCTCGATGCCTCCCTGAATCGCGTCCATTTAGGACGGTAGGCTGGGGCGCGTGCCCGGCGCCACGACGTTCATGAGCCGGAATAAGGATGCGCATCGACCCGTCGATGTGCATCGCAACATCCCGCTGCGAGCCGCTTGAACGATCACGGTAAACGACTTTGGGCACTTTTGTCTCGGAGCGCCAGTCTTGATGGTTGTAAGGCGGGCGATTACGAGAGCCGAGACCAGGATGTACCGAGACAACTGTCCGTGACTGTATGGACTTGAATAGTGTTAACGGTTATGTCAGGCCCAACTTGCGGCCGGACGGGCTTTGCCGTAGCTAAACCAACACATCAGCACCTGTACCCGCAGAGTACTTGGGGGTGGGAGAGAGATATGGACGACGTTGCCACCAAGATCATCGATATCCTCAAGAAGCACATGAAGGAGCCGCGGGACGACATCGGGCTCTCGACAGCGCTCACTGATCTGAAGATCGAGTCTCTCGATCTTGCAATGATCGTTTTCGACATCGAGGATTCTTTTGGCATTCAAATCCCCTACAACGCCAACGAAGAAGTGGAAGACTTCAAGACCGTGGGCTCGGTGGTGGATCGCGTGAAGGCTCTGCTGGAGAATTCGGGCGCGCCGGCAAAGGCGTAGTATCGGCAGAGCCAATCCCCTCGTGCGCGCCGGAAGGGTTCCGGCCGCCATAACGAAGAAGTGCGTCCCATGACACAGTCCAAGGGCGAGCGTCGCCGCGTCGTCGTAACCGGCGTTGGCGCCGTCACGCCGATCGGCCTCGACGTTCGCGAGATGTGGTCGTCAATGCGGGAAGGCCGTTGCGGCGTCGGCCCGATCGAGAGTTTCGAGCTCCAGGACCTCTACATCCACATCGCGGCCGAGATCAAAGGCTTCGACCCGGCCAAGCACGTGTCGAGCAAGAAGATCCAGTACGGCGATCGCTACTCCTGGTTCGCCGGCCGCTCGGCGGAAGAGGCCTGGAAACAGTCGGGTCTGCCGCTCCCGGTTGCCGACCCTTATCGCGCGGCCTGCATCTTCGGCTCCGGCGCCGGCGGCTTCAACACGATCGAGACCGCCTATCACGACCTTTTCGTCAAAGGGAAGAAGGCGACGAACCCGCTGACACTGCTGCGCATCATCGGCTCGTCGGCCTCGGCGCACGTCGGCATCGAGTACGGCATCAAGGGGCCGACGTTCGCGACCTGCTCGGCCTGCTCTACGGCGACGCACGCGATCGCCATCGGTGCTGATTACATCCGCAACGGTCTTGTCGATGTCGCCGTCACCGGCGCCTCCGAAGCCGTCATCACCTTTGGATCGATGCGCACATGGCAGGCCATGCGCGTCCTCTCGCCGGAAGGCTGCTTCCCCTTCTCCAAGAAGCGCAACGGCACCGTCCTCGGCGAGGGCGCCGGCACCCTCGTGCTCGAAAGCTATGAGCACGCCAAGGCGCGCGGCGCGACCATCCTGGCCGAGCTCAAGGGCGTCGGCATGTCCTCGGACAGCAAGGACATGGTCAACCCCGACATCGAGGGCCCCAAGAGCGCCATGCAGATGGCGCTGGACGATGCCGGCCTCAAACCCGAGGACATCGGCTATCTCAATGCCCACGGCACCGCGACGGCGCTCAACGACGTGAACGAGAGCAACGCCATCAAGATGGTCTTCGGCGAGCACGCGCAGAAGCTGCCGATCTCGTCCACCAAGTCCATGACGGGGCACCTGCTCGGCGCCGGCGGCGCAGTGGAAGCCATTGCCTGCATCAAGGCGCTGCAGGACGGCTGGCTGCCGCCGACCGTCAACCTCGACGAGCCCGACCCGAAGTGCGATCTCGACTACATCCCGAACGTCGGTCGCGCGGCGAAAGTCGAGAACGTCATGTCGAACTCCTTTGCCTTCGGCGGCCTCAACGCCGTGCTCGTCTTCGGCAAGCCGCCGGCCTGAGCACCGCGCCGCTCGACCACCACTCCCGACTGATCATAAGGGCCGCCCCAGGGTGGCCCTTATGCTTTTCTGGCGCTGGACGCGTACGGCGTTTGGCGCCAGTTTGCGAAACCAAGGGGCAACATCCCACACGCGAAGGAGAAGAAGGCCATGGAAGTCGGACCAAGGCTCGCCGGCAAGGTAGCCATCGTAACGGGGGGCGCATCAGGGATCGGCGCGGAGACGGCGCGCGTCTTCGCTCGCCACGGCGCCAAGGTGCTGCTGACGGACGCCAATGCCGCGCTCGGACGGAGCGTCGCCGAGGAGATCGTCGCCAAGGGCGGCACGGCCGCCTTCGCCGAGCAGGATGTCGCGAGCGAAGCCCGCTGGGCCGAGATCGTCGCCGATGCCGAGAAGCGCTTCGGCCGCGTCGACATTCTCTGCAACGTCGCCGGCATTTCCGGCCGTGATCCCAAGCTCAATCTCCAGACGACATTGACCGCCGGCGGGCGCATCGGCGAGCAGACGCTCGAGGTGTGGAACAAGGTCATGGAGATCAACGCGACGGGCACGTTCCTTGGCACGAAAGCCGTGATCCCGGCCATGCAGCGCGCGGGCGGCGGCTCGATCATCAACATCTCGTCGATCTGTGGCATCGTCGGCTCGCACTCCAACGGCGCCTATCACGCGTCGAAGGGTGCCGTGCGCATCTTCTCGAAGGCCACGGCCATCCAGTATGCGACCGACAAGATCCGCGTGAACTCGATCCATCCGGGCTTCGTCGACACCCCCATGACCAAGCCGGGGCATTCCAATCCGGAGGTCGCGCAGAACCGTCTCGCCGCGACGCCTCTCGGCCGCTTCGGCACGCCCGCCGACATCGCCGCGGGCTGTCTCTATCTCGCCTCGGACGAAGCATCCTGGGTCACGGGCAGCGAGCTCGTCATCGATGGCGGCATGACCGCCAATTGATCGGCCGCATTGCCAATGAGGGCGCGCCTTTCTACGGTTCGCCGTAAACGGCCACAGGAGCGAGCGCATGTTCATCAGATCCGTGGAACGCGATACGTCGCTGGACGCCTTCCGCGCCGAGGTGCGCGCCTTCTGCGAGCGCGAGCTGCCCCCTGAGGTCAAGCGCAAGCAGGCCCTCGGCCAGCATCTCGAACGCGAGGAGTATGATGCTTGGCTGAAGCGTCTCGGCGCCAAAGGCTGGATCACGGGCAAGTGGCCGAAGGAGCACGGCGGGCTTGGCTGGACTCCCGCGCAGACGCTCGCCTTCAACGAGGAGCTCGGCCGCGCCGGCGCGCCTGCGCTCGTCCCGTTCGGCGTGAACATGGCCGGCCCCGTGATCTACACGTTCGGCACCGAGGAGCAGAAGCGCAAGCATCTCTCCGGCATCATCCGGAACGATACGTGGTGGTGCCAGGGCTATTCGGAACCGGGCGCGGGCTCCGATCTTGCGGCGCTCAAGACCAAGGCCGTGCGCGAGGGCGATCACTACGTCGTCAATGGCCAGAAGATCTGGACCTCGCTCGCGCACTGGGCGGACTGGATGTTCTGCCTCGTGAGGACGGACGACAGCGGCAAGAAGCAGGAGGGGATCTCCTTCCTGCTGATCGACATGAAGACGCCGGGCATCACCGTGCGCCCGATCATCGCGATCACTATGAGCCATCACCTCAATGAGGTGTTCTTCGACGACGTCCGCGTGCCCGCCGAGAACCTCATCGGACAGGAAGGCAAGGGCTGGACTTACGCCAAGTTCCTGCTCGCCAACGAGCGCGTCGGCAATGTCGAAATCTCGCGGCTCGAGCACGCGCTCGAAGCGCTCAACCGCCTGCTCGCGGAGACGCGCGAGGGTGGTGCGCCCCTCGCCGAGGATCCGCTGTGGCGTCGCAAGGTCGCCGAGCACGAGGTCAATCTCGCGGCCGTGAAGGCGCTCATGGCCGACCAGCTCGCAGCCACCGCCGAGGAAGGTGGCGCACCGACGCTCATGGGTGCAGCAGCATTGAAACTGCGCGGCACTGAGCTGCAGCAAGCATTGCATCAATCCGTCATGGATGTGCTCGGCCGCTATGGCCAGATCTACCAGACAGACGCCCTGCATAGCGGCTGGAACGGCGAGCTCGTCGGCCCCGCCGAGACGACCGGGCTCGTCTATGAGCATCTCTACCGCCGCGCCGCGACGATCTACGGCGGTTCGAGCGAGGTGCAGAAGAACATCATCGCCAAGGGCGCACTCGGTCTCTGAGGTCTCATCGATGCCGGCATTTTCCAGCGAGGAGCGTCAGCTCCTGAATGACAGCCTCCGCGATCTCCTCGCTGACAAGTACACCTTCGAGCACTTCAAGAAGCTCGCGCGCGCCGAAGATGGCGAAGGCTTCGGGCGCGAGGACTGGGCGACCTACGCGGAAATGGGTTGGCTCGGCGTGGCGCTGCCCGAAAGCGCGGGCGGCGCTGGTGGCGGCGCGACCGAGCTCGGCATTGTCATGGCCGGCGCCGGCCGCTTCCTCGTTCTAGAGCCCCTTCTCGGCACGATCGTGCTCGGCGCAGGCCTCATCGAGAAGGCCGGAACGCAGGATCAGCAGAAGCTGCTCGGCGATATCGCGGAAGGAAAGCTGACGCTCGCGTTCTGTCACTACGAGCCGGACTCCGGCTACGCGCGCGGCTACGTCCGCGCGATCGCGCGGCGCGATGGCGACGGCTACGTCATCGACGGCGCCAAGGCGCACACGATTGCCGCGCACGCCGTCGATACGCTCGTCATCAGTGCACGCCTAGGCTCGGACAAAGGGCCCGTCGCGCTCTTCCTGGTGCCGCGCACGAGCGCGGGCATCAAGCTGTCGCCGGCACCGGCGCTCGATGGCCGTCGCGGCGCGGCCATCACGCTCAGCGGCGTGCGCGTGCCGGCAAGCGCGAAGCTCGGTGACGACGACAAGGATCAACTGGCGACGATCGGTGAGGTGCTCGATCGCGGCGCCATTGCCGTCTGCGCCGAAGCCGTCGGCGCCATGGCCGCCGTCACACAGATCACGGTCGACTATCTCAAGACGCGCAAGCAGTTCGGCCAGCTCCTGTCGCAGTTCCAGGTGCTGCAGCACCGGCTCGTCGACATGAGCGTGACGACCGAGGAAGCACGCGCGCTCGTGCACGCGGCGCTGCAGGCGATCGACGATGGCGATCCACACGCGCGCCAGGCTGTCTGGAAGGCGAAGGTCAAGACCGCGCAGTGCGCGCGTTTTGTCGGCGGCCAGGCCATTCAGCTCCATGGTGGCATGGGCATGACCGACGAGCTGATCGTCGGGCACTACTACAAGCGACTGGCACTCTGCGAGACGCTGCTCGGCGACGGCGAGTGGTACTTGAAGCAGCTCGCGGCCGAAGTCGCCTGAAACAAGAAGCGCAACCAGGAGTACGCGCCATGAACGACAAGCCTGTCGTACGCTACGACGTCGAGGACGGTATCGGCGTCATCACGATCGACAATCCGCCGGTGAATGCGCTCGGCCCGGGCGTCACGGAAGGCATTGTCGACGCGCTGGAGAAGGGCGACGCCGATCCGAACGTGAAGGCCTTCGTGATGATCGGCGCGGGCCGCAGCTTCATTGCCGGCGCCGACATCCGCGGCTTCGATCAGAAGCGCCCGCCGCCGAAGCGCCGCAGCTATGATCTGCTCGATGAAGTCTCGAAGCCTGTCGTCGCTGCCATTCACGGCTTCGCGCTCGGCGGTGGCCTCGAGCACGCGCTCGGTTGCCACTATCGCATTGCCGTACCCGAGGCGAAGGTCGGCCTGCCCGAAGTGCTCATCGGCATCATTCCGGGCGGTGGCGGCACGCAGCGCCTGCCGCGTCTCATCGGACCCAAGGCCGCGCTCGAATTGATCGTGAGCGGCCGCCATGTGCCGGCGCCCGAAGCCAAAGATCTCGGCATCATCGACGAGATCGTCGACGGCAAGGACCTGCGCGGTGCCGCAATTGCCTACGCCAAGCGCATCGCGGATGCCCGTCCGCTGCCCCGCGTCAGCGCTCGCAGCGACAAGCTCGCCGAAGCCAAGGCCGATCCCGGCATGTTCGAGGCCATGCGCAAGTCGATCGCGCGCAGGGCCCGCGGCCAGCGGGCGCCGTATCACGCCATTGCCGCCGTCGAAGCCGCGACCATGCTCCCGACCTTCGCGGACGGCATCGCGGAAGAGCGCCGCCTGTTCCTGGAACTCGTCAGCTCCGACGAGGCCAAGGCGCTCCGCTATGCCTTCTTCGCGGAGCGCGAGGTCAACCGCATTCCAGGCCTGCCGAAGGATCTGAAGCTGCCCGAGATCAAAACTATGGCCGTCGTCGGCGCCGGCACCATGGGCGGCGGCATCGCCATGAGCTTCGCCGATGCCGGCATGCCGGTGAAGATCCTCGATGCATCCAAGGAAGTGCTCGAGCGCGGTATGAAGCGCATCCGCGACAACTACGCCGTCAGCGTCAAGCGCGGCAGCCTCTCGCAGGAGGAAATGGACAAACGCCTCGCGCTCATCACGCCGGTCGAGACCTACGAGGAGATCGGCGACAGTGATGCGGTGATCGAAGCCGTGTTCGAGCAGATGCCGGTCAAGAAGGAGGTCTTCAAGCAGCTCGACGCGGTGATGAAGCCCGACGCCCTCCTTCTCACGAACACCTCGGCGCTCAACATCGACGAAATCGCCGCGGTAACGAAGCGGCCCGAGATGGTCGCGGGCACGCACTACTTCGTCCCCGCCAACGTCATGAAGCTGTTCGAGGTCGTCAACGCGAGCAAGACCGCGCCGACGACGCTCGCCGCCGCGATGAAGCTCGGGCGCGACATCAACAAGGTCAGCGCCTATGCGGGTAACTGCGATGGCTTCGCCGCCAATCGCAGCCGCATTCCCTTCGCGATCGAGCAGAACCTGATGATCGAGGAAGGCGCGCTGCCCGAGCAGGTCGACAAGGTGATGGTCGAGTTCGGTTATCCCGTCGGGCCGTTTGCGGTGGCGGACATGTCGGGCCTCGACATCAGCTACGACACGCGCAAGCGCCGCAAGGCTGCCGATCCCAACTATCGCATGTCGCCGATCCCGGACCGCCTCGTCGAGATGGGCCGCAAGGGGCTCAAGACGTCGGCCGGCTGGTACGACTACGAGCCCGGCAACCGCACACCGCGGCCGTCCGCGATCGTGAAGGAGATCATCCGCGAGGAAGCAGAGAAGCTTGGCAACAAGCCGCGATCATTCACCGAAAAGGAGATCCTGCACCGCCTGCTGTTCAGCTCGATCAACGAGTTCTGCAAGATCCTCGAGGAAGGCAAGGCGATTCGCGCGAGCGACCTCGACGTGATGTGGCTGCATGGCTTCGGCTTTCCGCGCTGGCGCGGCGGCCTCATGTTCTGGGGCGACACCGTGGGCGCACGGGAGATCTACAATCAGATCGCGGCCTGGCACCAGCAGTACGGCCGCCACTGGAAGCCTTCAGCGCTGCTGCGCGAGGTCGCCGAGCGAGATGGCAAGCTCAGCGAGATCAAGTCGAAGGCGTTCGGAGGTTAGGAGGCCTCAGCGCCGCACGCGGCGGCGGAAGCCGAGATCGCTGTCGCCCTGCGGTGCCTGGCCGGTATTCGGGGCGCCGCGCGGCGCCGCCGCGGTGCGCACAGGATCGGCGCAATCGGTCAGCCAGATATCGAACACCGGATGCTCGACCGCATTGAGGGCCGGGCTTTCAGCAAACATCCAACCGGAGAAAATGCGTCGCGTGGAGCCATCGAGCATGACCTCGTCGACCTCGACAAAGGCCGATGTCTTCGGGGGCTCGGTCGGCTCGCGCGTGTAGCAGGCGCGCGCGGTGACCTTGAGGGCGCCGAACGTCTGGGTGCTGTTGAGGGCGGCATTGAGCGGACTGATGCTGGCCGTCACCTTGTCGAGGGCTGCGAATACCGCCGTCTGGTTCTCGATACGCTCCGCTCGGGCCGTGGTCGCGAATACCATCGCACCGAGCACGCATCCCGCCGCCAGCATCGTGCCGGCGACACGCCATCCCGCCGATCGCTCTCGTACTTCGCGTTGCATCCGATCCTTAAGCTCCGGACCCTCTTGCCGGCCGACGATCGCACGCCATCACACAATGTGGGCCACGCCGTGACGGCAAAACCCAGGCTCATTGTCGCCTATTGTGGGCGCCAGGGCTTGTAGTCGCCGGTTGCCCGCGGCCGCGTTCCTGCACCGAGAATCGAGCCGGACGGCCGATAGGCACCGGACGTCCCGGTCAGGTTGGCCTGATGCGGCTTCTGCCAGGGGCGCGGCGTGTACTCCTCCTCGGTCGGCGGCGTGTCGACCGTGTAGTGCATCCAGCCGTGCCACTCGGGCGGAATTTTCGACGCCTCGGCACCGTCCTTGTAGATGACCCAACGGCGCGGTACGCCGAGCGGGCCGACGCCCTTGGCCTGGATGTAGTACCGGTTCCCCTCGTCGTCAGTGCCGACATGACGGCCGCGCAGCGCCGTGTAGATGCGGTTCGACCAGGTATTGCCGCCCCACCAGCTGAAGATCTCGCTGAATATGCCCATGTGCCACCTCGTCGGCGGGGCCGCGGCCCGCCGGACATGCCCGGTGGGGCTTATCGCACCCGATGGCCCCTAAGTCCAGACGGCACCGCGCCTTCCCCAGAGCCGCCTCCGCGAGGGCTCAAGCACTCAAATGAAGGACGATCTCGCGCCGGTGCGGGCGCGCGCGATGCTCGAAAAGATAAATGCCTTGCCAAGTCCCGAGCACCATGCGGCCCGAGGCCACCGGGATGCCGAGCGAGGTCTGGGTGAGCGCCGCCTTGATGTGGGCTGGCATATCATCCGGTCCCTCGGTCGTGTGCACGATCCAGCGCATGGACGGATCGTCCGCCGGCGGCACGAGACGGCGGAAAAAGGCGTCGAGATCGCGGCGGACGTCCGGGTCGGCATTCTCCTGGATGAGCAGGGAACACGACGTATGCCGAACGAAAACCGTGAGCAGGCCCATATCTGAGCGTGTATTGCCCACAAATGCCTCGATCTCATCGGTTAGCTCGTAGAGTCCGGGGCCGCTGGTCATCCGTGTCATGATTTTCTGCATGTTCTTTCGTTTCATAACTTGCCGGCCATTGAACAGGGCTCTCGGAGTAACGACATTGTGTTGCAATCCTGGTGCGACCGCCAGATAGTGCGCTGCCTCCATTGGGGCGCAGAGGCGCAGTGCTCGGGATACGCGCGTGCCTTTCTGCTCATGCGAGGGGGGGAACGCTGTTCATGTCCACCGATCACGGGGACAGGAACGCTCGCATCGGCACCGCCGTCCGGCGTGTCGCCAAATCGCCATTGGCGAACCACTCATAGGCCCGCACATCCACTGGGCCGGACGGCCGTTAGGCCGAACAGGGAAGGATTCAGCACGAGATGATGGATTTGTTGATGCCCCAGCTCTGGCCGCTGCTCCAGATCATCATGATCGATGTCGTGCTGGCCGGTGACAATGCCGTCGTCGTCGGGCTGGCGGCGTCCCGCGTCAACCCCGCCATTCGCGGCAAGGTCATTTTCTGGGGCATAGCGGCGGCGGTCGTCCTTCGCATCCTGTTCGCCGGCATCACGATGCAGCTCCTGGCCATCAAGGGCATCATGCTGGCCGGCGGCCTCCTGCTCTTCTACGTGTGCTGGAACATGTACAGGGAGTTGCGCGGCGGTCACGAGCAGGAGCCGCATTCGCTCGGTGCCGCGGCGACCGAGGAGCAGGAGCCGAAGGAAGCAACAAAGTTCAAGGAGATGAGTTTCTGGGCCGCCGTCACCCAGATCACCATCGCCGACGTCTCCATGTCCCTCGACAACGTGCTGGCTGTCGCCGGCGCTGCCAAGGGCAACACGATCGTTCTCATCATTGGCCTCGCCATCGCGATTGTGCTGATGGCCGTCGCCGCCAACTACATCGCGAAGCTCCTCGCCACGTATCCCTGGATCAGCTGGCTCGGCCTCGCCGTCATCGTCTATGTCGCGGCCCAGATGTCCTGGGACGGCATTCACGATCTCGCCTGCCTCTACGTCTCACCCGACGTATGCAATCAGGGGTTGATCTCGACCCTACAGACCTTGATCGCGGGCACCTGACTGCGTAATCCGGCTGGACGCAAAACGGCGCCGGACGATGCCGGCGCCGTTTCTCTTTGTTGACATGTCTTCGGCTGGCGCCCAGTGCGTTAGCGACCCATTTCCTTGAGCCACTTCCGCATGTCGGCGATTTCGCGCTCCTGCGCGCGGATGATCTCCTCCGCGAGTTTGCGCACGCGCGCATTCTTCCCGTGCTCGAGCACGACTTTGGCCATGTCGATGGCACCCTGGTGGTGCGGGATCATGCCGCGCAGGAAGTCGACATCGGCATCGCCTGAGAACTCGAGGTCCATGCCCGCATGCATCTTATCGTTGGCGGCGCGGTAGGCCTTGGTCGCCGGCGTTTCGGTTGAGGGCGCTGCGGGGCGCGCATGTCCTTGCTCTCCGTGACCAGAATGCTGTGCCTGCACAGCGGCAGAGAGGCCGAGCAGCGCGATGGCTGCCAACCCTGGTACATATCTCATCGGTTTTTCCTGCTTGTGTGAATTTCAACGGCGCACGCGAACGCTCACCGCAAGATCGGCAGCGTGCGTTGCGTGAGTTCAAGGCAAAGTGGGTCTCAAGCCGCCGCGCGCGGCGGTCTCAGTGGAACTGGCGGCTCGATACCAGCCGGCATTTCGCCGAACGGTGCGTGCAGCCGAAGCCGCTCATAAGACAATCGCATATCGAATAGGGCCGCCGTCAGAGCGACGCAGCAGGCCATTCCAGCCGCGCAGCAGATCGACACACAGCTCCCGGCGGGCGCGTCGTCCTGATGCTGGGAGGCGGGCTCTTCGCCATGCGAGGTGTGCTCATGTCCTGGGTGGTGGTGGTGCGCCTCGAGAGGCAGCCCGGACGCGCGTTCGTGGCTCGCGCGCGTGCCGGCCTCGGCCGGCGACACCTTAAGCACGGTAGCCACGAGCATGATGGCCGCGAGCACGCACGAGAGAACGGCTTTGGTCCGCATGATCGGCATCTTCCAGTCGTGCCCGAGCACCCGTCAATCGAAGATGCGGTCACCCTGCTGGTCGATGATCTGCCGGCCCTTCATGAGCGCGAAGTCGGCAGCCTCATCCTGCGTCGGAAAGCGGTCGGCGCGGATGAACTTGTGCTCTTTCCTCGCCTCGCCGACCTGCTTGCTGATCGTGCCGGCGACCTGGTATTGCCCCCCCTCCGGATAAGGCCGCGCCTCGATGGTATAGCCATTGTGCTCGACCGAGCGGGCCGGCGCACCGCCACCATCGGCGCCGCCACCTCCTCCGCCACCGCCAAACAGCTTCTTCCAGAACGACATGCTTCATTTCCTCGCGAAGTGATTTCTCATGAGCCTAGCGCCGCGCGCGCCGATGCGCTACCGCCGCGCTGTCGGTGCAGGCGCATTGTCATCGTCGTCGTCATCGTCAGGATCTTGTTCGTCCTTGACGTGCAGGCGATGCAGAAAGCGATGGAGCGCCGGCGCGAGGATCAGCGCCGTGGTGGCCACAACCAGCAGCCCCGAATAAATGGCGTAGACCCCGGCGAAGATCTTGGCGCCGTTGGCCTGGAGGGTATCGACCGGCCCCATCCCCGAGAGGATCATCGCCGCATTGAGGAATGCATCGACCCAGCCGAGCCCGCCAAGCCAGTGGTAACCAGCCATACCCGCGAAGAGCGAGACCGCGATGAGCACGAGGGCCAGCGCGATATTAGCGCCCAGGCGGCGGAAGAAGACCATCCGGGGAGCCAGAGGATCGCCGACGTATTCGAAGCCGTCAGGCATGGCACCTCCCGCTGCGCTGCTCGCTTGGCTGCTGTTTTCAGAGACTACGACGGTGGGACATGCGCCTTCATCGGGGAATGAAAATAACTGCTGCCCGGGCCGTCCGTTGTGGCGCCCGGGCAGAAGCCTGTCAAATCAAGTCCGTCTCGAGTTACGCCGCGCGGCGCTCGTGCTTGCCTTCCCGCACCTCCTCGATGATCTTGGCGCAGAAGGCGTCCAGATCGCCGGGATTGCGCGAGGTGACGAGACCCTTGTCCGTCACGACCGCGGCGTCCTCCCAGTGGGCACCCGCATTGACCACGTCGGTCTTGATCGACTTGTACGAGGTCATCTTGAGGCCTTTGGCAATGCCCGCCTCGATGAGCAGCCAGGGCCCATGGCAGATCGCGGCGACTGGCTTGCCCGAGTTGTAGAAATCCTTGACCAGCTTCACGGCCATCGGCTCGGCGCGCAGCGTGTCCGGATTCATCTGCCCGCCGGGCAGCACGATCGCGTCGTAGTCATCGACCTTGGCTTCGGCGAGCGCCTTGTCGACCTTCACAGCGCGGCCCCAGTCCTTCTTGTCCCATCCCTTGATCTCGCCCTTCTCCGGCGAGACGACATCGACCTTGGCGCCGGCCTCTTTGAGCTTGTCGCGCGGCACCTCGAGCTCGGACTGCTCGAAGCCGTTCGTGGCGAGTATGAGAATGCGTTTGCCGTCCAGTTTTCCAGCCATGGGGAACCTCCGCGGATAGGGATGCATCTACCCGAGTAATGAGCCGCGGAGCCGATTGTTCCTGACGCGGGCGGAGATGGATGCGCGCAGAAATACAAAAGCCCCGGTGGTCCGGGGCTTTATGCTGTTCGTCACGATCACGCGATCTCAGTTGTCGAGGAAGCTCCGGAGCTTCCGGGAGCGGCTCGGGTGCTTGAGCTTGCGCAGCGCCTTCGCCTCGATCTGGCGGATGCGCTCGCGCGTCACCGAGAACTGCTGGCCGACCTCCTCGAGCGTGTGGTCGGTGTTCATGCCGATGCCGAAGCGCATACGCAGCACGCGCTCCTCGCGCGGCGTGAGCGAGGCGAGCACGCGCGTCGTCGTCTCGCGCAGGTTCGACTGGATGGCCGCATCGATCGGCAGCAGCGCATTCTTGTCCTCGATGAAGTCGCCGAGATGTGAATCCTCCTCGTCGCCGATCGGCGTCTCGAGGCTGATCGGCTCCTTGGCGATCTTCAGCACCTTGCGGACCTTCTCGATCGGCATGGCGAGCTTCTCGGCAAGCTCCTCGGGCGTCGGCTCGCGGCCGATCTCGTGCAGCATCTGCCGGCTCGTGCGCACGATCTTGTTGATCGTCTCGATCATGTGCACGGGGATGCGGATCGTGCGCGCCTGGTCCGCGATCGAGCGCGTGATGGCCTGACGGATCCACCACGTCGCGTAGGTCGAGAACTTGTAGCCGCGCCGGTACTCGAACTTGTCGACGGCCTTCATGAGGCCGATGTTGCCCTCCTGGATGAGATCCAGGAACTGCAGGCCGCGGTTCGTGTACTTCTTGGCGATCGAGATCACGAGGCGCAGGTTCGCCTCGACCATTTCCTTCTTCGCCTGGCGCGCCTCGCGCTCGCCCTTCTGCACGCTCTTCACGATGCGGCGGAACTCGGCGATCTCGAGACCCGTGTCGCTCGCGAGCAGGTGGATTTCCGCGCGGATCTTCTCGATCTGCTTGCGCTCGGCCTTGATCAGGCGCTCCCAGGGCTTCGACTTCGAGGTCGACATGCGGTCGAGCCACGTCTGGTCGAGCTCGTTGCCGTAGTACTCGGAGATGAAGGCCGTGCGCGCGACACCATGGCTGTCGGCGAGCCGCATGATGCGGCCCTCGAGACCGATCAGGCGCTTGTTGATCGAGTAGAGCTGCTCGACGAGGCTCTCGATACGCGCGTTGTTGAGCGAGAGGCTCTTGACGTCACGGACGATCTCCTCGCGCAGCTTCTCATACGCCTTGAGCTGCTGGCGCGAGCCCTGCTCGCCGGCAACCTGCTGCTCGAGCTTCTTGTCCTGCTGCTTCCTGAGCTTCTTGTAGTTGCTCGCGATCGCATCGAAGGTCTCGAGCACCTTCGGCTTCAGCTCGTGCTCCATGGCGGCGAGTGAGACGGCGTTCTCGTAGTCGTCGTCCTCGTCCATCTCGCCATCGCGCGGCTCGCCATCGCCTTCGGCGCGCGCGACCTCTGCATCGCCATTGCCGTTCGCGCCATTGCCGTGCGGGACGGGCGGCGGCGGCGCAGCCTTGGCCTCGGGGCCTTCGTACGTCGCCTCGAGATCGATGATGTCGCGCAGGAGAACCTTGCCCTCGTTGAGCTCGTCCCGCCAGATGATGATGGCCTGGAAGGTCAGCGGGCTCTCGCAGAGACCCGCGATCATCGCTTCGCGCCCAGCCTCGATGCGCTTCGCAATCGCGATCTCGCCCTCGCGCGACAGGAGCTCGACGGTGCCCATCTCACGCAGGTACATGCGCACGGGATCATCCGTACGATCGACGGACGCTTCGGCGCGGCCCTCGGCCTTCGCCGGCAGCGCCTGCACGGTCATCGCGCGGCCGTCATCCTCGTCGGCGGAATCCGCGCTGTTGTCATCGGCAGCGGCGCCGTCCTCGCTCTCTTCGGAATCGACGACGTTGATGCCCATCTCGGAGAGCATCGCCATCGTGTCCTCGATCTGCTCGGAAGACACTTCCTCGGAGGGCAGCACGGAATTCAGCTCGTCATAGGTGACATAGCCGCGCTGCTTGCCAACCTTGAGCAGCTTCTTGACCGACTGATCCGAAAGGTCCAGCAGCGGGCTGTCCTTCTCGGCGGTCTCGGCTGCGGGAGCGGCCTTCTCCTCGGATTTCGTCGCCATAGGGTGGTCTCTCACCTTGATGAATGGATTGCCTGCCGAGGCAAAGCACCCGTGTGGTCCCAACCGACCGCCAGCACGCACTGCGAAACGCGAAGCGAGCGAGCAACACCCGCGGTCACGATACGCATCGGCATGGCTTTGCGGCCCAATGCTGTCCCCCCGCGCACCCCCCGCGCACGATGTCTGCCACTTCGCGGCTCCGTGACGGCGGCATGATCAAGCCCCGCATCTCACGGCTACACCCGACCTGTTGGCAGTGCGGTGCGCTCTTCCCTTCCCGTCTCGCCGTCCTCGACTTGGTTCTGCCGAGCCTTGATCTCGCAGAGGCGCTGAAATGCGTCCTCGCTCTGCTCCTCAAGCCATCTTTGTTCGGCGACAACCAAATCCCGCCGCAACCCTACCTGCCTCTCATGCAGGGCTACAGCGTGACACCAACCGGTTTCGACGGCGTCCTTGTCGGCCTCTGGTTCGGCGAACCTGTCGCCTTTATGCGTGATCGCACGCTCGACGAGGGCAACGACATGGGACAAGCCAGTTCCGGACAAATGGTTGTGTAGGCCTACGCTGTCAAGAGGAATTTCCTCCGCCAAAGCGGCTAAAACCGCGTCTTTTAGTTCCACCAGAGCGGGTACGGTGAACTCCAGCGTCGCTATCTGTTCCGCGTGCTCCTCAATAAGCCAGGGATGGTTAATAAGGGCCTTGAGAATCAAGGCCTCCCGGGCGGGCAGGGCGGCGAGCCGGGCGGCGAGAGCGCTGCTCGGGACGGGCATGGCGGGCGTCGCCGGGCGCCCCTTGTGTTGCAGGCGGGCTCGCTCGCGGACGCGCCAATCTGTCTGAACGTTGTTATGACGACCTGCCGTGCGCCGGGCGCCGCCGCCGTGGCCGCTTCCCAGCTCGCGAAGAATCGCCCGGTTGAGGCTGAAAAGCGTCTGGCGCACCTCCTGCTCGTAGTGCCCGCGGACGCTTGCGTCGCCGATCCGGCCGACCAGGGCTCTCATCTTCTGCTCGAAGGCGGCCCGCTGCTCGGGCGTCGCGACGGGCTGCGTCGCCAACTCCCGCTCCCACATGACGTCAAACAGGGCCTTGGTGCGCGTAAGAATGGCCTCGAACGCCGCCGCACCTTGCTGGCGCACGAGATCGTCAGGGTCCTGGCCATCCGTGAGGAAGGCGAACCGCGCGCTGTAGCCGGGCTTCAAGAGCGGCAGGATCGTATCGACGGCACGGTACGCCGCCCGCTGGCCTGCGCCATCGCCGTCGAAGCACAAGGTCGGCTCGGGCACCACCCGCCAGAGCAATTGCACCTGCGCCTCGGTGAGCGCTGTGCCAAGCGGCGCCACCGCCGCCTGGAAACCGGCCTGATCGAGCGCCACCACATCCATGTAGCCCTCGACAACGACGATCCGCGATGTCTCGAAGGCCACGGGCCGCGCGCGATGGATGTTGTAGAGCTGATTGCCCTTGTGGAAGAGCGGCGTCTCCGGCGAGTTCAGATACTTTGCCGGCGCATCGGGATCGAGCGCACGCCCACCGAACGCGATCACGCGGCCCTTGAGATCCTCGATCGGAAACATCACGCGATTGCGGAACCGGTCATACGGCACGGCAATGTCATCCCCGGAGATGACCATGCCCGCCTCAGCCATCTCCTTGACCGTGAAGCCCTCCTTGGCGAGATGCGCCTTCAGCACCTCGCGGCCGGCAGGTGCAAAGCCCATGCGGAACCGCGCGATCGTCTCACGGCTGACGCCGCGCCGCTCGAGATAGCGGCGCGCTTCCTGGCCGGGTGACGAGGCAAGCTGCGTCTCGAAGAAGCGCGCCGATGCCTCGACCAGCGCCATGAGCCGTGCCCGCGCATCCACCTCTTCGATGGCGCGCTGGCTACGTGGCTCGGGCTTCGGCAGGATCACGCCCGCATCGGCCGCCAGTCGCTCAACGGCTTCCGTGAACGACAGCCCTTCCGTCTTCATGACGAACGTGAAGATGTCGCCGTACTCGCCCGAGGCGAAGCACTTGTAGAAGCCTTTCTGGTCATTGACAGTAAATGATGGCGTCCGCTCGGTCTTGAAGGGCGAGAGCCCCTTCCATTCGCGCCCCGCCTTCTTGAGCGCGACGCGCCGTCCGACCACGGAGCTGACCGGCAGCCGGGCCCGGATATCGTCCAGAATGTGCGGCGGAAAGCGCATGGGCGGACCATAGGTGATTCGCCTGGAGCCCCACTGCAAGGCCTGCGGCACGCATAGCACCGCGCACTGTTTCCACAGGTTGGGCAAGGGAGTCGCGTGCCGTGAGGGGAGGGGCATACGCAAACGTCAGCACAAGCGGCCGCCCCTCATCCTGACCTTCTCCCCGTAAGTACGGGGAGAAGGGACCTGTAGCGCTCACGGCAAGCTCCCAATTAGAAAAAGAGGGGGTCCGGGGTCTCCCCGGGCGGGTGTGGGCGGCAGCCCGCTCGCGCCTTCGGCGCGACGAGGGCCAGCCCTCGCGCTCCCGCCGGGAGGGACACCCTCCCGGCCCCACCCGCCTTTTAGTTTTCTTTCGCCCGGTCGAGGGCTTCCGGCGTGTCGATGTCGAGGAAGATGGCGTCCGTGCCGAGATCGACCTCGGCGACCTCGCTCGCGCTCGCCGCGATGATGTGGCGGGCGCCCGTGTCGCCTTCGATGGCCAGAAGCTCGGGGAAATAGGCGCGCGCGAAGAGAACCGGATTGCCGCGCTTGCCGAGATGGATTGGCACGACGATGCCGCGGCCCTCCTTCGGCGAGAAAGCCGAGATCAACCGGTCGAGATGGCGCGCCTCGATGCGCGGCATATCCCCGAGACTGACGATGGCGCCGTCCACGTCATCGGGCAGCGCCGCGATGCCGGTCTTGAGCGATGTGCTCAAGCCATCGGCGAAGTCCGGATTGTGGACGATGCGCACGTCGAGACCGGCGAGCGCGTTCTCCACCGCCGGAGCCTCGTACCCGGTCACCACGATCACGGGCGACGCGCGGCTCGCGAGTGCTGCCTGCACGGCGCGCACGACGAGAGGCACGCCATCCAGCGCTTCGAGCAGCTTGTTGCGTTGGCCGTAGCGTGTCGATCGCCCCCCCGCGAGAACGATGCTCGCAATGCGCGGCGCCCGGCGCGCGGTGTCCATATTGCCTTCTTCCGCATGATCATCCGGCGGAATTTCGCGCGGTTGCGGCCGTGTCACGATCTCCTTGAGCAAGCCGCCGAGGCCCATCGAGGCCACATCCGCCGATGTTACCGTGATGCCGGCGAGCCGACGCTCGAGCACCCAATCGAAACCGTTGATCTTCGGCGAGGCCGCACAGCTCGGCGCGCCGATCACATCCCGTTCCCCGAGGCGGCCGAGCAGCATGAGGTTTCCGGGATCGACCGGCATGCCGAGCCGCTCGATCGTGCCACCGGCTTCGACAAGACCTGCAGGAATCACATCCTGACGATCGACGATCGCGGATGCCGCAAATACGATGATCGGATCGTGGCCTGCGGCGGCCATGCGCGCGATCGCGGCGGCGACGGCCTCCGTCTCGTGCGCGACGACCTCACTCGCGCCGATCGCACTGCCGAGCGCCTCCAGGCGCTGCGCGATGGCGCGCCGGCGCTTCTCGATGAGGTTCTTGCGCGTGCCGGCGAGTTGCGTGAGCACGAGGCCAGCGTGCGCCGCGCGGAAGGCGCGCACATGCATGAGACCGCCGGCCTCGCGCGCCAATGCTTCCGCCGCAGCGACGACCGCCTCAGGCAGCGCGAACGTGATGACCTTCACTGTTGCCAGCATCTGGCCGCGCGCGACGCGCTCGAATGCCGGCACGGTAGCGACCGTCAGGCTCTCGTCGATGGCATTGAGCCGGCCGAGCCTCGCCGCATCGATCTCCACGAGCCCGCCCGCGTCCGCATAGAGGTTCGCGCGGCCGGTAAACGGCTCGGCAACATGCATCGCACTACCGCAGAGGGCGGCTGCGACGCGCGCCGCCGCAGCATCCTCGCCGACGTCGTCGGCTTCGAGGAGCGCCGCCGTAACCTGCGTGATGCCGGTTCCCGCGAGGCGTTCGATATCGCCGGCACTGAGCACGCGCCCTTTCTTGATCGCGCCCGAGGGCGTCGGGATCGAGTGGGCGAGAATGGCGCCCGCCGCCTCGCGCAGTGGAACCTGCTCGAACTTCATCTTGTCTTTCTCACCGCGCGGCGTACCGGGCTCATCACATCCTTACATCGTCGCGCCGAGTTGCCACGGCACGAACTCCGCGTCGCCGTAGCCGAGCAGCTCCGATTTCGATTTCTCGCCTGAGGCCACACGCAGCACATGGCGGAAGATCTCCTCGCCCTTGGCCTCGATCGAGACGCCGTCGAGGATGTCGCCGCAGTTGATGTCCATGTCGCCGATCATCTGCTGGTAGATCGCACTGTTGGTGGCGAGCTTGATCGACGGCGTCGGCTTGCAGCCATAGGCCGAGCCGCGGCCGGTCGTGAAGCAGAGCACATTGCAACCGCCCGCCACCTGGCCCGTTGCCGCGACCGGATCATAACCGGGCGTATCCATGTAGACGAAGCCCTTGGCCGTAACGGGCTCGGCATAACGATAGACGGCGGTCATCGTGCGCGTGCCGCCCTTGGCCGCAGCCCCGAGCGACTTCTCGAGGATGGTCGTCAGCCCGCCGGCCTTGTTGCCGGGCGAGGGATTGTTGTCCATCGAGCCGTTGTTCTTCGCGCAGTAGTCCTGCCACCACTTGATGATGTCGACGAGCTTCTCGCCGACCTCGCGCGTCGCAGCACGCCGCGTCAACAGATGCTCGGCGCCGTAGATCTCGGGCGTCTCCGAAAGCACCGCCGTGCCGCCGTGCTCGACGAGCTTGTCGACGGCCGCGCCAAGCGCAACATTCGCCGTGATGCCCGAGTAGCCGTCCGATCCTCCGCATTGAAGTGCGAGCACGAGCTCGGATGCCGGAATGCTCTCACGGCGCGCAGCATTCACTTTCGGCAGCATCTCCTTGATGGCCTCGACGCCCGCCGCAACGGTCTTCTTCGTGCCGCCCACCTCCTGAATGGTAAACGTGCGGAAGGTGTCGTTCTCCTTGATCCCGGTCTGCTCCATGAAGGCCTTGATCTGGAAACCCTCGCAGCCGAGGCCGACCATCACGACACCGCCCATGTTCGGATTGGCGGCGTAGCCCCACTGCGTGCGCTTCAAGACTTCGTAGCCCTCGCCCTTGAGATCGAGCGCGCAGCCTGTGCCGTGCACGAGCGGAATGATGCCGTCGATGTTCGGATACTGGTCGAGAATGCCGGACTGCTCGATCTCGCGTGCCATGAAGCGCGCGACGCTCGCGGAACAGTTAACGCTGGTGAGCACGCCGATGTAGTTGCGCGTGCCGGCCTTGCCGTTGGCGCGGCGATAGCCCTCGAATGTCGCGCGCGCTTCCAGCGGCAGCAGCGGCTCCTCCCTCGCGTCCTTGGCGAAGGCATAGTCGCGGTCGAACTCGCCGAAAGCGCAGTTGTGCGTGTGGATGTGGCTGCCGGGCGCGATGTCCTCAGTGGCAAAACCGATGATCTGACCGAACTTCAGAACGGGCGCGCCCTTCTCGATCGCAATCGTCGCCATCTTGTGACCGCGCGGCACGCGCGCGATCGCCGCAACTCCCTGGGCGCGCGCGCCTTGAGCGATCTGGTCAACGGCCACGATCACATTGTCCATGGCGTGGAGACGGAGTGTCCTCGGCTCGGAACCAGACGCGGCGTTCGGTTGTTCCTGCATCAAGCAGTGCCTCCCAATTTCCGAAATTAGGATTGTTCTTAGTTCATATTCAGCGCGCACCGAGCCGCTGCGTCAATTGCCCCATCACCTACTTTCACGTGTTCGCTCGCGTTGGCTCAACTCGAGTCACGCACGCGTGAGCCCCCCTGGCCGAGAAAAAGACCTGATCCATATAGGGGTACAGCAAGACCGCAAAGGCGGCCGAGCTGGCCTCTGAGGGCTTAACGCCAAGGGGGCAATGAGCAACCTCAGAAAGAGAAAATTCCCGCAAATCGGGAATCAAACGGAGAAAAGCTATGAAGACGATCCTGAGCACCCTGGTACTGGCTGGCGTCCTGGCAACCGCAGCAAACGCCCAGTCCCCCACCATCGACCCATTCTATGACCCGAGCCTGGCGCTGCCGCGCTCCGAGGTGATCAGCGGTGACGAGTTCCGTCAGGCGCTGCCGCGTTCGGAGACCATCAGCGGCGATCAGTTCCGTCAGGCCCTCCCCCACACCGAGGAGATCTTCCCGGACATCACGGTCGCGACGCCTTAATCAAGCGATCAGAGAAGAACCTCTAAAACTCAGCGGCCCGGTAATACCGGGCCGCTTAATTTTTGCGCTTCGGCCTCGCGGAAGGACTCAGGCGCGGCGGTCGCGCGGTCCGGACAAGCGGCGGCGCAGCTTCGGCAGAGCCGGCCCAGGCGGCACATAGCGCGAGCTACCTGCAGAAGCCCGCCAGGCAGCCAGACCCGACATCAGTAGCGCGGCCAAGAGCAGCGCCATCATGGCGGCAGCGGCCTGAGGGTGAGACGCGATGTTCGCGCCCCCGGGGCCGAGAATGCTACCCGTCGTCACGGCCGCGAATGCGATCTGCAAGGTTCCATCCATGGCGGTCGCCTGTCGTCGCTGAACTGGTGCCAAGAAATGAAAAGCATTGCTCGCTTTTCGAAGCCGAAAATAAGCTTTTCTTTAGGGGGAGCCGAGCGCCTTCGTGCGGCAAGGTTGCCAAAAGGTTGCAGCAATCGCATAGGCCGGGCATTTTCGCTTGCGTCAGACGAGGCGTCGTCGCCATGTCCAAGCCGGCAGGCCAAGTTCGGCAGTCTCGAAATCAATCCGAGGGGGAGCGCACCGTGGCCAACGAGTTCCTTGATCATCTGGAGACACGCGAGCCGGCTGTGCGCGAGCGCTCTCAGTTCGGGCTTCTGCCGGATCTCGTGCGCAACGCGATGGCCGGCGCGCCCGGCTGGGCCAGTCACCTCGCGGGCGTTGACCCTGCCGCCGTCACTTCGCGCGAAGCGCTCGCGAAGCTGCCGCTCCTGCGCAAAAACGCATTGCACGGTCTTCAGGCCGGACGCCCGCCCTTCGGCGGCTTCAACATCGCCAGCGGCACGGGCATAGGCCGCATCTTCATGTCGCCGGGTCCCATCTTCGAGCCTGAAGGCCTCGGCACGGACTGGTGGCGCTCGGCGCGCGCCCTGTTTGCTGCCGGCGTGCGCGCTGGTGACATCATCCACAATACCTTCGCCTATCACCTTACGCCGGGCGGCTGGCTGCTCGACGCCGGCGCTCGCGCACTCGGCTGCACAGTCATTGCCGCCGGCCCCGGCAATACCGAGCAACAACTCGAAGCCATTCAGCATCTGAAGCCGACGGTGTACGTCGGCGTTCCCGACTACCTGAAGATCCTGCTCGACAAGGCGGCAGAGACCGGCAAGGACGCCTCATCCATCAAGCGCGCGCTCGTCTCGGGCGGCGCACTCTTTCCCTCGCTGCGCGCCGAGTACGCCGATCGCGGCATCGCGGTGCTTCAGGCCTATGCCATCGCGGACGTCGGCAACGTCGCCTACGAGAGCGCCGGCCCCGATGGTGCCGTCGAAGGCATGATCGTCGATGAAGGCGTCATCGTCGAGATCGTGCGCCCGGGCACCGGCGATCCCGTCCCCGAAGGGGAGGTCGGCGAGGTCGTGGTGACGGCCTTCAATCGCGACTACCCCATGATCCGGCTTGCAACCGGCGATCTCTCCGCGGTCCTTCCCGGCCGCTCGCCGTGCGGGCGCACGAACATGCGCATTCGCGGCTGGCTCGGCCGCGCCGATCAGACGACGAAGGTGAAGGGCATGTTCGTCCATCCCGAGCAGGTGGCCGATGTCGCGAAGCGCTTCCCCGAGCTCGGCCGCGTGCGCCTCGTCGTCACCCGAGCCGGCGAGCAGGATGTCATGACACTGAAGGCCGAAGGACCGGCTGCCGATTCCGCACTCGCCGCGCGCATCGGCGAAGCGGTGCAGCAAGCGACCAAGCTCAAGTCCGCCGTCGAGATCGTGGCGCCAGGCACGCTTCCCAACGACGGCAAGATCATCGCCGACGATCGCAGCTATTCATGAGTGTTTTTTGTTGCCGCGGGCTGCTGGGAAGGGGTGCTGACGCCTTCCGAGGTCCTGCCATGCCCGCGGCCGACACAAAGACACGTTGTGCTTGGCGCACGCTGCTCCGCTATCCTTTTTCTCCGTCCTTCACGGGGAGCGGGTTAGCGTGAGGGCAGCAGCGTGCAATAACGACAGCCTGCCGCCCTCATCCCGCCCCTCTCCCCGTCAGAACGGGGAGAAGGGGAAGTTTCACTTCTTCACCAGCGGGCACTTGCTTTCAGAGAACGGCTGCGCGGCCTCTTCGCCCGGAATGGTACGCAGGACCTTGTAGTAGTCCCACGGCCCCTTCGATTCCGCCGGGCTCTTCACCTCGACAAGATACATATCGTGGATGAGGCGACCATCCGCGCGGATTTTGGCACCCTTTGCGAAGAAATCATCCACCGGCATCTCGCGCATTTTCGCGGCGACCGCCTTGGCTTCATCGGTTCCGGCAGCCTTGACGGCCTTCAGGTAGTGCATCACGGAAGAGTACACGCCGGCCTGGACCATGCCGGGCTTGCGCTTCGCTTGCTCCTCGAACCGCTTGGCGAAGTTCCTGCTGCCTTCATCGCGATCCCAATAGTACGCGGTAGTGGCGACGAGACCGCGTGCCCCTTTCAGACCCATGGCATGAACGTCGGTGATAACGATAACGAGACCGACCAGCTTCTGGCCGCCTTCTGTGATGCCAAACTCGCTCGCCTGCTTCACTGCGTTGACGGTGTCGAGACCGCCGTTGGCCAGACCGATGATCGGCGCCTTCGATCCCTGTGCCTGCAGCAGGAAGGACGAGAAGTCGCTGCTGCCCGTAGGATGGCGCACCTGCCCGACAACCTTGCCGCCCTTCGACGTGATTTCCGACGTCAAGTCAGCCGCCATGGAGTGTCCGAAGGCGTAATCGGCAACCAGAAGGAACCACTCCTTGCCACCCTCCTGCAGAATGGCGCGCGCACTGCCAATGGCCTGCGAGTATGTGTCGAAGGTCCAATGGAAACCGTTCGGCGAACAATCCTCATTCGTTAGGCGCGTCGTCGCCGGACCAGAGAAAAGGGCGATGCGATCGCGCTCCTTCGCGAGATTCTGAATCGCGAGAGCGACCGCCGAGTTCGTAAGATCGGCAAAAGCATCGACGCCATCAACATCGATCCACTGACGCGCGGTCGACGCCGCGAGATCGACCTTGTTCTGGTGGTCTGCGGAAAGAATTTGAATGGGCTTGCCGAGAACCGTGCCACCGAAATCCTCTGCGGCCATTTTCGCCGCGAGCACGGAGCCCGTGCCGCCGAAGTCCGCGTAGAGTCCGGATTGATCATTGAGTACGCCGATTTTCACAGCGTCGCCGGAGATCTGGGCTCCGGCCGCAGTGGCCCCCAGACACAGCGCGGCCGAAACAAGAGGAGCGAGCAATGATCGCATGATCTTTTCTCCCTAGGGTGCTTAATCGGATTGTTGTCATCTGAACTCGCCCAAGGCGCTCGGCAGCGCAACCTCTCAATCGTCTTGGGAGGCTTGTCGAATCATCAGGGCAGCGCCTTCTCGTGGCCTGCCCGCGCCGGTCACGATTGCGCTGGAGGCTCGACAGGCGGCGCACGCGCAGCGCGTGCCAGTGCTTCGGCAATTCGGACGCTGTCGAGGTCATCCTTGTGGATCACGTCGACGGCACCGGCTTTGACCAGCATGGCTCGCCGCTGGCGATCTACCTGCCCGCTGACGACGATGATCGGTCCCACATATCCGCAGCGACGCAGGAACGGGATGGTGTGCGTCGCGTTGTCGGAGGGCTTCAGGTAGTCGTCGAGGAAGATCAGCTCGGGCTGGCGCTCTATGACGCAATCGAGAGCCGATCCGAGCGTGCGCGCGCGACGCACCTCGATCGCGTAGCCGAACATAATGTGAAGCGTGGCCCGCAAACGGTCGGCGTCGAAGTTCTCATCCTCGACGATGAGCACGTCCGAAGGCCGCGCCCCTTCCTGCTGGGACTTGACCGCGTCGCTCTTGCGGGTGAGGAACGTACCACCGCGTCCCTTCACGTCCTCGGCCATCGCCAATAGACCTCCGTTGCAATTCGGGCCACGGGGCTCGCCCGCGACCGGCACCTACTCTTGCAATCGGATTGAGGCAAAAAGGTCAACGGCCTTGACGGCGTCGGCGCGCCCGGACGGCCGCCCCGCGCGGAGGATTCCGATCCGTATGGTAAACGAGGCTCAGGTCACGCCGCTCACGTCGCCATGTACTGACCACCGTTGGCGTCGAGGCAGGCGCCGGTCACGAAGCCCGCATCATCGGAAGCGAGGAACACGACGCAGCGCGCGATCTCCTCGGGATTGCCGAGCCGCCCGACGGGGATCTGCGGGATGATCTTGGTGTCCAGGATCTCCTTGGGCACCGCCGCGACCATTTCGGTATTGATATAACCAGGCGCGATCACATTGGCGGTGATGCCTTTAGCGGCGCCCTCGAGCGCAACGGCCTTGGTGAAGCCGACGAGACCTGCCTTGGCCGCCGCGTAGTTGGCCTGGCCGAACTGGCCCTTGCGCCCGTTGATCGACGAGATCGAGATGATGCGGCCGAAGTTGCGCGCCCGCATGCTGTCGATCACGAGCCGGGTCATGTTGAAGGCGGAATCGAGGTTCGTGCGGATGACGTCGCCCCAGTGCGCCCGCGTCATGCGGTGGAGTGCGGAATCGCGTGTGATACCGGCGTTATTGACGAGCACATCGACGGGGCCGAGATCGCGCGTGATCTGGGCCACGGCCTTCTCGCAGGCATCGTAGTCGCCGACATCGAACTTGTAGACGGGAATGCCGCTCTCGGCCTGGAACTTCTGGGCGGCGGCATCATTGCCCGCGTAGGTCGCGGCGACGCGAAAGCCCGCTTTCTTCATACCGATCGAGATGGCTTCACCAATTCCGCGAGTGCCTCCGGTAACAACTGCTACGCGCGCCATGCCACGCTTCCTCTCCCCGACAGGCCGCACCGTGCGGCGGCCTTATGTATGCTTTTGCAGCGAATACGTTCTTGTTCTCGCTCAAACAGCAGGCGGCCGGCAAGCGGCCACCTGCACTATCGTTTACGAAGGTCAGTCGCGCTGGACGCACATGGCGACGCCCATGCCGCCGCCGATGCAGAGCGTCGCGAGGCCCTTCTTGGCGTCGCGGCGCTGCATCTCGTAGAGCAGCGTCGTCAGGACGCGCGCGCCCGAGGCACCGATCGGATGGCCGATGGCGATCGCGCCGCCGTTCACGTTGACCTTGGACGTATCCCACCCGAGACCCTTGTTGACCGCGCATGCCTGCGCCGCGAAGGCTTCGTTGGCCTCGATCAGATCGAGATCCTGCACCGTCCAGCCCGCTTTCTCGAGCGCCTTCCGCGACGCCGGAATGGGGCCCGTGCCCATGATCGAAGGATCGACGCCGGCGTGCGCCCAGGACACGATGCGCGCGAGCGGCTTGATGCCGCGCTTCTTGGCTTCCTCGAGCGTCATCAACACGACGGCCGCAGCGCCGTCATTGATGCCGGAGGCACTGGCCGCCGTGACGGTACCTTCCTTGTCGAAGGCGGGGCGCAGCTTCGAGATGGCCTCGAGCGTCACGCCTTCCTTGATGTACTCGTCATCCGCGACAACGACCTCGCCCTTGCGCGACTTGATCGTCACCGGAACGATCTCGTCCTTGAAGCGGCCGGACTTCTTCGCGGCTTCGGCCTTGTTCTGCGAAGCGACCGCGAACTTGTCCTGCTCCTCGCGGCTGATCTGCCATTGGCGCGCGACGTTCTCGGCGGTCGTACCCATGTGATAACCGTTGAAGGCATCCCACAGGCCATCCTTGATCATGGTGTCGATCATTTTCACGTCGCCCATCTTCGTACCTTCGCGAAGATGCATGACGTGCGGCGCCTGGCTCATGCTTTCCTGACCACCGGCGACGACAATCGACGCCGAGCCGTCCTGGATCTGCTGAGCGCCGAGAGCGACGGCGCGCAGGCCCGAGCCGCAGAGCTGGTTCATGCCCCAGGCCGGTGCATCGACCGGAATGCCGGCCGCGATCGATGCCTGGCGGGCGGGATTCTGACCTGCGCCGGCTGCAAGGATCTGGCCCATGATGACTTCCGACACGTCGCCCGGCGCGACGCCGGCGCGGTCGAGTGCGCCCTGGATGGCAGTCTTGCCGAGCTCATGCGCCGGCAGGCTGGCGAGCGCCCCGTTGAACGAGCCGACCGGCGTGCGGGCGGCGCTCGCGATGACAATCGTTGCAGAATCTGCGCTCATCGTCGTCTCCTGAGTGAAGGGATCGCGCCCCGTCCCGTGCGACCCATGAGGGACCGGCATCGCCGGCTATTGCACCAGATGTAATCGTACGATTACCGCCGATCCAGGGGGCCGGCAATCGGATCCCGCGGCAACCAAACTCCTCACCCGGCAGCCGGAAGCCCGTAATCCCATGTTTCCTGCCATGGGGGGAGCGTGGTAACATTGCCATATGTCAAGCACTGGGAGGCGGCCCAAGTTATGCTGAGCAAGTCTGACGCTGCCACGGGAAAAAAAGAGCCGGTCGTCATAAAGAAGTACGCCAACCGGCGTCTGTACAATACCGAGACCAGCACGTACGTGACGCTGGAAGACCTTGCCCAGATGGTGCGCTCGGAGCGCGACTTCGTGGTTTTCGACGCCAGGACCGGCGACGATCTCACGCATTCCGTGCTGACACAGATCATCGTCGAGCAGGAGAGCCGGGCCGGCGCCCAGACCCTGCTCCCGGTCCCGTTCCTGCGCCAGCTCATCCGCTTCTATGGCGGCGCCATGGAGCGCATGGTCCCAAGCTACCTGCAGGTCAGCCTGGAGACGCTGACGCGCGAGCAGGATCGCTTCCGCAAGCAGTTCGCCAATGCCTTCACACCGCAAGGCGCGCTCGAAGCCTATCAGGAGCAGGCCCGCAAAAACCTCCAGCTCTTCGAACAGGCCATGGCCATGTTCAGCCCTTTCGGCGCCGGCAAGCCCGGCAGTAGCAAGAGCGATGACGGCGCACCCAAGGGCGACAGCACCGAGGCGAGCGCTGCGCGCGACAAGATACCTGCCGTGAAGCCCGTCGTCGCCGAGAATGCCCCCCCCGAGAGCGATGAACTCACCGCCATGCGCAACGAGCTTGCAGCCATGCAGGCACGCATCGAGAAGCTCGCCAAGACCAAGACCTGAGTTCACTTCTGACGTTATCCGCGGCGCTCCGGCGACATAACGGGCCGGTCTTGCGCTTCCTGATGTTTGGCGTCATCTATTTGTCAAACACAAGCAGGAGGCGCCCGTGAGCGATGCCGAACCAATAAGCCTTTATCCCGGCTATGGTGCGGGCGGGGCGATATCGCAGCCCCAGCGCGCATCATCGCCGGTGCCCTCCGTGGTGGTCTTCAACCGGCGCGAGCTGATGGCCATCCTGAATGTTTACGGGCGCCAGGTCGCCGCCGGCGAATGGCGCGATTATGCGATCGACCATGGACGGGAGACGGCCTCCTTCTCGATCTTCCGCCGCACGAGCGAAGTGCCGCTCTATCGCATCGAGAAGACGCCGAAGCTCGCGCGCAAGCAGGGCGCCTACAGCGTGGTCAGTGCCACGGGCCTCATTCTCAAGCGTGGCAACGACCTCGACCGCGTTCTCGCCGTGATCGATAGGAAGATGCGGCTCGTCGACTGAAGCCAATGGACTGACGCCATGAGCGCCGAGATCATCAACTTCCGGCAGGAGCGCAGGCGGCGCCAGCGAGAGGCCCGGGCGGCCGAGGCGGCCGGGAACCGTGTGCGCTTCGGACGTACGCGCGCCGAGCGCGAAAGGGACGCACTGCGCGAGACCCAGGCCCGCCGGAGCCTCGACGGCCATCTCCGCGAGGGCACCGAGCCCTCTCCCGCGGACCAATCGGACGACGTTGCTCCCGGGACACCAGCCCCGAAATCGCCGTGACCCGGCCAATCAAGCGCTCCTTCTCGATCGACGGACATCGAACGTCGATCTCGCTGGAACCGCCGTTCTGGCAGGCGCTCAGAGACATCGCCGCGAAAGAGCGCGTCCCGCTCGCGCGGCTCGTTGCCACGATCGATCAAAATCGCGGTAATGCAGGCCTTTCCAGCGCCGTACGCATATGGCTTCTGAGCTATTTCCGCTCGCGCTCAGCCGTCCAATCAGACGATAGCGGACATTCAGCCTAAATCATTGATTTTTCCTCGAAGTCTCCATGTCTTGGCCCTAAAAAAGCCCGCAAGGCAGGACGACGGTAACCGCGGGATTGCCGGGTTCGAGGGACTTCAAAATAACCAGCGGCTTTAGCCGAGCGCCGTCCGAATGGGCGGGGCGGATCAGTTGTGTCCGCAGCTCGGCAAACCGGCGACGGCATCCCGAACGGGGTAGACGGACCAGTAGCCGATGGCGGGTCCAATCGGGGATCGGAGAAAAATAAATGAGCTTTCGCGCACGTCACAGGATGGCAGTGCTGACCGCTGTTGCTTGCCTCGCCGGGCTTGGCCCGCTCGCGGCGTGTGCCCAGGATGGATCGACGTCACCGCGCGAGAAAACGGCGCAGGCGAGCACGAAGAGCAAAGCCAAGCCGAAAAAGGCCGCGACGTCCGAGAAAGTCCACAAGATCGCCATCCAGGTCGCCGAGAACAATCCCCAGTTGATGAACCTCGCCCTCAACAATGCGAGCAACATCATCACTCACTACAAGAAGGTGGGTGAAAAGGTGGTTGTGGAAATCGTGACCTTCGGCCCGGGGCTGACAATGCTCCGCGATGATACGAGCCCCGTGAAGGCCCGCATTCAGACGATGTCGCTCGAGAATCCCGAGCTGACCTTCGCCGCTTGTGCCAATACGCAGGCGAACGCGTCGAAGCAGGAAGGCAAGGCCGTCCCGATCATGAGCGAGGCCAAGATCACGCCGTCGGGCGTCGTCCGTCTCGAGGAGCTACAGCGCCAGGGCTACGCCTACATCAGGCCCTGAGGCGATGAGCTTCGGCTGCCGCAGGCGCGCATCGAGTGTGCGCCGCCGGCACGTGAACGAAATATGCCGGATTGCGCTCGGCGCGCACCGACAGCCAGATCCGGGAGGCGCACCGTCGACGCGCCTCTCGGTGATGGATATTGGCACCAGAACAGTTTGCGTGGCGGCGCCCGAGGCCTGCCCGCCGCGGTCGTACGAACGGAGGTATCCATGATCGTTTCGCGTTGCAGCGGAAGGCTCCTAGGGGCGCTGCTGACCTTGGGCATTATCGCCGCGCCGCTGTTTGCGCGCGTCGATGCGCAGGAAATCGTCGTCGCACAAGCCAACGCCAAACGCACCAAGCAAGCCACCGGCGCGCCGCCTTCGACCGAGCAGCGGCGCAAGGAGGCGATCAACTCCTGGACCGTCGGGCTCGCCGCCGGCCGCACGGAAGGCGCGCCGCTCCAGTTCGCATCCGAGCTCGCCCGCGTGGTCGACGACGGCGACAACATGCGTGTTCTCCCGATCGTCACGCGCGGCATCTTCGATAACGTCTTCGATCTGCTTTACCTGCGCGGGGTCGATGCGGCGATCGTCTACGGCGACGTGCTCGAGCACTTCAAAACCAATGCCGAGATTGCGGGCATCGCCAAGCGCATCAACTACCTTATGAGCCTCTTCCCGTCCGAGCTTCACATCTTCGCGGGGCCCGGCATCAATTCCATCGAGGATCTCAAGGGCAAGACCGTCAATTTCAATACCGTCGGCACGGCAGCGGCCTACAGCGGGCCGATCATTCTCAAAAAGCTCGGCATCGATGTCGACGAGCAGTTCATCCCGCACAGCGAGGCCATGGCCTCCATGCGCAAGGGCGAGAACAGATTTGCCGCGACCGTGTGGGTCTCTTCGAAGCCACTGGCTCCCTTCCTCAAGGGCAAGTTTCCCGAGGGCTACAAGTTCCTGCCGGTCCAGTACGACGAGAAGCTCGAGTACTACCTGCCGGCTTATCTCGAATCGAAGGACTATCCGGCGCTCATTCCGGAAGGCCAGCGCATCGAGACGATCGCGGTGCCGGCAGTGCTTGCCGTATACGACTGGCCGCGGGACACGGATCGCTTCCATCGCGTCTCGCGCCTCGTGGACTACATCCACGACCGCCTGCCGCGCCTGCAGAACGAGCCCGGCTATCACCCGAAGTGGAAGGACGTGAACCTCGCCGCCAAGGTGCCGGGCTGGACGCGCTTCCAGCCCATGCAGGACAAGCTCGACCAGATCGTGAGGGCGCCGACGCAAGCTGCGGCCCGGCCCAAGATCGACCACGCTCTCGCCCGTGCCCAGGCTGCACGCGCGGCGCCGGACGATCCGCAGGAGCAAGAGCGTCTCTTCCAGCAGTTCATGGAATGGACCAAGAAGCGACAGAACTAGTGGCTCGGCGGCGGGTCGTCGGCGCGGATAACGCGGCGGTCACGCTTCTGCAGCTCAAGGGGGCCATATGACGACGACGAGGAGGCGGATGCCCATCGGCGGCATCCTGATGGGCGCAACCGGCCTTTGCATCGCCACGCTTGGCGCGGGGCCCCTCCAGCCTGCCGCTGCGGTGCCCGCCATGCACGGCACGATCGCCGTCTCGAGCGCGGAAGATGACGACAGCGTGCGCATTCAGGTCCAGGCCCAGCTGGACCAGAAGCCGCGCATCAATGTCGGCAAGGTCGTGCTCGTCGAGCCCGCGAGCGAGACCCCGATGCCGATTCAGATCGGCCCCATCGACGCCATCCCGCGCAACAGCTTCGTGCGCATCCGCGGCGTGCCGCCGGCGGCCGTCCTCTCGGAGGGCCACTCGATCGCGCCGGGCTCGTGGGCGGTGCCGCTCTCGGTGCTCCCGAACCTGCGGATCTCGATTCCCGTCGGTGTCACGGGGAAGGCCGACATCACCATCGCGCTCGTGCAGATCGACGGTACGGTGCTGGCCGAGGCGCGAGCCTCCCTTGTCGTTGCGGCTGCCGAGCTCATCGCCCCGCAGCAGCCCACTGCACCGCGCGAGCGCAGCGTCGCCTCCGTCGGCAATCCGCCGGCCCCACTGGAGGCTTCGCCACCGCCCGCCCAGCGCCCGCCCGCACCCGCAGCCGATCAACCGCGGGGCAAGGAACCGCCGCCGCTGACCGAGGACCAGAAGCGCGCCCTCGCGTTCATCATTCGTGGCCGTGCCCAGGCGCAACAGGGCAACATCGCCGCCGCGCGTCTCTTCTACCGGCGGGCAGCCGACGCCGATCTGGCCGAAGGGGCGTTGGCGCTGGCAGGGACATATGATCCCGTCGAGCTCGCCACCATGGGCGTCGCAGGCGTCCAGCCGGATGTCGCCACCGCGCGGCAGTGGTACGAGAAGGCCCGCGAACTCGGCGCACGCGAAGCCGAGGAGCGCCTGCGCCGGCTGAGTTCGCGGTAATTTTTTGCCGCCGGCTGCTGGAAAGAAGTGCTTCGCCATCTGCTGTGGCGCTATGGCGGCGGCGGCTGTTTACGGCAGGTCGTGCCCACTGCCGCAGGCTACTCGTGCGGCGATCTATCAGCCTCAACAGCGCGTTGCGACCAGCGGCCATAGCGCCATGGCGCTAACATGTGCCGCTCACCACGAATATCGGGGGCAGGGTCATAGCCCGACGTTCCCCAGGGATGACACCGGCACACACGTGCGCCGGCAAGCCAACATCCGCGCCACGCGCCGTTCAGCTCGATGGCATCGAGCGCGTATTCCGAGCAGGTCGGCAGATGGCGGCACTCATGACCGAGCAGCGGCTTCAGCGTCCAGCGGTAGAGCCGCACCGGCGCCTTGGCGATCTCCTTGCTCACGCGCTGGAGCGTGTTCGCCATTCTGATGATATCTCGCCTCAGTCGCGCGCGGCGACGGACTCATGCGCGCCGCGCTTCTCGGCGATCTGATCGAGGGCGCGCACGACGGCGTCGAAGGCCAGCAGCGTCGAGGCGTGCCGCCCTTTCACCTCGCGCACAGGCTCGAGCGCCGCAAGGTCCGCCCAGCGACCGCCCGGTGGAGGCCCGTTCTCCTTCAGCATCCGGCGCATCTCGGCCGCGACCTGGCGCAGCTCCGCGTCACTCGCGCCGACGATGTTGCGCGCCATGATGGCTGCCGATGCCTGACCGAGCAGGCAGGCCTTCACGGTCTGCGCATATTCCTTCACGCGATCGCCATCCATGGCGAGTTCGATGGCAATCGTGGAGCCACACAGCTTGGAATGGGCCGAGGCCGTCGCATCCGGCGCCGTCAGATGACCAGCCGGCGGAATTGCCGCGGCCAGCTCGATGATGCGCTGGCTGTATAGATCACTCAGCTCTGTCATGATCCTGTGGCCTCGACCTTTAAGGCTGTTCTGAGCGGCGTCCGGTGCGGCGGTTGACCGATTTGACTGCCGACAGATACGTTAACAGACGGGCTTTGTCCCGCCTTGTCGCGAAGACCGGGCCATCACACATAGTGTAGGCAAAGCCCGGAAATCCCGCCCCGGCGGTGCCGTCCATACGTCCTGCCGGATATATCGCGCGCGGGCGGGGCGAATTCAAGCGCGGCGCAGGGAAGCCAAGCAATACCGAGCGATACAAGCCCGACCAAACATGATAAGCGCTCACTCTGCGCTCATCCGAAACGCTCCCCGGAAGGTCGAAGCATGGAGCCGATGATCAAGAAGAATGGCGCCGCACGCCTCAAGCTCACAGAGGACAGCAGGCCCGCCAGGCCATCCCGCGCCGAGGCTGAGGAAGCCGTGCGCACGCTCCTTGCCTGGGCTGGCGACGACCCCGACCGCGAGGGCCTGCGCGACACGCCGAAACGGGTAGCGGCGGCTTTCGAGGAATATTTCGCCGGCTATGGCGCCGATCCCGTGGAAGCCCTCTCGCGCACGTTCGAGGACGTCGGCGGGTACGACGACATGGTCATGCTGCGCGACATTCGCGTGCAGAGCCACTGCGAGCATCACATCGCGCCGTTCGTCGGTGTCGC
>Ga0182740_1000516_pt1 | contig 41748 bp, 31 predicted proteins | sample eDN5th37CKraftBY_FD_128872 | JGI IMG/M metagenome (GOLD analysis project Ga0182740, IMG submission 128872) | Enriched backyard soil microbial communities from Emeryville, California, USA - eDNA 5th pass 37_C Kraft BY (version 2) (version 2) | ecosystem: Environmental > Terrestrial > Soil >...
ATGACCGTGTTCACGCTGGGCCACGGCACCACGCAGTTGGGGTACACCCGCGAGGACTTCCTGCTGATGCAGATGGTCGGCATCCTGTTCTTCGCCGCCGGCATCCCGTTGTCGGCATGGTACGGCGACCGTCGCGGCACGGTGCATACGATGCTGCTGGCGACGCTGGCGATCTTCGCGTTCGGCCTGTTGTTCCAACCGTTGTTCCAGGCCGCGCACCCGTGGCAGGTAATCGGCTTCCTGTCGCTGGGCCTGTTCCTGATGGGCCTGACCTACGGCCCGTGCGGCACCATGCTGGCCAGCCTGTACCCGGTGCAGGTGCGTTATACCGGCGCGTCGCTGTCGTTCAACCTGGCCGGCATCCTCGGCGCCGCGCCTGCCCCCTATGCGGCGACGTGGCTGGCCGGGAAGTTCGGCATTGCCGCGGTGGGCTGGTACCTGTGCGCGACGGCGCTGGTGACCGGCCTGGCGTTGTGGGCGATAGGGCGGCGCAATGCCGCCAGCAAGGCATAGGCGGCTTGTCTGGCGGAGCCTGGGGCGGGGCACGCACGCGGTGGCGTGATTGCAGGCGAGAGGGCCCGGATTCCCCTCAGTGTGTCGCCAGCAGCCCGCGTATGCGCGCCAGTTCCGCCTTGTCGCCGCCAGCGGCTTCCATTGCCTGCTCGGCAAGGCCATCCAGCAGATGCCGAGCTTCTTCGCGTTGCCCCTGTTCGATCAACGCTTCCGCCAGCGACATGCGGAAACTTTGCGCGGCGGCATTGTTCTCGCCGAAACGCTGGCGAAGGCCATGCTCGGCTTTGCGCAGCAGTGCGATGCCGGTGCGCTGTTCGCCACAGTTGTATTCCTTCAGCCCGAGGTTGCCGATTTCGACCAGCGTGGCCTGCTTGTCTTCGCCATAGCGCGCCGCCATGCGTCGCGTCACGTCACGCTGGATCGGGAGGGCAGCTGGGCAATTGTCGGCCATGTCGTGGATGCTGGCGATGGTGGAGCGCTGCACCAGCGTCTGGTAGTTGTCGGGACCGTAGACCTTTTCCGAAGTGGCCGCTGCCGCCTCGGCCAAGGGGAGCGCTTCGCCGTACTTCCCCTGGTTCCGCAATGCGCGGGCCAGGTTCATCTGTACGTTGGCGACGAGGGTCTCGCCGATGCGGTCCCTGGCGAACAAGGGATCGGCCAGTATCGACCGCATCAGGACGATGGCCTTGTCCGTTTCGCCGGAACGGGACAGTGCATCAGCCAGATTGTCGCGGATGGTGATGGCACGCTGCTCGTCCATGGGGAACAAGCGGCGCTGCAATGCATCGGCGCGTACCCAGGCGGGCAACGCCTGACTGATCTGCATTTGCTGGTGATGGAATGCAGCGCGGGCGATGGCTGCGGACAATGCCAGTTCGCCATCCTGCCGCAGCCGCGCACCGGCCTTGGCGTCGGTTTCTTCCAGCAACCTGCTGGCTTCTCCGAAATCGGTGTTGCGGCTGGTGTAGGCCAGCGTACGCACAAGCGCGTAAGCGGTACGCAGGGACAATTCGTTATCCGCGCCGAAGGCGGCAGTGAAATCGCGTAGTGCCGCACGCAATTCTTCGGCACTGCGCTCGCCATTACCCAGCGCGCCCCACGATTGCCCCAGCGCGGCGTGGATACTGCCGTTGGTTGCCGGGTCGCGCCCGAACTTGTAGTCGATTTTCCGGGAAGCCACGTCCAGCATGTCCTTGATGGTGGGGTTGCCCTGAAAGGCGGCGCCACCAAGCGCGACCATGCCAATCAGGTCGTTGCTGAGGAATGCGACCACTGCCTCGGCCCGCGCCGCCTGTTTTTCGGCAATGTCGCGCTGTTGCTTGGCGATGCGTTGCTGCTGTTCGCTGTACCGCCAGAAATACAGGCTGAAACCCAGTCCGAGCACCAGCGTGGCGAAGGCGGTGACCACCCATGGTCGCCGCGCGCGGGTACGTTCCAGCGCCTGCCGCAGCGCAGCGGCATCGCGCTCGGCCTGCTGCTGTCGTTGTTGTTCGGAGCGACGTGTTTCCAGTTGTCGCAATTGCTGCGCCAGCTCGGCCACGCTGGCGTGGCGGCGGGCGGGGTCCAGGTCGGTGGCGCGAGCGATGTCTTCGCACAGCAGCGGGTCATCGATCGCGCGCTCCCAGCCCGGCGCCAGCGGTTGGTGCAGGTCGCCGACCACGAGCTGGTAGAGAACCACGCCCAATGCATACAAGTCGCTGCGGATGCTGGCCGGTTGCCCGGCGATCAGTTCCGGGGCCAGGTACAGCGGCGTGCCGGAGGTGTCGGTGCGGGTGGTGGTCAGGCCCAGCGAGGTGATGCCCAGCTCTGCCAGCCGTTCCGGGTGCAGCAGGCGGCTGTTGCCGAAGTCGGTCAGGCGCGTGCGCCAGCCTTCGCCCTGTGCGGCCACCAGCACGTTGGAGGGCTTGAGGTCCTTGTGCAGCACGCCCACGCCGTGCGCGGCGGCCACGGTGTCGGCGATTTGCAGGAACAAGTGCAGCCGCTGCTGGCGCGGCAGCGCGGCCAGTCTGCCGTCCTGCTCGGCCCACTCGGGCAGCGATTGCCCGCCGTACTCGCATTCGAGAAAAAAGGGTGGCGATTCGAAATTCCAGTCCAGCACCCGTGCCAGGTCGTCGCGCTCACCGAGGCTGTCGCGCAATACCCGCGCCAGCGTGGCCTCGCGCTTGATCGAGGACAGCCGCTCGCCGTCCAGCGCGAACTTGAACACCCGCCCATCGCGGCTGCGCGGGTGCCGCGCCAGCCAGACCTCGCTGCCGAGGGTACGGCCGAGCAGGCGTTCGAGCAGGAAATGGGGACGCTCCGGCACCGCCTGTCCGGCGACCAGTTCCAGCCCGCTGGCGGTGCGCTGGCCTACAGTGACCCGCTCCATGGGGCCGTCGAAACGGTAGCCGATACGCGGCACGGTGACGATGCGCGCCTCGCCGGCCGCCTCCAGTGCCTTGCGCAACTTGCCTACGGCGGTGGACAGCACGTGATCCACCGTTGGCCGCCCGACCCAGACCTGGTCGAACAGTTCCTGCTTGGTCACCACCTCGCCGACGTGGCGCAACAGCAGCGACAACACTTCCAGCGGCCGGTTCTCCATTTCCACCGCCAGCCCGGCGATGCGCAGTTCGCGCTGGGCCTCGTCGTACTCCACCGGGCCGAAACGCCAGCGGTACAGGGTGGTGGGCGGCGTATAGGAAGTGTTCATGTGACCGGAGTATGGGCGGCGTGGACGGCGAGGGGCAATACCGCTCCGGATCCCGGGTTGAAGTTCAAGTTGTTGATTCGAAAGGCCGTGCGTGAGGGCGTTGAATGCCTTGAAGGTTTCTTGAAAGTGGCGTGAGGACTTGGGGCGAGGCCGGTGCCCAGCATCGCCCCGTCCCGTCGCCGAGGAGCCACGTGCATGAAAGCCGCAAGACTTGTCGTCACCGCCGTTGCCGTTTCCCTGCTGGCCGCGTGCGCGAAGGAGCATGAAATCACCCTGCCGAGGAATGGCGGGGCCAGCGACGAGGTCTACCGGATCAATACCTCGCACAGGGTCGACCGCCCCTACCTGGTGGATGGCGAACCGTTTTCCGGGGTGGTGGTGGGGCGCAGGGGCGAGCAGGTGGTGTTCCGCGCGCAGATGCGCGACGGGCGCAAGCAGGGTGTGCAGGAATTGTTCTACGACAACGGCAAGCCGCGAAGCCGCGAGAAGGTGGCCTGGGACGAAAAGGACGGCACGCGCCACACCGGCGATTCGGAAAGCTGGTGCGAGAACGGCGAGCGCCGCTCGCTGACCGAGTACAGCCGCAAGGGAACGGAGCAACTGCGAAGGAGCTGGGATTGCGAAACCGGCAAGCTGGTGGCCGAGACGAAGTTCGATGCCGAGGGCCGGAACGACGGCGAACAGAAGGAATGGACGCCCGAGGGCACGCTGGTCGAGCAGGCGTCCTGGAAGGCTGGTGTCCTGGATGGCGACAAGCAGACCTGGACGCCGGAAGGCACGCTGGTGGAGCATGCCCGCTACCGTGGCGGCAAGCAGCAGGGCTTGCAGGAAGCCTGGTACGCCAGCGGCAAGCCCGCCCGCCGCGGAGAGTATGCCGACGGCAAACCCGTTGGCCTCCATGAAGCCTGGGCCGAGGATGGCCGCCTGATGGAAGCGGGCAGCTACGGCGCCGACGGCAACAAGACCGGCATGTGGCTGGAAAAAATTGGCGATGACAGCGTCACCCTGCATTACGGGCCCGATGGCCTGGTGCCGGTGGAATTGCTGGAGGCGTGGATATCGGCGCTGACGCGCCCCGATCCGCAGGTGGTGGCCTTCTACCTGGGCGAGGGCAAGCTCAAGTTGAGCGATGCCTTGCCGGCGGATTGCTGCGACGGCGGCCCGGCCTATGGCCGCCGACGCGCCTACGATTTCCCTCTGCACACCTGGACCTATCCGGTGGTGTTCGCCGACGACGCGGTGTTGCCGCTGCTGCTGGAAAAAGGCGCGGACATCGATCAGGCCGACAGCGAGGGCACCACGCGCCTGTTGCGCTGCGCCCGGCGCTACCGCCCCGATGCGGGAAGCAGCCCGGCCTACGTCTGCACGCCGGCGCAATTGCGGGCCTTGCTGGCCCAGGGCGCGAAAGCCGGGGTCGTGGATCGGCAAGGGCGCAACGCGCTCCATTACCTGTTGAACGTCGGTTCGTTGGACGACAGGGGCGACGTGTTCGGCCGCGGCGCTGACGAGCAGCGCCAGACGCGGGTGGACTTGCTGGCGGCGCTTGCCAAGGCGGGCGCGGACATCAACGCCGCCGACGCTGAAGGCTGGACGCCGCTGGTGCGGGCGCTGAAGTCGCGCCGCGTCGACCTGGTCAAGGCGGTCCTCGCCGCCGGCGCGCGCGCAGACGGCCCCGGCCCCGGCGATACCAAGGCCGTGCACTGGGTATTCCTGGACGAAACCAACCGCTACAACATCCGCGGCGATTTCGTCGCCGACGTGTTGCCGCTGCTGGCGGCGGCCGGCGCCGACGTCAACGCCCCGCTGGACTGGGACGGGCAGCCGGTGACCCTGCGCGACCTGGCCGTGCGCCACGGCCTGATCGACGTGGTACGGGTGATCGAACAGCAGGCCAGGCCGGCGCAACCGTGATTTCCTCAACTAACCGGAGCATCCGCATGACCATCAAACGCTTTGCGAGAAACACCGCCGCCGTGCTGCTGGTTTCCGTGCTTGCCGCATGCGGCAACGGCTTCGCCGGCGAGTACGGCCATTCCGTCAACGGCAAATGGGAAACCATCATGACCTTCAAGGGCAACGGCGAAGTGGAGCTGGACATGATGGGCAACACCATGGTCGGCAAGTACGAGGTCAAGGACGGCAAGGTCTACATCACCGGCGGCAAGGGCGGGCAGACGCAGGCCTTCCGCATCGACGAGCAGGGCTGCATCGACGGCGGCATGCTGTTCGGCACGATGTGCAGGAAACAGTGAAGACCACCAACGACCGGACGAGGGGGACACCACCATGAACGTACGCGAATTGCTTTTCTTCGACTCGATGGTCACGCCGAAGATCATCACCTTCATCTACTGGCTGCTGCTGGCCGCCGCCGTGCTGGGTGGCCTGAGCACGGTGGTCACCGCCTTCGGCATGTTCCGCTACAACGGCTGGGCCGGGTTCGGCATGCTGGTGGTCTCGCCGTTCGTGGTCATCCTCGGCGTGCTGGTGGCGCGCATCTACTGCGAGATCATGATCGTGCTGTTCAAGATCAACGAGGCCCTGCAGGACATCCGCAGGAAGCCGTGAGGCAGCCGCCTTCTGGTATCGGCGGAGGGTGGCGCGCGGGCGCGGCCCTCGTTTTGGCCCGGTGGCCATCGGGAGACTTGCAGGCATGGGACGCATGGGCGGATTCCGCCTTCCGGCAGGCATGGCCGCGCTGTTCGCGGCCGCGTCGGCGCACGCGCAGCAACCGCCCGCGGGCGCTGCGCAGCTGATCGCGCAGTGGGGCCGCGAGGTGGTGGAGGACAACTGTTCGGGCGGCGGCTTCCGCGCCACCGGGACGCCGGCGAAGGTCGTGTTCCGCGTGGACTTCAACGCGGACCGGGTGCCGGACTATGTGCTGGCGCCGGGCTTCGCTTGCACGATGGACGGCGAGCCGGCATATGCGATCTTCGGGCCGCAGGTGCCGTGGGCGCTGGTGCTGTCCGGTGGCGGCGACGGGAGTGAAGGTTCCGGCTGGGAGCTGCTGCGCTTCCGCAACAGCGAGGCGCACGAACCGGTGGTGCGGCAGGTGGATGGCCACCCGGCCCTGATCCTGTCCGACGCCGGCCCCGGCCTGCGGCAACCGGCCTATGCCACCTATGCCTGGGCGGCGTTCCAGGGGACGGGCGGCATGACCGCGGTGGCGTGGTTCGACGCCGACGGCCGTCGCATCGACAAGGACGGCACTGCCCCCGACGTGCCGCGCGACGGTGGCGGTGTGGCCGCGCCGGTCCCGCCGCGGCAGCACCTTCCACTTTTCCCATGACGGCAGGTGCCACGGGCGGTCAGGATCGTATGGGCGAGAGCGACATGAAGCCAATTACCGGAAAACATCGCGGCATCCCCACGTGGCTGGTGCTGCTTTGCCTGCTCGCCCTGCCGGCATCGGCATGGCCGCAATCCGGGCCGACCACCGGTTCGCCCGAATACCTGGGTTCCTTCCCGTCGGCGGAAAAAGTGCGTGCCGACATCATTGCCAGCGCGGGAGACGCCAGGCCGGAGGAGATCGAGGGGCGTGTCGAGGGACGCCTGCGGACGCTGGCCAATGCCCTGGAGCACTCCTGGAAGACCGGATACACCAACCGGGAAACCGGATTGCCCATCGTGGGGATCGGCAGCGCGCCGCCTGCGGCAAAACGGTTGCACGAGGAATATTCGCAGCAGTACGTGGCCATCTACCGGAACGCGAATGACACATACCCCGATTGCGGGTTGCCGACCAAGCTGCTTTATTTCATCGGCCTGCGCCCCTGCAAGCTGGTCAACTACCGCCTGGCCAGGGACGATTACGACGGCACGTACCGCAACAACGAGGCCGCATCCATCGAGATCGCGCAGCTGTATTTCCCCGAGGCGGTCCGCGAGCTGTTCGTGGAAACCAGCGGTGGCGACGGGAAATACATGTCCCGCCACCAGGTGTCCGTCGGGAAGGAACAGCGCCAGGCCGAACAGTCGCGGCAGCGCGCCGAGGCGTTCTGGAAGCAGGCTCCGAGGCTGGTTCCCCGCGCGCTTGCATTGTTCATCGTGGCGTTGTTCCTCTGGCTGGCCTGGTGGCGCGCGCGTCCCAACGGCCCCAGGAGCAAGGACCGGGTCAATCCGATCATCGACATCGAGGACCTGTACCTGTTCGCCCGCAGGGGGCGTGTCCTGGGAGCGCATGAACGGACCAGCCTGCATGCGGAAACCACCACGACCACCAGCGGTGGCGGTGGCTACATGCATCAGGGATCCGGGTGGATTTCCGCGCCCAGCAGCAACACGACCACGACGGTCACCTCCACGCAGCACCAGACATTTTTCATCCGCGAAGACGGTGGCAGCGAACTGGAAGTGAAGTTCGTCGATCTGGATTTCCCGGTGCGTACCGACAACCGCGTCGCCATCGTCTACGCCGGGGACAAATGGTCGCGGTGCGGCATCCCGGTGGCCGCGGTCAACCTGGATACCGGGAACTGGGCCATCCAGCGCAACCGGGTGAAGGCGGTTCGCGTGGGGACGAGCGAGTCCGAAAGGAAAACGTTCGTTCTCGGCAGCATCGCCGTGGCGTTGATCGCCTTGGGCTACGCGGTGGTGGGGCACTGGGGGCCGGGCTTCCTTGTCGCCGGGCTGGTCGCGGCGGCGGTGGGTATCCTGGGGGGCAGGAGCGGGGTGTCGCGGGCCGCCATCGCGGAGCGGGTGGATGCCTGCACGCGGGAAATCGCCGCCGGGCGATGAAGTCGGGCAGGGCGGGAGCGTCAGCGCTTCATCGTGGAAGAACCACGGGCGACGGCTGCCGCCGCGCATCCAGTGCGACGACGCGCCCGGCGATGGCCGGCAGCGTGCGCAGCGCCGGCCGGCTGACGCGGGGCTCCATCGCGCGACAATGGCCCGGACCTCGTTCCCCCTGACCGGAACCGTGCCAACCTGTATGCAGAAGCGCTTCCGATCCTGTCAAGTGAGCGATTTCCGGATTTCGACCCGTCATCACGGGAGCATCCCAATGAACATCAAGCCAATGAAAATCAAGAACGTTCGTGGTGCTGGCTTCGCCGTCGGTGGCGTGCAGCAAGGCGATGCTGGACGAGGCGCGGCCGCCGTGAAGGGAGGGAGGACGTCATGAGGGCGAAATGGATTCCACGTTGCCTGGCCGCGGCGTTGCTGCTGGCGGGCACCGCGAGCGCGCAGACCGGGCGCGATGCCGAATCCCTGCGCCATTACCCCTCGCCCGAGCGGGTACGGGCCGATCTCGTCGCCAATGCGGGCAAGACCAGGCCGCAGGAGCTCGAAGGGCGGATAGCGGGCCGGCTGCAGATGCTGGAGGGAATGCTTTCCAACACGTACAGCCGCAATGGTGGCTATCCGCGCGGCTTCGAGCAGGCGCCGGCCAGGGCCGTGCAGCTGTCCCGTGCGTACAGACAGGAGTACTCGAACCTCTTCAGCCACAAGGAGACGTTGAACGAGGGCCAAAGAACCGGATGCAACGACAGGAGCCAGAACACGGCAGGCCAATGCGTCTACTGGAACTTCAGCGAGGCGGAGGAAGCGTACAGATACGATCTGGATCAGACCCGGGCCGTTCTGGAACTGTATTTCCCCCGGAAGTATCACGAACGGCTGCTCGACCGCTCGCCCCATGCGATGCGCCTGAGGGTCGAGGCTGAAAGGGAAGCCCAGCAGGCGCGCATCGTGGCGGAGGAAGCGGCGGCGTCGGACAAACGCACGGCCAGGTTGGCGTGGGGGGGCGGCAGTCTGGTATTCCTGCTGTTCTCGCTCGCCATTGCCGGCGGCGGCCTGCTGATGATCGTGAAAGCCGGCAGGATGGGCCACGCCATAAGCAAGTACGAATTCGACAACAGGACCGATGGCGGCGTGGTGCAGTTCGAAAGTTACGAGGCCGCGCAGCAGCACAAGCTCAAGCGCCAGGGCGGTGGATGCCTCCTCTCCGCGGGCATGATGCTGTTCGTGGTCGGGCTGGTGATGTCCCTGGTGGCGGTCTTGCTGGTAGTCGGGTCGATTGCCGGCTGAGCAGGGAGGCCGGGCAACCGGAATCGGCATGCGGCGGGCCCGGGCCCATGCTTATTGCACGCGGGAAATCGCCACCGGGCGCTGATGCCGGGTGGGTCGGGAATGGTGGTTCATCGTGGAAGGGCTGCGGGCAACGGCTGCCGCCGCGCATCCAGCGCGATGACGCGCCCGGCGATGGCCGGCAACGTGCGCAGCGCCTGCCGGCTGATGCGTTCGTAGAACTGCACGAAGCGCTCCACCTGCGCCCGGTTCATGCCGGTGCGGCCAGGGGAGGCCTGTCGCAGGCCCTGTTCCTGTTGCCAGCGCCACTGCGGCACCACCTCGAAACCGGGCGGTTGCAGGAACCACAAGGTGTCGATGCGCGCCCACAGTGCCGGGTAGTCGCGCGCCAGGGTGCGGTTGCACCAGCGGCGCCATTCGCCGCCGCTGTCCTCGTCGCGTTCCAGCACGTTGACCGGCTCGTCCAGTGCCGCCTCGTCCTCGGCGGGGGTGCCGAGGAACCAACCTTCGAACACCACCAGGTCGGCACGGGCATCGCTGCGTGGCCATTGCGCCTGCGGCAGGCGTTCGTCGGCCAGCTTGTCGAAGCGCGGCAACGCGATTGCTTCGCCGGCGCGCAGGGCGTCCAGCGTGCGCAACGCCAGGGCGAGGTCGTGCGTGCCGGGCGGGCCGCGGGTGGCCAGCAGCGGGTGCACGTCGCGGGCCAGAGCCTGGCGTTCCGGGCGGGGCAGGTAGAAGTCGTCGATCGAGACGGTCGCCGCGCGCAATCCGCGTGCCGCGGCCGATGCGGCAACCTGCGCCGCCAGCGTGGATTTGCCGGTGCCCTGCAGGCCGCTGATGCCCAGCACCGGCACGTGGCCGACGCGCAGCGCCAGCGTCGCGTCCAGCGCCTCGGCGACCAGTGCCGGCGCGAAACCGGCGGGGTGCGATGGGGGCTTCATCGCGCGACAATAGCCCGAATCCCGCTCCATCGAACCGGAACCATGACCGACCTGTACGCAGAAGCGCTTTTGACCTTTGCCCAGTTGTTCGATGAGGCCAAGGCCGGCAAGGAGATCGACGCCACCGCGATGACCGTGGCCACCGCCGACACCGACGGCCGGCCATCGGCGCGCACCGTGCTGCTCAAGGACTTCGACGAGCGCGGCTTCGTGTTCTACACCCACCTGCACAGCCGCAAGGGCCGCGAGCTGCACGAGAACCGGCAGGCGGCGTTGCTGTTCCTGTGGCGCAGCCTGCGCGAGGCCGGCATCCAGGTGCGGGTGGAAGGCGACGCGCAACTGGTGGCGGAGGCCGAGGCCGATGCCTATTTCGCCACGCGGCCGCGCATGAGCCAGATCGGCGCGTGGGCGTCGGTGCAGTCGCAGCCGCTGGCCTCGCGCGAGGAATTCGAGCAGCGCCTGCGGAATTTCGAGGCACAGTTCGAGGGCCGCGAGGTGCCGCGCCCGGACGGGTGGAGCGGCATCCGCGTGGTGCCGCGGCGCATCGAGTTCTGGTACGGCGCCAACTTCCGCCTGCACGAGCGCTGGTGCTACGAGGCCGATGCGGCCGGCGCATGGAGCAAGCGGCTGCTGTATCCGTGAGCGGCATGCGCCTGCATCCGGTCTATCGCATCACCGTGTTCGTGCCGCCGGCGCATCTGGATGCGCTCAAGCGCGGCATCCTCGCGGTGGACGACCTGGCCGCCGGCGGCTACGCGCATGGCATGTGGGAATCGGCACCGGGGCGTGAGCAGTTCCGCGTGCAGCCCGGTACCGCCAGCGCCGCCGGCCAGCCCGGCGAACTGGTGCGCGAGGCGACGGTGCGGCTGGAGTTCTGCATTCCGCGCGACCCGGTGCGGTTGCAGCGGTTGCTGGACGAGGGCGTTGCCGCGCACCACCCGTGGCACAGCCCGGCGGTGTTCGTCGAGGCCGTGGAATTCGCCGCGCCATGACCGGCCCGCGCCGCATCGTCTGCCTGACCGAGGAACCGACAGAGACCCTGTACGCGCTGGGCGAGCAGGATCGCATCGTCGGCATCAGCGGCTTCACCGTGCGCCCGCCGCAGGCACGGCGCGAGAAGCCCAAGGTCAGCGCCTTCACCAGCGCCAAGGTGGAGGAAATCCTCAAGCTCCAGCCCGACCTGGCGATCGGTTTTTCCGACATCCAGGCCGACATCGCCGCCGAGTTGATCCGCCGCGGGGTGGAGGTGTGGATCGCCAACCACCGCAGCGTCGCCGGCATCCTCGACTACGTCCGCCGGCTCGGCGCGCTGGTCGGCGTGGCTGCGCGCGCCGAAGCCTATGCCGACGAGCTGCAGCGCGGGCTGGACGCCATCGCCGCGCAGGCGGCGCGGTTGCCGCGGCGCCCGCGGGTCTACGTGGAGGAGTGGGACGAGCCGATCATCACCGGCATCCAGTGGGGCGCCGAGCTGGTGGAGATCGCCGGCGGCATCGACGTGTTTGCCGAACTGTCGCGCGAACCGCTGGCGAAGGCGCGCATCCTCGCCGATGGCGAGCCGGTGGTCGCGCGCAACCCGGACATCATCATCGGCTCGTGGTGCGGCAAGAAGTTCCGCCCCGAACGGGTGGCCGCGCGGCCGGGCTGGGCGGCGATCAACGCGGTGCGCGATGGCGAGCTGCACGAGGTCAAGTCGCCGATCATCCTGCAGCCGGGGCCGGCGGCGTTGACCGATGGCGTGCAGGCGATCGCGGCCATCGTCCAGCGCTGGGCGCAGCGGCACACGTAGGTGTGGGGCTTACCCCGCACGGGCTTTGTCGGTAGAGCTTCATGCGGGGCAAGCCCCGCATCTACGGGATACTGGTCGATACCTGTAGCTGGGGACGGCAGTGGTGCCCGATGGCGTGCATGTGGTTACGGCCATCGTCCTGCATTGAGCGCAGCAGCACGCGTAGGAGCGCACCTTGGTGCGCGATGGAGCTTTCCCGGTAAAACCCCATCGCGCACCAAGGTGCGCTCCTACGTGATGTGGCGGCCTGCTGCCCGAGCGTGGCCTCACGGCTTCAGGCCGCGGGTTTCATCGTCCAGCCTTTTCTCCAGATTGGCGCGCCCGGCCCGGGCGTAGCGTTCGCAGGCCCCGGCATCGACCAGCGGTTTGCCGGGCACGCCTTGCAGGCGGTCGAACAGATCCGAGGCCAGCGGGTGCGGGGTGATCTGGATGTCGCAGGGCAGCGCGGCCAGCGTGTCCAGTCCACGGCGGAACGCGGCGACCATCGCCGGGTGGTCGAGGTAGCGGTATGCGTGGTCGGAAATCGCGCTCGTGCTGTCGGTATAGGCCATGTCCAGGCAGCGCGTGCCCTCGCAGGAACGCCATGTCCAACTGGTGCCGCCGGGCGTGTGGCCGGGCGTGGCATGGGCTGTCAGCGCCAGTGGGCCGACCCGGACGACGTCGCCATCGCCGATGGCCTCCACCCACGGCACCGGCGGTAAGGCCGGATGCGGTTCGAGCTGCTGCGGGTCGTCGCGCCCGCTGCGGCCACTGTGCAGGGTGGCGACGGCGGGTTCGCGCGCGAGGAGGGTGGCGCCGGTGACGCCCTGCAGGTAGGCCAGACCGGCCGCGTGGTCGTAGTGCTCGTGCGAGTTCAGCAGGTACTTCACGTCGTTCGGGTCGAAACCGAGCGCGCGTATGTTCGCCTCGATCAGCGGGCCGGCCGCTTCGGTGGCGCCGTCCAGCAGGACGTGGCCCTGGTCCGAGGTCACCAGCAACGCGCTCAGGCCGCAGGTGCCGACGTACCACGTGTTGCCGAAGATGCGCCGCGGCGGCGCACGGTCGTTCCAGCCATCCATCACCGTTGCATCGGCGGGGCAGGGCGGGACCGCGGTCGTGGTGTCGTCGGTGTGCGCCGGTTCCGCTGTGCCCGATGCGGGAACCATTCCGCGTGGTCCGGGCTGGCAGGCGGCCAAGGCCACGGCGGCGGCGAGGATGGCAAGGGTGCGAACGGGGGCACCCGGCAAGCGGCGGGCCACGGGGTTCGGCAATGCAGGTGAAGTCGTCATCGGTATCTCTCCCGGTAGGCGCAGGAGTGTAGGGATGGCCCGCGCATCGGCACCAACGCGAAAAATGAGGCCCAGCCATGAACTGGGCGCATGCCTCGCAGGCTACAGCGGCCGGCCCGGCGCCAGCCCGGTGTAGCGCGCACGTGGGCGGATCAATGTGCCCAGCGCCTGTTGTTCCAGTGCATGCGCCAGCCAGCCGGTCAGGCGCGCGGTGGCGAACATCACCAGCGCGTGCGCGGCCGGCAGTTCGTGGACGAAGCAGATCGCCGCGAGCAGGCCGTCGATGTTCGGGTGCTGGCCGCTGTGTTCGGCGGTGGCCGCCAGCACCGCTTCGACGTGCTGCATGCGCGGCGTGCCGCCGCGCAGTTCGCGCAACTGGTGCAGCACCTCGGCGCCGCGCGGGTCGCCATCGGGGTAGAGCAGGTGGTTGAAGCCGGGCAGGTCGTCGCCGCGCCGCCAGCGTTCGGCGATGAACGCGGCCGGCTTGCCGCTGGCCTGCGCGTCGAGCAGCAGCGCATGCGCGCGCGCGGTGGCGCCGCCGTGGCGCGGGCCGGACAGCGCGGCCAGCCCGGCGCTGACCGTGGCGTGCAGGTGCGCGCCGGTGGAGGCGACCACGCGCGCGGCGAAGGCCGACACGTTCAGTTCGTGGTCGGCGCACAGCACCAGCGCCGAGCGCAGCAGTTCGGCGAAACCGGTATCGCCCGGCCGCCATGCGTCGGCGAGCAGGCGATGCACCGGGCGCGCGTCGGGCTGGGTGCCGACCAGCAGCGCGGCGTTCTGCCGCAGCAGCAGCGCGGCCACTTCGCGCCGCACCGGGGCCGAGGCGTTGAGCGATTGCCGCTGTTCCAGCGCCAGCAGCGGGATGCAGGCCATCGTCCGTTCCAGCGGTGGCAGCGCGGGGTCCAGCGCCAGCGTGGCGATGCGTTGCGGCCACGCGGCGGGCGGCGTCGCCGCGAACGGATCCTGTTCCTCGCACTCCCACAGCAGCCGCGCGATGTCTTCCAGCGTGGCGCCGCCCTGTGCCGCGGCGACTGCCGAACGGCCGCGGTAATAGGGTGCGTCGGGGCGGATCAGCGAGATGCGCGTTTCCAGCACCGGCAGCCCGCGATCAAGGCTCTGCGCCGCCCCGCGCGCCGCCCCGCGGCCGGCGCGCTTGCGCTGCGCCAGCCGTTCCACCTCCGCGCGCAGGTACACCCGGCTGCGCGGGTCGGGGCCGGGGCGCGAGCTGAGCTGGCCGCGGCTGACGTAGGCGTACAGCGTGGCCGCGCTGATGCCGAGCAGGGCGCAGGCGTCGCTGGCCGGGATCAGTTCCGGGTCGGTGGGGTCAGGTGGCGTATTCAATATGTTGATTTTTTGAATCAAGATTGATCAATGCGTGCGATGGTGCCAGATTGTGCGCCATCGCGGAACGGCCCCGCCGTCGCCGCCCGATCAGGAGCCAAGCCATGAGCCTTTCTTCCGCCGGCGCCCACTTCCGCGCCGCCCTCGCCGCCGAGAAACCCTTGCAGGTGATCGGCGCGATCAACGCCAACCACGCGCTGTTGGCCAAGCGCGCCGGCTACAAGGCCATCTATCTGTCGGGCGGTGGCGTTGCCGCCGGCTCGCTGGGCCTGCCGGACCTGGGCATCAACACGCTGGAAGACGTGCTGATCGACGTGCGCCGCATCACCGACGTCTGCGATCTGCCGCTGATGGTGGACATCGACACCGGCTTCGGCCCCAGCGCGTTCAACATCGCGCGCACGGTGAAGTCGCTGATCAAGGCTGGCGCGGCCGCCTGCCACATCGAGGACCAGGTGGGTGCCAAGCGTTGCGGCCATCGCCCGGGCAAGGAGATCGTCACCCAGGGCGAGATGGTGGACCGGGTGAAGGCCGCCGCCGATGCCAAGACCGACCCGGATTTCTTCCTGATCGCGCGTACCGATGCGATCCAGGTGGACGGCGTGGACGCGGCCATCGAGCGCGCCATCGCCTGCGTCGAGGCCGGCGCCGACGGCATCTTCGCCGAGGCCGCCTACGACCTGGACACCTACCGCCGCTTCGTCGATGCGGTGAAGGTGCCGGTGCTGGCCAACATCACCGAGTTCGGCAAGACCCCGCTGTTCACGCGCGACGAGCTGGCCTCGGCCGGCGTCGCCATCCAGTTGTTCCCGCTGTCGGCGTTCCGCGCCGCGAACAAGGCGGCGGAGAACGTGTATGAGACGATCCGCCGCGACGGCCACCAGAAGGGCGTGGTGGAAACGATGCAGACGCGCGAGGAGTTGTACGACCGCATCGGTTACCACGCGTTCGAGCAGCAATTGGATGCGTTGTTCGCCGCGAAGAAGTAAGGCTGTTCCCTTCTCCCTCCGGGAGAAGGTGGCGCGAAGCGCCGGATGAGGGTCGGGCAGAGCCTCGTGTAATTGGATGTTGCGAGGCTTCGCCCGACCCTCACCCCAACCCCTCTCCCGGAGGGAGAGGGGCTTCAAAAACCCTGCTTTCCATTGAGGTGCACGTCATGTCCGAATCCACCACCGCCCCCGGCTTCAAGCCGAAGAAATCCGTCGCCCTGTCCGGCACCGCCGCCGGCAACACCGCGCTGTGCACGGTCGGCCGTTCCGGCAACGACCTGCATTACCGTGGCTACGACATCCTCGACCTGGCCAACACCAGCGAGTTCGAGGAAATTGCCCACCTGCTGGTGCACGGCAAGCTGCCGACCCGCGCCGAGCTGCGCGCCTACAAGGCCAAGCTGAAGTCGCTGCGCGGCATCCCGGCGGCGGTCAAGGCCGCGCTGGAGGAGCTGCCGCCGTCGGCGCACCCGATGGACGTGATGCGCACCGGCGTGTCGGTGCTGGGCTGCGTGCAGCCGGAGAAGGACGACCACAACCACCCCGGCGCGCGCGACATCGCCGACAAGCTGATGGCCAGCCTCGGCTCGATGCTGCTGTACTGGTACCACTGGAGCCACAACGGCCGCGTCATCGACGTGGAAACCGACGACGACTCCATCGGCGGCCATTTCCTGCACCTGTTGCACGGCGAGCAGCCGCCGGAATCGTGGGTCAAGGCGATGCACACCTCGCTGATCCTGTACGCCGAGCACGAGTTCAACGCCTCCACCTTCACCTGCCGCGTCATCGCCGGCACTGGCAGCGACATGCATTCGTGCATCGCCGGCGGCATTGGCGCGCTGCGTGGGCCGAAGCACGGCGGCGCCAACGAAGTGGCGTTCGAGGTGCAGAAACGCTACGAGACGCCGGACGAGGCCGAGGCCGACATCAAGGCGCGGGTTTCCGCCAAGGAAGTGGTGATCGGCTTCGGCCACCCGGTCTATACCGTGTCCGACCCGCGCAACAAGGTGATCAAGGAGGTCGCGCGCGAGTTGTCGGCCGAGCAGGGCAGCATGAAGATGTACGACATCGCCGAGCGCTTGGAATCGGTGATGTGGGACATCAAGAAGATGTTCCCGAACCTGGACTGGTTCAGCGCGGTCAGCTACCACATGATGGGCGTGCCGACCGCGATGTTCACCCCGCTGTTCGTCATCGCCCGTACCGCCGGCTGGAGCGCGCACATCATCGAGCAGCGCATCGACGGCAAGATCATCCGCCCGAGCGCGAACTACACCGGTCCGGAAGACCAGCAGTTCGTGCCGATCGACAAGCGCGCTTGAAGCGCTGTTGAGCCCCTCTCCCGCCGGGAGAGGGGTTGGGGTGAGGGTAGGGGCGAAGCCCCCCACGATGTTCGATTGCACGAGGCTTCGCCCGAACCCTCATCCGCCCCTTCGGGGCACCTTCTCCCGCAGGGAGAAGGAAAAAACAGGCCACTGCGCCCGTTTCCAACTCCCAGTTTTTCGAGCCAGCCATGAACAGCCAGCACCGCAAATCCCTCCCCGGCACCACGCTGGACTACTTCGACGCGCAGGCCGCCGTCGATGCAATCCAATCCGGTGCATACGCCACGCTGCCCTACGTCTCGCGGGTGCTGGCCGAGAACCTGGTGCGCCGCTGCGACCCGGCCATGTTGACCGAGTCGCTCAAGCAGCTGATCGAACGCAAGCGCGACCTCGATTTCCCGTGGTTCCCGGCGCGCGTGGTCTGCCACGACATCCTCGGCCAGACCGCGCTGGTCGATCTGGCCGGCCTGCGCGACGCCATCGCCGACAAGGGCGGCGACCCGGCCAAGGTCAATCCGGTGGTGCCGGTGCAGCTGATCGTCGATCACTCGCTGGCGGTGGAGTGCGGTGGTTTCGACCCGGATGCGTTCGCCAAGAACCGCGCCATCGAGGATCGCCGCAACGAGGACCGCTTCCACTTCATCGACTGGACCAAACTGGCCTTCGAGAACATGGACGTGATCCCGCCCGGCAACGGCATCATGCACCAGATCAACCTGGAGAAAATGTCGCCGGTGGTCTACGTGCAACGTGCTGATAACGGCAGGGGCGTGGCGTTCCCGGACACCTGCGTCGGCACCGACAGCCACACCCCGCACGTCGATGCGCTGGGCGTCATCGCCATCGGCGTCGGCGGGCTGGAAGCGGAGAACGTGATGCTGGGTCGCGCCTCGTGGATGCGCCTGCCCGACATCGTCGGCGTCAGGCTCACCGGCAGGCCGCAGCCGAACATCACCGCCACCGACGTGGTGCTGGCGCTGACCGAGTTCCTGCGCACCGAGCGCGTGGTCGGCGCGTGGCTGGAGTTCTTCGGCGAAGGCGCCTCGGCGCTGACCATCGGTGATCGCGCCACCATTTCCAACATGTGCCCGGAGTACGGCGCCACCGCGGCGATGTTCCACATCGACCAGCAGACCCTAGACTACCTGCGCCTGACCGGCCGCGAGGAAGCGCAGGTGCAACTGGTCGAGAACTACGCCAGGACCGCCGGCCTGTGGGCCGATGCGCTGGCCACCGCGCAGTACGAGCGCGTGCTGGAGTTCGACCTGTCCAGCGTCGTGCGCAACATGGCCGGCCCCAGCAACCCGCACCGCCGCCTGCCGGTGTCCGACCTCGCCGAGCGCGGCATCGCCGACGAGGCCAAGCTGGCAAGCGGCAAGGGCGAGGAAGCGCAGGGCCTGATGCCCGACGGTGCGGTGATCATCGCCGCCATCACCTCCTGCACCAACACCTCCAACCCGCGCAACGTGATCGCCGCCGGCCTGCTGGCGCGCAACGCCAACGCGCGCGGCCTGCTGCGCAAGCCGTGGGTGAAATCGTCGCTGGCGCCCGGTTCCAGGGCAGTGCAGCTGTATCTGGAAGAGGCCGGCCTGCTGCCCGAGCTGGAACAGCTGGGCTTCGGCATCGTCGGCTTCGCCTGCACCACCTGCAACGGCATGAGCGGCGCACTCGATCCGAAGATCCAGCAGGAGATCATCGCGCGCGACCTGTACTCGGTGGCGGTGCTGTCGGGCAACCGCAACTTCGACGGCCGCATCCACCCCTATGCCAAGCAGGCGTTCCTGGCCTCGCCGCCGCTGGTAATCGCCTATGCCATCGCCGGCACCGTGCGCTTCGACATCGAGAAGGACGTGCTGGGCGTGGATGCCGACGGCAACGCGGTGCGGCTGAAGGACATCTGGCCGAGCGACGCCGAGATCGACGCGGTGGTGAAGGCATCGGTGAAGCCCGAACAGTTCCGCAGCGTCTACAACCCGATGTTCAACGTGCGCGTCGAGCATGGCCGCAAGGTCAGCCCGTTGTACGACTGGCGCCCGCAAAGCACCTACATCCGCCGCCCGCCGTACTGGGAAGGCGCGCTGGCCGGTGAACGCACGCTCACCGGCATGCGCCCGCTGGCGGTGCTGCCGGACAACATCACCACCGACCACTTGTCGCCGTCCAACGCGATCCTGCCGTCCAGCGCCGCCGGCGAATACCTGGCGAAGATGGGCCTGCCGGAAGAGGACTTCAATTCCTACGCCACCCACCGCGGCGACCACCTCACCGCACAGCGCGCCACCTTCGCCAACCCCAAGCTGTTCAACGAGATGGTGCGCAACGACGACGGCAGCGTGAGGCAGGGCTCGCTGGCGCGGGTGGAGCCGGAAGGCAAGGTGATGCGCATGTGGGAGGCGATCGAAACCTACATGCAGCGCAAGCAGCCGCTGATCATCATCGCCGGTGCCGACTATGGACAGGGCAGTTCGCGCGACTGGGCGGCCAAGGGTGTGCGGTTGGCCGGCGTGGAAGCCATCGTCGCCGAAGGCTTCGAGCGCATCCACCGCACCAACCTGGTCGGCATGGGCGTGCTGCCGCTGGAGTTCAAGCCCGGCACCGACCGCAACACGCTGGGTATCGACGGGACCGAGACCTTCGACGTCGTCGGCGAGCGCAGGCCCGGTGCCGAACTGATCCTGCTGATCCATCGCAAGGACGGCGGCACGGCCGAAGTGCCGGTGATCTGCCGGCTGGATTCGGACGATGACCTGGCGACCTACGAGGCCGGCGGCGTGCTGCAGCGCTTCGCGCAGGATTTCCTCGAAGCCAGCGCCGCTTGATACCTGCCTGCCCCTGTAGGAGCGACGCAAGTCGCGACAGGGACTTCCCGGTAAATCCCCTTGTCGCGACTTGCGTCGCTCCTACAGGGGCTAAGGAGACGAACATGATGCATGCCCCCCAGATCAGGATTCCCGCCACCTACATGCGCGGCGGCACCTCGAAAGGCGTGTTCTTCCGCCTCGAAGACCTGCCGGAAGCGGCGCAGATACCCGGCCCGGCGCGCGACGCGCTGCTGATGCGGGTGATCGGCTCGCCCGATCCCTACGGCAAGCACACCGACGGCATGGGCGGGGCGACGTCGAGCACCAGCAAGTGCGTGATCATCGCCCCGGCCTCGGTGCCGGACCACGACGTGGACTACCTGTACGGGCAGGTGTCCATCGACACCGCGTTCGTGGACTGGTCGGGCAACTGCGGCAACCTCAGCACCGCGGTGGGGCCGTTCGCGATCGCCAACGGCTTCATTCCCGCCGAACGCATTCCGCGCGATGGCACCGTCACCGTGCGCGTGTGGCAGGCCAACATCGGCAAGACCATCCTCGTGCATGTGCCGGTCAGCGATGGGCAGGTACAGGAAACCGGTGACTTCGAGCTGGATGGCGTGACCTTCCCGGCGGCGGAGGTCGTGCTGGAGTTCATCGACCCGTCCGATGACGGTGAAGGCGAGGGTGGCTCCATGTTCCCTACCGGCAACCTCGTCGATGATCTCGACGTGCCGGGCATCGGCACGTTGAAGGCGACGATGATCACCGCCGGCATTCCCACCGTGTTCGTCAACGCCGCCGACATTGGTTATGACGGCACCGAGCTGCAACCGGCGATCAACGAGGACAAGGCGGCGCTGGCAAAGCTGGAAACCATCCGCGTGGCCGGCGCGCTGCGCATGGGGCTGATAAAAACGCCGGAAGAGGCACTCAAGCGCCAGCACACGCCGAAGGTGGCATTCGTCGCGCCGCCGAAGCCCTACGTGTCCAGCAGCGGCAAGAGCATCGGGGCCGGTGACATCGACCTCAACGTGCGCGCGATGTCGATGGGCAAGCTGCACCACGCGATGATGGGCACGGCCTCGGTGGCCATCGCCACGGCGGCGGCCGTCCCCGGCACGCTGGTCAACCTCGCCGCCGGCGGCGGCACCCGCGAGGCGGTGCGCTTCGGCCATCCCTCCGGTACCTTGCGGGTGGGCGCGGCGGTGGCGCAGGTCGATGGTCAGTGGGCCGTGACCAAGGCGGTGATGTCGCGCTCGGCGCGGGTGCTGATGGAAGGCGCGGTGCGGGTGCCGGCGGACGCGTCCTGACCTGCCGCTGCGCCGCCGGCATGCCCACGAAGGCTTGCCGGCGCGCGCACAAGGCGTGCGCGGGCGGCGGCTATACTCGCCGCGTCCGCAGGAGAACGCCATGATCGACAGGAAGTGGAAGCACATGCGCTGGGCCGTCATCACGCTGCTGGCGCTGGCAACGGTGGCCGGCTGCAAGCGCAACGAGGGCGGCCAGCTCCCCGGTGCCAGCGGCGAGGCGATCCAGGCCAAGCAGGAAGAGGTCAAGGGATTCGCGCTGGTGCGCACCTGGCCGGACCAGAAGGGCGGCGAGCTGGCGCTGGCGGTGGAGTTCTCCCGGCCGCTGGTCGGTACCCAGGACTTCGACAAGCTGCTGCGCTTCGAGGAGAAGGTCGGCACCGAGGACAGCAGCTGGTCGCTGTCCGACGACGGCAAGACCCTGCGCTACCCCTACGTCGAGGCGGCAAAGGATTACACCCTGATCGTGTCGGCCGACCTGCTCGCTGCCGACGGCAGCCGTCTCGGCAAGGAGGTGCGCCAGCAGGTGTTCACCGGCGAACTGACGCCCGCGGCCGGCTTCGCCTCGCAGGGCAGCGTGCTGCCGGCGCGCGACAGCCGCGGCCTGCCGGTGGTGTCGGTGAACGTGCCCGAGGTCGACGTCGAGTTCCTGCGGGTGACCGAGAAGAACCTGCCGGCGTTCTTCAGCCAGTACCAGCGCGGCGGCCGCCGCGGCAGCTGGGAGCTGGACAGCGACTACGGCAACCATACGCCGATCTCACAGCTGGCCGAGCCGGTCTACGTCAACCGCTTCGTGCTCGGCGGCAAGCCCAACGAGCGGATGCTGACCTACCTGCCGATCCAGGACGTCAAGGAACTGCAGCAGCCGGGGTTGTACTTCGCGGTGATGAAGCGCACCGGCAGCTTCGACAACGAGTACGACACCGCGTTCTTCACCGTCAGCGACATCGGCCTGCACACCCGCGCCTACAAGGACACGCTGTTCGTGCACACCGCCTCGCTGGCCAGCGGCGCGGCGGCGAAGAAGGTGGACCTGCGGGTCATCGACGCCAAGGGCGAGACCATCCTCAAGGGCCAGACCGACGCCAACGGCAACGCGCTGCTGAACTACACGCTCGACGCCGGGCACGTGCTGGTGGCCGCCAGCGGCAGCGATACCACGATGCTGCCGTTCAACCAGCCGGCGCTGGACCTGAGCGAATTCGCCGTGGCCGGGCGCCAGAACGCGTGGTTCGACGTGTTCGCCTGGTCCGGCCGCGACCTGTATCGCCCCGGCGAGACCGTGCGCGTGTCGGCGCTGCTGCGCGACAACGACGGCAAGCCGGTCAAGGCACAACCAGTGTTCCTGCGCCTGAAGCAGCCCGACGGCAAGGTGTTCCGCGAAACCCGGCTGCAACCGGGCGAGCAGGGCTATTTCGCGTTCGAGCAGGCCATTCCCGCCGAGGCGCCGACCGGCCGCTGGCAGGTGGAATTCCGCACCGACCCGGCCAGCAAGGAGGCGGTACAGGGCATGACCCTGCGCATCGAGGAATTCCTGCCCGAGCGCATGAAGCTGGACCTGGACAGCGCGCAGAAGACGCTCAAGCCCGGCGAGCCGCTGAAACTGCAGGCCGATGCGGCCTACCTGTACGGCGCACCGGCCGACGGCAACCGCTTCACCGCACGGCTGGCGGTGGCGGTGGAGCAGCACCCGGTCGAGTCGATGGCCGGCTGGTTCTTCGGCGACCCCACCGTGGAGCTGCCGCGCGAAGCCAACGACGTCATCGATACCACCCTGCCCAAGGACGGCAAGCTGCGTGAAGACATCGCCCTGCCCGAGGAAACCGGCAAGGGCACGCCGGTGGCGGCGGTGGTGTCCGGCAGCGTCTACGAGACCGGCGGCCGCACCGTCACCCGCACGCTCAAGCGCGTGCTGTGGCCGGCGCCGGCGCTGGTCGCGGTGCGCCCGCTGTTCAGCGACGCCGACGGCGCCGACGCCAATGCCAACGCGCGCTTCGAGCTGCTGCGCGTGGATGCCGACGGCACGCCGCAGCCGGCCAAGGGGCTGAAGGTCACGCTGGTGCGTGAGCTGCGCGACTACCACTGGAGCTTCAACGACAACCGCTGGGACTACGACTTCACCCGCCGCTTCGAGAACAGGGAAACCCGTACCCTCGATGCCGGGGCGACTTCGACGAAGTTCGACTTCCCGGTGGAGTGGGGCGAGTACCGCGTCGATGTGTTCGACCCGGCCACCGGCCTGACCGTGCGCTACCCGTTCCGTGCCGGCTGGAGCTGGAACGACGACAACCGCGGCCTCGACGCGCGCCCGGACAAGGTCAAGCTGGCGCTGGACAAAACCGGCTACAAGGCCGGCGACACGCTCAAGGTGACGCTGACCCCGCCGCATGCCGGCCGCGGCGTGCTGATGGTCGAGAGCGACAAGATGCTTTACGTGCAGGACATCGAGGCCAAGCCCGGCAGCACCTTCGAGATCCCGGTGACGCAGGACTGGGAGCGGCACGACGTCTACGTCACCGCGCTGGTGTTCCGCGGCGGCAGCGCGCCGAGCAGGATCACCCCTGCACGCGCGGAGGGCGTGGCGCACGTGCCGATGGACCGTGGCGACCGCCGCGTCGAGGTGGGCCTGGTCGCACCGAAGCAGATGCGTCCCGAGCAACCGATGGCGGTGACCGTCAGCGTGCCGGAACTGGCCGGCAAGCCGGCGCACGTCACCGTCTCGGCGGTCGATGTCGGCATCCTCAACATCACCCGCTTCCCGGTGCCGGATGCACCCGCGCACTTCTTCGCGCAGCGGCGGCTGGGCGTGGATGCCTACGACATCTACGGCCGCGTCATCGAGAGCTTCGAGGGCAACAGCGGCAAGCTCAAGTTCGGCGGCGACATGGCCCTGCAGGCGCTGCCGCAGGCCAAGCGGCCGACCGCGCGGGTGCAGACCGTGGACCTGTTCTCCGGCCCGGTGAAGCTGGACGCCAAGGGCAATGCCCGCATCGAGCTGCCGGTGCCGGATTTCAACGGCACGCTGCGGGTCTCGGCGCTGGTGTATGCGGACGACCGCTACGGCAACCGCGATGTCGAGACGCTGGTGCGCGCGCCGATCCTGGCCGAGGCCAGCATGCCGCGGGTGATGGCGCCGGGCGACCGCAGCACGGTGACGCTGGACGTGCAGAACTTCACCGGCAAGCCCGGCGAGTTCAGCGTGCGCGTGGATGGCGAAGGCCCGCTGGCGATCGGTGAATCCAGCCGCAAGGTGCAGCTGGCGGCCGATGCCAAGCAGACCCTGAGCTTCCCGCTCAACGCACAGGAGGGCTACACCGTCGCCAAGGTGCGGGTGCGGGTGGACGGCAACGGCTTCAAGGTCGACCGCCGCTACGACCTGCCGGTGCGCGCGGCATGGCCGCAGGTGCTGCGCGCGCAGACCCGCACGCTCGACCCGCTGGCGCCGGTCACGCTGGACAGCGGTTCCGCCAGCGGGCTGATGGCCGGCTCGGTCAACGCACGCATGCTGGTCAGCGCGTTGCCGCCGATCCCGTTCGCCAGCGCCCTGCAGGGCGCGTTGAATTACCCGTACGGCTGCGCCGAGCAGACCACCAGCAAGGGCTATGCCGCGCTGCTGCTGGACGAAACCACGTCGACGATGCTCGGCGCCGACGGGCTGGACGCCAAGGCCCGCCGCGAACGCATGGAAGGCGCGTTCGGGCGGCTGGCCTCGATGCAGGTGGCCAACGGCAACTTCTCGATGTGGGGCAACGACGACTACGTCAACCCGGCGCTGACCCCGTACATCGCCGAGTTCCTGCTCGACGCCAAGGACGCCGGTTTCGCGGTGCCGGACAACGTGCTGCAGAAGGCGTTGAACCGGATCAGCGAGGACCTGCTCAGCGGCGGCAACCAGTTCTACGGACAGGAGCGCCGCGACGCGCTGAAGTTCGCCAACCAGGCGTATTCGGGCTACGTGCTGGCCCGCGTCAACCGCGCCCCGCTGGGTACGCTGCGCGCGCTGTACGACAACGAGCGCGACAAGGCGGTCACCGGCCTGTCGCTGGTGCACCTGGGCATGGCCTTGTCGTTGCAGGGCGACGGCAAGCGCGGGCAGGCCGCCATCGCCGCCGGCTTCGCCAGGGACGGCAGCGACCGCCCGGCGTACTTCGGCGACTACGGCAGCCGGCTGCGCGATGACGCCCTGATGATCGCGCTGCTGCACGAACGCGGCCTGTCCAAGCCCGCCTACGACGCCCGCGCGGTCGCGCTGGGCCGCGAGCTGGATGCGCGCCGCAACAGCGGCTGGCTGTGGCTGAGCACGCAGGAGAAGGTGGCGCTGGCGCGGCTGGGCAAGGCGTTGATGGCCGACCAGAAGAAGCTGGTATCCGGCGAACTGGCGGTGGGCGGCGAGCGCGAGGCCATCGGCGAGCGCAAGGCGTTCGCGCGCGTGTTCGATGCCGCGCAGCTGGCGCAGGGCGTGCGCTTTGCGCCGCAGGGGCAGGCGCCGATGTTCGCCAGCCTGGAAGTGGCCGGCATCCCGCGGCAGGCACCGGCGCCGGATAACAGCGTGATCGGCATCGAGCGTGCCTGGTACACCACCGACGGCAAGCCGTGGACGCCGCGTCCGCTGAAGGAAGGCGAGGCGCTGATCGTGCGGTTGAGCGTCACCGCCAACACCGCCATGCCCGACGCGCTGCTGACCGACCTGCTGCCGGCCGGGCTGGAGATCGAGAACTTCAACCTCGGCGATGCGAAGCAGTGGGCCGACGTGGTGGTGGACGGCATCCGGGTCAGCGACCGCTCCGGCGAAGCCGACGCCCGCCATGAGGAGTTCCGCGACGACCGCTACGTGACCGCGCTGAACCTGCGCCGCGGCCGCACCGCGCGTGTGTTCTACCTCGTGCGCGCGGTCACCCCCGGCACCTACACCGTGCCGCCGCCGCTGGCCGAGGACATGTACCGCCCCGAGCTGCGTGGCGTGGGGCGCTCCAACCCGAGCACGATCACCGTCGTGCAGCCATGACGACAGGGCGCTGGGGAAAAGCCCCTCTCCCACCGGGAGAGGGGTTGGGGTGAGGGGCGAACGCAGCCATCATGCGGAAATGCAGGCAAAGCCCCGGCTTCTGTCCCGCTTCCTGCCCTGGCTGCGCTGGGGCACGGCAGCGCTGCTGGCGCTGCTGCTGGTCCTCGACCTCGCCTTCCCGCCACCACTGCCGCAATCGCGCGACACCAGCACCCTGGTCGTCGCCCGCGACGGCGCCCCGCTGCGCGCCTTCGCCGATGCCGAGGGCGTGTGGCGCTACCCAGCCGATGCGGACGCCATTTCCCCGCTGTACCTGCAGGCGCTGCTGACCTACGAGGACCGCTGGTTCTGGCGCCACCCCGGCATCAACCCGTGGGCGCTGCTGCGCGCTGGCAAGCAGATGCTGCGCGAACGCCGCATCGTCTCCGGCGGTTCCACCCTGACCATGCAGGTGGCGCGCATCCTCGACCCGCACACGCGCACGCCGTGGGGCAAGCTCAAGCAGGTGCTGCGCGCGCTGCAGCTGGAAGCGCACCTGGACAAGACGCAGATCCTCGACCTGTACCTGGAACGCGCACCCTATGGCGGCACCATCGAAGGCGTGGAGGCGGCCAGTTGGGCCTACCTCGGCAAACCGGCGGCGCGGTTGTCGCACGCCGAGGCGGCCCTGCTGGCGGTGCTGCCGCAATCGCCCAGCCGGCTGCGCCCGGACCGCCACCCGGAAGCCGCGCGGCAAGCCCGCGACAAGGTGCTGGCGCGCATGGCCGAACTCGGCGTGTGGCCGGCCGAGGAAGTAGCCGACGCGCGCATCGAGCCGGTGGTGACGCGCTCGCTGCGGCAACCGCTGCATGCGGCGCTGCTGGCGCAGCGGCTGCGCAGCCAACAGCCGCGCGCCGCGCATATCGAAACCACGCTCGACAGCGGCCTGCAGCGCACGCTGGAGGAACGGGTGGCCGCGTATTTCTCGCAACTGCCCGAGCGCACCTCCGCCGCGCTGCTGGTGATGGACAACGCCACGCTGGAGGCGCGTGCCTACGTCGGCTCGGTCGCATTCGGCGACAAGCAACGGCTGGGCCACGTGGACATGGTGCAGGCATGGCGCTCGCCGGGCTCCACGCTCAAGCCGTTCCTATACGGCATGGCGCTGGACGACGGCCTGATCCATTCCGAAAGCCTGCTGGTCGATGCGCCACAGAGCTTCGGCGGCTACCGCCCGGGCAATTTCGATGCCGCGTTCAACGGCCCGGTGGGCGCGGCCACCGCGCTGCGGCTGTCGTTGAACGTACCGGCGGTGGACCTGCTCGACCGCGTCGGCCCGTCGCGCTTCGCCGCGCGGCTGAACAATGCCGGCATCAAGCTGCGCTTCCCGCGTGGCACGCAGCCGAACCTGGCGCTGATCCTCGGCGGCACCGGCGCGCGGCTGGAGGATCTGGTCGGCGCCTTCGCCGCGCTCAACCGCGAGGGCATCGCCGGCCGCGTGCGCTACACGCCGGACGATCCGCTGGTCGAACGCCGGCTGGTGTCGCCGGGTGCGGCGTGGATCGTGCGCGACATCCTCGAATCCAATCCGCGCCCCGGCTACGGCGCAGGCACCTTCGATACCGGCGGGCGCCCGCCGGTGGCGTGGAAGACCGGCACCAGCTACGGCTACCGCGATGCCTGGGCGATCGGCGGCACCCGCCGCTACACCGTCGGTGTGTGGGTGGGCCGCCCCGATGGCACGCCGCTGCCCGGCCAATACGGTGCGGTTACCGCCTTGCCGCTGATGTTCGAGGTGATCGACAGCCTGCCGCGCCAGCCCGGCGACGCCGCCGCGCGCGCGATGCCGGCCAGCGTCGGCGAGGTGGAGGTGTGCTGGCCGCTGGGCATCGCCGCCGCGCGGACGCCGCCGGCCATGTGCCAGCGGCGGATGCAGGCGCTGGTGCTGGACGAGGCGGTGCCGCCCACCTTCGCCGAGCGCGAGGCGCGGCTGTGGCAGTCGGGCCGCGTGCGTTTCGAGGTCGATGCGCGCAGCGGGTTGCGGGTATCGGCTGGATGCGAGGGACATGCGCAACGCGCCGAACGCGAACTGGCGCGCTGGCCGGCGCTGGCCTCGCCGTGGTTGTCGCAGGCGCAACGGCAGGCACAGCGCCTGCCGCCGCTGGCGCCGGGGTGCCCGCCCGACGAACGCGGCAACGACGGCGTGCTGCACGTGGATGGCCTCAACGACCGCGCCACGCTGGCGCGCGCGCCCGGCGCCACGCATGGCCCGCGCCTGCAACTGCGCGCGCTGGGCAGCGAGGCGACGGTGGAATGGCTGCTGGACGGGCGCTGGATCGCGCAGACCCAGGGCGCGCGCGGCTTCGTGCGCGACTTCGACGAACCGGGCGAGCACGTGCTCACCGCGCTGGCCGCCGATGGCGCGTGGACGCGGGTGCACTTCCGCGTGGTGCGTTGAGCGGCGCGGCGCCGTAGGTGCGGGGCTTGCCCCGCACGCTTTCCGTGACCGGTGATGGGAACGGCTCCGTGCCGGGCAAGCCCGGCACCTACGAAAGCATTCGTTGGCGGCGGCGTTGCTACTCGCCGATCCAGCCCTCGAGCATGTCGGCGAAATCGTCGGCGTGCTCCTCCTCCTGCGCGAGGATGTGTTCGAGGATGCGCTTGGTGGTGGTGTCCTTGTCGCCGATAAAGTTGATCATCTCGCGGTAGCTGTCGATGGCGATGCGCTCGGCGACCAGGTTCTCGCGCACCATGTCGCGCAGGTTGCCGCCTTCCTTGTATTCGGCGTGCGAGCGCGCGGTGAGCGTGTCCGGGTCGAAGTCCGGTTCGCCGCCCAGTTGCACGATGCGCTCGGCCAGCATGCCGGCGTGGGCCTGCTCCTGCTGCGCGTGCTCCAGGAACTCGGCCTTCACCGCGTCGGCGAGCATGCCCTTGGCCATGTAGTAGTGGCGGTAGTAGCGCAGCACGCACACCCACTCGGTGGCCAGCGCGTCGTTGAGCAGCTTGACCACCGCCGTACGGTCGGCGCTGTAGGTCGGGGTGACCGCGCCGTCCTCGATGCGCTTGCGGGCATTGGCGCGCAGGGTCCTGCGGTCGCTGATGCCGGCCGGGCCGGTGGCCTTGGCGGTGGTCCTGGTGGGAGAGGGCTTGCTCATGGCTGGCTGCTCCTTGGGTCGGGAATCGCTATTCGGGGAGATGGGCGAGCATGTATTCGGCCGAGGACACCTCGAACTTGCCCGGCTCCTCGACATGGATGGCGCGGACGGTGCCGTTCTCCGCATACAGCGCGAAGCGGCGGCAGCGCATGCCCATGCCCGAGCCGCTGGCGTCCATTTCCAGCCCCAGCGCGCGGGTGAAGTCGCCGTTGCCGTCGGACAGCATCTGCAGCCCATCGGGCACCGACTGCGCCTGCGCCCAGGCCTGCATCACGAAGGGGTCGTTCACCGCCATGCAGTACACCTCGATGCCGCGGCCACGGAACTGCTCGAAGTGCTCGACGAAGCCGGGCAGGTGGCGCGCCGAGCAGGTGGGCGTGAACGCGCCGGGCACGGCGAACAGCACCACCTTGCGGCCGTCGAACAGGGCGTGCGTGTCGATGGTTTCCATGCCCTCGCGGATGCGCTTGAGGGTCACTTCCGGAATGGCGTCGCCGACGTGGATGGTCATGGGGGGCTCCTGGGTCTGGGTGCAGTCTAGTGGTCGGGTGCAAGGGTGGCGTCAACGGCTTGAAAAGACCGCCTTCACGCAGCATTTTCCGGCATGGGGGCGAGGCCGGCGCCGCGACCGCTAGAATGGCACTCCTGTGCTTGCCGAACATGTGGCGGCCATCGTCGCGGGGCGATCGACCCGACTTTTCCGAAAGGTGTCTGGATGGAATTCAAGGATTACTACGCGACGCTGGGCGTCGAACCCACGGCCGGCGACGCCGAGATCAAGACCGCCTACCGGCGGCTGGCGCGCAAGTACCACCCGGACGTGAGCAAGGAAGCCGGCGCCGAGGAGCAGTTCAAGGCGGTCAACGAAGCCTACGAGGCGCTGCGCGACCCGGCCAAGCGCCAGGCCTACGACCAGCTGCGCGCGCGCGGCTACCGGCCCGGCGAGGAGTTCCAGGCGCCGCCGGATTTCGGTGGCGGGCAGGGCTTCGACTTCGAGGAGGTGTTTGGCGGCGGTGGCGCCGGCGGCGGTTTCAGCGACTTCTTCGAGAGCCTGTTCGCGCGTCAGCGCGGCGGCCGCGCGCGGGGCGGCTTCGACGGTTTCGGCGGGAATGCCGGCCCGCAGCCGCCGCGCGACACCCGCGCCAAACTGTCGGTACCGCTGGAGGCCGCCTACGCCGGCGACTCGCTGCGCATCAACGTCGATGGCCGCCAGCTGGACGTGCGCGTGCCCAAGGGCATCCGCCCGGGGCAGGTGATCCGGCTGGCCGGGCAGGGCAGCGGCGGCGGCAACCTGATGCTGGAAGTGGAATACGCCGCGCACCCGCAGTTCGAGGTCGATGGCCGCAACATCCTTTACACCCTGCAGGTGACGCCGTGGCAGGCGGCGCTGGGTACCGGCATCAGCGTGCCGACCCTGGGCGGGGCGGTGGAACTGAAGGTGCCGGCCGACTCGGACAGCGGCCGCAAGCTGCGCCTGCGCGGCCGCGGCCTGCCGGGCAAGCCCGATGGCGACCAGATCGTGGAGCTGGAGGTCGTCGCGCCGGTGGCGACCAACGAGGCCCAGCAGAAGGCCTACCGCGCGCTGGCCAAGGCCTTCGGCGAGAAGGTGTAGGTTCGGGGTCGGGACTACGGCCCCGACGGCGATGGGCAGGACGCGTCAGGGGCGTAGCCCCGACCCACGGCTGCGTTGCCCCACACGGGGCTCTCCCGGGAAAGCTTCATGCGGGGCAAGCCCCGCATCTACAGGATCAGCCCGTCCGTACGGATCAGGCGGCCGGCGGCTCGCCGCCCTCGAACACCCGCGCGATCACTTCGGAAAGATCGCTCTCCGAGAACGGCTTGGTGATGTAGGCCTTGGCGCCCTGGCGCATGCCCCACAGGCGGTCGGTGTCCTGGTCCTTGGTGGTCACCAGCACCACCGGGATGTGGGTGGTGCTGGCCTCGCGCTTGAGCGTGCGGGTGGCCTGGAAGCCGTTGAGGTTGGGCATCACCACATCCATCAGCACCAGATCGGGCAGCACCGCCTTGGCCGCTTCCACGCCGGCCGCGCCATCGGTGGCGGTGAAGGTCTCGTGCCCCAGTTTTTCGACGATGCGCTGGATGCCCAGCAACTGTGATGGCGAATCATCGACGATCAGGATGCGTGCCATGGTTCTCCCCAAGAATTCTTCCCCAAGAATCCGGGCAGTGTAGGCCGCCGCCGTGGCGGCGTGAAGCCGCTTGCGTCACGCTGCGCGCAACCGGCTTCAGTCGATCCTGACCACGGTGCGGCCGAACGACTGCCCGGCCAGCATCGTGGCGAACACGTCCGGCAGTTCGGCCAGTCCGACCTCGTGGGTGCACACGGTATCCAGGTGGCGCGGCTTCCAGTCGTCGCCCAGGTGTTGCCAGACCTGCTCGCGGATGTCGCGCGCGGTGCCGGCCGAGGCCACGCCCAGCAGCGACACGCCGCGGATGATGAATGGCATCACCGTCATGTCCAGCTGCGCGCTGGCGGCCAGCCCGGCCGAGGCGACGTTGCCGTAGGGCGCGGTCTGCGCCAGCAGGCTGGTCAGCATCGGCCCGCCGACGTTGTCCAGGCCGCCGCCGAAGCGCGCCGACTCCATCGGCCGGGTGGTGGCCAGCGCCTCGCGGCCCAGCACCTGCGTGGCGCCCAGCGTGGTCAGGTACTCCTTCGCTTCGGCCTTGCCGCTGATCGCATGCACCTCGAAGCCGGCGCGGCTGAAGATGTCCACCGCCAGCGAGCCGACCCCGCCGGTGGCGCCGGTCACGGCGAGCGGGCCGTGTTCCGGCGCCTGCCGGTTGTCCTTCATCCGCAGCAGCGCGAGCGCCGCTGTGAAGCCGGCGGTACCCAGCACCATCGCCTCGCGCAGCGACAGCCCGGCCGGCAGCGGGATGACCCACTTCGCTTCCAGCCGCACGTATTGGCTGTAGCCGCCGTCGCGGGTTTCGCTCAGGCCGCAGCCGGTGACCAGCACCGCGTCGCCCTCGCGGAATGCCGGGTCGGTCGAGGCCACCACCTCGCCGGCCACGTCGATGCCGCCCACCAGCGGGAAGCGGCGCAGGATCTTGCCCTGGCCGGTGCCGGCCAGCGCGTCCTTGTAATTCACCGACGACCAGCGCGCGCGTACCACCACCTCGCCGGGGTCGAGCTGGTCCAGCGTTACCTGCTCGATGCCGGCGCGGTAGCCGGCGTCGTCGTTGTGGATGCGGAAGGCAGGGAAGGACGGGGGGGCGGTCATGGCGTTGCCTGTGCGGAAGCGGGCCGATCAAGATAACCGTTGCGAAACGGCAGGTCCTGCCCCATCTAGTAGAATCGGGATTCGATTGACAGCCGGTTGTCCCGCACCCGGCCCTGACAGATGGAGCATGCATGGCCTGGAACACACCTGGCGGCAATGGCAAAGACGGCCCCGCCGACAACCGGCGCGGCGCGCGCCGGCCACGAGGCGGCAACGGCGGCGGATGGGGCGGCCTGCCCGGCCCGTTGCGCGACCTGTTCGACGGTGGCGCATGGCGCTGGGTGCTGGTGGCGCTGGCGTTGCTGATCCTGCTCTCCAGCTTCCAGCTGATCGGCGAACAGCAGCGCGGCGTGGTGCTGCGCTTCGGCCAGTTCTCGCGCATCCTGCAGCCGGGCCCGAACTTCAAGCTGCCGTGGCCGATCGAGTCGGTGACCAAGGTCAACGCCACCCAGATCAAGACCTTCAGCAGCCAGGTGCCGGTGTTGACCCGCGACGAGAACATCGTCAACGTCTCGCTGAACGTGCAGTACCGGGTCGACGACCCGCGCCTGTACAAGTTCGGCTCGGTCGATGCCGACCAGGTGCTGGAGCAGTCGGCGCAGAGCGCGGTGCGCGAGCAGGTCGGCCGCGCCGACCTCAACACCGTGCTGAACAACCGCGGCCCGCTGGCCGCCGCCGCCGAGCAGCGCCTGCAGGCCTCGCTGGAGGCCTACCGCACCGGCCTGTCGGTCACCGGCCTGACCCTGCCCGACGCGCGCCCGCCGGAGGAGGTGAAGCCGGCTTTCGACGAGGTCAACGGCGCCCAGCAGGTCAAGGAACGGCTGATCAACGAGGCCCAGGCCTATGCCGCCAAGGTGGTGCCGGAGGCGCGCGGCCAGGCCTCGCGCACCCGCACCACCGCCGAGGGCTACAAGCAGGCGGTGATCGCCCGCGCCGAGGGTGACGCCAGCCGCTTCAGCCTGCTGCAGGCCGAGTACCGGAATGCGCCGGAAGTCACCCGCAAGCGGCTGTGGCTGGAAACCGTGCAGCAGGTGCTGGCCGAGAACCGCAAGGTCATCGGCGGCGATGGCCGCCAGCTGATCTACGTGCCGATGCCGGCCGATGCCGCCAAATCGGGTGGCAATGCGGCGCAGCCGGCGCCCGAAGCGATGGTGCCGGCGCTGCCGGGCATCACCGACAGCATTCGCAACGCGGACCGCACGGTTTCGCGCTCGGCAACGCGTCAGGAGGCCGGCCGATGAAGAACTCCCTTGTTATCGGCCTGCTGGTCGTGGTGCTGCTGGGCCTGATGGGCTCGGTCTACGTGGTGCGCGAGGACCAGACCGCGATGGTCCTGAACCTCGGCAAGGTGGTGCGCGCGGACATCAAGCCCGGGCTGCACTTCAAGGTGCCGCTGGTGGAGACGGTGCGGGTGTTCGACCGCCGCTTCCAGGTGCTGGACACCGCCCCGGCGCGCTATTTCACCGCCGAGCAGAAGGACGTCAGCGTCGACTTCTTCGCCATCGGCTACATCTCCGACGTGCGCGCCTACTACCGCGCCACCGGCGGCGACGGCAAGGTCGCCAATGCGCGGCTGGCGCCGATCATCACCGACTCGCTGCGCAACCAGATCAACTCGCGCACCCTGCAGCAGCTGGTGTCCGGCGACCGCAGCGAGCTGATCGCCAACCAGCTCACCGCGATCAACGAGGCGGTGGGGACGCTGGGCATGCAGATCGTCGACCTGCGCATCAAGCAGATCGACCTGCCCACCGACAGCCAGGTCATCACCGACGTCTACGAGCGCATGCGCGCCCAGCGCAAGCAGGAGGCGGCCAAGCTGCGCGCCGAGGGCGAGGAGCAGTCGCTGACCATCCGCGCCCAGGCCGACCGCGAGAGCACCGTGCTGGTGGCCGAGGCCGAGCGCGACGCGCAGCAGCTGCGCGGCGAGGGCGATGCCCGGGCCGCGGCGATCTACGGCAAGGCCGGCTCGGCCGACCCGGCGTTCTACGCGTTCTACCGCAGCCTGGAGGCCTACCGCGGCTCGATGACCGACGGCAACGGCGTGATCGTGCTCGACAAGAACGACCCGTTCCTGCAGTACCTGAAGAACGACCGCTGACGGAACGGCGGCTCTTGCCGTCGTCGTAGGAGCGCACCTTGGTGCGCGATGGGGCTTTGCCGATAGCCTCACGGCGATGCAAACGGTGGGCCAAGGTTCACCCTATGGCCGGTGCGTAGGGTGGGCCTTGGCCCACCGGGAGCTTTCTCGACCAAAGCTCCCATCGCGCACCAAGGTGCGCTCCTACGAGCGCTCCTGCAGGGGTCAGCCGCCACTCCAGCGTTGGTACAGCGTTGAAAGCTGACCCAGCAACTGCCCCGAGCCGAGGCCGAAGAAGGCCGCCGCGGCGATGCCGGCCAGCCAGTTGAACAGCATCAGCACGCCGTCGCGCTCGATCAGCGCCAGCGCGAACAGCAGCAGCTGGAAACCGAACAGGTAGTTGGTGAAGGGGATCGGCAGCGACAGCAGCACGCCGAGCAGCAGCAACAGCACGCCGCTGAACAGGCGTGCCGGCAGCGGGCACACCAGCGCCGGCAGGCGCGGCCTGAGCAGGCGGTCCAGCAGCCGCAGCGGACGGTCGATCCGGCCCAGGAAGCGCTGCATGGTGCCGCGCTTCGGCCCGCGCCGGGCGATGAAGCCGGGCACCCACGGGCGCGACAGCCCGCACATCATCTGCGCGCCGATCAGCAGCACCAGCGGGCCGCTGACCGCGCCGCCGATGCCGGGGATCGGGATGAACGCGGGCAGGATGGCGACGAACAGGAACACGCCGAACGCGCCTTCGCGCAGGCCGTGCAGGATCTGCCCCACCGGCTGGTGCTGCTCCGGGTCGCCGTGCTCGAACATCGCCAGCAGCGTGCGGATACCCTCGTTGCGGTAGCGGCCGGCGTCGCCTTGCGGCTCAGTCGACGATGTCATCGGTGTCTTCTTCCGGCAGCCTGCGCAGCAGCAGCTTGTCGATGCGGGCGCCGTCCAGGTCGACGATCTCGATGCGCCAGCCGGCCCAGTCGAAGTATTCGCCGGCGCGCGGGATGCGGCCGAAGCTGTGCATGCACATGCCGGCCAGGGTGTAGTAGTCGCCTTCCTCGGCGTCGGGCAGCTCGGCGCCTTCCATCAGCTCGCGCAGGTCGTCCACCGGCAGCGAGCCGTCCACCAGCAGCGAGCCATCCTCGCGGGTGACCACCAGCGCGTCCTCGTCGGTGTTCTCCACCGCCTGCAGGCGGCCGACCACCGCGCCCATCAGGTCGCTGATCGTCACCAGGCCCTGGATCTCGCCGTATTCGTCCACCACCAGCGCCATCGACTGGTGTTCCTCGCGGAAGATCTCCAGCAGCTTCATCGCGTGGGTGGATTCGGAGACGTACAGGGTCTCGCGCAGGCCGGCGAACATCGACGGCCCGATGCCGTCCAGCCCGTGCGTGACCAGCGTCTTCACCTCGAGGATGCCGGCGATGTCCTGGTCGTTGCCGCGGTACACCGGGTAGCGCGAGAACGCGTGCTCGCGCATGGTTTCCAGGTTCTTCGCCGCATCGGCGGTGGTGTCCAGCCAGGCAATGCGGTTGCGCGGGGTCATCAGGCTGTCGGCGGTGCGGTCGCCCAGGCGCATGACCCGGTTCATCATGTCGCGCTCGTGGCTGTCGATCACGCCGGCCTCGTGGCTCTCGGCCACCAGCATGCGGATTTCCTCTTCGCTGACCGTAGCCGATTCGCTCTTGCCCAGCCCCAGCAGGCGCAGCATCAGCTGGGTGGAGCGTGACAGCAGCCACACGCCCGGCGCGGCGATGCGCGCCAGCCAGCCCATCGGTACCGCGACCACGCCGGCGATGTCCTCCGAACGGGTGATCGCCAGCCGTTTTGGCAGCAGTTCGCCGAAGATCAGCGTCAGGTAGGTGATGAGCGCCACCGCCAGCACCTTGCCGGTGGCATCGGCATAGGTGAAGCCGGGCGCTACCTGGCGCAGCCAGTCGGCAATCCGCAGGCCGATGGATTCGCCGCCGTAGACGCCGGTCAGGATGCCGATCAGGGTGATGCCGATCTGCACCGTGGACAGGAAGTTCTCCGGGCGCTCGGACAGCGCCAGCGCGCGCGCGGCGCGCTTGCTGGAGGCGGCCATCTGCTTGAGCCGGCTCTTGCGCGAGGTCATGACCGACATTTCGGACATGGCGAAGAAGCCGTTGAGCAGGATCAGGGCGAGGACGATCAGGAACTCAAGCACGGGTCACTCCCCGGGTTGGTGGCGGGGAGGGGAAGGGCTGGCGCGGGCGGCAGGGACCGGCAAACGGGGCCTGGCGCGGCGGCGGGGAATAAGGGTCGTCGTCCATAGGCTGCGCCGCACGGGCGCCGGCGCATCTTAGCAAACCGTCGTGAGGAGCCGGCAACCGCCCATTCATGTGGATGGGGACGGGACGCCGGGAATACCCGAGCGGTCATTCAGCCGTCATAATTCCCCCTCGATGCCGCCCCTTCCGCGACGGCGAACAGGTTCCCCATGTTTTCATTGCAGACGATCTTCGGCTCCGGCAAGCAGTTCTACACCTATCTCGACGAGGCCGCCCAGGCCGCCGCCGACGGCGCCAGGGCGCTGCACACGATGATGCGCGAGGCCGACCGCCAGCCGGCGCTGGACGCGTTCAAGCTGGCCCGCCTGCGCGAGCGCGCGGCCTCGGACAAGATCAGCCAGGCGCTGGTGGACAGCTTCATGACCCCGATCGAGCGCGAGGACATCGAGGCGCTGGGTTCGGCCCTCTACAAGATCCCCAAGCAGATCGAGAAGTTCGCCGACCGCTATTCGCTGGCCACCCAGCACCTGGCGCAGATCGACTTCGCCCCGCGCGCGGCGATGCTGGAGCAGGCCGCCGACGTGGTGGTGGAGATGGTCAAGGACCTGCGCCACATGAACATCGACCGCATGACGGCGATGAACGAGAAGCTGCGCGCGCTGGAGAACGAGGCCGACCGGCTGATGCTGGAGCTGTACCGGGAAATCTATTCCGGGCGCTTGGACCACCTGCAGATGTTCCTGCTCAAGGAGTTCTTCGAGATCCTGGAAAAGGCCATCGACCGCTGCCGCGAGGCCGGCGTGGTGGTCTACCAGATCGTGTTGAAGAATTCGTGATCGCCATGATGGGGTTCTCGGGCATTTCCGGCTTCGGCGGCAAGGGCACCGGCTGTGCCGGTACCCGCAGGCCGTACTTCCACATCCCCCGTCCCGCCGCAGGGCGGCGGGCCTGCCCCCTTGACTCAAGGGGGCAATCGCGATGCTGACATTAGTGCTGGTGGTGGTGCTGGCCGCGCTCGTCTTCGAGTTCATCAACGGCTTCCACGACACCGCCAACTCCATCGCCACGGTGGTGGCGACCAAGGTGCTCTCGCCCGGCTGGGCGGTGATGCTGGCCGCGGGCATGAACCTGATCGGCGCGCTGACCGGCACCGCGGTGGCGCTGACCATCGCCAACGGCCTGCTCAACGCCGAGGTGGTCGACGTGACCCCGCAGGTGATCCTGTGCGCGCTGCTCGGCGGCATCGTCTGGAACCTGATCACCTGGTGGAAGGGCCTGCCGTCCTCGTCCTCGCACGCGCTGATCGGCGGCCTGTGCGGCGCCGGCCTGGCCGCCGCGCACAACAACTGGGACGCGCTGATCTGGTCGCAGAACCTCGGCAACTGGGCGCAGAACAAGGGCCTGCTGTGGAAGGTGTTCGTGCCGATGATCACCTCGCCGATCGCCGGCTTCGCGCTCGGCATCGTGGTGATGTGCCTGCTGTGGGCGATCATCGCCGGCATGGCGCGCGCAGGCGGCGTGCTGCGGCGGCTGGCGCGGCCGCGTTGGGTCAACGCCTTCTTCGGCAAGGCGCAGATCGCCTCGGCCGCCTACATGGGCTTCGCCCACGGCCACAACGACGCGCAGAAGACGATGGGCATCATCGCCATGACCCTGATCGGCGCCGAGGCCACCGGCGCGCTGGACGACCTGCCGTCGTGGCTGGCGTTCATGCACCCGGACGCGCACGGCGGCGACGGCATCGCCATGTGGATCGTGCTGACCTGCGCGGTGGTGATGGCCGCCGGCACCGCCTCGGGCGGCTGGAAGATCATCAAGACCCTGGGCCACAAGATGGTCAAGCTGCACCCGATCCACGGCTTCGCCGCCGAAACCAGCTCGGCCACCATCCTGACCCTGGCCGCGCACTTCGGCATGCCGGTGTCGACCACCCACAGCATCTCCACCGCGATCATGGGCGTGGGCTTCGCCAAGAACCCGAAGTCGCTGCGCATCGGCGTGATCGAGCGCATCGTCTGGGCGTGGATCCTGACCATCCCGGCGGCCGGTGCCTGCGGCTATTTCGCCCTGCGCCTGTTCGAGATGGCCGGCTGGACCTGACCGCCCTTCCGGAACGCATGAAGAAAGGCCCGCCGGAGACGGCGGGCCTTTGCGTTGGAGAGGCGGCGGCCGGTGCCCGGCGATTTCTCAGTTGCGCTGGTACATCGCCTGCACGTCGCGGCGGAACGCGGCCTGGCTGTCGGCGCGGCTGTAGAACATGTGCCCGCCGGGGTATTCGCGCACCTGCACCCGCTGCGGGTCCTCGCCCATGCTCGGCATCTGGTCCACGGTCAGGATCGAGCCCATGAACGGGCACGACAGGTCGTTCCAGCCGTGCGCGATCAGCACCCGCAGGCGCGGGTCGATGGCCACGGCCTGGCGCAGTTGGGTGACCGCGCCGGCGCGCAGGTCGCCGTTGCGGTCCCACAGCCGGTTCACCTCGTAGCTCAGCGCGTTGTAGCGGGCGTCGACCTTCCAGCCGACCACGCGGGTGACGAAATCCACCATCGCGGTGGTGGTCGGGGCGATGATGCTGTCCAGCAGCGGGTCGTTGGCGCGCTGCTCGGGATCGGTGGGGAACGGGTCGAAGGCGGTGACGTTGGAGTCGTAGCGGCTGCCCAGCGTGCCCTTGTCGCGGAATACCTCGCGCAGGTAGGCCTGCGTCTCCAGGCGGCCGCCGGCGCGGCGCACGAACACCGGGTCCAGCCCGGTCAGTTCGGTGACCCTGCGGATCATCGCCTCGGTCGCCTGCGGGTCGGAGCGGCCCTTCATCAGCGCGGTGGCGTAGTCGCCACGGGTGTATTCGACCACCTCGCGCATCGCCTCGTCGGTGAGCCGGCCCTGGCGCTCCAGGTGCGCGGCGGCGATCGAGGGCAGGGTCTGCAGCCATGCCATCGGCGAGACGTCGCTGTTGTCCTCCAGCGTCGGGCTCAGGTACGGCGAGACCAGCACCAGCCCGTTCATCGCCACGCCCAGCCGGGTCTGCAGGTAATGGGTGATGCGCGGGCCGCGGTAGCCGCCGTAGCTCTCGCCGGCCAGGTACTTGCGCGAGGTCAGGCGCTGGTTCTTCAGCAGCCAGTCGTAGACCGCCCGCGACAGGTATTCGACGTCGGCGGTGGGGGTGAAGAACTGCTTCCTGGCCTCGTCGTCGGGGATGCGCGAGCGGCTGAAGCCGGTACCGATCGGGTCGATGAACACCAGGTCGGTGAAATCCAGCCAGGTGCCGGGGTTGTCGTGCAGCGTGGCCGGGGCCGAGGCGCTGTCGCCCTCGCTGCCGAAGGCGACCACCTGCGGGCCGATCGCGCCGAGGTTCAGGTAGACCGAGGAGGCGCCGGGGCCGCCGTTGAGGGCGAAGGTGACCGGCCGGTCCTTGCCGGGCATGGTGTAGGCGGTGAACACCACGTCGCCGATGGCCTTGCCCTGCGCGTCGCGCACCGGCAGCGAGCCGACGGTGGCGGTGTAGTCGAGGGTACGGCCTTCCAGCCGCATGCTCTGGCGGACCGAGGCATCGGCCGGCAGCGGTGCGGGGGCGGGCGTGGCGGCCTTGTCTTCGCCGTCGGGCTTGTCGGCGGCGAAGGCGGCGGGTGTGGCAAGCGCCAGGGCGCCGGCAAAGGCGAGGTTGCGTAGCAGTGGCATGGAAGGCACCGGGTGAAGGGATGCCCGATGCTAGACCGCGATCCTGATCGGCCGGATGTGCGTAAAGCCATGCCGGGCATGTACGGGAGGATTCAAGGCCCCTCGCCCGATTGCGGGGAAATCAATTCCGCATGCCGTGGATACCCCGCCTCTCGCAGGTGCCGGGCTTGCCCGGCACGGGGTTTGCCGGGAAGGCCCCATGCGGGGCAAGCCCCGCATCTACGTAAATCTCGTGTTCGAATGGCCGGGATCAGACTTCCAGCGAAGCCGCGCCAGGAGGTACCCACCGGGGTAGTCATGCCTGCGCCGTCGCCACGGCTGATGGCGGTGAATAGCCGGGGTTAAACCTCCAGGGAGGCGAGATCGCCCTTGTTCTCCAGCCACCCCTTTCTATCCGACGCGCGCTTCTTCGCCAGCAGCATGTCCATCAGCGAGCGGGTCTGCTCGTCGTCGTCCACGGTGAGCTGCACCAGCCGGCGCGTATCCGGGTGGATGGTGGATTCGCGCAGCTGCGCCGGGTTCATCTCGCCCAGCCCCTTGAAGCGGGTGACGCTGACCTGGCCGCGGACCTTCTCGCGCTCGATCTTCTCCAGCAGCGAACGCTTTTCCTCCTCGTCCAGCGCGTAGAACACCTGCTTGCCCACGTCCACGCGGAACAGCGGCGGCATCGCCACGAACACGTGGCCGGCATCGACCAGCGCCGGGAAGTGCTTCAGGAACAGCGCCGAAAGCAGGGTAGCGATGTGCAGGCCGTCGGAGTCGGCGTCGGCCAGGATCACGATCTTGCCGTAGCGCAGGCCGGAGATGTCCTCCTTGCCCGGGTCGCAGCCGATGGCGATGGCCAGGTTGTGCACTTCCTCCGAGGCCAGCACGCTGCCGGAAGCCACTTCCCAGGTGTTCAGGATCTTGCCGCGCAGCGGCAGGATCGCCTGGAAATCCTTGTCGCGCGCCTGCTTGGCACTGCCGCCGGCCGAATCACCTTCCACCAGGAACAACTCGGTGCGCGACAGGTCCTGCGAAATGCAGTCGGCCAGCTTGCCGGGCAGCGCCGGGCCCTGGGTGACCTTCTTGCGCACCACCAGCTTCTCGGTCTTCAGCCGCGCGCTGGCGCGCTCGATGGCGATCTGGGCGATGCGCTCGCCGACCTCCACGTTCTGGTTCAGCAGCAGGCTGAAGGCATCGTGCGCGGCGCCCTCGACGAAACCGGCGGCCTGGCGCGAGGACAGGCGTTCCTTGGTCTGGCCGGAGAACTGCGGGTCGGTCATCTTCAGCGACAGCACGAACGACACCCGGTCCCACACGTCTTCCGGCGCCAGCTTGACCCCGCGCGGCAGCAGGTTGCGGAAGTCGCAGAACTCGCGCAGCGCCTCGGTCAG